>Ga0315278_10003858_pt1 | contig 13470 bp, 14 predicted proteins | sample YL17G06_0_MG_FD_203880 | JGI IMG/M metagenome (GOLD analysis project Ga0315278, IMG submission 203880) | Sediment microbial communities from Yellowstone Lake, YNP, Wyoming, USA - YL17G06_0 | ecosystem: Environmental > Aquatic > Freshwater > Lake > Sediment | place: USA: Wyoming | collected...
ACGAGCGAATCGCTTACGAGAAGAATCCCATGCCCACCTCGTCACAACAGTTCAAGCGAACCGTTGCCGCGCCGGCCCCATCGTTCGCCTCGGCGATGCCCCCAGCCAATCGTGTCTTCTCGGTCGACCTGCAAGCCGATGAAGACGTGGAGTGGATAACCACCTCGACGGCGGACGGCATGACTTACGTGAGCGGATACACGATTACCAAACGCCAGCCTCCCGGCGAGACGCCTGCATAGCGTGATCGCACAGGCCGCTTGGTCGAATGCTGCGCGCCACTTCAACGTCAAGGCTTTTTGCGCGACCCGTTGCGATTGAAGCGCGGCGCCCGAATGCGCCGGATATAGGCTGCCACGTCGGCCATGTCCTCGCGGTCGCGCCACATGCCGAACGCCGGGTTGTCGGTAGTGGCGAGCACCTCGGCTGGTGGCACGGCTGTCTGAGCCTGGGCATTGAGATCAGCCGGTAAGCGCAAAGATACGTCCGGCCGATAGAACTGCCCTCGCGCCCCTTGCGCAAAATCAATCTCGTCCGGCGCGTCGTCGTGCGTATCGGCGTCGTTCACCTTACCCTGTGCGCCCATCGTCATTGCCTTGATCCTTTGCCCGCTTCAACTGGCCGGCGCTAGAAGCGCCAACGCCCGCGCCGCATTGACGATAGGCACGCCCTCGAACTGCTCAAACACAAACAAATCGTTGCCACTCCAGACAGTCAGATCGGCGCCCGCGGAGATGGCCAGCGCGAGCGCCGCATCGTCGTGCGGGTCGCGGCACACCGGCTGCGGCAGTGCGGGTGCAGCGATAACTCGCACCTGAGTCCTTTGCTGCTTGCCGTGCGCGGCGCTCTACGCGTGCGGCCTTGACCTCGGCAGCAATCTCGTCTTCGCTCATCGGCTCGACACCGGCCGCTTCCAGCGCAGGCGCGATCGCCAACAGCCGATCAAGTGCGGCGTACTTCTTCGACTTCGCCGCCAGGAACTCCACGAAGTCTTCGACCTCGGCGAGTTGCTGCTGCGACAGCGTGCGAATCTTGGAGATCAGGGCTTGTTCAGCGGCTGCATTCATCTGCAAAACCTCCTTCGGATATAGCGGTCAACACCCTTGCTGCGCGAGCACCGCATCAATCATCTCCATCAGCATGCGCTGCTTGGGCTTGGGCAACTGGCTGATGCTCTCCATTTGACGCTGAATCTGCGACACCGGGCCGGGCTTGCGCGGCCCGTGCTCGCCTTCGGCCAACAACTCATCCAACGACACCCCCAACGTCTTGGCCGGCAGCCGCAGTCTAGTCGCGGGGTTGCGCGGTGTCGGCTGCGAGCCAGGTCGCGCCCGCGGTAGCGGCTCGGGCGTCCTTCTGTCGCCCCAGTTCCTGGCGCGTCAAGCGCGCTGTGCGTGCAGCCCAGCCGCCCGCAACGATTCAAACGCGCCGCATCGGCGCGCTTTGCGCCGGCCCGCGGCGCTCCAGGTGGCGGAACGTGATCCGGCCCTTGCTCAGGTCGTAGGGGGAAAGCTCGAGCGAGACGTTGTCGCCGGCCAGGATTCGGATGTGGTGCTTGCGCATCTTGCCCGAGGTGTAGGCCACGAGCTGGTGGCCGTTGTCCAGCGTGACGCGAAAGCGCGAGTCGGGCAGGACTTCCTTGACGACGCCGCTCATTTCGATCAATTCTTCTTTGGCCATGGCCTGGGCTCCTGCGAGAGACGGCAAACAAACGAAGCCGCCAGAGCGGTGGTGGCCGCGGCAGGATCGACAAGGGGAAAAACCACGACGCTCGCGGCGCGTTGCAACGGCTCCAGGGCGGAGACGCACGCCGCAAACGAGAGCGCGTACTTTACCACCGATGACAAGGTCGCGCCCACTTGTGGGCTTCAGCCTTGGCGCGGGTCGAGCGCGTCGCGCAGGCCGTCGCCCAGCAGGTTGAACGACATCACCAGGCAGAAGATGGCCAACCCGGGCCAGACCGCCATCCACGGCGCGTTCTCGACGAAGTTCTTCGCCGTGTTGAGCATGCTGCCCCAGCTCGGTGCCGGCGGCTGCTGGCCCAGGCCGAGGAACGACAGGCTGGCCTCGGCGATCACCGCGCCGGCAATCGCCAGCGTCGCCTGCACGATCAGCGGCGCCGTCACGTTTGGCGCGATGTGGCGCAGCGCCACGCGCCACGGCGGATTGCCGATGGCGCGCGCGGCTTCGATGTAGTCCTCGACCTTCACGTTCAGCACCTGCGCGCGCGTCAGGCGCACGAAGATCGGCGTCGCGGAAATGCCGATCGCGATCATCGCGTTGCTCAGGCTCGGGCCGAGGAAGGCCGCGAGTGCAATCGCCAGAATCAGGAAGGGGCAGGCGAGGAAGGCGTCGGTGATGCGCGAAATGAACGCATCGACCGCGCCGCCCAAGACGCCGGCAAGCAGGCCGATCGGCACCCCCACGCTGAGCGAAATCGACACCGACACGACACCGGCCAGCAGCGACGCACGGGTGCCGAAAATCACGCGCGACAACACGTCGCGGCCGACTTCATCGGTGCCGAACCAATGCGCGGCCGAGGGCGCTTTGCGCAACGCGCCCCAGTCGGTGGCCACCGGGTCGTACCCCGAGATCCACGGCGCAAACAGCGCCAGCCCGATAAAGCCCAACACCACGAACAAGCCCAACATCGCCGCGCGCCGACGCAGCAGGCGGCGCCAGGCGCGCCGCCCGGGGCTGGCGGGTGCGCTGGCGCTTTCGCCGGCTGCTAGCGGCAAGCGTGGGGTACTGGGCATCGGTATCGGCAACGGTATCGGTATCGGTATCGGTATCGTGCGGACCTTGCTGCCTACGCACAATTGACGGCAATGGCGCCAATGGCGGCATTGACGGCCTTGCCGCCGATGTCGCCCATGTCGCCGATGTCGCCCATGCCGCCCATGGCAGCATTAGCGGCCTTGGCGGCATCGCCGCCAAGCCGGGTGTCGTGCGCGGGCAAGCGCAAGTTGATTCGAGGGTGAAGATTCATCGCGCCGCAGAACCTCAACGCCGCAGCCGCGGATTGGCCAGGAAGTAGGCCAGGTCCGCCAACAAGTTGAGCACGATGTAGGCCGTCGCCGTCACGAGCACGACGCCCTGCACCACCGCGTAGTCCCGATTGAACACGGCGTCGACGATCAACTTGCCGAAGCCGGGGATCGTGAACACCTGTTCCGTCAGCACCGCGCCCGACAGCAGCGTGCCGAGTTCGAGCGCACCGAGCGTGATCACCGGCGTGAGCGCGTTGCGCAACGCGTGTCTGAGCACGACCGCCGATTCGCGCAGGCCTTTGGCGCGTGCGGTGCGCACGTAGTCCGTGTTCATGACCTGCAGCATCGCGCTGCGCGTGTGGCGCATCAGCACGGCGGCGATGGCGTTGCCGAGGACGAAGGCGGGCATCGCCATCGACGCCAGGTTTGCGCCCAGGTCTTCGAACGGGCTCACGTAGCCCGACGCGGGCAACCAGCCCAGTTGCACCGAGAACAACAGGATCATCAGGATGCCGAGCCAGAAATTGGGCGTCGACAAACCCCACAGCGCAAATGCGTTTGCCAGCGTGTCCCAAGCCGTACCGCGCCACACCGCGGCGACAATTCCCGCGGGAATGCCGATCAAGAGCGCGATTGCGAATGCCATCAACGCCAGTTGCAGCGTGACCGGCAGTTTTTGCGCGATCAACGCGCGCACCGGAAGCTGCATCCGTACCGATTCGCCCAGGTCGCCGTGCAACACCGCGCCCACCCAGTGCAGGTAGCGCAGCGGCAGCGGCGCGTCGAGGTGCATCACCTGGCGCAAGTGCGCCACGACAGCAGGGTCTTGCTCTTCGCCCGCAAGAATCAACGCGGGATCGCCGGGCAGCAGTTGCTGCAGCCCGAAGATCAGCATCGACACGAAGATCAGCGTCGGGATCAGTGTCGCGATGCGCTTGGCGAGGTATTCGAGCATGGCGCGGTGCGTCGAGCCGACGCCTTGTCAAGCTTGGGGCGGCAGCGGCGCGGCCTCAATTCAGCTTCAGGCCGGTGACCCGCAACAACCCGTCGGGCACGTTGCGCACGCCCGAGAGTTTGGCGTTGAACGCCCAGAGCCAGTTGCGGTGGTAGAGATAGATGATGGGCCGATCCGCGAGCACGCGCGCAGCGATCTTCGCGTAGACCTTGTTGCGCGCCGCCGGGTCGCGTTCGCTGCGTGAGTCGTTGAGCAGGGCGTCGACTTCGGGCACGCAGTAGCCGGCGTAGTTCAGCGGCTGCTTGCAGGCGTCGAAGCTGTACAGGTTGCCGTCGGGGTCGGCACGGCCGCTCCAGGCCAGCACGTAGGCATCGAACTCACCTTTGTCGGCCAGGTTCAGCGAGGTCGCGAACTCGGTGGTCTGGATCTTCACGTCGAAGCCCGCGTCCTTGCTCATCGCCTGCACCACGAGTGCGAGGCGCTGCGCGTCCGAGGTCGTGGTCGTCATCAGCGTGAAGCTGGGGTTGATCACCCCGGCTTCCTTGAGCAGCGCGCGCGCCCGCTCCACATTGCGTTTCGGGATCGGCACGCCCTTGGCGTAAAAGGGATTGTTCGGCGCAACCCATTGGTTGCCCACCGTCGCCTCGTTGTCCATCACCACCTGCGCCAGGCCCGCGCGGTCGATCGTCAGCTCGAACGCCTCGCGCACCTTGGCGTCGCGGCCGAGCGGGTTCTTGTTCGCCTGCTCGCTCTTGCCGACATTGATCGTGATGCCCTGGTAGCCGATTTCCGTGATGCTGGCGCTTCGCAGGCGCTTGTCTTTGCGAATCGCCTCCATGTCGGACGCCGACACGCGCTCCGCAAAGTCGAGCTGCCCCGCCTTCAGGTTGGCCAGGCGCACCGTGGCGTCGGTGATCGGCGTGTAAACGATCTTGTCGAAGTGCACGTCGGCCTTGTTCCAGTAGTCCGGGAAGCGCTCGAACACCATGCGGTCTTGCGGCACGCGCTCGACAAAGCGGAACGGCCCCGAGCACACCGGTTTGGTCGCGAACTGCGCGCCCAACGCGGTAGCGGCTTTGGGCGAGACCATCATTCCGGCACGGTCTGCCAGCGCCGCGAGCAGCGGTGAAAACGGCGCACTGAGGTTCAGGCGCACCGTCATCGGATCGAGCACGTCGACGCTGACCACGGGGCGCAATTCGCCGCTGCGGTTCGAGCCGGGAAGGGTCTTGTGGCGCTCGATGTTGAACTTGACGGCGGCTGCGTCGAACGGCTCGCCGTCGTGAAAACGCACGCCGCTGCGCAGTTTCAGCGTCAGTGCCTTGTTGTCGGCCGACCATTCATGGCTGGCCGCGAGCTGGCCGACGATGGCGAGCTTTTCGTCGATGTCGAACAGCTTGTCGCACAGCGCCGCGAACACGACGCGGCCGACAAAGGTACGCGCCAGCGTCGGATCGAGCGCGTCGGGGTCTTCGGCGAGACCGATGCGCAGCGTTTGCGCCGGTGCGGCGAGCGCGGCACCGAACAGCGCGAAAGCGGCCAAGGCCTGGCGCAGCGGGTTGAAGCTTGGGTTCATTGAATATCTCCTCGGGTGGTGCGGACAAGGTGGTCAGGAATGGATCGCGGCGTAATTTGGCAGGAATGCGGCCTGCAATGCCCGCAGGCGACGGCGTTGGGCAGCCATGTCGGGGGTCTCGTCGTCGCGCATCCTGGCCGGTGCGCTCGGCGCAATCTCGCGCCAGAAGTGACACGCCACAGCGTGCCCGCCGGCGTCTTCGAGCGCCGGCACCTGCTGCGCACAAAGCGGCCGCGCATGCGGGCAGCGCGTGTGGAAGTGGCAGCCGGGCAGGGCCGCCATCGGGTTCGGAACGTCGCCGCGCGGCACCGCACGCACGGCACCGCGGCTCGGCTGCGCGCGGGGTATTGCTGCCAGCAAGGCCTGCGAATAGGGGTGGCGCGGCGCGGCAAAGAGCGCCGCGGTGTCGGCAGTTTCGACGATACGCCCGAGGTACATCACCGCGACCCGCTGCGCAATGTGGCGCACCACGGCCAGGTCGTGCGCGATGAAGAGATAGGCGATGCCGAAGCGCTGCTGCAGGTCTTGCAGCAGGTTGATCACTTGCGCCTGCACCGAGACGTCGAGCGCCGAAACGGCCTCGTCGCACACGATCAGGCGCGGCTCGACGGCGAGTGCCCGCGCAATGCCGATGCGCTGGCGCTGGCCGCCGGAAAATTCATGCGGATATCGCAGCGCATGGGCCGCGTCCAGACCCACGGTGCGCAGCAGTTCGGCGACGCGCTGTGCGTGGCGCGCGCGATGCAAGCCGTGCAGCAGCAAGGGCTCGCCGAGGATCTGGCCCACGCTCATGCGTGGGTTGAGGGAGCCGAACGGGTCTTGAAAGATGATCTGCATCGCGCGCCGTTTGGCGCGCAACGCGGCGGCGTCGAGCGCGCCAAGGTCTGCGCCGTCAAACCAGACCTGCCCGGCACTGGGTTCGAGCAGGCGCAACACCAGGCGGCCGAGCGTCGACTTGCCGCAACCCGATTCGCCGACGATGCCCAGCGTCTGGCCACTGGCAAGGCTCAGGTCGACGCCGTCGACCGCGCGCACCGCGCCGCGCACGCGGCCGAACACGCCGCGGCGCACGTCGAAATGCTTGGCCAGGTTCTGCGTGCGCAGCAACGGCTCGTTCATGGCACCTGCTCAGGCTGGGTGGTCGGGCAGGATCATGGCAACTGCTCGGGCTGGGTGGTCGGGCAGGATCATGGCAATTGCTCGGGCTGGGCGGTCGGGCAGGATCATGACACCCGCTCGGGCTGCGCGGTCGTGCCAGGGCAAAGCTGCGCCGGGTCGAGCGGGGCGCGCCGGCATGCGGTCAGGTGGCCGCTGCCGACGTTGCGCAACGCGGGCGGCTGCTCGCGGCACGCTGTTTGCACAAACGGGCAGCGGGCTGCGAAGCGGCAGCCTTGAGGCGGGTGCAACGGATCGGGCAGCTGGCCTTCGATCGCGGCGAGCCGAATCTGCGGCTCATCCAGGCGCGGCAACGAGCCGAGCAGGCCGACGCTGTACGGATGCTGCGGCTCGCTGAAGATGCGCTGCACGCTCGCCTGTTCCACCACCTGCCCGGCGTACATCACGAGCACGTGATCGGCCATTTCGGCAACGACGCCCAGGTCATGCGTGATGAGCACGATCGCGGTGCCGGTCTCGCTTTGCAGGGTGCGCAGCAGGTCGAGGATCTGCGCCTGGATCGTCACGTCCAGAGCCGTCGTCGGCTCATCGGCAATCAACAGCCGCGGCTCGCAGGCGAGTGCCATCGCAATCATGGCGCGCTGGCGCATGCCGCCCGAGAGTTTGTGCGGGTACTCGTGCAGGCGCTGCTCGGGGGCCGCCATGCGCACCTGGCGCAACACATCGAGCGCTCGCGCTTCGGCCTTGGCATGCGTGAGAGGCCGGTGCCGCAGCAGCGTCTCGACGATCTGTTTGCCGATCGTGAATGCCGGGTTGAGCGATGACATCGGCTCCTGGAAGATCATCGCGATCGCGTTGCCGCGCAGGTCTTGCATTTCGCGCTGCGCCAGACCGATCAACTCGCGGCCTTCGAAGCGCACCGAACCTGAGGCCACGCGCCCCGCCGGCCGGGCCAGCAGCCCCATGATCGACAGCGCAGTCACGCTCTTGCCGCAACCCGACTCGCCGACGATCGCCAGCGTCTGCCCGGCCTCGATCTCGAAACTGACTCCGTCCACCGCGGCGAGCTCGCCCTCATCGGTGTCAAACGTCGTGTGCAGGTCGCGCACCGCGAGCAGTGCGCTCACTGCGCCAGCCTTCCCGGCGCCGCCTGCGCCGCCTGGAAGCGCGACACCGCCGCTTCGATCGCGACGCGGTCGGTCAGGCCCACCGCATCAAGCCGTCCTGCGAGGCACGCGACGAAGGGCTGAAAACGCTCCAGGCTCTTGCGGTAGAGCCGGTGCAGTTCTTGTATCGGCTCGGCGTGATCGTCGACGCGAACGTCGAGCGCGGGGTAGTCTTCGCCGGCGTGGATGCGCAGCGCCGCCGATTGTTTGCCGCGTTTGTCGCCGCCCTGCGCTTCGCCCGCGGCCATGGCGGCGAGCAGCCGTTCGGCGAGCGGCCGGCCCGCCGCGCTGCGATACGCATCGGCAGTGGCCTCGAGCACCGAGGCGCCGGCCAGCATGTTGCCGGCGACGCTGAAACCGGCGCCGGCGAGGTGGCCGCACCAACCGATGCAGTCGGCGCCGGTGTAGGCCGCGGCGTCACCCTGCGCACCCAGGACATGGACCTGGCGCTGCGCACGGCCGGCGTCGGCGCTGGTCAGGCGCGCCACCACGTCTTGCGGCATCACCCCTTCGGCGAGCCATTGCATGCCTTGTGGCCCGTACAACGGGTTCATCAGGGCCTGCGTCGACAGCGCGCCTACCGCGCGCTGCGTATGCACGCACAGCGCACCCACCGCGAAAAAACGGCTCGCGATGGCCACGCCGAAGCGGCCGTCGTCATCGCGTGCCAGGATGGACCAGGTCATGGGGTCGATATTTGCAGTGAACCGTGAGCCTGCGATCTTGCTCGCTTTCGCGGCCCTTGCCCCTACGGGATTGCCCCCGCGTCACAATCCGCGCCAGCATGGAAGTCCAGTTCACCGACCAGATCGAGCAGCTCAAGTTGGGCTGCGGCGCGACGTTTCACGGCGAAGGCATCCTCGCGATCACGAAGGCGCTGCTGCAGTCGGGTGTCGCCTACATCGGCGGCTACCAAGGCGCACCGGTGTCGCACCTGCTCGACGTGATGGTGCAGGCCAGGTCCTATGTCGAGACGCTGGGCGTGCACGTCGAAGCCTGCGCCAACGAGGCATCGGCCGCGGCAATGCTCGGCGCGTCGATCCACTACCCGCTGCGCGGCGCGGTGACGTGGAAGTCGATCGTCGGCACCAACGTCGCCGCCGACGCCTTGTCGAATCTCGCTTCGCCCGGCGTGGTCGGCGGCGCGCTGATCGTCGTCGGCGAAGACTATGGCGAAGGCGCGAGCGTGATCCAAGAGCGCACCCACGCCTATGCATTGAAGAGCACGCTCGCGCTGTTTGACCCGCGGCCCGACCTGCCCAACATGGTGCGCCTGGTCGAACACGCCTTTGCGTTGAGCGAAGCGAGCAACATGCCCGCCGTGATGGAGCTGCGCATCCGGGCCTGCCATGTGCGCGGCCGCTTCGTCGCGAAAGACAACGTCGCACCGAGGTTTTCAACGCGCGAGCTGATCGCGGAACCGGCGGCGTTCGACTACATGCGCCTGGCCCATCCTCCGGTCACGTTTGCCCATGAAAAACTGAAAGTGGCGCAGCGCATTCCGGCGGCGCAGGCGTACATCTCGGCGCAAGGTTTGAACGAGAGGTTCGACGCCGAACACGGTCTGCATCCGGAGGTCGGCCTGATCGTGCAGGGCGGTCTGTACAACGCGCTGATCCGCGCCTTGCAACAGTGCGGCCTGGCCGATGCGTTTGGTGCGAGCCGGTTGCCGCTGCTGGTGCTGAACGTGACCTACCCGCTCGTGCCGGCCGAGGTGAGCGGTTTTTGCGCCGGCCGGCGCGCTGTGCTCGTGCTCGAAGAAGGCACGCCCGAGTACATCGAGAAAGACCTGGCGCAGGCGCTGCGCCGACTCGATGTGCAGACCCCCGTGCACGGCAAGGACATGCTGCCCGCCGCCGGCGAATACACGGTTGAAGTCATCGCGCAGGGCCTGCTCGCGTTCGCCGACGCGCATCTGCCGGGGCTGGATCTGAGCGCAGCGCGCGCCTGGCTCGCGGCAAATGCCGCACGCCGCGCCGACGTCGAAAAGAGCCTCGGCGCGCTGCCCGCGCGGCCGCCGGGTTTTTGCATCGGCTGCCCGGAGCGGCCGGTGTTCGCAGCGCTCAAACTCGCGCAGGCGCAAGTCGGCCCGGTGCACGTGGCGGCCGACATCGGCTGCCACGCGCTCGCCACGTTCGAGCCGTTCAGCTCGGGCCACTCGATCCTCGGCTATGGCATGAGCCTCGCAAGCCGCGCCGGGGTCTCGCCGATGCTGCAGCGGCGCACGCTGGCGATCATGGGCGACGGCGGCTTCTGGCACAACGGGCTGCTCACGGGCGTGCAGTCGGCCCTGTTCAGCGGCGACGACGCGGTGCTGATGATCATGAAGAACGGCTACACCTCGGCCACCGGCACGCAGGACATCCTGAACACGCCCGACGACCCGGCCAAGGCCGAGGCGCAGCGCGAGGGCGCGCTGCACCAGAGCCTGACGCACAAGAACCAGGTCATCGAAACCACCTTGAAGGGCATGGGCGTGCAGTGGCTGCGCAGCGTGCACAGCTATGACGTCGACGCGATGCGGCGCACCTTGCAGGAGGCTTTCACCAGCCCGTTCAACGGCCTGAAGGTCATCATCGCCGAGGGCGAATGCCAGCTCGAGCGGCAGCGCCGTATCCGGCCCTGGATCGCAGGGCGGCTGCAACGCGGCGAGCGCGTCGAGCGCGTGAAGTACGGCGTCGATGAAGACGTATGCAGCGGCGACCACGCCTGCATCCGCCTCTCGGGCTGCCCGACGCTCACGCTCAAGGACAACCCGGATCCGCTGCGCGTCGACCCGGTGGCCACCGTGATCGACGGCTGCGTCGGCTGCGGCCTGTGTGGCGCGAACGCGCATGCCGCCACGCTGTGCCCGAGTTTTTATCGCGCCGAGGTGGTGCGCAATGGGTCGTGGTTCGAGTCGCTGTTGGCGCGATTTCGTGCCACGCTGACCGCGGCGTTGCGCCCGGCGCGCGCGTGAGCTTCGCCATGCACCGAGCCAGCACCCTACCCATCACCCAACCGATCACGCTGCTCGTGAGCGCGCTGGGCGGCGAAGGCGGTGGGGTGCTCAGCGAATGGCTCTACGAAGCGGCCACGCTCGCCGGCCACAGCGCGCAAAGCACGTCGATACCCGGTGTCGCGCAACGCACCGGCGCGACCACCTACTACATCGAAGTCCATCCCGAGCCCGACGCGCAGCTCGCCGGCCGCAGGCCGGTGTTCAGCCTGAACCCCGTTCCCGGCGGCATCGACCTGCTCGTCTCGTCGGAGTTGCTCGAAACGGTGCGCCAGGTCGGCGCCGGCATGGCCGACGCCACGCGCACGCTGATCGTCAGCTCAACCGCGCGCGCGCTCACCGTCGCCGAAAAGATGCAAATGGGCGACGGCCGGGCTGATGCCGCCGCGCTGCTCGCGACGCTGCAACGCCACGCGCGGGGTGTCGAGTTGCTCGACATGACAGCGCTCGCGCGCGAATCGGGCTCGGCCATCAGCGCCGTGCTGTTGGGCGCGATCGCAGCGAGCGATGTGCTGCCCTTTGCGCGATCGATCTTCGAACACGCCATTGCAGCCGGCGGCAAAGGCGTTGACTCCAGTCTGCGCGGCTTTGCGCTCGGCTTCGATGCCGTGGCGCAGCGCCACGCGCAGCAGGCTTTGGTCGACGCCGCGCTTGCGCCGCGCGACTTGCGCGCGATCGCGGTGCCGCGACTGCGCCACTACCAGGACGCTGCCTATGCCGCGCTGTACGAGGCGCGCCTCGATCGCATTGCCGCGGCCGAGCGCGGCGCGCAAGCCCAGGGCACGCCAGCAGGCGACATCGTGCAGGAGGTGACCCGCTGGCTGGCGCTGTGGATGATGTTCGACGACATCGTGCAGGTTGCGCGGCTCAAGCTCAGCGCCAGCCGCATGGCGCGAGTGCGGCGCGAAGTCGCTGCGCGTGACGACGAAATCGTCAAGGTCTTCGATCACTTCAAGCCCGGAGTCGCCGAATTCGCTGCGTTGCTGCCGGCAAGCCTGGCGCTGCGCCTGCAAGCCTGGGACCGCAGGCGCATCGCGCGCGGGCTCGAGCCCTGGGCGCTGCCGCTGCGCGTCGGGGCCCACACCGTGGCCGGTGCTCTCGCGCTGAAGTTGCTTGCCGGTCTGAAAGGCCAGCGTCGGCGTGGCCAGCGGTTTGCAATCGAACAGGCCTTGATCGAAACCTGGCTCGGCGCCGTAGAGCGCGGTGCGCGTGAGGACTGGGGGCTGGGTCGCGAGCTTGCTGCGTGCGGCCGGCTCATCAAGGGTTACGGCAGCACCAATCAACGTGGCAAGGAAAACCTGCTGCACATCATCGACCACCTGGCGTTCACGGCTGCGCCGGCGGCCGCGCGCGCCGAGTCGATTCGCCAGGCGCGCGCCGCCGCGATGGCCGACGACACCGGAACTGCGCTGGATCGAACCTTGGCTGCGCATGGCGCGCCGCTGCGCGCGCCGCGCGAGCAGCTGCTGCGCTTCTTCAAACGCCGTCCGGCGGCGTGACGATTCGCGCTGCGCGGCGAATTACGTCTTGCGTGTCTCGGCGTAGGCGAGCCTGCGCGCCAGATGCAGCTTGAGGCGCTCGGCAGCGCCGGGCATCGCCAGCTTCACGGCGCGTTTTGCGCGCTGCACGTTGTCGCGCAGGCGATGCAGCTTGGCGCGATTCTTCTGTGCCTTGATGGCCATTCGAACTCCAGGAGTGATGACCAAGACTACACGATATCCAGGCGGTGCCCGCCCGGTCTGCCCGCGCACCTTACCGCGCAAGCGCTCGCTGCAAGGCCGCACGCACCAACGGCAGTCGGTCATTGCCGAAATACATGTCGTCGCCGTTGACGAAGATCGTCGGCGAGCCAAAGCCGCCGCGGCGCATCACTTCGTCGGTGTTGGCCTTGAGTTGCTCCTTGACCGCGCTCTGCCCGATCGCAGCGAACAGCGCCGCCGCGTCGACATTCGCTCTTGCGCAAATCTGCCCCAGAACGGCGTCTTGCGAAATGTCCTCGTCGCGGCCGAAGTAGGCTTCGAAGACTTCGGTGGCAAACGGAACCAGCTTGCCCTGTGGGTCGAGCACGATGCAGGCGCGCATCGCCTTCACGCTGTTCACCGGAAACACGCGCGGCGGGAACACGATGCGCAGATCCGCTTCGCGCGCCCAGTCCTGCAAGTCCTTGAGCATGTAGTCGCGCTTGGGCGGCACCGGGTTCTCGCGCATCGCGTAGACGCTGGGGTTGACCGCGTTGAAGATGCCGCCCACCAGCACCGGGCGCCAGCGAATGGGCACGCCGAGTTCTGCCGCGAGCGGTTGGATGTTGTGGAATGCGAGGTAGGTCCAGGGACTCGAGCAGTCGAAGAAGAACTCGATCATGGTGTGCTCCGGGTTCGGCTTTCGCGCTTGGTTCGCGCGCTCTGGCCGAACCGGACTTTGCGCGCTTCATCGGCCATTCTCGGGGTGCGGACCTCCTGGCCCTGGCGCAGGCAGCGTTTCGCGGCCGGGCGCCGGAACAGCGCTCGCGAGGGGCTTTCCCCGGCGCGCGAACGGCCTGGCAATGGAGCGCTTTCGTGAGCGTGTATTGGAAAGCCGGTTGGCAGTCGGCCGCTTGCTGATGTTCGCAGCGGCACGCGTGCGAGGGTGGAGCAGGGCAGGTGGCTTGGGGCACGTTCTCCGGCCCA
>Ga0315278_10003860_pt1 | contig 13468 bp, 9 predicted proteins | sample YL17G06_0_MG_FD_203880 | JGI IMG/M metagenome (GOLD analysis project Ga0315278, IMG submission 203880) | Sediment microbial communities from Yellowstone Lake, YNP, Wyoming, USA - YL17G06_0 | ecosystem: Environmental > Aquatic > Freshwater > Lake > Sediment | place: USA: Wyoming | collected...
CACCAGCCCGCCGCAGAAGATGATGGCGTAGAAGAGGTAACCCCGGCCGCGCGGGACGCCCGGCTTGACCCACGTACCGCCCATGCGGCCGATGACGGTTTCGCCGGTCGGCTCGCCGTTCTCGTCGGTGAACTGCGGTGAACCGAGGTGTTCCCTGAGTGACGGCATTGGCGCCCTCCGCGTACTTGCTTCAGGGTAGCCCACGGCCGCGCGCGCGGCGTCGGAAGGCGGCAGTCCGGCATCTGGGAGTTCCCGAGGAGACGTTCCCCAAGGAGCCGTCAGGCGACGGCGCCGCCCGGCTCGATCTCGATCGTGGCGTGCTGGATGCCGTCGCGGTCGAGGATGGCCAGGTACGGATCGGAATCGAACGACTCCGCCGAGAGGACGCCCGCCCCGTGCCACGCACCCTCGGCGAGCAGCTCCATCGCGACGACCGGGTTGAAGCCGGTCTGCCACGCCACAGGCTGCAGCCCGAAGCGGCGCATCGTGTCCTGCGCGTCGGCCATCTGGTAGCTGAAGATCTCACGCGGCTTCCCGTCCCTGAGGCCGGTCACGTGCGTGCCCACGACCGCCCGCCCGGACATGTGGTCACCCAGCGTCGCGGGATCCGGCACGAGCGCGGCCACCACGTTGCGCGGCCGGACCTGCTGGCCGTCCACCGTGATCGGGTCGGTGCGGTCGAGGCCGATGGCGTGGAGCACCTTGAGCGCCCCGATGAACTCCTCACCGAGCGCGAACTTGAAGGTCACCCGGCGCGCGTCCAAGACGCGCGGGATCATCGTGACGTCCTCGTGCTCCACGTGCACGCACTCGACGGGGCCGATGCCCTCCGGGAAGATGAACCGTTCGGGCTCCGAGAACGGCGGCAGGGTGAAGAAGCCGCGCTCCTTCTCCCACACGATCGGCGGGTTGAGGCACTCCTCGAGCATCGTCCAGACCGAGAACACGGAGGCGAACGGGTAGCCTTCGATGCGCAGGTCGCCGCCTGCGCGGACGTTGATCTCGTGGACCTCGTCGAACAGGTGCTTGGTCGCGTGCGCCGCGAACACCTGCGCCAATCCGGGGCTGATTCCCTGCCCCACGAGCGCGAGTCGGCCGCGGTCGCGCCATGCGGCGTCCATCGCGAACTGATCGTCGCCCAGCTTGATCCCGGGCTGCGCGTAGGGGTCCGTGGGATGCGGTTGGGACAGGCTGAGAGCCATGTCCATGTAGTCCACGTCCGCCGCGAGCGCACCCTGGAAGACGGGCATCACGAAGCGCGGATCGACGGCGTTCATCACGAGGTCGACGCCATGGGCCCGGGCGAGCGCCTCCACGGCGTCCGCATCCGACGCGTCGATCTGCGCGACCGGATGGCTCGCGGCGTCGCCGATCGAGTCCGCCACCTGGCGGGCCCGATCGAGGTCGTGGCCGGCGAGCACCATCTGCTCCAGCCATGGCCGACCGGCGCTCAGGCGCGCGATGGCCTCTCCGACGGTGCCGACGCCGACCAGAAGGATCTTCATGTTTCGCGGTGCTCCGGATGCGGGCTGTGACGGGGAACGCGGGGTCGCCGCGATGCGAGGGCGGATACTCCCACATCCAGGACAGCCTCGCATCGTGCCGCGATGTGCGGGCAGTCGCGCGCGGGTCGAGGGGGGCCACACATACCCGTCGACCGGCGTCGTCGGGCGAGCGACGCTACTGGCGCGCCAGCGTGGCGCGGAGCCGGTCTTCCGGCGGGACCGGGTCCACGCCCCCGGTGATCGCGTCGAGGTCGATCCGGACCCAGGCGATCGACCCGGTGAAGGCGCTGTCCGCCGCCGTGTAGTCGTCGCTGACCGGTGACGCCGTGTCGCGCCCAATGTCCGCGGTCTCATCGAGGGAGTAGATGATGGGCACGGTGGCCTCGACCCGTCCCTCGCCCACCGGGCGCTCGTCCGTATAGAGCGTCACGGTGCCGCCCTTGCCCATCCCTCCGCCGTCGTTGGCGAACTCCATGCGCACGACGTGGTCGCCCGCCGGGAGCGTGGAGCCGGCGGCCACCTTGAAGCGCCGCAGCCCGAGGAAGTTGTGGCAGTAGACGAGCTGGCCGTCCTTGGCGTAGAGCGACCACCCGCCGAAGGCACCGCCCTGCGCGATGATCACGCCGTTGACGCTTCCCTCGGGCACCGTGACCTGCGCGGTCACCGCGTGCGAGCGGTTCTTGACGTTGAGCATCGTGGCCTCGGTGAGCCGGCCCATGCCCCCGAAGAGCAGCTGGGATTCACCCTTCACGAGGACCGGCCGGCCTGCGGTCGCCGGGTCCAGCCGCTCGACCCGGCGGTCGTCGATGGGCAGCACCTGATAGCGGCCGGCCTCCTCCAGGAAGAGGCCCTGGAGCTCGGCAAGCCGCTCGGGCTGCTCGGCCGCCAGGTCGTGGGCCTGGCTCCAGTCGGTCGTCGTGTCGTACAGCTCCCAGGTGTCGTCCTCGAGCGCAGGCAGCTTCGCCGTGGCCATCCAAGGCGTCGCGTGCTTCGTGACGGCCGACCAGCCGCGGTGGTAGATGCCCCGGTTGCCCACCATCTCGAAGTACTGCGTCTCGTGCTGCTCCGGCGCCGCCGGGTCGTCGAACGCGTACGCCATGCTCACGCCCTCCATGGGGCGCTGGGCGATGCCGTTCACGTGGGAAGGCTCCGGGATGCCCGCCACCGCGAGCACCGTCGGCGCCACGTCGATGACGTGGCTGAACTGGGAGCGCACCTCGCCGCGCGCCTCGATCCCCTTCGGCCAGTGGATGATCGTGCCGTTGCGCGTCCCGCCCCAGTGCGAGGCCACCTGCTTGGTCCACTGGTACGGGGTACCCGTGGCGTGGGCCCAACCCACGGCGAAGTGGTTGTACGCCTCCGGGGTACCGAACTCGTCGATCCGAGCCGCCATCGACTCGGCGGTCTCGAGCTGGGCGGCACCGTTCATGTAGAGCATCTCGTTGAACGATCCCTGGAGCGTGCCCTCGGCGCTCGCCCCGTTGTCACCGATGATGTAGATGACGAGCGTGTCCTCGAGCGCCCCCAGCTCTTCGATGGCGTCGATGACGCGCCCGAGGTGGTGGTCGGTGTGCTCGAGGAAGCCTGCGTAGACCTCCATCTGGCGGGCAAGCACCGGCTTGAGGGCGTCCGGCACCTCCGACCAGGCCGGGATCCCCTCGTGGCGGGCGGTGAGTTCGGTCTCCGGCGGCACGACCCCCAGCGCCTTCTGGCGCGCGAGGGTCGACACGCGCAGGGCGTCCCAGCCATCGTCGAAGCGGCCGCGGTGGCGGTCGGACCACTCCCGCGGCACGTGATGTGGCGCGTGGGTGGCGCCGGGCGCGAAGTAGAGGAAGAAGGGGCGGTCGGGCATCAGCGCCTTCTGCTGGCGGACCCAGCCGATGGCGCGGTCGGACAGGTCCTCCGTCAGGTGGTAGCCCTCTTCCGGGCTCGCGGGGGGCTCCACCGGCGTCGTGCCCTCGTAGAGCGACGGGTAGTACTGGTTCGTCTCGCCACCGAGGAAGCCGTAGAAGTGCTCGAACCCGCCCCCGCCGGTCGGCCAGGCGTCAAAGGGGCCCATCGGGCTGGTCTGCCAGGTAGGGACCTCGTGGCACTTCCCGAACTGCGCCGTCGAGTATCCGTTGAGGCGGAGGATCTCCGCGAGCGGTGCGCAGGAGGGGGGCCGGACCGAGCTGTAGCCGGGGGCCGACGTGGCGAGCTCCGTGATGGCGCCCATGCCCACGGTGTGGTGGTTGCGGCCGGTGAGCAGCGCCTGGCGGGTCGGCGCACACATCGCCGTCGTATGGAAGCGCGTGAGCTTGATGCCGCCGGCCGCCAGCCGCTCGGCCGTCGGGGTGGCGATCGCCCCGCCGAAGGCGCTCGACGCGCCGAAGCCGACGTCATCGAGCAGCACGATGAGGACGTTGGGCGCGCCGGCGGGCGGGCGTAGCGGCGCGAGCGCTGTGGCCGAGCCTGGAACCTGGCCCGACGCCTCCGCTGGGTGGACATCGACGGGTGTCCCCGCGATGGGCAACGCGCTGCGATCGATGGACTCCGACATCATTCCCTCCGTTACCCGGCGCGACCCCGGGTGCGCCATCCTAGGCCCAACACCGCATCGCCGCCGAGGGGGACGCTCAACCGACTACACCGTACAGAACAGACGCCGTTCCCACCACGACGACACCCAGCACGACCGTGAGCACGATGCCCACCTTCGCAAAGTCGCCGAACGTGTAGCCGCCCGGCTTCATGACCATGAGGTGGGTCTGGAAGCCCGCCGGGTTGATGAACGCGTACGAGCAGGCGAGCATGAGCACGACGACGAAGGGCTCCCAGGGCGCTCCCATGGAGGCCGCGATCCCCGTCGCGATGGGGAACATGATGGCCGCCGCCGCGGAGTTGGTGACGAGATTGGTGAGCACGACCGCGCCCAGGAAGACGACCGCCAGCCCGAGCATGACGCTGTCACCGGCGAGGGAGGAGAGGATGTCAGCGATGACATCCGCGAGGCCGCTGTTGGTGACCGCGGGTTCCAGGCCCACCGCGCAGGCGAGGATGACGTAGGTCTCCCAGTCGATGGCCCCGATGGCGGCCCGGAAGCTCAGGCAGCCGGTCGCGATGAGCGCGGCGCTCGCGAGCAGGGCGGCGTTCAGCAGGCTCATCACGCCGAAGGCGGAGAGCAGCACCATGGCGACCACGATGACCGTCGCGGCGATGGCGCGCTCGGTGCGCCGGATACGATAGCCGCTCACCCGGCGCGTCAGCGCGAAGCCATCCGGGCGCTCGTCAGCGTCCTCGGGGTCCATCTGGAGCACGACATCGTCGCCGGCCGCGACGAACTCCTCGGCAAGCGGTGAGGCGAGCGACGCCGACCCGCGGGACACCGCCACGACCTTGCGGCCCGCGCGCGCGAGCTCGCTCGCGGGGCCACCGATGTAGGGCGAGTCGACGGCCACGACGCCCTCGACAAGGCGCGTCGCGTACTCGTCGCCCTCCACACTCGGCGGGTTGGCGGCCACCAGGCCGAGCGTCGTCCACAGTTGGCCGGTGGCGGCGATCGTGGCATCGAAGGCGAGCGCGTCCCCGGCGGCCAGCGTCCAGTCCGCGGGCGGCTCGGCGATCGTCTCGCCGGCGCGAGTGACCCCCAGCAGGCGGGCCCCGGTCGGCTCGGCCAGTCCGGCGCGGGCGAGCGTGCGGCCGACCAGTGGCGAGCCGTCCGCGACCACGAACTCGGCCCGATAGCGCGACTTCGGCGCCTCGGCGGCCCCCCGATCGGGCGTCCGCCTCCCGAGCAGCCGGTCCGCGAGGACCAGCATGAGCGCCACACCCACGATGGCCGCGGGCAGCCCGACCGCGGTCGGGAAGAACACCCCGAGGTCGACGCCATACGTCGTCAACACCAGGCCCGCCACGATGAGGTTCGTGGACGTCCCGATGAGCGTCGTGCTGCCGCCCAGGACGGAGGCGTTCGAGACGCCCATGTAGATCCGGGATACCGCCAGCTTCGCGGAGCGGCCCAGGTCGGCGACGACGGGCACGAGCATCGCGACGATGGGGGTGTTGTTGATGAATGCGCTGCCGACCGCGGTGACGGGCAGGATGCGCAGGTTGGCAGCCCGCTCCGTCCCGGGCAGGCCCACGACGCGGTCGATGATGAGGCTGATGGCCCCGGTGCGGTACATGCCCTCCGCGACGACGTAGAGCACGACCACGGATAGCACACCGGCGTTGGAGAAGCCGCTCAGGGCCTCTGGCTCGGGAGCCAGGCCGAGCGTCAGGATGGCCGCGAGCGTGCCGGCGAACACCGCCCAGGTGGGAAAACGCCCCCAGATGAGCAGCACCAGCAGGACGACGATGAGGCCGAGTGTCAACCAGGCGTCGACGGTCATGACGAGCGCTACCCTACACTGCGCGCGACGTCGCAGTAGCAGAGGAACCCGGGTCGCGTGGGCCAGTGACGGCCTGCGCCACCGTCCCTTGAGCATCGGCGCCGGGCATGACCGGGCGGTGACCAGCACGGCTGTCGGCCTGGAGGGAGGATCGGGTCTTGGGCATCGTATCCAGCCACGTGCGGCCGTATCGCAGCCAGCTCGCGGTCACCTACGGGGCGGCGGTGGTCGAGAACACGTTCGAGCTGCTGTACCCGTTCGCCATCGGTCTGGCGGTCAACGGGCTGCTCGATGATTCGTGGGGCGGTGTGGTCGTCTTCGTAGTGCTCTCGCTCACCCACACCGGCCTGGGTGTCGCACGGCAGTGGTACGACACCCGGCTGTTCAACCGCCTGTACGCCTCGCTCGCGACGGACCTCGTCAAGGACCAGCGTGCCGAGGGTATCGAGACCACGTCGGTGGTCGCCCGGACGATCCTCGCTGACGAGTATGTCGACTTCCTGAGGAGCGGGGTCAACACCGCCATCGTGGCGGCGTTCGCGGTCGTCGGTTCGCTGGTCATGCTGTTCTTCTACGACCCGCTGCTTGGCCTCGTGGCGGCCGCGGTCGCCATCCCGGTGGTCGTGATCAACCGCCGATTGATGCATCGTTCGGCAGGAATCTTCCGCGCGCTGAACGACCAATCGGAACGCGAGGTCTCACTCATCGACGCGGGGTCCGTCAAGGACGTGCGGCGCCACTTCATGGTGATCGCGGGCCACTGGAACCGCCTATCCGACGCCGAGGGCATCAGCTGGGGTGTCGTCGACGTCATCGCGCTCGGACTCGCGGTGTTCGCGCTGGTGAGAGCCACGGGCAGCTCGGCGGAGGTCGGGACGATCTTCGCCATCATCGCCTACGTATGGGCGTACATCGGTGGCTTCGGCCAGGTGCCGTCGGTGCTGCAGCGGATGTCCAACCTCGCCGACATCCGGCGCCGGCTGGAGGGGATCGCGGACTCCGAGGCTCAGGTGGCCCCGTCCGGCGACACCTGATCCACGACCTGCCGTGGTGCGCCGGTCGCGCTCCGTCCTTCGGTCGAGACGAGGTCGAGTTGCCGGCACTCGCCTGAACCTGAGGTGAAGGAGGGTCCCCTGCTCGTGCAGAAGCTGTGCCACAACTCGCCGCGACGCTCGATCGCCAGCCTGCAGTCGACGAGTCCTGAACCTGCATCGAGCAGGTCACAGCTGGCCCTGACGGATTCACAGACCAACGAGACAACGGTCTGGGTCGGGTGTCAGGAGCCTGTTATCCTCCGCCCCAGGCGCCATCGTGCCCGGAACCCCGCAGGACCACATCGGCTGACTTGCCGTGATGCCCCCCGGCACGCACGGAGCATCCGACCATCGTGACCACGTACTCGGAGGATCCCTGGATGCCGAACGGGAAGCCGAACATCGTCGTCTTCTGGGGCGACGACATCGGGATCACCAATCTGTCGTGCTACAGCGACGGGCTCATGGGCTACAGGACCCCGAACATCGACCGCGTCGCCAACGAGGGCATGCGCTTCACGGACTCCTATGGCGAGCAGAGCTGTACCGCCGGCCGGTCTGCATTCATCACCGGGCAGAGCGTGTACCGCACGGGGCTGTCCAAGGTGGGCATGCCGGGCTCGGATGTCGGCATGCCGGACGAGGATCCGACCATCGCGGAGCTGCTCAAGCCGCTGGGCTACGCGACCGGCCAGTACGGGAAGAACCACCTGGGCGACCAGGACCGGCACCTGCCAACGGCCCACGGGTTCGACGAGTTCTTCGGCAACCTGTACCACCTCAACGCCGAGGAGGAGCCCGAGCACCGGGACTACCCGAAGCCCGAGGAGTTCCCGGACTTCAAGGCGAACTACGGGCCGCGTGGCGTGCTCCGCTGCCGGGCGAACCCGGACGGCACGCAAACCATCGAGGACACCGGGCCCCTCACGAAGAAGCGGATGGAGACGATCGACGACGAGATCATCGGCGGCGCCATCGACTTCATCGAGCGCAAGCACGCCGAGGACGTCCCGTTCTTCCTGTGGGTCAACACCACCCACATGCACTTCCGGACCCACCTGAAGCCCGAATCCCTGGGCCAGTCCGGCCGCTGGCAGTCCGAGTACCACGACGCGATGATCGACCACGACCGCCACGTGGGACAGGTCCTCGACACGCTCGACGAGCTGGGCATCGCGGACGACACGATCTTCGTGTACTCGACCGACAACGGCCCGCACATGAACAGCTGGCCGGACGGCGCGATGACGCCGTTCCGTTCGGAGAAGAACACCAACTGGGAGGGCGCCTTCCGCGTCCCGCAGGCCATCCGGTGGCCGGGGAAGATCCCCGCAGGCGTGGTCTCCAACGAGATGATCAGCCACATGGACTGGCTGCCGACCTTCGTGGCGGCCGCCGGCGACCCGGATGTCAAGGACAAGCTCCTCGTCGGCCACGAGGCGGCCGGCAAGACGTTCAAGGTCCATCTCGATGGCTACGACTTCCTGCCGTACCTCACCGGCGAGACGGACAAGGGCCCGCGGATCGAGTTCTTCTACTTCAGCGACGACGGCGACCTGGTGGCCACGCGCTATGACAACTGGAAGCTCGTGTTCGCGGAGCAGCGGGTCCCAGGCACGCTCCTGGTCTGGGCGGAGCCGTTCGTGATGCTCCGGGTGCCGCTGATGTTCAACCTCCGTACGGACCCCTTCGAGCGGGCGCAGATCACGTCCAACACGTACTACGACTGGATGCTTGACCGCGTGTACCTGGTCGTCCCGTCCCAGAAGGTCGTCGGCGAGTTCCTGCAGACGTTCATGCAGTACCCGCCACGCATGAAGGCGGCGAGCTTCACCGTGGACCAGGTGATGGCGAAGATGGAAGCCGCCATGCAGGGCGGTCGCTGACGGCGGCGTGACCCGCGTCCCTCGTGGGGCGAGGGTGGCTCGCGGAGTGCCGTCCTCGCGTTCGTCGATCAAGTGAGCGACCCTATCTCGGCGTCCCGGCCGTCGCCCGCGGATCCGGCTCCCGCTTCAGCTGCCACTTCGGCCGCTGCGGCCGCCCCGCCGCGGTTCCACGTCATGGCCAAGCCGACCGGCGCCATCTGCAACCTCGCCTGCTCGTACTGCTTCTTCCTCGACAAGGAGGCACTGACCCCCGGGTCGTCGTTCCGGATGTCGGACGAGGTGCTCGAGGCGTACGTCCGCGGGCTGATCGAGGCGCATCGCACCGACCGCGTGACCTTCGCGTGGCAAGGCGGCGAGCCAACGCTCATGGGCCTCGACTTCTTCCGCCGCGCCGCCGAACTCCAGGAGCGGTACCGGCAGCCCGGGATGACGTTCGAGAACACGATCCAGACGAACGGGACGCGGCTGGACGACGCGTGGGCCGAGTTCCTCGCGGAGCACGAGTTCCTGGTCGGGATCTCGATCGACGGCCCACGCGAGCTCCACGACGGGAATCGCGTGGACAAGGGCGGCCACGCGACGTTCGACGACGTGATGCGCGGGCTGCGGCTGCTCCAGGCGCACAGTGTCCAGTTCAACGTGCTGACGACCGTCAACGGGCTCAACGGCGACTACCCGCTCGAGGTGTACCGGTTCCTGCGCGACGACGTCGGGACGGACTGGATGCAGTTCATCCCGGTGGTCGAGCGGCTCGACGCGGCGGGACGGCCGGACCCGATGCGCGGGATGGCCGTGTCCGGGCGCTCCGTGCGGCCTGAGCAGTTCGGCCGGTTCCTCACGACGGTCTTCGACGAGTGGGTCCGGCACGACGTGGGGCGGGTCTTCGTGCAGACGTTCGAGGCGGCGATCCGCAACTTCTTCGGGGCGGCAGGCTCGGGGCTGTGCGTCTTCAACGAGACGTGCGGCGCGGGGCTGGCGCTGGAGCACACGGGCGACCTGTTCTCGTGCGACCACTTCGTGGAGCCCGAGCACCGCCTGGGCAACATCCGCTCGCTGCCCATGCTGGACCTGGTCGGGTCCGAGCAGCAGCGGGCGTTCGGGGCCGCCAAGCGCGACACGCTGCCGCGGATGTGCCGCGAGTGCGACGTGCGCTTCGCGTGCCACGGGGAGTGCCCCAAGAACCGCTTCCTGACGACGCCGGACGGAGAGCCGGGACTCAACTACCTGTGCGCCGGCTACCTGTCGTTCTTCCGACACATCGACCGGCCCGCACGGGTCATCACCCGGCTGCTCCAGACGGGGCGCGAGGCGTCCGAGGTCATGGCGATGCTGCCCCGCTACGACGCGGAGCTCGCTGCCGCCGTCGCGGCGACCGGGCGGAACGAGCCGTGTCCCTGTGGGTCGAGGCAGAAGGTGGAGCGCTGCCACGGCGAGGACCCACGGCCGGCACCCCGCGTCCTGTCGGCCATCCCGCTCGGGACACCTCGAACGCCGGCGGTCAGGGGAGTCGAACCCGGCGCGACCGGCGTCTGAGTCCCTCCGCTGACGCTCCTGGGCGAGGCGTCAGCGGCCGTCAGCTTCGAAGATCTTCGGCATCGGCCGTGGGGCCCCTTTCGGTACACGTGATCTGCACGTTGTGTATCGTTGGTGTATGAGCAGAGTGCGCACCAACATCGAGATCGAAGACACGTACGTCCGCGCGATCATGGATCGGTATGGGTTGCGGACCAAGACCGAGGCCGTCGCGCTTGCCTTGCGGCACCTGGCCGGCCAGCCGATGACGCGTGAGGAGGCGCTGATGATGCGCGGAGCCCAGGCCATCGAGGAGATCCCCGCCGACGTGGCTCTCGCGGCCCACGCGTGATCCTCGCCGACACGTCGGCCTGGGTCGAGTACGACCGAGCTACGGGGAGCCCCGCCGACCTTCGCCTATCGGCGCTGATCGCTTCCGACGGCCCGGTTGTGGTCACCGAGCCCATCGTGATGGAGGTCATCGCTGGCGCGCGCAGCGAAGAGCGGGAGGATGATCTGCGCCAGCTGCTCTTGCGCTTCGAGCTGCTCGGGTTTGACGCCGCCGTCGACTTCGACGGCGCTGCGAGGATCTATCGCCGCTGCCGGGCGGCCGGCGTCACTCCCCGGGGAATGGTCGACTGCATGATCGCCGCCGTCGCATGGCGCACGGGTGCCGCGCTGCTTGCCCACGACGCCGACATGGATCGCGTCGCGCGGGTCATCGGCATCGAGACCGATCCGGCGTCTCTCCGCGCAAGGTGATCGAGCGACCCGCCACATCGCCACAGACGGGGACGGCGACCTGGCGAGCATGGCCTGCAGCTCCCCTTCAGCGGTGTACGCCGACACGGACGGGGTGCGCCACCGCTGCTCTCCCCTCCGTCTCGTCAACAGCGCAATCCCTACCGCGCATCCTCCTCGCGACGGCCGCAACCGTTCCGGTCCGTCGCTCGCGTGTCCCACCCGAGCAGGCCTGCACGCGACTCCAGATCTGGACCGTGAGCGGCGCCGCGGCCTAGAGCCATCGCTCGGACTTGCCCGCCCACCCGTAGGTCTCAAGCGGAGCCCATCCCGTCCAGACGAATCGGGAGAGGGTTCTTTGCGCAACCCGGGCAGGGGTGGGTCGCCATCGCCCACCCCGCTATCGGCGACGACTTCGGCTACTTCACCGCTGCTATCGCCGCCAGTAACTCCTGCGGATCGAGTGAAGGAATCGCGGAGTAGGCGAAGTCCCGACCGTTCCGTGTGATGATCGCGGTCGCACCTACCGCGCGTGCCGCCTCGTGCAGCACTGCGTCCTCGTAGTCGGAGAAGTCGATGTCGAGCGCGGCGTCCAGCACGTCGCGGTCAACCGGGGCGACCTCGAACAGGCCCAGAAGTCCGTGCACCTGCGCGCGGGCCCGGCGTCGACCGAAGTCCTTCGCGGCGATGTCATGGACGTTCGTCACGGTCGTCGCGCAGATCGAGCCCTTGATACGACCGTTGTCCACCAGCGCGAACAGCTTCGAGGCCGCGTCGACGTACGGATCCTGCTCCATCAGGACGTCCAGGATCACGTTGGTGTCGAAAAGGACGTTCACTGGTACTTCTCTTCAAGGTGTCGGCGGTAGTCGCCTTCCGTAGTCGAAGCAAGGCCCTGGCCCCCAGGTGGCGGATGGGGCAGTGGCGTTCCTCGGGGGCGACGACGCCACCACGGCGGACCCTCTCGGTCACAGCACCATCGTGCTGACCTCGAACACCTACAGCCACGATCTCGAGCAGCGCCAGCCCCGGGGTATGCCAAATAGGCCGGCAACGGATGGCTCGGGATCCGGTCAAGCCGCCATCCGTCATCGACATGGCCGGCATGACATCCCCCAACCCATCCGGCTTGACCTTGGGCTTCGACGTCGGTGGGAGAATCACCCGGCACCAACGAGGCGGCGATACCGCTGGGTAGACCCGCATGGCCTGTAGACAATGGTCAGCCGAGGGCCGGGCCTCGAACTTGTATCCCTGGAAGCTCCTCAGGCTCTCCGCCACACGCCTCGCGACCGGTATGCCAACCTGCCGTTCGGGTATGGTGCTGCTTGTTCTGGCGGCCGCGCTGACCCTCCTCGCGGCCACTACCGTGGAGTTCGGGGTGGATGCCCGCCCCGGACCTCGCGATACGCTCCACGACTGGCGCTGGTTCCCGGCGCGGGGCGCCGGCACGACCTGACGGTGCTCCCGCAGGAAGGAGGATCTCCGATGTCCCGCGACCCGCTGCTCGACGTGGCCGATCGCCACCTGATCCGCTACGTGCCGGGGTTCGCCCCGTTCATCGTGCAGCGCGCGCAGGGCAGCTGGGTCTGGGATCGCGCCGGCAACCGCATCCTGGACTTCACCAGCGGCCAGATCTGCAGCACGATCGGCCACAACCACCCGCGCATCGTCGAGGCCATCCGCGACGCGTGCGACCGGGTCCTCCACCTCAACAGCTGGATGCTCTCAGAGGAGGTCATCCGCCTCGCAGAGCGCCTCGCGGATCTGCTTCCGGCCCCGCTGGACAAGGTCATCGTGCTCAACACCGGGTCCGAGTCGAACGAGGTCGCGATGCGCCTCGCCAAGCTCGCGACGGGCCGCTTCGAGATCGTGGGGCTTGGCCAGAGCTTCCACGGGCTGACGGCCGGCGTAGCATCCATCACGTACTCCGTGGCGCACCGGGGATACGGGCCGCAGATGCCCGGGTCGTTCGCGCTCCCGTCGCCGTACTCCTACCGCTGCACGATCCGCTCGCGCGGCGACGGCACGCCTGGCTGCGGGACCTGCGACATGGGGTGCCTGGAGCAGGGCTTCGAACTGTTCGACGCGAACAGCGCGGGCTCGCTCGCCGCCACGATCGCCGAGCCGGTGCTTTCCGCCGGGGGCGTCATCGACCCGCCGCCCGGCTATCTCCGGCGCCTGGCCGACGCGACGCACGAGCGGGGCGGGCTGCTCATCGTCGACGAGGCGCAGACGGGGTTCGGGCGGCTCGGGACGATGTTCGGGTTCGAGCAGGACGGCGTCGTCCCAGACATCGTCACGGTCTCCAAGACTCTCGGCGGCGGGCTGCCGCTGGCAGCCACGGTCATCAGTGCCGAACTGGAGGAGCGCGCCGTGGAGCGCGGCTTCCTCCACGTCACGAGCCACGTGAGCGACCC
>Ga0315278_10003864_pt1 | contig 13462 bp, 11 predicted proteins | sample YL17G06_0_MG_FD_203880 | JGI IMG/M metagenome (GOLD analysis project Ga0315278, IMG submission 203880) | Sediment microbial communities from Yellowstone Lake, YNP, Wyoming, USA - YL17G06_0 | ecosystem: Environmental > Aquatic > Freshwater > Lake > Sediment | place: USA: Wyoming | collected...
GATGTCGAAGTGATCACCGGCGACACCGACCAGTTCTACTGGGGTGCCGGCACCTTCGCGAGCCGCGGCGCGGTGGTCGCGGGCAACGCCGTGAACGAGGCGGCGCTCGCGGTGCGGAAGAAGATCCTCCGGGTCGCGTCCGAGCACTTCGAGTGCGCGGAAGCCGACCTCGTGGTCGAGGACGGCGCGGTTTCGATCGACGGCGTGCCGGGACGCCGAATCAAGCTGGGCGAGCTCGCCGTGCAGGCGAACCCGATGCGCGGCGCGGTCGCGCCCGGTACCGAGCCCGGCCTCGAGGCGACGAGCTACTTCGGCCCGGAAAGCGGTGCGACGGCGAGCGGCGTGCACGCGATGATCATCGAGGTCGACCCGGAGACGATGATCCCGTCGATCCGCAAGTACGTCGTGGTGCATGATTGCGGCACCATGATCAACCCGATGATTGTCGCAGGCCAGGTGCTCGGGGGCGTCGCGCAGGGCATCGGCAACGCGTTCTACGAGCAGCTCGCGTTCGATGCGCAAGGACAACTCCTCAACGCGACGCTCGCCGACTACCTGCTTCCGACCGCGCTCGACGTGCCGCGCATCGAGCTCGGCCACACGGTCACGCCGTCGCCGCTCAACCCGCTCGGCATCAAGGGCGTGGGCGAGGCGGGCGCGATCCCCGTGGGGCCGCTGTTCGCGCAGGCGCTCGAGGATGCGCTCGAGCTGCCCGCACGGGGCAAGGAGCTGAACGAGATTCCGCTGAGTCCCTGCCGGCTCTGGGAGCTGGCGGGGTCGCCGGGATGATGGCAGTCCAGGAGCCGCAGAAAACGTAGCCAACCAGAAGGAGGGAAACAGCCATGGCAACAAGCGTCTCGGGCTATCTGCCCAACGACCGGCCGGGGGCCGGAAGGCTCGTGCTGCTCGGCCTGCAGCACGTCGTCACGATGTTCCCCGCAACGGTGCTCGTCGCGCTGCTGTGCGGATTCCATCCGAGCACGGTGCTGCTGGGCGCGGGTGTCTCCACGATCGTCGCGCTGATCCTGTCGAAGCGCGGCATCGGGATGTTCATTCCGCTCTTCTACGGATCGAGCTTCAGTTACATCGCGGCCTACCTAGGCGTCGCGCAGGCGCTGGGGCACAAGGTGCAGTTCGGCGTGCCCGCGCCCGACGAGGTGATTTCCATCATGCAGGCGGGCATCATCTGCACCGGCTTCCTGAACGTGATCGTCGGGTTCGTGATCAAGCGCCTCGGCAAGGCGAAGCTCGACCGCGTGCTGCCGCCGGTGGTCACCGGCTCGGTCGCGTGCGTGATCGGCTTCGGCCTCGCGAAGGCCGCACTCGACATGTCGCTCACGGTCGCGCCCGGATTCTGGGGCATCGCGCTCGTCACGCTGATCGCCACCGTCGCGTTCTCCTACCTGCTGCAGGGCAAGGGCTTCATCGGCATGCTGCCGATCCTGCTTGGCGCGATCACCGGCTACGTGCTGACGCTCGTCGTCGCCCCCGACCAGATCAGCTTCGCGAATGTCGCCGCGGCACCGCTCGTCTCCGCGCCGCACCTCACGCTGCCGAGCTTCTCGGGCCCGCTGCTCGCGACCGCGATATTCTCGATCAGCATCATGGCGCTCGCCACGATCCCCGAGTCGACCGCGCACCTGTACCAGATGAGCCTGTACGTCGACCGGCTCGCCGAGGAGCAGGGCCGGCCGAAGTACCACCTCGACCAGCACGTCGGCTTCAACCTGATCCTCGACGGCATCGGCGACGTGCTCCATGGAATCTTCGGCGCGACGGCGGGCACCAACTACGGCGAGAACAACTCGCTGATGGCGATCACCCGGAACTACTCCGGGCCGGCGTTGCTGGCCGCCGGCGTGATCTGCATCCTGCTCGCGTTCGTGGGCAAGCTGTCGGCGTTCGTCGCGACCATCCCGGTGTTCGTGAGCGGCGGCCTCGCGCTGTATCTCTTCGGCGTGATCGGCATGCAGGGCATCGCGCTGATGCAGGAGGCCAAGGTGAACATGTTCGACCCGCTGCAGCTCGCGGTCGGCGCCGTGATCATGGTGATCGGGATCGGCGGCAACATCGGCTACCCGGGCGGCTTCCTGCCGATCGCGATCCCCGGCATCTTCCCGCAGGGGCTGCCGGCGATCGCCACCTCGGCGGTGGTCGGAATCCTGATGTACGTGATCTTCAGCGCGCTCAAGCGGGAGCCGGTGACGCGCGACGCGGCGAGCGTCGCGCCGATGCCGTAACGCGGTCACCGCTCGAGAGCGGCGGAGGTATGATGCCTCCGCCGTTTATTTTTCAGCCGAGTTGATGGAGCTCCGCCAGATTCGCTACGCCCTCGCCGTCGCGCGCGAGAGGAGCTTCACGCGCGCCGCGCAGCGGCTCCACGTCTCGCAGTCGGCGGTGAGCGAACAGGTCGCGAAGCTCGAGGAGGAGATCGGTTTCGAGATCTTCGCGCGCGTCGGGCATTCGATCGAGCTCACCGATGCCGGCCGCACGTTCCTGGCCGAGGCGGAGCGCGTCACCACCGAGTTCCAGGGCCTCGCGCGCACCGCGGAGCGCCTGCGCGGGCGCCGCGTCGAGTCGATCGCGCTCGGCATGGGATCGGGGTTGGCGCAGGTGTTCATCCCGCGGCTCTTCCCCGCCTTGGGCGAGCGCGTGCCGGGGCTCCGGCTCGATGTCCTCACCGCGCCGACGAAGAGCATCTTCCGCGACCTGCACGAAGGCCGCATCGATCTCGGCATCGCGATCGAGACGGCGCCCGAGCGCGTACCCGTGGGGCTCGCGTCGGAACGCCTCCTCGAGCTCGACCTCGGGCTGGTCGTGCATCCCGAGCATCGTCTCGCGCGTGCGACCCGGCCGGTGGACCTCGGCACGCTCGTCTCCGAGCCGATCGTCATGAGCGAGCTCACGGTCGGTTACGGCGAGGTGGTGATGTCGCTGTTCGCCGACCTCGGGATGCACCCGAACATCCTCGCGGTCGCGGACAACGTCGAGACGATGAAGACCATCATCCGCCAGGGCCGCGGCTGCGCGATCATGCCCGCGGCCGCGGCGGCCGAAGAGGCCGCACAAGGCGCGCTGCGAGTGCTCGCATTCGAGCCGGCCCGTAAGGTTGCCCTCGCGCTGTGCCGCCGGCGGACGCCCGCATCCGCGCGTCGGGAAGCGCAGCTGTCGCTGCTCGCCGACCTTCTGCGCGGTGCGGAAGCTCCGGTGCGCACCGAATCCGCGCCGCATCTCGCACAGGTGCGGTAGGAACAGTGGTGCGCATAGCGCTCGTGCTCGCCCTGGCCTGCGTCGCAGGGGCGGTGTGCGCGCAGCCCGCCGCGTGGCCCGCGAAGACGGTGCGGATCGTCGCACCCTTCGCGCCAGGCGGGAGCGCAGACACGCTTGGCCGATTGGTCGCGATGCGGCTCGCCGACAGCTTCAAGCAGTCGATCATCGTCGAGAATCGGCCCGGCGCCGGCGGCGTCGTCGGCTCCGAGTTCGTCGCCAAAGCGCCGCCCGACGGCTACACGCTCGTGGTCTCCGGCGTCGCCTCGCACGTGATCGCGCCCGCCGCTTCCAAGGTGCCGTTCGATCCGCTGCGCGACTTCACGCACATCGTGCTATTCGGCGGGCCGCCCGTCGTGCTGGTCGTGGGCGCGGAAGTCCCGGCGCGGGACCTGAAGGAGTTCCTGGCGCTCGCAAGAGCAAAGCCGCTGAGCTACGGCTCGCCGGGCAACGGCACGCAGGGCCATCTCATCGGGGAACTGCTCAAGCAGGCTTCGGGGATCGAGCTGACGCACGTGCCGTACAAGGGTGCCTCGCTCGCCGTCGCCGACGTGGTTGCCGGCCACCTCCCGGCCTCGTCGAACACGCTCGCGACGGCCGGGGCGATGATCCGGGCGGGCAAGCTGCGCGCGCTCGCACTGACTGCGCCGCGCCGCCTCGCGGACTACCCGGACGTCCCGACGTTCGCCGAGCTGAGCTACCCGGAGCTCGTGGCGACCACCTGGTTCTCGCTGTCGGGTCCCGCTGGAATGCCGCCCGAGATCGTGCACAAGCTCAACGCCGAAGTGCGCCGCGCGCTGCAGTCGCCCGAGCTGCGCGAGCGGTTGCGGCTCGACGGCGCCGAGCCGAACGACCTCGATGCCGCCGCCTTCACCGAGTTCGTGCGCGCCGAGCTCGCGCGCTGGACGCCGATCGTGCGCGCCTCGTCGGCGCGGAGCGAATGAGGATTGCCCGATGTTGACGCAAGCGCAGAACGACGAGCTGGCCCGCACCGGGGCCGGCACGCTGATGGGGGACCTGTTCCGCCGCTACTGGGTACCTGCGCTGCACGACTGGGAGCTGCCGGAGCCCGACTGCCCGCCGGTGCGAGTGAAGCTGCTCGGCGAGGCGCTCGTCGCGTTCCGCGACACCGCGGGCCGCATCGGGCTGATCGACGAGTTCTGCGCGCATCGGGGCGTGTCGCTCTGGTTCGGGCGCAACGAGGAATGCGGGCTGCGCTGCCCGTATCACGGCTGGAAGTACGACGTGACCGGAACGTGCGTCGACATCCCGTCCGAAGGCGAGGACGGGCGGCTGCGCGCGCGCATCCGGCTCAAGTCCTACCCGTGCATCGAGCGCGGCGGCGTGATCTGGACTTACATGGGCCCGCCGGCGCTCGAGCCCGCGCCGCCGGAGCTCGAGTGGGCCATGGTCGCGCCGGAGCGGCGGTATGTCTCCAAGCGACTTCAGGAGTGCAATTACCTGCAGGCGATGGAAGGCGGTATCGACTCGAGCCACGTGTCGTTCCTGCACTCCGGCGCGTTGCAGCGGGACCCGCTCTTCGTCGGCGCACGCGGCAACTTCTACAACGAGCGCGACCGCATGCCGGTGTTCGACGTCGCGGAGTTCGACGGCGGACTGCTGATCGGCGCGCGTCGCAACGCGGACGCCGGACGGTACTACTGGCGCATCACGCCCTGGATCGTGCCCTGGTACACGGTCATTCCTCCGCGCGGGGGTCATCCGCTGGGCGCGCACGCGTGGGTGCCGATCGACGACGCGCACTGCTGGGCGTGGAGCATCAACTACCACCCGCGCCGCGCGCTGACCGACGCCGAGGTCACGGCGATGAAGACTGGCGCCGGGATTCACGTGCAATACGTCCCCGGCACGTTCATTCCGACCGCGAACAAGTCGAACGACTACCTCATGGACCGCGCCGGTCAGAAAGCGGGCCTCACGTACAGCGGCGTCGAAGGCATCGCGATGCAGGACGCGTCGCTGCAGGAGAGCATGGGCCCGATCCAGGACCGCACGCGCGAGAACCTCTGTCCGACCGACAAGGGCATCGTGATGGCGCGCCGCGCGCTGCTCACGGCCGCGCAGGCGAATCGGGAGGGCAGGCCGATTCCCGCGCTCGACCCCGCCACGCAGCGCGTCCGCTCATGCGCGATCGAGTTGCCGGCGGAGCAGCCGTTCGTCGAGGGGGCGCGGCACGGCTTGTTTGCGCCGCTCGATACCGATCCGGTCAGCGTCTAGCGTGCGCGTCATCCCGGCGAACGCCGGGATTCAGGAACTGCACTAGGCCCCGTGCTCTGGACCCCGGCTTCCGCCGGGGTGACGAGCCTCACGATCGGACGCCCACGACCCGCCGCACCGCCTCGACCATCGCGCGGTGGTTGGCCTTGTTCTGGCCCGCAATGTCGAGTGCGCTGCCGTGCGCGACCGAGCTGAAGACGACCGGTGTCCCGATGGTCATGCCGGCGGTGCGGTCGAACGCGCGAAGCTTGGCCGCGATGTGCCCTTGGTCGTGATACATGACGACGAAGGCGTCGTAACCCGCCTTGTGGAACATTGTGTCGGCGCCGAACGGACCTTCCGCCTGCATGCCCGCCGCGCGCGCGGCGGCGATTGCCGGGGCGACGATCCGCGCCTCCTCGTCGCCGAACAGCCCGTCCTCGCTCGCGTGCGGGTTCACGCCCGCGATCGCGAGCCGCGGGGCGCTCACGCCGACCCGGCGGAGCGCCGCATCGGCGGCGCGAATCGCGCGCTCGACGCGCTCGCGCGTGACGAGCTCGAGCGCGCGCCGCAGGCTCACGTGCAGCGTTGCATGGACGATCCGCACGTCGTCGAAGCAGAGCATCAGGAACGCGTCCTCGGGCGCGACGCCCGTGCAGCGTGCCACGAAGCTCGGGTATCCGTCGAACTCGATCCCGGCCGCCTTGATCGCAGCCTCGGTCTGCGGCGCGGCGATTACGGCTTCCACTTCGCCGGCGAGCGCGGCCTCGATCGCAGCGCGCGCCGAGTCGAGGGCCGCGCGGCCATGCGCGGCGGCGATCTTGCCGATCGCGAGCTCGCCCGAAGCAAGCTGCTGTCTAGGCCTGATCGCGACCTCGGCAATGCTTCGTTCGAGCCCGCAGGCCCGCGCGTGCTCCGCGAGCACGCCGGGATCGCCGAACAGGATCGGTTCGCAGATCGCGCGCACCGACTCATCGAGCGCGGTCTTCAGCGCGATCTCGGGGCCGATGCCGGCGGGGTCGCCGAGGGCGATCGCGACGCGGGGTTTTCTGGCCAGGTTCATCTCGTTCGCGCGCGAGCTTGCCTCCTGCTCCGACGCCGCTGCCGCCGGGCGGGCTGCTCGCGCTCGATGCGGACCCCGGGCTCGAACTCGTCGAGGCTCTGCGCAAGCACATCCCAACCTGCCTTGTGCGGCAGCAGGATCACGGCATGGCCCACGCGCTTGATGAAGACCTCGGTGCCGTCGAAGCGGTACTCCTGCGGCAGACGCACGGCCTGGCTTCGTCCGGTAGTGAAGAGCTTGGCGGTATCCACGATTCGCCCCATTACATACACATACACCCGGCAATGATCCCTATCCTCGCGCCCGGCAGCAAACCAATTTACGCCACCAGTCTCTGCCCCAAGTGAGTGCGCGACACGATTTCGCGCACCAAGAGCGTGCCATACCTAGCCTCAGGCGATTCCAGCGGGAGTCACCCACGCCCTTGCCGGACGCCTAAGACCCTAGACGACAACGGGAAAATGATTCGCCAGCGCGGATGGCACGTCCCTTGCGGTACTCAGCCGCGGACCCTTCGGGGCGACTCGGTCAACGGGACAAAGGAACTCAGATGAAAAGGCGGACGTTCGTCAGGAGCACGCTCGCGCTCGCGATGGCGGCGAGTCTCGCCGGCATGTCGCTCGAGGCGGCAGCGCAGGCGAAGACGGTGAAGGTCGGGGTGCTGCACTCGCTGTCGGGCACGATGGCGATCAGCGAGACGGTGCTGAAGGACACGGCGCTGATGGCGTTCGAGGAGATCAACGCCAAGGGCGGGGTGATGGGCTACAAGATCGAGCCGGTGGTGGTCGACCCCGCCTCGAACTGGCCGCTGTTCGCCGAGAAGGCGCGCCAGCTCGTCACGCAGGACAAGGTCGCGGCGGTGTTCGGCTGCTGGACCTCGGTGTCGCGCAAGTCGGTGCTCCCGGTGTTCGAGGAGCTGAACGGCCTGCTCTACTATCCCGTGCAGTACGAAGGCGAGGAGCTCTCGAAGAACGTCTTCTACACCGGCGCCGCGCCGAACCAACAGGCGATCCCGGCGGTCGAGTACCTGATGAGCAAGGAAGGCGGCGGCGCCAAGCGCTGGGTGCTGCTCGGCACCGACTACGTCTATCCGCGCACGACCAACAAGATCCTGCGCGCCTTCCTCAAATCGAAGGGTGTCGCCGACAAGGACATCGACGAGAAGTACACGCCGTTCGGCCACAGCGACTATCAGACGATCGTCGCCGACGTCAAGAAGTTCTCGGCCGGCGGCAAGACCGCGGTGGTCTCGACCATCAACGGCGACTCGAACGTGCCCTTCTACAAGGAGCTCGGCAACCAGGGCCTCAAGGCGACCGACGTGCCGGTCGTCGCGTTCTCGGTCGGCGAAGAGGAGCTGCGCGGCGTCGACACCAAGCCGCTCGTCGGCCACCTCGCGGCGTGGAACTACTTCATGTCGATCAAGGACCCGGTGAACGACGAGTTCAAGGCCAAGTGGGCCGCCTACGCGAAGGCGAAGAAGCTGCCCGGTGCCGACAAGCCGCTCACGAACGACCCGATGGAGGCCACCTACATCGGCATCTACATGTGGAAGCAGGCGGTCGAGAAGGCGAAGTCGTTCGACACCGACAAGGTGATCGCGGCGATGGCCGGCCAGACCTTCAAGGCGCCCTCGGGCATCGTGTCGAAGATGGACGAGAAGAACCACCACCTGCAGAAGGCGGTGTTCATCGGCGAGATCAAGGCCGACGGCCAGTTCAACGTGGTCTGGAAGACGAAGGGCCCGATCAAGGCGCAACCGTGGAGCCCCTTCATCGCCGGCAACGATAAGAAGCTGGACCAGCCGGTAACGGCAAAGTAAAGCGTCCGGAACGGTGCGGGCAGGCATCACTACTGCCCGACCGATGCACCCACCTGATGCACGCCGGGCTCAAAGCCCGGCGTGCTCACATATGCGCACCCTCCTCATCATCCTGCTCGCCGCCGCTGCGTTCCTCGCGCGGCCCGCCGCCGCGCTCGACGCCGGCCTGGTCGAGAAGCTCGGCCTCGGCGACAGCGACGAAAAGGTCGGGGCGATCAATGCGCTCGCGACGACCGGCGATCCGAAGGCGGCCGAGCTCCTCGCCGCCCTGGCAGAGGGCGACGTCCAGGTCGCCGGAAAACGCGTGCTCATCGTCAAGGGCACGCAGGCGACGGATGCGGCCACCGGCGAACCGGTCGCGCCGCTTCCCAAGGACCGCGAGGACGTGGTGGCCAACAACCGTCTCCGCGGCGCGATCGCGTCCGCGCTCGCGGCCCTGAAGCTGGTCGCACCCGACCGCGAGACGCGACTCGCGGCAGTCAAGGCGCTGGCGGGCGGGGCCGACCCCTCGATCCTGCCCCTCGTGAAGAAAGCGCTCGGGCAGGAGTCGGACGCGGTCATCAAGCCGCTGCTCGAAATGGTGGCCGCGACGCTCGAGCTCGGCGGCGGCGACCGCGACGCCCGCATTGCGGCGATCCGGACGCTGGGGCTGTCCGGCAATCCGAGCTCCAAGACGCTGCTTCTCGCGCTCGTCGAAAAGCGCAACGACGGCACGTTCGCGGAGCCCGACGAGGACGTCCGGATCGAGGCGCAGAAAAGCCTGCGCGCCGTCGAGGACCGGCTCGCGTGGGGCGAGCGCGCGGGGCTCCTGTTCGCCGGCGTCAGCCTCGGCAGCATCCTGCTCCTCGCCGCGCTCGGGCTCGCGATCACCTACGGGCTGATGGGTGTCATCAACATGGCGCACGGCGAGCTGATCATGATCGGCGCGTACACCACCTACCTCGTTCAGAACCTGTTTCGGGCGCACGCGCCGGGGGCATTCGACGGGTATCTCCTCTGCGCGGTGCCGGCGGCATTCGCGGTGTCGGCCGTCGTCGGCATGATCCTCGAGCGCACCGTGATCCGGTTCCTGTACGGCCGGCCGCTCGAGACGCTGCTCGCAACCTGGGGCATCAGCCTGATCCTGATCCAGGCCGTGCGCACGATCTTCGGGGCGCAGAACGTGCAGGTCGAGAACCCCGTCTGGATGTCGGGCGGCATCCAGATGCTGTCGAACGTCGTGCTGCCGTACAGCCGCATCGTGATCATCGGCTTCGCGGCCGCGGTACTGGCCGGGATCTGGCTCCTGCTCACCCGCACGCGGCTGGGTCTGTTCGTGCGGGGCGTAACGCAGAATCGCGCGATGGCGTCCTGCGTCGGCGTCCCGACCGCTCGCGTCGACACCTTGGCGTTCGGCGTCGGCTCCGGCCTCGCGGGTCTGGCCGGCTGCGCGCTCTCGCAGATCGGGAACGTGGGGCCCGAGCTTGGGCAGGCCTACATCGTCGATTCGTTCCTGGTCGTCGTGCTCGGCGGCGTCGGCCAGCTCGCCGGCACCGTCTACGCGGCGCTCGGTCTCGGCTTCGCGAACAAACTCCTCGAATCCTGGTCAGGCGCCGTGCTCGCGAAGATCGTGGTGCTCGTCTTCATCATCGTCTTCATCCAGAAGCGGCCGCAGGGGCTCTTCGCGATGAAGGGTAGAGCCGTGGAAGCATAGCGAGCCCCATGGCCATGGGCCCGCTCTCATCGGGGATCACGCGGCTCTACGGCCCCCAGGGCTGGGCGGCGATCGGCGTATTCGCCGCGGTCGCCTTCGTCGTGTTCCCGGTCCTGGCGCTCGTGGTGCCCGAGTCGAGCCCGTTCCACGTCTCCGCCTACTGGGTGACGCTGATCGGGAAGATCATGTGCTATGCGATCGTGGCGATGGCGATGGATCTCGTCTGGGGCTACGCCGGCATCCTGTCGCTCGGGCATGGCCTCTTCTTCGCACTCGGCGGCTACGCCTTCGGCATGTACCTGATGCGCCAGATCGGCGCCGACGGCCAGTACCGCATGCACATGCCGGACTTCATGGTGTTCCTCGACTGGAAGGAATTCCCCTGGCACTGGGCGCTCTCCGACAGCTTCGTCGCGCAGGCGCTGCTCGTCGTGCTCGTGCCGGGGCTGCTCGCGTTCGTATTCGGCTACTTCGCGTTCCGCTCGCGCGTCAAGGGCGTCTACTTCTCGATCATCACCCAGGCACTGACCTACGCGGCGATGCTGCTCTTCTTCCGCAACAACACCGGCTTCGGGGGTAACAACGGTTTCACGGACTTCAAACGCATCCTCGGCATCCCGATCACCACCGACGAGACGCGCATTGCGCTCTTCTGCATCACCGGCGCGGTACTGATCGGAACGCTCCTCCTCCTGCGCTGGATCGTCACGTCGAAGTTCGGCCGGGTGCTCGAGGCGATCCGCGACGCCGAGCAGCGGGTGATGTTCTGCGGCTACAACACGGTGCACTACAAGCTCGCGGTGTGGACACTGTCGGCGGTCCTGTGCGGGATCGCGGGCGCGCTCTACGTGCCGCTGGTCGGCATCATCAATCCGAGCGAGATGTCGCCCGCCAATTCGATCGAGATCGCGATCTGGGTCGCCGTTGGGGGCCGCGGCACGCTCATCGGCGCGATCCTCGGCGCCGGACTCGTGAACGGTGCAAAGAGCGTATTCACCCAGGCGTTCCCGGAGTACTGGCTCTACGTCCTCGGCCTGTTGTTCGTGCTGGTCACGCTCTTTCTGCCGCAGGGCGTGATGGGCCTCCTCAGTCGCCGACGCGAGGCACGCCCGTGAGCTCGGCCGCGGTTCACAGCGCCGAAGGCGTCGGCGGCGGCGCATCGCTCGCCCACATCGCGACCAGCGCGCTCGACACGACGCACGGCGTCGTCCTGTACCTCGAGGACATCTCGGTCAGCTTCGACGGCTTCAAGGCCCTCAACAAGCTCGGCCTCGCGATCGACGCGGGCGAATTGCGCTGCGTGATCGGACCGAACGGCGCCGGCAAGACGACCATGATGGACGTGATCACCGGCAAAACCCGCGCCGACGAGGGCCGCGCGTTCTTCGGCCAGACGATCGACCTCGCGCGGCTATCCGAGGCCGAGATCGCGCACGCCGGCATCGGGCGCAAGTTCCAGAAGCCGACCATCTTCGAGTGCCACACCGTGTTCGAGAACCTCGAGCTTGCGATGAAGGCCGACAAGCGCGTGCGGCGGACACTCTTCGCGAAGCTCTCGTCCGAGGACCGCGACCGCATCGCCGCGATGCTGCGGCAGATCCGTCTCGAGGCGGCCGCGGACCGCGTGGCGGGCGAGCTGTCGCACGGCCAGAAGCAGTGGCTCGAGATCGGAATGCTCCTCATGCAGGAGCCGAAGCTGCTGCTGCTCGACGAGCCGGTGGCCGGCATGAGCGACGAGGAGACCGAACGCACCGCGGAGCTCTTCCTGTCGCTCGCCGGGAAGCACTCGCTGGTGGTGGTCGAGCACGACATGGCGTTCATCGGAAAGATCGCGCGCAAGGTGACCGTGCTGCACGAGGGCGCAGTGCTCGCCGAAGGGCCGCTCGATCAGGTGCAGAACGATCCGCGGGTCGTCGAGGTCTACCTGGGGCGCTAGGAATGCTGTCGGTCGTGAACCTGAACCAGTACTACGGCGGGAGCCACATCCTGCGCAATCTCGCGTTCGAGGTGCCTGCGGGGAAGGTCACCGCGCTGCTCGGTCGAAACGGCGTAGGCAAGTCGACGCTGCTGCGCTGCCTGATGGGCCTCGTGCCGGCGCGCGACGGGAAGATCCTGCTCGAGGGGCGCGAGATCACCGCCGCGCCGCCCTATGCGCGCGTACGGGCCGGAATCGGTTACGTGCCGCAGGGACGCGAGATCTTTCCGCGCCTCACCGTCGAGGAGAACCTCGAGATGGGCCTGGCATCGCGGCCGCGCGGCACCGGCATTCCGCCGCGCATCTACGACATGTTCCCGGTGCTCCGGCAGATGCTACGCCGGCGCGGCGGGGACCTTTCGGGAGGGCAGCAGCAGCAGCTCGCGATCGGTCGCGCGCTGGCGATGGGCCCGCGGCTCCTCATCCTCGACGAGCCGACCGAAGGCATTCAGCCGTCGATCATCAAGGACATCGAGCGCGCGATCCGCACGCTCGCGGCGACCGGCGAGATGGCGATCCTGCTGGTGGAGCAATACTACGACTTCGCGCGCTCGCTCGCGGACCACTATTTGGTGATGGAGCGCGGCGAGATCGTGGCGCGCGGGAGCGGCGCAGACATGGAGCGGGACGGGGTGCGCGCGCGGCTCGCAGTATGATCGCGCCATGCACGCCGCCGAATCGCTGCAGCTCGCCGGCTGGCGCGCCACGCTCGCGCTCGACTTCGAGCTGCGCGGGCGGCGCTCGGTGCTCACGGAGCGCCGGCACGACGGGCCGCTCGTGGTCCAGAAGCCGCTCTACCCCGAGGGCGAGGACGTCTGTCACGCAATCGTCGTGCATCCGCCGGGCGGCATCGCGGGCGGCGACGAGCTCCAGCTCACCGTGCGCGCGAAGGCCGGGGCCCGTGCGCTGCTGACGACGCCCGGCGCGGGCAAGTGGTATCGCACCGCGGGCCCGTGGGCGCATCAGCGGATCGCCCTCGAGGCGGGCGCGGGCGCGGTGCTCGAGTGGCTGCCGCAGGAGACGATCGTGTTCGAGGGTGCCGCGGCGGAGCTCGAGTCGGACATCCGCCTCGCGCCCGATGCGCGCTTCATCGGCTGGGAGATCCTGCGCCTCGGGCGCACCGCCTCGGGCGAGCGATTCACGCGCGGCCAACTGCGCACGCGCACCATGATCCGGTGCGACGGGCGCATCGCGTGGCTCGAGCGCGCGCGCCTCGAAGGCGGCTCCGACCTTCTCGACTCTCCCCTCGGCCTTGCCGGGGAGCCGGTGTTCGGGACGCTGCTCGCGGTCGGACCGGACGTCGACGCCGGACTCGTGGCGGCATGCCGCGAGCCGGAGCCGCGCGCGGGCACGGGCGCGGTCACGTGCTTGCCCGGCGTGCTCGTCGCACGCTATCTCGGGGCGAGCAGCGAGGGGGCGCGCGAG
>Ga0315278_10003868_pt1 | contig 13455 bp, 18 predicted proteins | sample YL17G06_0_MG_FD_203880 | JGI IMG/M metagenome (GOLD analysis project Ga0315278, IMG submission 203880) | Sediment microbial communities from Yellowstone Lake, YNP, Wyoming, USA - YL17G06_0 | ecosystem: Environmental > Aquatic > Freshwater > Lake > Sediment | place: USA: Wyoming | collected...
CGCGCGACCGCTGCCCCGCAAACGAAGACAGCGGCTGGAGTATATGAAGAATGAAGGGTTTAGGCAACGCACGCGGGCCTGAGCGCAGGACGCCGGCCGCCCGGACCGCGCTGGTCGGGGAGGAGGGCGTCGACCAGCGCGTGGACAATTTCCTGCTGCGCGAGCTCAAAGGCGTGCCCCGCAGCCACGTCTATCGCCTGCTCCGGGGCGGCGAGGTCCGGGTCAACAGCCGCAGGGTGGACGCCACCTACCGGCTGCAGCAGGGGGACCGGGTGCGGATCCCGCCGGTCCGGGTCGCGAGGCCAGCCGCCGGGCGAACCCCCGTCGCGCGTGATCACGGCTTCCCGATCGTCTTCGAGGACGACGCGTTACTGGTGGTCGACAAGCCCGCGGGCGTGGCGGTTCATGGCGGGAGCGGCGTGAGCTTCGGCGTGATCGAGCGGCTGCGCGCGGCGCGCCCGGAGGCCCGGGTCCTGGAGCTGGCCCATCGGCTGGACCGCGAGACCTCCGGGCTGCTGATTGTCGCCAAGAAGCGGTCAGCGCTCATTGCACTCCACGCGGCGCTGCGCGAGGGGCGCGTGGGAAAGCGCTATCTCGTGCTCGTGAAAGGACGCTGGACGCGCGGCGCGCGCGACGTGGTGCTGCCGCTGCGAAAGGTCCTGACCCCGGCGGGCGAGCGACGGGTCAATGTCGAGGCGGGCGGGAAGGAGTCGCGCACGCACTTCGAGCCGGTGCGCGACTGCGGGGGGTTCGCCCTGCTTGCGGCCCGGCTCGACACCGGGCGCACGCACCAGATCCGGGTGCAGCTCGCGCACCTCGGCTTTCCGATCGCCGGCGACGACAAGTACGGTGACTTCGAGCTGAACCGCGCGCTCGCGCGGCGCGGGCTCAAACGGATGTTTCTGCACGCTGCGGAGCTCGCGTTCGCACACCCGACGACGGGGGCGACGCTCGCGCTTAACGCGCCGCTACCCGATGATCTGCAGCGCTTCCTCGAGGCCCTGGCGAACCGGAAGGCGGAGCATGCCGCGCCGCTTTGAGCTCGTCGTGTTCGACTGGGATGGGACGCTGATCGATTCGGCGGGCGCGATCGCCGCGTGCATCCAGGCCGCGTGCCGCGATCTGGGACTGCCCGTGCCGGACGACGAGCGCGCCAGCCACGTGATCGGCCTGGGTCTCACCGACGCCTTGTCGTACGCGGTGCCATCGCTGCCGCCTTCCGAGTACGGACGCCTGGTCGAGCGCTACCGCGTCCACTTCCTGGCGCGCGATCCGGGCCTGCCGCTCTTTCCGGGCACGCGGCCGATGCTTGAGGACTTGCGCGCGCGGGGTCATGCGCTCGCAATTGCGACGGGCAAGAGCAGCGCCGGCCTCGCGCGCGCGCTCGCGCAGACTAAACTTGCCCAGCTTTTCGACGCCACGCGCTGCGCGGACCAGTGTGCCTCCAAGCCCGCGCCGGAGATGCTGTTCGAGCTGATGGCCGAGCTCGATGCCGCCCCGGAACGGACTCTGATGATCGGCGATACCTCGCATGACCTGCAGATGGCCGCGAACGCCGGCGTCGCGGCGGTGGCGGTGAGTTACGGCGCGCACCCGGGCGAGTCGCTTGCCGCGCTCGATCCGTTCGCGCTGGTCCACTCGACCGCGGAGCTCGCAGCGTGGCTCGCGGCCAACGCGTAGCGGTCTGCCCCTCGGACGCGCTGGTCGACCGCGGCGCGGGCGTGCGCTTCGAAGTGGAACAGGGCGGCGCACGGTATCCTGCGTTCGCGATCCGCTTCGCCGGTCGCGCGCACGCCTACCGTAACCGGTGCGCACACGTCGGGGTGGAGCTCGATTGGCAGCCGGGGCGGTTTTTCGATGCCGATGGCATCGTTTTGATATGCTCGACGCACGGGGCGCTGTACGATCCGGAGACTGGGGAATGTCGCGGCGGACCGTGCCACGGCGCCGGACTCGAACCGGTCGCGGTCGAGGAGATCGACGGGCAAGTCGTGCTGAGCATGAGGGACTGACGGGACATGAACGAGAACGGCGGGAACTGGGAACGGAGCGTCATCGAAAAGCTGGCGCTCGAAGCGCTGAAGGAGCAGAAGCGTGCGCGGCGCTGGGGCATCTTCTTCAAGCTGCTGACGTTCGCCTATCTCACGTTCCTTATCGTGATGGTGCTCGACTGGCGCGGCGACGCCGATCGGCTGTCCGGCACCAAGCACACGGCGCTCGTGGACATAATCGGCGTCATCGACTCGAAGGGCGGTGCGAGCGCGGATAACGTCACCGGGGCGCTGCAGAGCGCCTTCAAGGACAAGAACACGCAGGGCGTCATCCTGCGCATCAACTCGCCCGGCGGCAGTCCCGTGCAGGCCGGCATCATCTACGACGAGATCCGGCGGCTGCGCGCGAAGCATCCGAACATTCCGCTCTATGCCGTGGTCGAGGACATGTGCGCTTCGGGGGGGTACTACATCGCCGCGGCGACCGACAAGATCTATGTCGACAAGGCGAGTCTGGTGGGATCGATCGGCGTCTTGATGGACCAGTTCGGTTTCGTGGACACGATGGAGAAGCTGGGCGTCGAACGCCGCGTCCTGACAGCGGGAGAGAACAAGGCCTTCCTGGACCCGTTCGCTCCCCTGCAGCCCGCCCACGTTGAGCATGCCCGGAAAATTCTCGGCGAGATCCACGCGCAGTTCATCGATGTCGTGAAGAAAGGGCGCGGCAAGCGCCTCAAGGAGTCGCCCGAGATCTTCAGTGGGCTCCTGTGGTCGGGGGCCACGTCGATCGAGCTCGGACTCAGCGACGGCTTCGGCACCGTCGACTACGTCGCGCGCGAGGTGATCAAGGCCGAGCAGATCGTCGAGTACACGCGCAAGGACAACATCGCGGAGCGGATCGCGAAGCGGTTCGGCGCCGCGATGGCGGACGCGATTGCGCCCGGCGCCTCGGGTGGCGTGCGGTTGCGCTAACCCCCCGCTAACCCCCCGCTAACCCACCGCTAACGTCCTCGCGTACCCGCAAGCAGCAGGAACACCGTCGGTCGCTTGCCGATTCGCGGCGGAGCTGCACGCCATCGTGCCACCGTCTTGGTGGTGATCTCCTCGGTCGTGAGAGTGAGATCGGTCGCGACGCAGAACAACGTGTCGTCGGCGCAGGTTGACGCGATCGCCCGCAGCACTCGATCGTTCCGGTAGGGCGTCTCGATGAAGATCTGGGTGCGCTGCTCCCTGCGCGAGTCCGCCTCGAGCGCCTTCAGCCGCCGTTTGAGCTCCGGCTCGGGGACCGGCAGGTATCCGTGGAATGCGAACCGCTGGCCCTCGAGGCCCGAGGCCATCAGGGCGAGGAGAATCGAAGAGGGACCGACGAGCGGCCTAACGCGAATGCCCGCCTCATGGGCGCGCCGCACCAATGGCGCCCCGGGGTCGGCGACACCTGGCGCGCCCGCCTCCGAGAGCACCGCAGCGCTTGCCCCGACGCGCAAGGGCGCGAGAAGTTGCCCGAGCGTCTCGGGCGTGGCGTCTGCAGCGAGCCTGTCGATGGCGAGCTCGGCCAGCGGGCCCGGATGCCCGATCGACTTCAGGAAGGCGCGTGCGCACTTCGGTTCTTCGGCGATGAAGCGGCGCAGCCCCCGGAGCACGGACTGCACGCCCGACGGAATGGCATCGGCCGGGTCGGAGTCGCCGAGCAGTACCGGCGCGAGGTAAAGCGTCCCCGCGTTCACGCCGGCACGAGCGGTGACACGCCGAACTCGGCCAGGAGGTCGACCAGCGCAATCAGCGGCAGGCCGATCAGCGCGGTGGGATCGGTGCCGTCGAGCTGGCGCACGAGGACGATCCCGAGCGCCTCGATCTTCGCGGACCCGGCGCAGTCGTACGGCTGCTCGGCGCGCAAGTAGGCCTCGATCGTCGCGTCGTCGAAATCACGGAAGTGCACGTCGGTCGGCACCAGCCGTACGCCGGTCTCACCGGTCGCGCCGCGCGACACCGCGACGGCGGTCAGGAACGATACGCGGCGCCCGCGCATCGCGCGCAGCTGCGCGACGGCGTTCGCGTGCGTGCCCGGCTTCGAGAGTGCGACGGTGTCGAGCACCGCCACCTGGTCGGCGCCGATCACAATCGCGTCAGGCACGCGTGCGGCCACGGCGCCGACCTTCTCCCGCGCGAGCCGGAGCACGAGGGCGGCGGCCGCTTCGCCGGGCCGTGGCGCCTCGTCCACGCCGGGGCTCATCGTTTCGAACGGCAGTCGCAGCCGGCCGAGGAGCTCACGGCGATAGGGCGAGGTCGAGGCGAGGATGAGGCGCAGCGATGTCACATCGGCAGGGCCCGCGCAGGATGCGCTAGCTCCATGATTTTTTTGACGCAATCGTCCAAAGATAATATCATCCGCAGCATATGTCTCGCGCTGGGACGATCGACGGTCCGCAACTTGCGCGGGATCGTGGAACGGTCTCTGGCACCCTCGGCATCGACGCTCTTCCGCGCCTCGCGGCATCGGGATGTGACGCCGCAACGCTCCGTTATCGGGTGCGCGGCGGGGTCAACTCCGCAGGGCGGCCGTGTCTGGCGGTCGAAGCCTCGGGGGTCGCCTTGCTGGCGTGCCAGCGCTGTCTCGGCGCAGTCGAGTTCCCGGTCGATTTGAGCGTGGAGCTTGAACTGGTCGCCAGCGAGCGGGAGATTTTGGGGGCGGACGACGATTTGGATCGGGTGCTGGCGACGAACGAGATGGATGTCGCATCGCTCGTCGAGGACGAAGCGCTGCTCGTGCTGCCGATGGCGCCGATGCACGGACGATGCGGGCCTGACGCCGGACAGCGCGACCCGGACCGCGCGGCGCCGTTCGCGGTGCTCGCAGGCTTGCGCAAGGGTGGGGGTGGCGATGGCTGACCCCCGGCACAGTTGATACGAAGGAGCCGTATATGGCCGTTCAGCAGAACAAGAAATCAGCGTCGCGGCGCGGCACGCACCGCTCGCACGACTTTCTCACCAACCCGCCGCTTGCGGTCGAACCCTCGACCGGCGAGGTGCACCTGCGGCATCACGTGAGCCCGAGCGGCTACTACCGCGGCAAGAAAGTCGTCAAGACCAAGGCCGAATAAGCCGGCGCAAACCGGCGGCGGCAGTACAAAGTGGAGGGGAGCCCGGCGGGGCCGCATGGCCGCTCTGCAGGGCGCGGCGCCGAACTCGTGGGCAACGACGTCACCCTCGCGATCGATTGCATGGGCGGCGACTACGGTCCGTCGGTGACGGTGCCGGCGGCGCTGCACTTCCTCGAACGCGATCCTGCAGCGACCATCTATCTCGTCGGGCGGCAAGACGCGATCGAGCCGGAGCTGCGCCGCCGCAGAACGACGGCCGGCGAGCGGCTGCACGTGCGGCACGCGGCCGAGGTCGTAGGGATGGACGAGGCGCCCGCGGTAGCCGTAAAGCGCAAGAAGAACTCCTCGATGCGCGTCGCAATCGATCTCGTCAAGAGCGGCGACGCGCAGGCGTGCGTCAGCGCCGGCAACACCGGCGCGCTCATGGCGACCGCGCATTTCGTACTCAAGACGCTCCCCGGCATCGACCGCCCCGCGCTGGTGTCGGTACTGCCGACGATGCGGGGCCAGACCTACATGCTCGACCTCGGCGCGAGCCCGGACTGCAAGGCCGAGCACCTGCTCCAGTTCGCGCTGATGGGATCGATTCTGGTCGAGGCCGTCGAACGCCGCGAACGACCGACGGTGGGGCTGCTCAACATCGGCGCCGAAGCGATCAAGGGCAACCAGGTCGTGAAGCAGGCCGGCGAGCTGCTGCGCGCGAGCGACCTCAACTTCGCGGGTAATGTCGAAGGCGACGGGATCTACCGCGGCGAGGTGGACGTCGTGGTGTGTGACGGCTTCGTCGGCAACGTGGCGCTCAAGACCTCAGAGGGGCTGGCGCGGATGGTCGAGCGCTTCCTGCGCGAGGAACTCACGCGGAACCCCCTGCGCAAGCTCGCCGCGGCCGTGGCCTGGCCCGCGCTGGCGGCTTTCCGGCGCCGCGTGGATCCGCGCCGCTACAACGGGGCTACCCTGCTCGGGCTCAAGGGGGTGGTGGTGAAGAGCCACGGCTCCGCCGACCGCCTGGGCTTCTACCACGCGATCGAACGAGCGGCCGAGGAGGTGCGCGGGGGCGTGCTCGAACGCATCAGCGGGCGCCTGGCCGCGGCAAAGGCCGCCGCACCCCTCGCGGAGGCCGCGTCGTGAAGTACTCGCGCATCGTCGGCTCCGGCAGCTACCTGCCGCCGCGGATCGTCACCAACGCCGAACTGGCGCAGCGGGTCGACACGACCGACGAATGGATCGTCACGCGTACCGGCATCCACCAGCGCCACATCGCGGAAGCGTCGCAATCATCGAGCGACCTCGCACTCGAAGCGAGCCGCGAGGCGCTCCGAGCGGCCGCTGTCGGCCCGGGGGACGTCGACCTGATCGTGGTGGCCACGTCCACGCCCGACTACGTCTTCCCGAGCACCGCGTGCCTGCTGCAGGCGAAGCTCGGCGTTGCGGGTTGCCCGGCCTTCGACGTGCAGGCGGTGTGCAGCGGGTTCGTCTACGGGCTGGCGGTGGCCGACAACTTCATCCGTGCCGGGGAGGCGCGCTGCGCGCTGGTCGTCGGCACCGAGGTGTTCTCGCGCATCCTCGACTGGAGCGATCGCGCGACCTGCGTCCTGTTCGGCGACGGCGCTGGCGCGGTCGTGCTGCGCGCCGACGAACGGCCGGGCGTGCATGGCTGCGTCCTGCACGCCGATGGTCGTCAGGCCGGGATTCTCGAGGTGCCGGGCAACGTGTGCGGGGGCAAGGTAACGGGAAGCGCGTTTGTCCGGATGGACGGACAGGCCGTGTTCAAGTTCGCGGTGCGCGTGCTCGACGAGGCGGCGCGCGAAGTGGTCGCAAAGTGCGGCATGCAACTCGCGGACGTCGACTGGCTGATTCCCCATCAGGCGAACGTGCGCATCCTGGATGCGACGGTGAAGCGGCTGGGGCTGCCGCGCGATCGGCTCATCGTCACCGTCGACCGCCATGCGAACACCTCGGCGGCGTCCGTGCCGCTCGCGCTCGACGTCGCGCTGCGGGACGGCCGGATCAAACCGGGCCACCGGGTGATGCTCGAGGGAGTCGGCGGCGGCTTTACCTGGGGCGCGGCGCTCGTGGAGTTCTGAAGCGGTGCTGGAGGCACGATGAAGTTCGGAATGGTCTTTCCCGGGCAGGGGTCACAGTCCAAGGGAATGCTCGAAGGCTACGGCGATGCGCCCGCGGTCCGCGAGGTGCTCGCGGTCGCATCCACGGTTCTCAACCAAGACATCGCGAAGCTGATCGCCGACGGGCCGACGGACGAGCTCAACAAGACGGTCAACACGCAGCCGGTCATGCTCACCGCCGGTTACGCCGCGTACCGCTTTTGGCGCGCGCTCGGCGGGCCGGAGCCAGTCGTCCTAGCGGGTCATAGTCTTGGCGAGTACACCGCGCTGGTGGCCGCCGGCGCGCTCGCGTTCGAGGACGCGCTTCCGCTCGTGCGGTTGCGCGCGCAGGCGATGCAGGACGCCGTTCCCGAGGGGAAGGGAGCGATGGCTGCAGTGCTAGGCCTCGACGACGAGGCGATCCGCGCTGCGTGCGCCGAAGCCGCGCAAGGCGAGATCGTGGAGCCGGTGAACTTCAATGCGCCCGGCCAGGTGGTCATCGCGGGCCACGCGGAGGCCGTCGGGCGAGCGGTCGACGCGGCGCGGGCGCGCGGTGCGCGGCGCGCCGTCCCGCTTCCCGTCAGCGCGCCGTTCCATTCGTCGCTGCTCGCGCCGGCAGCCGCGCGCCTCAGGGAGCATCTGCGCTCGGTGCACATTCAACCGCCCCGCATCCCGGTGATCCACAACGTCGATGCGCAGAGCTACGACGACCCGGAGCGGATCAAGGATGCGCTCGTCCGTCAGGCCGACCATCCGGTGCGCTGGGTCGAGTGCGTCCGGGCGATGACGGCGCACGGCGTGACGCTGGTCGCCGAGTGCGGGCCGGGCAAAGTGCTGGCGCCGCTCGTGAAGCGCATCGTCGACGGCGCCGAGGGCGTCGCGCTGCTCGACCGGGACGCGATGATGCAGGCGATCGAATCGGTGCGCGGAGCCTAGCCATCCATGGACCTCAAGGGACAAATAGCGCTCGTCACGGGGGCTTCGCGCGGAATCGGCCGGGCCATAGCGCTCGCGCTCGGGCGTGCCGGGGCCACGGTTGTCGGCACCTCCACCACGGAGGCGGGCGCGCAGGGGGTTGGAGAGGCGCTGGCGGCGGCCGGGGTCACCGGGCGCGGGGCGGTTCTCGACGTGACCGACTCGGCCGGAGTGGACGCGGTGGTTGCCGCGATCGAGAAGGAATTCGGGACGGTCTCGATCCTGGTGAACAACGCCGGCGTCACCCAGGACAATCTCCTCCTGCGCATGAAAGACGCGGAGTGGGACGCCGTCGTCGACACCGACCTCAAGTCGGTCTTCCGGCTCTGCCGCGCGGTGCTCCGCGGGATGATGAAGGCTCGGGCCGGGCGCATCATCAGCATCACGTCGGTGGTTGGATCGAGCGGTAATCCGGGCCAGGTGAACTACGCCGCAGCAAAGGCCGGCGCGGCAGGACTGACTCGCGCCCTCGCGCGCGAGATCGGCAGCCGCGGGATCACCGTGAATTGCGTCGCGCCCGGGTTCATCGATACCGATATGACCCAGGCCCTGCCGGAGGCGCAGCGCGAGGCGCTCCTCGGCCAGATCCCGCTCGGCCGACTCGGACAGGTCGACGACGTGGCCGCGGCTGTCGTGTTCCTCGCATCGCCTGGCGCGGCGTACGTGACCGGCACGACGTTGCACGTGAATGGTGGCATGTACATGAACTGAAACAGGATTATGGAGGCTCTGAAAAACGCCGTTTTTCAGAGCCTCATTCATAGGGGCACGGGGAGGTATCTCCGGGTTTTTCAGAGTTTCCTTAGGGCGCTCGGGCGACGCCGCGCTGCGTTCTGGTAAGATTTCGGCCGCTCGGGGCAGCCAAGTCCAAGAAGGCTCTGCATGGGGATGCGCGAGTAGGCGCTGCTCATTCGCTCAATCGATATCCCTAGAACACATCCGCAAAGGGAAGGGAAGCCCGCAATGGAGAACATCGAACAACGCGTCAGGAAAATCGTCGCCGAACAGCTCGGTGTCAACGAGGCCGAGATCAAGAACGAGTCCTCGTTCGTCGACGACCTCGGGGCCGACTCTCTCGACACGGTCGAACTCGTGATGGCCCTCGAAGAGGAGTTCGAGACCGAGATCCCGGACGAGGAGGCGGAGAAGATCGGCACCGTCCAGCAGGCCATCGACTACGTCCGGGCCCATAGCGGCAAGAAGACCTGAGGCGACGCCAAGGAGTACGCTTGTCGCGCCGCCGCGTCGCCGTCACCGGCCTCGGCATCGTTTGCCCCGTCGGCAACACGGTAGACGAAGCCTGGGGCAACATCACCGCCGCCAAGTCGGGCATCGCCCGCATCACCCGCTTTGACGCCTCCCTCTACGCGAGTCAGATCGCGGGGGAGGTGAAGGGGTTCGACATCTCTGCCTATCTGCCGCCGAAAGAGGCGCGGCGGATGGATACCTTCATCCACTACGGCATGGCCGCGGCCATCCAGGCGATCCGCGACGCCGGAGTCGATCCCGAGAAGATGGATCGGGACCGCATCGGCTGCGTGCTCGGCTCCGGGATCGGCGGTCTGCCGCTGATCGAGGCAACCCACGCCGACCTGACGAAGGGTGGACCGCGCAAGATCTCCCCGTTCTTCGTGCCCGGCAGCATCATCAACATGATCGCCGGGAATCTGTCGATCATGTACGGATTCAAGGGGCCGAACCTCGCCATCGTCACCGCCTGTACGACGTCAAACCACTGCATTGGCGAGGGGGGGCGGCTGATCGAGTATGGCGATGCCGATGTCGTGATCGCGGGCGGTTCGGAGGCCACCGTCAGCCCACTGGGCGTGGGCGGCTTCGCGGCGATGCGCGCGCTCTCGACCCGCAACGACGACCCGGCGACGGCGAGTCGCCCGTGGGACAAGGACCGCGATGGCTTCGTGCTCGGCGAGGGCGCGGGGGTGCTCGTACTCGAGGAACTCGAGCACGCAAAGCGCCGCGGCGCGCGCATCTATGCCGAGCTGTCGGGGTACGGGATGAGCGCGGACGCACACCACATGACGGCGCCGTGCGAGGACGGGGAAGGGGCCGCGCGCTGCATGGCGAACGCGCTGCGAAATGCGCGGATGAGCCCGGGCGACGTCGACTACGTCAACGCCCATGGCACATCGACGCCGCTTGGCGACCTGGCCGAGACGATCGCGATGAAGCGCTGCTTCGGCGAGCATGCCCGAAAGCTCGCGATCAGCTCGACGAAATCGATGACCGGCCACCTGCTCGGCGCCGCCGGTGGCGTCGAGGCCGTGTTTTCGGTGCTTGCACTCCACCGGCAAGTCGCCCCGCCGACTGCGAACCTCCACAACCTCGATCCGGCCTGCGACCTCGACTACGTTCCACTCGCCGCGCGCGAAATGCCCATTCGCGCGGCGCTTTCCAACTCGTTCGGCTTCGGCGGCACGAACGGCACGCTGATCTTCGCGCGCGCTTGAACGACTCCCTGCGCGTGCAACTTCGACCCTCGCGGGCGTTGGCGTCCGCGCTTGCGATCGGTCACCTCCTGGCACTGGTCGCCGCCGTGACCGGCCTGCCGCGCGAGGCTGCGTCCCTCGTGGTGCTCGGACTCGTCCTGTCCTTGCTCCACCATCTGCGGCTCGCCCTGCACCGGTCCGCCCTGGCCATTGCCCGTTTGGACTTCTCCTCCGACGGACGCTTTGCCGTAGCGGACCCGGCGGGGGCCTGGCTGCCGGCGGAGCTACGGCACTCGGCCGTTCCCGCCGGCTGGCTCGCGGTGCTGACCGTACGCGACCACGCGGGACGATCCAGAACCACCGTGATCTTGCCCGATGCGGCCGACCCGGAAGCCTTCCGGCGGCTCCGAGTCTGGCTCAAGTGGCGGATGACACCTCTGCCCAACGGGCGGGACGGCGCAAACGGCCGTGCGCAGGGCTGAACTATTCGCCTGGGGGCGTGTCTCTAGTGCGAGGTCGCGTCCGAGCGATCTGGCTGGGTCGGCTATACTGCCGCTCGCGGGCCGGTAAGCACTTGAAAAATAAGATTTCAAGCGGCTCCGCGGAAGGCGGCCATGGCGGACCGCGAGATTGACCAGCAGCTGGTCGAGCGCGCGCAGCGCGGGGATAAGCGGGCGTTTGATCTGCTGGTCTCCAAGTACCAGCGCAAGCTCGGGCGCCTGTTGTCGCGGTTCATCCGCGATCCGGCCGAGGTCGAGGACGTCGCACAGGAAGCCTTCATCAAGGCGTACCGGGCGCTTCCCAACTTCCGCGGCGACAGCGCGTTCTATACGTGGCTGTACCGGATCGGGATCAATACTGCGAAAAACTACCTCGTGGCGCTCGGGCGTCGGGCGCCCACGGTGACCGAGTTCGACTCGGAAGAGGCGGAGAGCTTCGAGGACGGCGAGCAACTGCGCGACATCAACACGCCCGAGAGCGTGCTGATGTCGAAGGAGATCGGGTCCACCGTTAACGCGGCAATGGAGGATCTGCCGGAGGATCTGCGGACGGCGATCACGTTGCGTGAGATCGAGGGGCTGAGCTACGAGGAGATCGCGAGCATCATGAACTGCCCGATCGGGACGGTCCGCTCGCGGATCTTTCGGGCCCGGGAGGCGATCGCGGCACGGCTGCGCCCGCTGCTCGAGACACGCAAGGATAAGAGATGGTGACGCAATGAAGGAACGGCTATCGGCACTCATGGATGAGGAACTCGGTGGCGCCGAAACCGAGGGTTGCCTCGAACGGCTCGGCGACGATGGGGAGTTCCGGGACACTTGGCGCGTCTACCATCTGATCGGCGATGCCCTGCGCGGCCATTCCGGCCAGGGGCTTTCGCCGTCGTTCGCGGCGCGTCTCGCCGCGGAGCCCACGGTGCTGGCGCCCCGCCGCGCCGGGCGAGCCGGGCGGCGTAACACCTGGTATGCGCTTTCCGCCGCCGCCAGTGTTGCGGCCGTCGCGCTGGTCGGGTGGATGGCGTTGCCGCTGTTCCAGCCACCCGCTCAGATCGCCTCCTCCCAGCCTCTGCCCACCGTGGTAGCAGTCGCGGTGCCACCGGCGGTAGTGCCCGCTGCGCAAGGCGTGAACGACTACCTGCTTGCTCACCAGCGGTTCTCGCCGTCGTCGGTCATGGGCGGGATGGCGCCCTACGTGCGCACCGTCTCCGAAGCGCACGAGGCGCGTTGAGCATGCGGGCGTGGGCGCTTGCGGCAGCGCTCGCTGCCGGGTGGTCGGTAGCCGCCGTCGCGCCGGCGTCCGCCCAGCAGGGCACCGATGCCGCCAGCTGGCTCAGAAAGATCTACGCGGCGACCGAGAAACTGAGCTACACGGGCACGTTCGTATACCAGCAGGGCGAGCACACCGAGACCTCGCGGCTGACGCGCGTCGTGGACTCGACCGGCATCCACGAGCGGCTGGAGATCCTTGACGGCACGCCGCGGGAGATCATCCGGTTCAATGAAGAGGTCAAGTGCTACATCCCCAGCACGATGACCGTCAAGGTCGACCGCCAGATGCAGACCGGGCCGTTCCCCGCGATGCGGGCGGACGTTGGAGACTTCGCCGCGCATTACACCATCCGCAAGGCCGAGACCGAGCGGATCGCCGGGTACGACTGCCAGGCGATCGTTCTCGAGCCGAAGGACAACCTGCGCTACGGGCACAAGCTCTGGGCGGACGTCGCCACCGGCATGCTCGTAAAGGCCAAGACGTTCAATGAGAGGAACGAGGTCGTCGAGCAGTTCTCGTTCACCGAACTGCAGATCGGCGGGCGCATCGACCGCGAGAAAGTCAAGTCACGCTACGCCGGGAAGGGGCGCGACTGGCGGGTCGAGCAATCCGCGGTCGTTGAGGCGGACCTCGCCGGCCTCGGTTGGGGGCTCCGGTCGCTGCCCCCGGGATACCGCAAGGTCACCGAGCTCAAGCGCCGTGTCGGCGCCGCGCCGGACGTGGGCCAGATCGTCGTGTCCGACGGCCTGGCAGCCGTTTCGGTGTTCATCGAGCCTCTCGGGGCGCGCGAGGGCCAGCCGCGGGTCGGATTGGCCCGCCACGGGGCCTTGAACGTCTACGTTCGGACGCTTGAGAACCATCTGGTGACGGTGGTGGGGGAGGTCCCCGCCGAGGGCGTCCGCCAGATCGCCGACAGCGTGGAGTACCGCCGCCCTTAGGCCCACCCACGGGGGCGCCCGGCCGAAAAAGGGCAGTTCTCCTTGAAAGCTTGAGCGGCGCGCCTTATCTTTGCAATTCACCAGGAATCTTACCGATCCCGCCATGAGAGCCACCCTCCACGCCACCCTCGCCG
>Ga0315278_10003869_pt1 | contig 13451 bp, 15 predicted proteins | sample YL17G06_0_MG_FD_203880 | JGI IMG/M metagenome (GOLD analysis project Ga0315278, IMG submission 203880) | Sediment microbial communities from Yellowstone Lake, YNP, Wyoming, USA - YL17G06_0 | ecosystem: Environmental > Aquatic > Freshwater > Lake > Sediment | place: USA: Wyoming | collected...
TTAGTTGAGGTACTTCCCCCAAACATGAATCGAAAGCCGCCGAGTTCGAACGGATAGGCTTGACTGCCACAATCGACCTCCGGATTATAGAAAGTGTACAGACCTTCGCCTATCACAAAGCCTTGCTGGAAGACCCATGAGTTGTCCCCAGTGGTGTTAGTCATAATACATCCAAAGGCGGGACTGCACGGATTGGGATCGCAGTCCGTGTTATCGCCCATGTAAGTCCGGCCCAGCGCTTCGCACTCTGCCCGAGTGCTGATCGAGCACCCGCCGTACGGGTCACAGCAGGCACCGGGCACTCGGCATTGTCCGGTCTGGCCGGAAACCCAGAATGCCGGGTAGTTGACCACACCAAAGACGATGGCGTCATAATAGCTTCCGCCACTCCAGATGTAGTTCTCACACCGATTCGCCAACGGGGGAGTGATTGCCTGACGCCCCGGACCCGGCAAGCCGCTGTGATGAAACGCGAGACCCATGAAGAATGGTCCGTCAACACAGAGTTCGCCGGGGAGAAAAACATATTGCTGAGGAGTGCTATTGTTGCCCTGTACTTGTACCGTCTTTCGATACAGCTCTACTCCCGGACCACCACAGGAATCACCGGAGACTGCCATATCGTACGCGACAATGTCCACATTCACCTGGCTGGTAGATCCACCCAGCATGAATTGAAACGTCGTGATCTCGTAAGGGTAGACAGGGGCGCCACAACCCTCGGCAGGATTGAAGAAAGTGTATAGGCCTTCCCCCGGTACGAAGCCTGCCTGAAAAGTCCACGAAGCGGTGGACGTTACGTTGGTCATATCGCATGACGCGGTCAGGTTTAGAGGCTCGCCTGGGGCAGAAGCGACAGGGTGGGTCATCAGCAGAATGACCGCGGCCAACGCTACGCCGAGCACTGCTTTCGGCCGGGAAACCCCACAGTGTTGATTATGAAACACAATCTACCTCTTTCGGGATTATGAATAGGCGACGAGAAGGATTCATCGATTTTTCTTTCACGCGCAGAAAGGTCGACGTCTGACGATCGCAGGATATTCGAGGTACGCTAAATGAAATATACAAAAGAGGCCAGGATTGTCAAGGCGAGATTTGCCCCGGTAGCACAGGGTGCTGGGGGGAGACATGCCCGTCTCTTGTGGGGCTTGTTGAAAAGAACTCCGTTCCTGTCATCGCGAGTCTCGACCGCGCTTCGCGGGCGGGACGTGGCGATCTCAATCCTCGTGGCCGTAACGACTTTGAGATTGCCACGCTACGATGTCTCGCCTGACGGCGGGCCATCTCCGCTCGCAATGACGACATCGGGGGGCTTTTCAATACAACAGTGGGCGGCAGTTCTTGTAGGTCGAATCCAGCCCCGCTTCGGGCGGATTCGACATTATTCTTCCGGTGAAGCGCTACATGACAGACGGGTCGCCAGACCTGTCATCCTCGGCGAAAGCGGGGGATCCACTTGTGGTGGCTGTTCACTGTCGCGGATGCTTTCACCTGCCCTTCGAATGGAGGCTTAAGCAAACCGTCGGCGATCTGCGAGCATAACTGGGCCCCAGCCTCTATCTGTCACCCGGTCGGAGATTATGCCGGAAATGTGAAACCCACCCGCAGGGCGGGTGGGCCACCACACGATTCTGCCGACTGAACGGTCGCGGAAGCAGGTCTATACTTCTTCTAGTTCGCAGGATTCAGAGAGTTCTTCCAGAAACTCGGCTCTGAGAAACCGAACATAGTCAGAGGCTTTGCTGAGCTGTTCTTTTAGCACGGAGAATGAGATGAACCGGCACACTTCTGACAGCGGAGGATTGAGTCTGCAAAAAGTTGGACGGTTCACTTCTGTCATTACTTTTTCCCGGCGTTCGTCCGGCGCAACAAGGTAAAGTGGTATGTTCAGGTTTGGCTGCATGGCGATGAGATCCGACATGCGGAGCAAACCTGAATAAATCGAGGTGGTCGACTCTATCTCAAATGCAGCCACAATAGCGTTGCCCTGCAACCAAAGGACATCTATTAGCTCAACTGTTTTGTTAGTAGCATCGTCAAACTGCAAGGGCAGTTCAGCCTTCAGCTTGGGCAGGTCAAGAAATTTCTTCCCCTTGAAGTCTTTTCCGCGATCATTTCGCGCAACCCAGACATCGAATCCCATGTCGTAGCCCAGCTTGAGTAGAAGCCATTGCATCTCGGTGTGCTCAGTAGGTTTCCCCGGTTCTTTGAACGTCAGTTCCGGGTGGTCAGCGTTCGAGTCGGGTACCGTAACAGAGCCAATTCTCGCCCTAACGATTGCAGGTCTGTACTTGAGCTTGCGGATGTCTACAGGTCGAACTACGGGGCTCTGCTTGGCCTCCAGCAGGGCCTGGGTCACTACTTCGCCGTCTGCCTGTTTCCACTTTGCGGGAGACGATCGAAAGTGGCCAGTCCATGCATGCGGAGTCTTGAGGTCCTGAAAGCAGGACAAGCTGTCGCGAAATTCAAAAATGGGAATTGCGGTCTCAAAAGTTAGCTCCACGACAGGTTTTACCTTGAGCCTACAAGGAAAGTCGTCATCATGCCAGATGTCGCGATCATGTTCCTTAAATGCAGCGGAGGTTACTTCGAGAGCACCAATGAATCTCGACACGCCGGTAAGGTAGCACAGCAGATAGTCACCCGTAGCAATCTTCTGGACAGTTTTCCAACGGGATTCTCGAAAGCCAGAAGTCAAACTGCCAGCCTTGCGGAACTCTTCCCATGTAACAGCAGTGAACAAGTCGAGCCAATAGTACCGTTTCACCGAAATTTCCTTTCAGCGCATTGGTTTCACGGAGAATCTACAACAGCAAGATATCAAACCGGGAAACTTGAGAAAACGAAAAAAACAGCGACGATTTGTATTTACGATTCACATTCTACAGGGGTGGGCGAAGCTACTTTTTGTTTGAATTACCCGCCGTCCCCAACTATCCTCCCCTTATGCGTGTGCTCGGGATTGATCCGGGGTTGAATATCACCGGCTATGGGATTCTCGATGTTGACAACGGCCAGGTCAAAGTGGTCGAGGCGGGCGTTATTCGCACGAACCGGTAGCCCACAGCTCTGCTGTGGGTTGTTCGATCAATCTCTGCACTCCCTTTTTCACCCAAGTGCCCAGTCTGTTGTGTTACCTATGTGCCAGGTTCATATTCCACCGGCCCCACAGCAGAGCTGTGGGGTACCAATGTGGATTCTCCGGTCAAGCCGGAGAATGACAATCGGTGATCCCCCTTGGATTCTCCGGTCAAGCCGGGGAATGACAGCGAGATGGCGGGTTCTCATCCCGGCGCGCACGCGACACGGAACCGCTGTACAGTCCCAACATCTTACGGTCCTTTTTGGTTGAATTCCCAACCCATACCCCCTATCCTCCGCCCATGCGTGTGCTCGGGATTGATCCGGGGTTGAATATCACCGGCTATGGAATTCTTGATGCCGACAACGGCCAAATCATAGTGGTCGAGGCCGGTGTAATCCGCACAAGCGACAAACGCGAGTTGGGGGAGAGGCTCAACGAGATCGGTCGCGAGATCGGCAAGGTGATTGCCCAGTTTTCGCCCGAGGCGCTGGCGATTGAGGAATTGTATTCACATTATGATCACCCCAGGACCGCCATCATCATGGGCCATGCGCGCGGGGTGATCTTTCTTAAGGCGGCCGAGGCGGGAGTGAGTATATTCCCGTATGCGTCGACCCGGATCAAGAAGTCACTCACCGGCAACGGCCGCGCCAGCAAGGAACAGGTGCAGCGCATGATCCGGTCTGCGCTGAGACTGACCGTTGTGCCGGAGCCACCCGACGTGGCCGATGCGCTCGCGATTGCGCTCTGCCACTGCCGCTCGCTGGAACATCAGGAGGTCGTGTCGTGATAAGTCGCATCCGGGGTGTCCTGACGCAAATAACCGATCATTCGGCGCTTATCGAAAACGGCGGGGTGTCGTACGAGATCCGGTTGCCCTCGGCGCTGGTAGACCGTCTCAAGGACGAGAACCGGCTGGGCAAAGACATCCAGTTTGAAACGCTGTATTACATCGAGGCGGGCGACCGGCGGTCGAGTCATTACCCGCGCCTGGTTGGTTTTATCAATCCTATTGACCGGGAGTTCTTTTCGCTCTATCTGCAAGTGCCGGGGATGGGAGTAACCAAGGGGTTGAAGTCGCTCGTTATGCCGGTGAGCGAAATCGCCGCCGCCATAGAGACCAAAGACGCCGCCAAGCTGAAGCGGCTCCCCGGTGTGGGGGGGCGGCTGGCGGATAAGATTATCGCAGAGTTGGTCGGCAAGTGCGCCCGGTTTGCGCTGGCGCGTGGCTCGGAACCTCTGGCGGCCAGAAAGAGCGAAATCCCACCATTTGTTGACGAAGCGATGGCGATTCTCGAACAGCTTCAGTATACTCGTGCTGAGGCCAAAACAATGATTGATGCCGCGCTGAAAGTCGACCCGAAAGTGAACCAGGCCGAAGACCTGATCTCGCTTATTTTCAGATCGAGCCAGACGTTGAAAGGTGACGCCTGATGGCTCTTGAACGGATAGTATCCGGCGACCAGTTCGCACCGGACGAAGACCTCACGCAGTATTCGTTGCGTCCGAAGTCACTTGGCGAGTTCATCGGCCAGAAGGAATTGCGCGCAAAGCTTCAAGTATTACTTGAGGCCGCCCAGGGACGCAACGAGCCGGTCGAACATATGTTGCTTTACGGGCCGCCCGGTCTCGGCAAGACGACGCTGGCGCATATCATCGCTCACGAGATGGACACCAAGATCATCGCAACATCGGGACCGGCCCTCCAGCGCGCCGGCGACCTGATGGGTATATTGACCAACCTGAACCACGGCGACATCTTGTTTATCGATGAAATCCACCGGCTGTCGGCGATAATTGAAGAGTTCATCTACCCGGCGATGGAGGATTTCAAGGTTGATTTCGTGGTCGATAAGGGGGCGTTCGCCAAGGTTATCAACGTACCTCTGAAGCGGTTCACGCTGATCGGCGCCACCACGCGGGCCGGGATGCTGTCCGCGCCGCTGAGAGACCGGTTCGGGTTGTATTACCATCTTGATTTCTACCCCCCTGAGGACCTGGTCGAGGTCGTGCTTCGTTCGGCGCGGCTTCTTGAAATAGCCATCGAAGGACAGGCGGCCACGGTAGTTGCGACGCGGTCACGCGGGACTCCCCGAATAGCCAACCGGTTGCTGCGGCGGGTGCGCGATTATGCCGCGGTCAAGGGAGACGGCCGGGTGACTGACGAGTTGGCCGATAAGGCGCTGGAGGTGGAGGGGATAGATTCGGTCGGTCTCGATGCTCTTGACCGCAAGTTGATTGAGACAATCATCCAATACTACAAGGGTGGCCCGGTAGGGATTGAGGCGCTGGGGGCGACGCTAAACGAAGAAGTCGATACGCTGGTCGATATGGTTGAGCCATTTTTGCTGAAAATCGGCTTTATCCAGCGTACCCGGCGTGGGCGGGTGGTTTCGGTCGAGGCGGCTAAGCATCTTGGTATGTCGTTGGCGGACAACCAACAACGCGATCTTCTTTAGTCTTATTCTTCAAATCAGAACTAATCACTCTTTGATAGCGTTACAGTAATTTCGCTTGCACCCGATGTATAGGTAGCACACTTTGGTGCGGCTTATTGGAAAACTGACTTTGGAGGAACGTGAACGACAAGTTGAAACAACCTACCGAAGAACAGCTTCGGTTACTCATAGACTCAATGTGCGGCCAGTTAGGTGGCCGTAACAATGGCTCGGCCCAGATAGTCAATACGCTCATTCGCGAGACGGTCAAGTTTCGCGATAAGCTCAAAACCGAGACCGGGGAAATCCTGACTGTCTGCGATACCCGAGTGGCGCTTGAGGCTCTGACAGAGCATTTGAGCGGGCGAAAAATCACCAACGGTATGACCCCCGAACAAAAGGCCCTGACCCAGATATGGATTGACCGACTGACGCTCTTTCGGGCGTCTTGAAGATTTGGCGGGTTTGAGGCAAACCCGCCCTACTTTATTTTCGGGCGTCGTAAGCGCTTGGCGGGTTTGAGGCAAACCCGCCCTACTTTACTGGCGGGTTCGAAGCGGACCCGCCCTATTTTCTAAGACTTCAGATGAAGCTCTCCCTCTTTGACTATGACCTTCCCAGGGAACTGATCGCCCAGTATCCTAACCGAAGACGGGATCAATCCCGGCTGATGGTGCTGAACCGTGCGACCGGACAGATCAGTCATCGCAAGTTTCGGCACATAGTAGAGTACCTTCGACGCGGAGACGCGCTGGTTGTCAACAACACGAAAGTGTTCAAGGCGAGGCTGATAGGGAAGCGCGCCACCGGCGGACAGGTCGAGGTGTTTCTTGTCAGGCGACTTGATGGTGTTTCGGGTGAGTTTTGGGAAACGCTGGCGCAGCCATCGAGACGTCTCAAAGAAGGGGAGAGGATCTTCTTTGGTGATGAATACGGGATCGATCTAATACAAAACCTCGGCGATGGACGCTGGCAGGTGAGCTTTGATTCTGTAACGGTCCGGAAAAAGGTCATTGCACAGTTCGGCCATGTCCCCCTGCCGCAATATATCGCCCGCGAAGACCAACCGGCTGATTTGCATCGTTACCAAACCGTTTTCGCAAGAGCGGAGCAGGCTGGCGCAGTGGCAGCCCCGACTGCAGGTTTTCATCTGACAAGGGGACTCCTGTCGAAAATCCGCAGTATGGGCGTTATCGTGTGCGAGGTTACGTTGCACGTCGGGCCGGGAACTTTCAAACCGATCACAGCCGATAACATTGAGGAACATACGGTCGATCCTGAGTTCGCTCAGATTTCTCAATCGGCAGCAGACACTCTCAACGCCGTTCGAGCAAGAGGGGGGCGGATTTTCGCGGTTGGGACCACCTCGGTGCGCACGCTTGAGTCGGCTCCCTTGGAGAATGGAGAGATTCTCGCGTTCAGTGGAATGGTCGATACCTATCTCCGGCCAGGGCACAGATTTCGTTGTGTCGATCACCTGATCACTAATTTCCACCTGCCCAGGTCATCGTTGCTGGTGCTGGTCTCCGCCTTTGCCGGTCGCGAGCAGATACTGGACGCCTACGCCGAAGCTATCCGCGAGCGGTACCGGTTTTACAGCTACGGCGACGCCATGCTGATGCTCTAACCGCTTTCCCTCGTCGGTGTCTCGACATATATTCATGCCCGATGAAGGCTACGGCGTTGATAGTGGCGGCCGGAAATTCGACCCGATTCGGAGGACCGATACCGAAGCAGTTTGTGGCGGTGGCAGGGCTGCCGCTTCTCGCGTGGACACTTGAACGCTTCGAAAAGGCGCGGTCTATCGACAATATCGTAATGGTTGTAGCTGAAGATCAGCTTCTGAAGGTCTCGGATGAGATCATAGACGGCAGTCGTCCCACCAAGGTAGTGAAAGTCATCGCCGGTGGTGCGACCCGGCAACAGTCGGTTCTGAAGGGATTGGAAAGCCTTCCTGAGTCGACGCAATTGGTGGCCATACATGATGGCGCTCGCCCTCTGACGTCACCGCTTGATATCGATGCGGTCGTTCAGGCTGCTGCCGTCGAGAAGGCCGCTATTCTGGCCACTCGTGTGCCGGATACCGTAAAGAAAGTGGTTAACGACTGCATAATGTCTACTCTGAATCGGATTGATCTCTGGCTGGCGCAGACGCCGCAGGTATTCGATCGCGAATTGATTCTCGCGGTGCACCGTAGGGCTGCTCGCGAGGGGATTGACGTCACTGATGACTCCGCGCTGGTGGAAGCTGCCGGGTACAAGGTGCGAGTTGTCGAATCGACTTCACCTAATATGAAAGTGGCTACACGCAATGACCTGAGAATTGTCGAAGCATTGCTGAAAGGGTCAGTCGATGGCTAGAGCAGGCGGGAGCAGGATCAGAATTGGGCACGGGTTCGACGTGCATCGTCTGGTGGAAGGTCGGAAGCTCGTTCTATGTGGCGTTGAGATTCCTTTTGACCGGGGGTTGCTCGGTCACAGCGATGCCGACGTGCTCCTTCATGCAGTTGCCGACGCGCTTCTTGGCGCGGCCGCCCTCGGGGATATCGGCAAGCATTTCCCGCCGAGCGACCCGAAGTACAAAGGCGCCGACTCGGCCAAACTGCTGGCGCAGGTAGTCGGAATGACTCGTGATGCGGGCTACTCTGTGATCGGCAACGTTGACTGTATCGTAATGGCCGAACGTCCACGCTTATCCGAGTACATAGATACCATGCGACAGCGATTGGCCGATATTCTCGATATTTCAATTGACGCCGTTAGTATCAAAGCGACCACCTGTGAAGGTCTCGGTTTTGTCGGACGGGAAGAAGGTATAGCCGCGTCGGCGGTCTGTATCATCTCAAGCGATGACTGAGTATCTGCCTCAAATCAACGCTTTTCTGGACCACTTGTTCTCGTACGGTGCAGTGTGGGTTTATCTGATCATCCTACTGGCCTGCTTGATCGAGAACTTCTTCCCGCCATTTCCGGGCGATCTGTTCATAGTGGCTTCGGGCGGGCTGGTGGCGATGGAGAGGCTCAATACGGTGGCCGCGATGGCGGCAATATGCGCCGGAGGGATGACTTCGGCGATGATTCTCTATGCCATCGGTCGGCATTATGGGAGGGACTTCTTCATCCGCAGAAACCTGCGTCTGATGTCTCCCGCAGATATTGCCTCTGCCGAACTCCGATTCGCGCAGTGGGGCGGTTTGATACTGGTTGTATCCCGTTTTGTTGTGGGAATCCGGGTCATGTTGGCGGTAGTAGCCGGTATGGCCGTTTATCCGGCAAGGCGGATGTTTGTCTATACGCTCGTATCATATCTGCTGTTTTCCGGGTTGTTGATGTATCTCGGCTTCACGCTGATTCAACATGTAGATCGGTTGGAGTACTACTTCAGGACCTATAACTACTTTGCCTGGCCGATTGTTGTTGCTCTCGTGGCGGTATATCTTCTTCGTCGCTTGAAACCGATACGGAAAGGCAACGCGGAATGAAAGTTCTTGTTCTGGCAGGCGGAGACTCAAACGAGCGGGCTGTTTCTCTGAACAGCGGAGCGGCAATCTGCCAGGCATTGATGCGGCTGGGTCATCAAGTCAGGGCACTCGATCCCGGTACCGGTCAACCCCTGATCGATGCACAGGGGCGGCTTCTGATTGAGGGTGGCCGAGCGCCCTATGATGTTGCCACCGTGGCTGCGCCGGAGCCGGGTGCGCTGATGACAGCGATAGCGTCGGATTATTCCGATGTCGACGTTGTCTTCCTGGCGCTGCACGGAGGTCGCGGTGAAAACGGCTCAATACAGAATCTCCTCGATCTGGCGGGCCGGAAATACACCGGTTCGGGCATGACGGCATCGGCAGTGGCGATGGACAAGGCTATCACCAAGAGAGTGATGGCTTCTATAGGTGTTCCGACTCCGGAATGGGAGCTGCACCGGGTGTGCGGCACGTCCGATGCCAATGATATTGCTTCACACATTGCTCGGCGTCTCAAACCTCCACTGATTGTGAAGCCTAATGACGGCGGTTCGACAATCGGGCTGTTCAAGGTAACCACTGAGGATGAACTTGTGGCGGCTGTCCGCCAGTGTGCGGAGCACACGCGCGAGATTCTTGTGGAACAATACATACCCGGCCGAGAACTGACAGTGACGGTGTTTGACGGCCGCGCTTTTCCGGTGGTTGAAATAAAGCCCAAGAGCGGCTTGTACGACTATGAGGCGAAGTACACTAAAGGGAAGAGTGAATATATCGCACCGGCTGAGATTGACGCCGCCGTTGCCGCGGGGTTGAAAGATGCGGCAGTGCGACTTTTCGATGCTATCGGTTGCGTCGGGTTGACCCGAGTTGATTTCATTCTTGACAATAGCGCGAGGTTTTTTTGTCTAGAAATTAATACTCTACCAGGGATGACGGGGCTTTCTCTGGCTCCGATGGCGATGAAATGCGAGGGGATAAACTTCGAGCAGATGGTGTCGATGATGATTGAATCGGCTTTGAAACGTTAGCAAGTCGGCATGGATAAACTCAAACCGCGCGCCCTCATCTTCGATCTCGGATCAACACTGATCGAATACGAAACCATCCCCTGGGATGATCTGGGCAATGAATGCCTCGAATCCGGTCGGCGGTTCCTGCTCGAATGTGGTCATGAGTTGCCGTCTCGAGAAGTTTTCGAGAAGACCTACAGCGACATTCGCGACGCTTACCGCCGCCAGGGAACGGAGACATTAATCGAATGGGACGTGCCTACCGCCGCCGGTATGCTGTTTGACGCCTTGAACATCACCCAAGATGAAGCCCTGATAGACGCCTTTTTCGATGCCTATTACAAGCCGGTGGACCGAGAGTTGTTTGTGTATGAGGACACTCTCAAGACACTGGCCGCGCTCAGGATCGTCTACCCGGTCATGGGTCTGGTTTCCAACACGATTTTCCCCGATAGGGCGCATCTGGGTGAGTTGGAACGGTTCGGAATCGCGCCCTATCTGAAGTTCATGCTGTTCAGCTCGAGTTTCGGGTTGCGGAAGCCGCATCCGGATATCTTTTACAGTGCCTGCAATCTGGCCGGATTTGCGCCTTCAGAGTGTCTCTACGTGGGAGACCGGTATATGGAGGATGTGCTCGGCCCGACTCAAATTGGCATGAACGCCATCCTCAAAGTAAAACCGGGGCGGCAATATCCCGCCGATATGCCCGAATCACTTCGCAAGATTGACAACCTGCTCGAACTTCTTGATCACCTGGAAATTTGACGGAGTCTCTCAGGTTGCTTTTTGGAGGCAGTGAGGGTATATTCGAACGATTCTTAGCGAATTGGCTGACGATAACACCGCATACTGAGGTGCTCAAATGGACCAGACTGAACTGCTGTTGAAAGAACTAACCGAGACCAGCGGCGTCTCGGGTCACGAAACCGAGATACGTCGTTTGATGGCTCGCGAATTGAGGCCGCTAACGGATTCGCTCCAGTACGACAAGATGGGCTCGATCATGGGTGTCCGGAAGGGAGGTTCGGAACGGCCACGGGTTATGCTCATAGCCCATATGGACGAGGTTGGGTTTATCGTCCGCGAGATTACGAGCGACGGCTATATCAAGTTTCTGCCGCTTGGCGGCTGGTGGGGGCACGTAGCGCTGGGTCAGCGGATGCAAGTAATTGGGTCCAACGGTCCGGTTCTGGGAATAGTTGGCTCCAAGCCGCCGCATCTTCTCCCCGACGATGAACGCAAGAAAGTTATCGATGTTAAGGATATGTTCATTGATGTCGGTGCTCAGGAGAAGTTCGATGTCAAGAAGCGGTGCGGGATCAAGGTCGGCGATCCGATTGTGCCGGACAGTCGGTTTACGATCATGGCCAACAAGAAGATGTATTTGTCCAAGGCGTTCGACAATCGCATGGCCTGTGGTGTGGTTATTGAAGTGTTGAAGCGGCTTCAGCGCGCGAAACACCCGAACACGGTGCTGGGCTGCGCTTCGGTACAGGAAGAGGTGGGCTTGCGCGGCGCTCAAACACTGGCGCATATCGGTGATCCGGACGTGTGTATCGTCGTTGATGTCGGTATCGCGCAGGATGTTCCCCCGGACGGCTTCAAGAAGGTCGAGAAACTGGGCGGCGGACCGGGTATCCTGGTCATGGACGCCTCCATGATTCCTAACGTCGGTCTGAAGGAATTCGTGATCAGGACCGCAAAGTCGGGCAAAATACCGTACCATCTGACCACGATTGATCGTGGTGGTACCGACGGCGGTCGTGTGCATGTTAGTCGGGCCGGGGTGCCGTCGATAGTGATCGGCGCACCGGTGCGGTATATCCATTCTCATAATGGAATTCTCTGCCGGACCGATTATGACAATACTATAAAGCTGATTGCGGAGTTGGTTAAGAAACTCGACGCGAAGGCGGTTAAATCGTTCACGGAGGCTTGAGATAAAATGCCGCTCGTATTTCGCAATAGTCTGACCCGCAGCAGGCAGGAATTCAAACCGATCAGGCCTGGCGAGGTCCGCATGTACACCTGCGGGCCGACAGTCTATAATTACGCCCACGTCGGCAACTTTCGCACCTATATGTTTGAGGATTTGTTGCGCCGCTATTTGAAGTACAAGGGGTACCGGGTAACACAGGTGATGAACCTGACGGATGTTGACGATAAGACGATTCGCGATTCCCGTGCTGCTGGAATCACACTCAAGGAACACACTGCAAAGTTCACGGCGGCGTTTTTTGAAGACCTGGACAAGCTGCGGATCGAGCGGGCAGAATATTATCCTGCGGCGACTGACCATGTTCCGGAAATGGTCGCTATAATCAAGAAGCTGATCGACAAGGGGCTGGCGTACCAGTCCGACGGGAGCTGGTATTTCAAGATTGCCGCGTTCCCGTCGTACGGTAAACTGGCCAATCTCGACAAGAGCGGCCTCAAGGCCGGGGCCAGAGTAGCGTCTGACGAGTATGAGAAGGAGTCGGTCTCCGACTTCGCGCTGTGGAAGGCCTGGGACGAGGCCGACGGCGATGTCTACTGGGACACCGAACTGGGCAGAGGTCGTCCGGGGTGGCATATTGAATGCTCAGCAATGTCGTCCAAGTATCTCGGCAACCATTTTGATATTCACACCGGTGGCGTTGACAATTTGTTTCCGCACCACGAGAACGAAATCGCCCAATCCGAAGGCGCCAATGATGAGACTTTTGTCAACTACTGGCTGCACAGCGAACATCTGATTGTCGAAGGTCGTAAGATGGCCAAGTCGCTGGGCAACTTCTACCGACTAAGCGACCTGACTGAAAAAGGGTACGCTTCCCTGGCGGTACGGTATCAGTTGTTGTCCACCCATTATCGTCAGCAGTTGAATTTCACTCTGGAAGGACTTGATCAGGCCACCAAAGCGCTGGAAAGGTACAATGATTTTGTCGCCAACCTCTCCGCGTACCAGGGCGGTCAGTCGAGTGGCGAAGCCGAGGCGATCACCAGCCGAGTGCTGGCCGAGTTCGAGATTTTCATGGACGATGATCTGAACATCTCCGGCGCGCTTGGCGCGGTGTTTGATTTCATTCGAGATACTAACCGGCTCCGGTCAGAGAACAAGCTGTCCGCCGCTGAGCGCGACAAAGCGCTCGAAGCTGTCCGCCAGATTGATATGGTGCTCGAGTTTCAGGTCAGGCGGGAAGCGCTTGACAGCGAGATTGAAGTCCTGATTGCCAAACGCACCGAGGCGCGCAAGAACAAGGATTTTGCCACGTCGGATAAAATTCGAGACGATCTTTTGAAGATGGGTATTGTCCTTGAGGATACCGGCCAGGGCGTCAAGTGGAAGCGCAAGATATAGGAGGCGGTGGGGTCTTGATTTAGCCGCCGCCGACCTTCATATTGACATTGAGATTTGATGCCGACGTAACTCAGCAGGTAGAGTACCTGATTTGTAATCATAGTGTCA
>Ga0315278_10003871_pt1 | contig 13450 bp, 13 predicted proteins | sample YL17G06_0_MG_FD_203880 | JGI IMG/M metagenome (GOLD analysis project Ga0315278, IMG submission 203880) | Sediment microbial communities from Yellowstone Lake, YNP, Wyoming, USA - YL17G06_0 | ecosystem: Environmental > Aquatic > Freshwater > Lake > Sediment | place: USA: Wyoming | collected...
CAGGTGGCGATGATCGATACGCAGGGGCGCGTGGCGGCGCACACCGGCAAGCTGGCCATCGCGGCCGCCGGCCACAAGGTCGGCGCGCAGTACTCGGTGCAGGCCAACCTGATGGCCAACGACAAGGTGTGGCCGGCCATGTCGGCCGCGTACGAAGGCGCGAAGGGCGATCTCGCCGATCGGCTGCTTGCCGCGCTGGAGGCCGGCCAGAAGGTCGGCGGCGACATCCGCGGCAAACAGTCGGCCGCCATCCTGGTGGTGAAAGCGAAGTCATCCGGCAAGCCGTGGGCGGGCGCCGATCGGCTGTTCGATCTCCGGGTGGAGGATCATCCCGATCCGATTGTTGAGCTGCGACGGCTGATCCGGCTGCAGCGCGCGTATGCCCATGCGAACCGCGGCGACGAGCTCGTGGCTGACAAGAAGATCGAAGCCGCGCTGAAGGAGTACGCCGAGGCCGGACGCCTCGCGCCGGAGATCCTCGAGTTGCCGTTCTGGCAGGCCGTCACCATGGCGTCGATCGGGCGCATCGCGGAGGCCGAGCCGATCTTCCGCCGCGTGTTCGCGAAGGAGCCCTACTGGGCGGACCTGGTGCCGCGCCTCCCGGCGGCCGGGCAGTTACCCGATGACAAGGCGCTCATCGCGCGCATCGTCGGATTGAAGCCGGTTCGCTGATGTGCCTGAACGTTCACCAGATCACCATCGACTCTTCGAACAACTTCGCCACGTCGTCGGCTCCCGCCGGGCGCGGCGACAACCCGAGGAGCCGCTGCTGCGCGAGTGTCCCCTCGACCAGCGCGGGCAGGTCAGACAGTGAATAGCCGACGTCCTTCAGGCCGCGCGGCATCAGTAGCGCCTGCATGAAGTGCACGACACGATCCGCGAGGATGCGCCCCGCATCGCAAGGATTCGCATCGGAGATATCGGCGCCCAGTGCCTTCGCGGCGAGCAAGTGCCGCTGCGGTGACGTCGGGGCGGTGAATCGAGCCACCGCCGGCGTCTGCAGAATCACCGACATCCCGTGCGGCACCATCGGATGTCTGGTCGCGTAACCGGCCGGCCGGAAATCACGAACCATCCCGGCGACCGGATACGCCATCGCATGCGGCAGATGCACTCCCGCGTTTCCAAATCCGATACCGGCCATAGACGAGGCGAGCATCATCTGCATCCGGGCCTGATAGTCATCCGGGTCAGCGACGGCTCGCGGAAGGAACTCGGCGACGATCTCCAGCGCGCGCACGGCCCACACGTCGCTCATCGGATTTGCGCCCTGATAGGCCGCCCGCAGCGAGGGCCGCGCCGGACGCAGGCGTTGGTCGTACGGCAACGCGGTGAAGCTCTCGAGGGCATGGCTGAGCACGTCCAACCCCGCACTCGCCGCCACGGCCGCAGGCTGCGTGCGCGTGTTGTCCCAGTCGACGATCCCCATCGTCGGCCGCATGTGCTTCGAGGCAATGCCGGTCTTGACTCGCAGCGGCGTGTAGTCGAAGACCGCCACCCCGGTTGTCTCACTGCCTGTTCCGGCAGTGGTCGGAATCGCGATGAGCGGCTTCAACGGTCCGGGCACGGTCTGTTGAAGGCCTATCGACCTGTTCACATAATCGAGGAAGTCCGCAGGATACGTCGCATACACGTTTGCGGCCTTGGCGGTGTCGATCGTGCTGCCGCCACCGACCGCCACGATGGCGTCGAAGCGACCGTCGGTCGCACACGTCGACGCCGCCATGAAACTCTTGTCGGTCGGCTCCACCTCCACGTCGTCGAAGATCGCGAAATCGAGCCGGCTGTCTTCCATCGACTGCTGAACGATCGCGCCTGTCGGCAACGACCTGAGCGCTGGATCCATCACGATCAACACGCGCCGAGCGCCGAGATCGACGAGGTCCAGGCCGACCTCATGGGTGATCCCGCACCCGAAGCGGCAGTTCGAGGCCATGATCTGAAATGCGGTGTCGTTGGCGGATTGACTCATGACTCCTCAACTGCGCAAGCCCACGAACGGGCCGATCTCCGGCGAGAGGTGTCACTTCTCCCGCGGCTCGAGTGCGCCGCGCAGTTTGTCGGCGAGCGATCCGAACGACTGCGCCTGCGCCGCATCCTCCCGAGCGGTGTACTCGCGCTCATCCGCGGCCTCTTCGGCGGCATCGCCCGCGTTCAGGACCGCATGGCGTCTCGACGAACCCTCGTCAACCAGCGCGACGCCGATCCGCTTCTTCTCGGGATCGATGCTCAGGATCTGGAATGCGGCAGTCGTGCCGGGGGTGACGGACTTGGACCACGCGCCCGAGCTCCCGGTCGGCGCAAAGGTCGAGACGTGCGCCAATCCTTCGATCCCAGGCTCCAGCTCGACGAACGCCCCGAACTCCGCGATGCGCGTGACGCGGCCCGTGCGCACCTGCCCCACCTCGTACGTGGTGGGAACCATCGACCACGGATCCGCGGTGAGCTGCTTCAATCCAAGCGCGATTCTCTGTGTGCTGTCGTCGACGCGCAGAACTTTGACTGTGATCTCCTGGCCGGGCGCGACGGCCTGCGACGTGTCTGACACGCGCGACCACCCCATCTCGGATACGTGGAGCAGGCCCTGCACGCCGGCGCCCAGGTCGACGAAGGCGCCGAAGTCGCGCACGGAGACGATGCGCCCGGTCATCACGGCGCCCACAACGATCGATCGCCGGATCTCGACGGCACGCGCCCGCCGCTCCTCTTCGAGAAGCGCTCGCCGCGAGACCACGAACTTTTCGCCGCCTTCTCTGAACTCGATGATCCGGAATGTGTAGACGCGCCCTTCGTGCACCGCCGGGTCCGCGGTTCGGATCAGGTCGATCTGGGACATCGGGCAGAAGGCGCGCTGGCGGGCGATGCGCACCTCGTAGCCGCCCTTCATCGCCTTTTCGACCTTGCCTTCAACCGGAAGACCCGCGCGAAACGCGTCTTCGAGCTGCCGCACGGTCACGGCCCCGAGCGCCAGCTTCCTGGAAAGTGTCAATCCGCCAGAGTTCGACACCACGGTCGCCTGGATACGGTCGCCGACGGCGACCTCAAGAACGCCGTCATCGTTCTTCAGCTCGTCGACATCGATCGCGGCCTCGCCCTTGCCCCCGACATTGACAAACGCCACCTCGGGGCCGATCGCGACGATCGTGCCCGCAATGGTCTCCCCGTTCTCAAAGCGCTTCGCCTGGATTGACGCTTCGAACAGCGCAGCAAAATCCTCTTCGGTCTCACTCACGGCACGCTCCTCTGTTTCCACAGGTGAGATCCTATCAGGCAATTGAGATCGTCAGGCTGGTCGGGACCGTCGCGCTCCAGGTACCTGCGTGGCGTGATGGTGCGGACGCCGCGTTCTGGAAAGAGCGGTTCGAAGCGATCCGGCCTCAAGTGGTACGGCCGGATCCACGCCGCCCCGCACAAGAGCCGCGACCATCTCCTGCCGAGCGGCACCGTCGCCATCCAGAGGAGTTCGATGGCGCCGACGACCAACAGCGACAGGACGTGCCGGCAAGAAGCTGAACTGTGCATGCGGACCCTCCGGGCCTGGGGTACCCCTTCGACGACCTGCGATGGCCCGCGCACCGCGATTTCGTGATTGGCCGAGTGCTGCAATCCGGGGGGACGCCTGCCACGGCGTGGCTTCGGAGTGAGGTGCCCGCCGTCGAACTGGCAGACTGGATTGGCCGGCGGAACGGTCGCGGCCTCGATGCGCGGCAGTTGCGTTTCTGGCAAGTCGCGCTGAATCTCCCCGCGGCCGACGTTGACCGTTGGGTGACGCTCAGTCGCGAGGGCGCATGGGAAGGGCGGACCCGCGCATGACCGTCCATACAGAGGTTCTCACCGAGCGGCAGGTTCGCGTGCTCGACGCCATCGCGTCCATCGCCAATGCCGGCGGCTTCTACCTCGCGGGCGGCATGGCCATCGCGCTTCGTGTCGGCCATCGCCGGTCGGAAGACTTCGACTGGTTGGCGACTGAAGTGAAGCGTCCCGAGGCCCTCGCGGCCGAGATTCGTGACAGGGGCCTGGTCGTCGACAGCCTCGAGCTTGCGGCCGGCACGGTGAACTGCCATATTGGCGGCGTGAAGATGCGGTTTCTGGAATTCCCCTATCCTCTGCTGGCTGAGGCGGAGGAGTGGCCTGAGAAGCGCGTCGCGCTCGCCTCCTTCCGGGACCTCGGCGCGATGAAGCTGCTCGCCGTCGCCCAGCGTGGCGCGCGCAAGGACTTCGTGGATGTGCACGAACTGCTGCGTCAGGGCGCGACCTTGTCGGCCATGCTCGATGACTTCCGCGCGAAGTTCCAGACCGATCCGATCTCGGTGCTTCGAGGGTTGGCCTATTTCGATGATGCGGAGCTCGAGCCGATGCCCGAGATGTTGACCGCGGACACGTGGCGGAACGTCAGAGACGGCATCACGGACGCGCTTCGCGCGGTGCTGCGATGACTCAGGCCGCCAGACCTCATCGCCGGCGCGACTTTCACGATCCTCGGCGCGGCGAGAAACGCGGCCGCCGTCCTGGTCCTGCTCCCCGCTGACGCCCCCGGCAAGCCGTACCGCCGCACGAGTCATGAGCGAAGGAGTGAGGATTGGCGGAGAGGGGGGATTCGAACTCTCGTCGCGATCGCTGTAACTCATTGAAAACCAACGACATCAACGACTTGGTCCGGATCCGCTAGAATCGCTAGAATCGCTCAAACCGCTCAAATGCCCTCGAACGCGTACGCATCGCGTACGCGGGAGCGCGCGCTTCAGGCCCACGAATCCAGTCCAGAATAAACAGCGCACGCAAGCCGCCAACCCGGTGCATTGCGTGCGCATCATCTCGGTTACAACGCAACTCCGCCAGCGGAGAGGTATACTCGACCCACAGGATACCAGCCATGCCATCCACACCTGCGGTGGTTCACAGTGACCCGGAGATTCTCGGCGGCAAGCCGGTGTTCGTCGGGACGCGCGTTCCAGTCAAGTCGTTATACGACCACCTGGAGGCTGGGGATTCACTGGACGAATTCCTCGAGAGTTTCCCGTCAGTCACGAAGGATCAAGCGATCGCAGTACTTGAACTGGCCCGTTTCATGACCGAGGCTCATGCGACTGTTGCTCGATGAGTGTGTGCCGAGGCCGCTGCTGCGGGACCTTGCCACGCACGACGCGCATCACGTTGTCGACATGGGGTGGTCTTCGAAGCGGAACGGCGACCTGCTGAAGCTGATGATCGCGGACGGCTTCGACACGCTCCTCACGGTCGATCAGAATCTACGCGCCCAAAAGTCCAGGGAAACGCACGTATCGCGTACGCGACATGCGTGAGAGAGCCAGATACGCCTTTTGTATGGAGCAGTTTAGAGACTGGCGGAGAGGGGGGGATTCGAACCCCCGTGCCGCTTACGCGACAAGACGCTTTCGAGGCGCCCCCGTTACGACCACTTCGGTACCTCTCCGGTTCAGACGAACCTTTATTATACCTTGGTGCGCCGGAGCTTAAAGAACTCCTGGATGATCGCGCGGCAGTCGGCTTCAAGCACACCATCAACCACCGTCAGCCGATGATTGAGCGCCCCGTGCTCGTGCGCCCGCATCGTCGACACGACAGCGCCGGCCTTCGGTTCGGCCGTTCCGAACACGAGCGTCCCGACGCGCGCGTGCACCATCGCCCCCACGCACATCAGGCATGGCTCAATGGTAACGTAGAGAATCGTGTCGATCAGGCGGTAGTTGCCAATCGTCGTCGCGGCATCCCGCAGCGCGACGATCTCGGCATGCGCGGTCGGATCAGCCCGGCCGATCGGCTGGTTGAAACCCCGGCCGATGATCTGGCCGCCCAAGGTGACGACGGCCCCAATCGGCACCTCTCCGGCGTCGAAGCCTCTTCTGGCTTCCTCGAGCGCCGCCCGCATGAACGCGTCGTGGTCTGACATGTCTCAGGAAGCCATTCTACCCTTCGACACGGTCGGGTCCGACGTCCGGTAGTTGTCTCCGATGCGGTCAGACAAGGAAGCCGCCCTTCGTTGTGTCCGTTGGAGTGCGCTCAGCGTGGATGGCAGGTGACAGTGACAGCGAGCCGCAATCAGCCGGATCCATGCGGATTTGGCCGGGATGTGAGTGTACCGGCTGGCACAGGATCTGCAACCGATGGGTGCAGGCGTAGGTCGTGGGGGCACAGGTCATATTGGCGGATGGTCCGACTAGTGGTAGGATCTGCGCCGCCGGTGGTGTGGCGTCAGTCGGTCTCGCCGTGCCACAGCGGAGTAACGCCCCCGGGTTCATTTCATACAATTCGGCCGAGGCGCCTCAGGCGCGCCCTGGTCGCGTCTGCCGCACAGGACGCTCGGGTCGGTTGACCAGGCGATGGCAGACAAACGAGTCGAGGAGGCAGCATGAAGAAGTTCGTTTATCTCGCGGCGGCCGTTGTGGCCCTCGCCCTGTTCGTTGGTCCGGCGATTGCCAACGCGCAGACACCGACACCGCCGACGACGGTCATCCTCAAGGGCAACCCGATGGGTGGCGTCAAGTTCGACCACGCCGCGCACGGGAAGGCCGTCGGCGACAAGTGCGATGCCTGCCATCATGCATCCAAGCCGGAGAAGGCCCAGAAGGTAAAACAGGAGAAGTGCCAGAGCTGCCACACGAAGGAAGCCACCGCCCCGATGAAGACCACGGCGAAGCTGGCCTTCCACGATGCGATGGCGAAGAAGGGCGTTTGCGTCGACTGCCACTTGAAGGCGACTGGCAAGAAGGTTCCGACGTCGAAGTGCCCGGACTGCCACAAGAAAGAAAACGTTTGATCGCGTAGCCGATCATCGACAACTGTGCCGGGGTGGTTCAGGTTTCCCGACCTGGCCACCCCGGACTCGTGTACGGGGCTTGGCGGATCGTGGCGCTCGCTCAGGACTGGGCTGTTGAGGGTGGCCCGCCATGAGCGAGCCTGCTGTCGCGGAACTCGCGACAGGGTGGAGGTCCGCCTGCGCTGCGGTCCGGTTCGCAACGCCCCTCTCGCAGCTTCGGCGGGACAGCCTTCGCAAGTTCAGGGCTTGCCTAGCCGAAGCTCATCCGAGGGATGAGCAAGCCGAGGATGAGCGAAGGCTGGTGCGCCCTGCAAGACTCGAACTTGCGACCTTCTGGTTCGTAGCCAGACGCTCTATCCAACTGAGCTAAGGGCGCCGACTGAAGCGTCCGGCAGGCACTGGCTGCAATGCCGGAATCCATAATTATAGCTTACTTCCCTGGCCGCGTCAGCCCGTGACCCATCGGGAACATGCCCGGCAGCGAGATGGGCAGTTTGCCGCCAATCGGGATCTCACCGGCCAGGCCCCGCGCCGCCGCACGCTCAGTGAAATCCGAGAACTCGTAACCCAGCAGCACGGCCGGCAGCTTGGGCAGGGCCATCGCCGTGTAGGGATTGCCGAACAGCACGGTCACAAACGGCTTGTTCTGAGCGGCGATCGCATCGAGCAGCGCCACCTCAGGCGCGCTCAGATCCATGCGCCCGCTGGCCGACGCGATGCGCACGAAGACGCCCGCGATGACGACATCGGCGCGGCGCGCGAGCGCACGCACCAGGTCGTACTCAGACGACGTGGTCCGGTCCGTGATCTCAATCGACGTCAGGTTCGGCCACCGCTGCTTCAGCTCCGGAATGATCGCGCGGCTCGGCACGCCCTCGCGCCACCCGCTCGCGTAGTCGAGCACCGAGAGATACAGCACGTTCGCCTCGCGCCCTGCCGTAATCGGCACCAGATTGCGATCGTCCTTGATCAGAGTGAGCGCCCGCTCATTGATCTGCTGCGCGACGTTCGCGTGAGCGCGCCCGCCGAATTTCTCCGGAATGGCGGCGATGTCGACCAGACGATTCACATGCAGGCCGAGTTTCGCCTTGGCCCGCAAAATGCGCTCCACTGACGCGTCGAGTTGCGCGAGGCTAATCTCACCGGCCTGCACGGCTTTCTTGATGCCCTTGAACGCCAGGTCGTCGTCGGGCGAGTGCAGAACGAAATCCACGCCGGCCTTCACGGCCATCGCCGCCGCCTCGTCGGGTGTCCATCCCTTCGAGATGGCGCTCATCGACATCGAATCGGTGAAGATGAGGCCGTTGAACTTGAGCTCGTTGCGCAGCAGGCCCGTCAGGATGGGCCGGCTGAGCGTGGCGGGAATGCCGGGCGTCGGGTCGAGCGCCGGCAGGATGATATGCGTCGACATCACGGCGTCGACGCCCGCGTCGATCGCGGCCTTGAAAGGCGCCAGTTCCACTTTGTCGAGCCGCTCGCGCGGGTGCGAGATCACCGCCAGGCCAAGATGCGTGTCGATGGTCGTGTCGCCGTGGCCCGGGAAGTGCTTCACGGTGGCAAACGCACCGGTCGACTGGATGCCGCGGATGTACGCGAGGGCCATCTCGGAGACCAGCGCGGGGTCCTCCCCGAACGAGCGGATGTTGATGATAGGGTTGCGCGGGTTGTTGTTGACGTCCACCACGGGGTAGAAATCAACGTTGACGCCCACGGCTCGCGCTTCGGTTGCCGACACCTCGCCGGCCTTGAACGCGAGCTGCGGATCGCGCGTGGCGCCGATTGCCATGGCCCGCGGCAGGCGCGTGGCCCCATTCAGAATATACGCGGCCCCGCCCTCGAAATCCGCCGTCGTCAACAGCGGAATCGCCGATTCCGACTGCAACTTGTTCAGCAGCACCGCTGCCGCAAACGGGTCGCCCTTGCGCGACGCGTTGCCGCTGCCCCACACCGGGTTGAGCATCACCTGCGGCAACGACTCGCCGCCTCCAAACACATGAAACGCGCCGACCTTCAAGTCGCGCACCAGGTGCAGCAGTCGCTCGTATTCCTCGGAGTCGGCGCTCAAGTATGCGGCGTTGATCGACGACGCAATCAGCTGGCCGACTTTCTCGTCGAGCGTCATCTTCTTCAGGGTGCGCTGAACCCAGAGGTCGGCCTCCTTCTGCCGCTTCTCGGTCGCCTGGGCGTCGAGTTTGGCGTGCTTGACCGGGTCGGCCTTCGATGGCTTCGCCTGGTCCGTGCCTGCCTGGCCAGTCGGGCCCGCGGAAAGCGCGAGTAGGCTGATGGAGATGAAGAGCGCGGTGAGAAAGGCAAACCGTTTCATGGCGTCTCCCGGAACAGATACCGAATCGTATATCACGATGACGCGATCGCCGAAGCCGGCGGCGTTCTCAGCGGACGGACGCGTTTACGCGAAGCGGCCCCTCGAACCAAGTCGATAGTTCCGGCCCGTGACACTTGTGGTCAAGGCCAAGACAGACGCGTCGGAGTGTCGAGGCGACTCGCGAAGCGGCCCCTCGAACCAAGCCGACAGCGGTAGTCTGCAAAACGTGCCGCGAGGGCCACGACAGGCTGCGCGAATAGCGCAACCGTCAGGTCGGCGACCCCTCCCGGTAAGGCATGTTTTGCCGGCTTGTGTGAGCGGGGACGCGGAGCGAAGCGCCACGGCGCGAGACGATCGCGTTCCACAGAGCCCCTTGTGTCGGCTTGGTTCGAGGGGCCGCTTCGCGGTACACCACTCGCCCACCTGGCCACCCCACCCCGGTATAATCGGCCCATGGGACACGCCGAGCACAGGGCCCTCTCGCCCGCCGTCGCAAACTGCTACATTCTCACGATCAGCGATACGCGCACCGAGGCCACCGACGCGAGCGGACGGGCCATCTTCGATCTGCTCTTCGCCGGAGGGCACCAGGTGACGGGCCGGAAGATCGTCCGCGACGAGCCCGGCGAGATCCTCGCCGCCATCACCGAGCAGATGGACAAGCCCGGCGTGCAGGTGATCATCACCACGGGCGGGACAGGCATCACGGCCCGGGACACGACCTGCGAGACCATCACGGGCCTGCTGGACAAGCGCCTCGACGGATTCGGGGAACTGTTCCGCATGCTGAGCTACCAGGAGATCGGATCGGCCGCGATGTTGAGCCGCGCGGTCGGCGGTCTCGCCAGGGGCAAGGTGATCCTGTCGCTCCCCGGCTCAGAGGCGGCGGTGCGGCTGGCGATGACCCGGCTGATACTCCCCGAACTCGGGCACCTCGTGCGCGAGGCCTCGCGGTGACGATATTCGGGATTCCCGCCTTCGCCGGCACGTGGGGGTACCGGCTTCGGCGGGGCAAGCGGGGTTGGGGATTCGGGATGGAGCCAGCATGATCGGCAGACAGATGCGCCCAATTCGCAAGACGATCTCGCTTGATGACGCGCGTGCCTTGATCGCGAAATCGATCGTTCCTCTCTCACGCACCGAGCGCGTGCGCATCGATCTCGCCGACGGCCGCGTGATCTCCGCCCCGGTCCGGGCCGGAACCGATGTGCCGCCGTTTGCGCGGGCAGCGATGGATGGCTATGCCGTCCTGGCCGCCGACACGTTCGGGGCCGGCACGCACAGCGCCCGTGTCTTGCACTCGGTCGAAACAGTCTTCACCGGCCAGGTGCCAACCAGAGCGATTGGGACCGGCGAGTGCACCGAGATCGCCACCGGTGCCCCGGTGCCCGCGGGCGCGGACGCGGTCGTGATGGTGGAAGACACGGAGAAGGACACCGGCGGCACCGTCAGGATCTTCGGCCCCGTCTATCCCGGCCAGAACGTGACGCAGCAGGGGGCCGACATCACGTCTGGCCAGGTCGTGCTCAGCCCGGGCGACGTCCTGAATCCAAGCCGCATTGGCGCCCTCGCCGCGCTCGGTGTCCTCGATATCGACGTCTATGCACAGCCCCGCGTGGCGATCCTCTCGACGGGCGACGAGGTTGTCGATCCCGGGACGCCCCTTACGCCGGGACACATCTACGACATCAACCGGTATACGCTCGGCGCCGTGCTTCGCCAGCATGGCGCGCTGCCTGTGCCGCAGCCGACAGCATCCGATTCGATTGCCGACCTGACGCGCGCGCTCGAGTTGAGCCTCACCGAGGACGTCGTGCTCTTTTCCGGCGGAAGCTCAGTCGGCGAACGCGATCTCATCCTCGATGTGGTCGAGCAGATGGGCGAAGTGGTGTTCCACGGCATCGCGGTCAAGCCGGGCAAGCCCACGCTGTTTGGCGTGATCCAGGGCAAGCCGGTGTTCGGCATGCCTGGCTATCCCACCTCCTGCCTCTCGAATGCCTACATGCTGCTGGTGGCGCCGATTCGCGCGATGGCGCACTTGCCTGAGTGGACGCCGCGCACGATGCAGTTGCCCCTGGGCCAGCGGATCGTTTCGACGACCGGGCGACACCAGTTCTATACGGTAAAGATCATCGACGGGCTGGCCATGCCCGCATTCAAGGCGTCGGGTGACATCACGAGCATGTCGCACGCCGATGGCTACCTCGAGATTCCGCCGCAGATTGACATCGTCGAAAAGGGTCAACTGGTTGAGGTCAGGTTGTTCTAGATGGACAGCACAACGCTCGACATCGGTGATCACGCCCCGGTCTTCACGCTGCCGAATCAGAAGGGCGAGCCGCGCGCGCTCGGCGAGTACCTCGCCCGGGGCCCGGTGCTGCTGGGTTTCCACCGGGGCACGTGGTGACCGAACTGCCGTCGCCGGTTCGGCGACCTGGCCCACCACTCAGCTGAATACGCACACTCGGGCGCGAGCGTCGTCGCCATCGTCGCGCAGCCGTCCGAGAAGGTGAAGCGCTACATCGAAGACACCGGGCTGCCGTTCGACATCCTTGTGGACCAGCGCAGGGAGATCATCAAGGCCTACGGCGTCTGGCAGCGCGTCGGCCTCGACGCATGGAACATCAGTCGCCCTGCTCTCTTCCTCATCGACAGCAAAGGCGTGATCCGCTATCTGTTCGTGGCGAACTGGCAGACCGAGTTCCCGGAGCACGAGGATATTGTTCGGGAACTTCGAAAACTGGGTCGCGTTGACGGAAATCCAGACTGGCAGGATACTAGCCCCGGCCGCTGAGAGTCCGTGAACGTTTGACAACTGGTTCCAAGACCCGTTCTGGCGGCCGAGAAATGGGCCGCGTGCGCAGGTTCTGAAACCGGCTCCAGATATGGCGCTTGCCCCAGGCACCAGACTTGGCACATACGAGGTCATCCGCCCGCTCGGAGCTGGCGGAATGGGAGAGGTGTACCTCGCCCGCGACACCAAGTTGGCGCGAGAAGTGGCATTGAAGGTCCTGCCGGCCGAGCTGGCTGGCGATCCTGACAGGCTGGCACGGTTCCAACGCGAAGCCAGGACGGTCGCTGCCCTCAATCACCCCAACATCGTCACGCTTCATGCGGTGGAGGAAGCGCATGGCGTGCCGTATCTCGTCATGGAGCGCATCGCCGGCCGGCCGCTCAGCGAGGTGATCCCGTCCGCCGGGCTCCCGGTTGCACGAATGCTCGACATCGGTGTGGCGATCACCTCCGCGCTCGCAGCCGCGCACGACAAGGGCATCGTGCATCGCGACCTGAAGCCAGCCAATATCATGGTGACCGACGAGGGCCTCGTGAAGGTGCTCGACTTCGGGCTCGCCAAGACGCAGGCGGTCGCCACCTCCGACGGTGAAACCGCGGCGCCAGCCGCCACCATGACGCAGGCGGGCATCATCGGCACGCTCCCGTACATGGCGCCTGAGCAACTCCGAGGCGAGCGCGTGGACGCCAGGACGGACATCTTCGCGTTCGGCACACTTCTGTACGAAATGGCAGCAGGCCGGCGGCCGTTCCGGGGGGATTCGACCGTCGACGTCATGACAGCGATCCTTCAAGGGGAGCCTCGCCACCTCGAGGAGGTACGGCCGGACCTCCCGCCGCGGTTTGACCGGATCGTCAAGCGGTGCCTCGAGAAGGATCCCCGCCGTCGCGTGCAATCCGCCATCGATCTACGTCATGAACTGCAGGATCTGGCCGACGAGCTTCGGAGCGCGGAGGCACCATCGAGCCAGGCAGGGGCCGCGCAGGTGCCGCCGACGAGCGCCGTGAAGGGGCCTTGGAGACGGATGAAGGGCCGGACGATCGCCGGGATCGCGGCTGCCGCGATCGTGGTGGTCGTGGCCGGCACGATGCTGGTCATCAAGTTCTTGAGACCTGGCGGATCGACCTCGGAGTCCGGGCAACGCATCGCGTCGCTGGCTGTCCTGCCATTCGACAACATGACGCACGACGCCTCGCAGGACTTCTTCGTGGAGGGCATACACGAAGCGATCATCACCGACCTCGCCAAGCTCGGGAGCGTCCGCGTGACGTCGCGCAACTCTGTCCTGCGCTACAAGGGCCCCAATCTGAAACTCAAGGAGGTGGCGCACGAACTCGGCGTCGACGCGCTGATTGAAGGTTCCGTCTTGCGCACGGGCACCCAGGTCCGCATTACCGCGCAGTTGATCCTTGGCAAAACCGACGAGCATGTCTGGGCCGAGAGCTACGACCGGGACGTCAAGGACGTCCTCAGGCTGCTCAGCGAGGTCTCGCTGAGGATTGCGGGCGAAGTGCACGCCAAACTCGGCCGGAGCGTCGCGCCCGCGTCATCTGTC
>Ga0315278_10003872_pt1 | contig 13449 bp, 12 predicted proteins | sample YL17G06_0_MG_FD_203880 | JGI IMG/M metagenome (GOLD analysis project Ga0315278, IMG submission 203880) | Sediment microbial communities from Yellowstone Lake, YNP, Wyoming, USA - YL17G06_0 | ecosystem: Environmental > Aquatic > Freshwater > Lake > Sediment | place: USA: Wyoming | collected...
AAATAATGGTCCTCGATGTTTTTCCGGAGGCGCTCGGTGAGGAGGGCCGCCTCTTCGAGGTTCTTGACGCCCGTCAGAAAAAAGAGGAACTCCTCTCCGCCGTAGCGGCAGAGGAGGTCGTCTTCGCGGATCGAAGCTTTCATCACCCCGGCCAGGTCCCGCAGCAGACGGTTCCCGGCCTCGTGGCCGTTGCGGTCGTTATAGGTCTTGAACCAGTCGACGTCGCCCATGACCATCGCGTAAGACCCCGTCTCCTGGCGACGCTTGTTCCTGGAGGCGATCTTCTGGATGACCTTTTCGAAGAACGGGTCCGGCCGGAGCAGGCTGGTCAGGGCGTCGTATTGAATGAGGTTCAGCTTGGTGATGGCGATGGAAATGTGCTCGGACAGCCCCCGGAGAATCTGTTGGTCTTCCGGGTTGAATCCCGTCTTCAGGATGCGGCCGCCCTCCGATTTGTTATAGACCTCGATGAGGCCGATGACATCGGCGCCGTGTTTGAGAGGGGAGCAGAGGATGTTTTGAAGAGGCTCCCGGGTTAGATTTTTGTAGCGGCTGGAGAATCGCGCGTCCAGGGCCGGCGCGGTGATATTGAGTTCCTGCCCCGTCCGGGCGACGAACGAAGCGAAGTCCTGGGCTTCGAGCTTGGCCACGTGCCGCAGGAAATCCCCATGGGAGGGGACGGCGTCGAACCAGACGAGCGGCTTGAGATATTTGCCGAGCGTTTCGCTCTCCTCGCGGATATAAAGGGAGATGCCGCCCGCGTGGACAAGATCCTTGATGTCGTGAACGATGTCAATGAGGGTGCTGACGTCGTCGGCCGCGTAGAGCTTGCGGAGCGCGTCCTCGAGCTTTTGCTTGAGCTTGCGGAAGCGGTCGTATTGCGTCTCCACGGCGATGCGCTTTTCGAGCTCTTTGACCAGACCCGCGGAAATCGCCTGGCCGATGCCTTTGATTTCCGAGGACGCTATTTTCAGCTTGTTCTCCGCGGATTCCTTTGAATCCTTCAGGCTCTCCAGCTCGGATTTCAATCGCGCGTATTCATGGGCGGTTTGAAGGATCCGGCGGCAGCGGATGTGGTCCTCCGGCTTCTCGGAAATCAGGAGATAATCGACGAACCGGCCGGACGGCCAGCGGCGCATGGCATCCTTGAGAACTTCCTCCCGGCGTCCGGTGAGGAGGAGGCAGGGGGCGGCCAGGAGCCATTGTTTAAGGGAGGGCGTATCGGCCAGCCCGGCATCAATCAAAACGAGGCCGAAAAAGCCGGGGCTGAAATGAATGGCGGACATGTCGGCCGAGGGCGCGGCATAGACGGGTCCCCATGTTTGAACGCATTTGAACAGAAACTCGCGTTCTTGGGGATTGGCGTTTAAAATAAATACGTTAGCCAAACTTCCTTACCCGCATGAATTTCAAACCTTAGCCTTGACCTGAAAATATAGTCCCTTTCCCCCCCCTAGTCAACTACTTTTTTCGGCCTTTCGGGGCGACCGGTTTTGCTATTTCTCGAGGGGATATGATATATTCACCGCCGGGGAAAACGCAAGAGCTCAAAGGAGGCCGCCATGGCCGCTCATCCGAACGCCTACAAGCCTATAAGAGCCCCCCGGGGGGGCTCGCTCCGGACAAAAGGATGGTCCCAGGAAGGCGCGCTGCGGATGCTGATGAACAACCTGGATCCGGCCGTCGCCGAAAAACCCCAGGAGCTCATCGTTTACGGCGGAACGGGCAAAGCCGCCCGGAGCTGGGACTGCTTTTGGGCGATCGTGGACAGCCTGAAAAAGCTGGAAAACGACGAGACGCTGATCGTCCAGTCGGGGAAACCCGTGGCCGTTTTCAAGACCCACGCCGAAGCCCCCCGCGTGCTGATCGCCAACGCCCTGATCGTTCCCAAATGGGCGACCTGGGATGAATTCCGGCGTCTCGAAGCGTTGGGCCTCACGATGTACGGCCAGATGACGGCCGGGAGCTGGATCTATATCGGGACGCAGGGAATCCTCCAGGGCACGTTCGAAACGCTGGCCGAGGTTTCCAGGAAGCATTTCGGCGGGAGCTTGAAGGGACGGATCACGCTGTCGGCTGGCCTCGGCGGGATGGGCGGCGCTCAACCCCTGGCCGTGACGATGAACGAAGGCGTGGCGATCGTCGTCGAGGTCGACCGGCGCAGGATCCAGCGCCGTCTCGATACGGGCTATGTCGATACGATGGCCGAGACCCTGGACGAGGCTCTCAAGCTCGCCTTCGCCGCCGCGAAAAAGGGGGAGCCGCTTTCGATCGCGCTCCTCGGCAACGCGGCCGACGTGCTTCCCGAATTCGTCCGGCGCGGCCTGACTCCCGACGTCCTGACCGACCAGACTTCGGCCCACGACGAGCTCAACGGCTACGTGCCGCACGGCCTTTCTTATGAAGACGCGCTCAGCCTTCGCCGCGATGATCCCCGCGCCTACATCAAGCGCTCCTATGAATCCATGGCCGTCCATGTCCGGGCCATGCTCGAATTGAAAAAGCGAGGGGCCAGGGCGTTCGACTACGGCAACAACATCCGCGGCCAGGCCCACAAGGCCGGCGTCGCGGACGCCTTCGACATTCCCGGGTTCGTTCAGGAATACATCCGGCCTCTTTTCTGCCTGGGCAAGGGGCCTTTTCGCTGGGCCGCGCTCTCGGGAAGGCCCGGCGACATCTACGCCACCGACGAGGCCGTGCTCAAGGAATTTCCCGAAGACGAGGCTCTCGCCCGCTGGATCCGGAAGGCCAGGGAGCGGGTCAAGTTCCAGGGTTTGCCGGCCCGCATTTGCTGGCTGGGATACGGCGACCGGGCCAAGTTCGGGGCGGTCATCAACCGATTGGTCAAGAAAGGCGCGATCAGCGCGCCGATCGTCATCGGCCGGGACCATCTCGACACCGGGTCGGTGGCTTCGCCCAACCGCGAAACCGAGGGCATGAAGGACGGCTCGGACGCCATCGCCGATTGGCCCGTCCTCAACGCCCTGCTGAACGCGGTGAGCGGAGCGTCCTGGGTGTCCGTCCATCATGGCGGCGGCGTCGGCATCGGGCTGTCCATCCATGCCGGCATGGTGATCGTCGCCGACGGGCGGGCTTCGACCGCCAAGCGGCTGGAGCGCGTTTTGACCGTCGATCCGGGCCTGGGCGTCGTCCGCCACGCGGACGCCGGCTACGCCGACGCGATCGAGTTCGCCCGCCGGGCGAAGATCAAAATGCCGATGTCGAAGAAAAACTAGATCCGCCCGACGGCGGCCGGGGCCCCGGGCTGTGCCCGGGGGTCCACTCCCGCCGCGAAGGCTCGTCCCTTGACCGTCAACCAACGAAAACGCGCCGCGCGCTGACCGTCAACCCGGGGTGACCGGTTTTCATTTTTCATTTTTTCCCCCTCTCTTAATTCCTTTCCTTTCAAAGCGCTTTGGATCATGGGCGGCGCTTTCGCTTTTGGCATGGTTGTTGCAATTAACGCGGACCGAAAGGAGATTTACAATGAACACATTCGTCGGGTCTTTTTGGGGGCGGGTCATGGGGGCGGTCCTCATCGTTTCACTGGCGGGCCTTCTGCTTTCGGCGCCGTGCCGCGCGAATGACGGAGACGAAAGCGCTTTGTGCGAAAGAGTCTTTCTCAAATGCCTGGGCGAGGCGATCGTCGCCGGTTTTTTTTCGCCGAACTACGGTTTTGCGGTATATCTGAGCTTCTGCGTGATCGGCTACACCTTCTGCGAACGCTATGTCGAGTATTACGTTTGAGGCGAAGGCCATGAAAAAAACAACCGCCGTCATCATCCTTCTTCTTATCTTTCTGCCGGGGCTTGTCCCCGGTCTTTGGGCGGAAGACGAATCCTCCAATGTCTGCGAGAGGGCTTTCAACGACTGTATCAACGATCCGATGATCTCTTCCTGGTCCGCCTACGGCACGCTGTATTGCCTGGTCGGATACGGGTTCTGCAAAAAATACATCGATCGGGCCTGATCGCGGCGCCGCTTCGAGAAAAACCGGAATCTCGAGCGTCTGTTCAAAAGGGGAGATCGAAACATGAAACAGCGGACCTTATTCGCCGTCGCCTTCGTCGCCGCGGCCGTTTTAGCGGGAACGCCGGCGGCCCGCGGCTCTGACAGGATCAGGAACATCGTCCTCGAGGAAGTCCTCTCGATCGGAGGGCTCAACGAGGAGACCCTTTTTCAATGGACGGGCGTGACCGCGGACGACGAGGGATTCATTTATGTCCTCGACGCCTTGGACTATTCGCTTAAAAAATTCGATGTCCGGGGGAAGCTCCTCAAAAAGGCCGGCGGCAAAGGCCAGGGGCCGGGGGAATTCATGGCGCCCCGGCTCCTCGACGGATGGGGAAACCTGCTTTACGCCACCGACCAGAACGCGGCCTCCATCTACGTCTTCGACCGGAATCTGGCATTCAAAAGAATGATCCCTTGCCCGTCGCTGATCGAACATTTGAAGGCCCTCGCCGACGGCCGGGTGGCCGTCTCGGTTTTCGGATTTCAAGAACCCGGGAGGATCCTCATTTTGAACGGCGATGGAAAGCGTCTTTCCGAAATCGCCTATGCGGATCAAGGATCGAGCCCGCTGATGGACTCGATCAGTTTCGCCCCCGACGGGCAAGGACATTTCTATATCGCTTATCTGTTCCAGGACCGCGTGGAGAAATGGACGGCGGAAGGAAAGCGCCTCTGGGGAGCGAAATTATTGGGCGGGAAGAAAGCCGGGACGAAAAAGATCGCCTCGTTCGTCGTCCCCGGAGAGACCTGTCTCAAGGGCATCGCTTTGGACGGCCGCGGCCACGTCTTCGTCCTGGGCGGGCGGCTGGCCAAGAATCCGAGCCGGGACGTCTTCGTCCTGAGCGGGGACGGGGAGCTCCTCACCACGTTCACGCTTCCCGACACCAGCCATTGCCTGTACATCGACCGGGCCCATTTTCTCTACGCGCGCGGCGACGACGGCATCACCTTGAAGAAGTACCGGATCGTCTATGAGTGAGCGAAGACCCCGTCATTTCGGCGCCGTCCCCGGGATTCTGGGGGGATTCGTCATGGCGGGGGTTCTTTTCTTTTTCCCTTCAGGGGCGGCAATCGGCGCCGCCGCCCCGGCGCTATCCGGCGCCGGCCGGAGCAGCTGTTGGGTCATCATGGATATCGAAAGCTTTTTTTGCCCGCCCTGTCTCCAGCCGCTCCTCGATTTTTGCCGGGCCCTTCCGGCCGTCGTCCAGGAAGAGCGCGTCCATGGAATCCTGGTTTCCCGCGCGCCCGAGGCGGGAGAGCGCGCCGGGCGGAGGCGGCTCATCGTCCAAAAAAAATGGCTGGGCTTCCGGCAGGCCAACGATATCCGGTTTTCAGCGGTCATGGATGACAGCCGCTTTTTCTCGGGAATGCTAAAGGGGGGCTTTATGATTTTGCTCCTCGACGAGGAAACGCAGTCGCTCAAAGGCTACGCGCTTCCGCTTCGATCCGCGCAAATCGGGGAGCTCATGGGCCATCTGCTGAAATGAAGCGGGATCGGACGGAAGCGAAATTGTTTTTTACGGTCGCGAACGCCGGATAAGCCGCGGATGGCAATTTCGCGATCGATCCGCTATAATTTTTAAGGACCACCGATATGATTCAACAATCCCGGATCAAAGCCCTGAACGCCAGGGAGGCTAAAAAGGGCGATTTCGTCCTCTACTGGATGCAGGCGTCGCAACGCGCCGAAGGCAACCATGCCCTGGAATACGCCGTCCGCCGGGCCGACGAGCTGCGCCTGCCCGTGGTCGTTTTTTTCGGCCTGACCGACGATTTTCCGGAAGCCAACGAGCGGCATTACGCGTTCATGCTCGAAGGACTGTCCGAGCTGGGGCCGAAGCTCGAAAAAAAAGGCATCCGTTTCGTCGTCCGGAAGATCCCCCCCGAGCGCGGGGTCGTGGACATGTCCAAGCGGGCTTCGCTCGCGGTGACGGACAGGGGCTATACGAGAATCCAGAAGGCGTGGCGGGACAAAGCGGCCGCCGCCTTGACCTGCCCCCTCGTCCAGGTCGAAAGCGACGCGGTCGTGCCGATCGAGGAGGCATCCCCCAAGGAAGAATACGCGGCCGCCACGATCCGGCCGAAAATCCGGAAAAAGCTCCCGGAATATCTGGTCGAATTGAAAGAGCGCCGGCCGGCCAAGGACTCCCTTCGCCTGGACTTCGAATCCCTGGACTTGAGCAACATGGCCCGCGTTCTCGGCCGCCTGCGCCTCGACACGAGCGTGAGGAAAACGGATTTTTACACGGGCGGAACCGACCAGGCCAAAAAGCATCTGCGGATCTTCCTCAAAAACAAGCTCGACCATTTCCGCGACCTGCGCAACAATCCGACCCTGGATTATCTCTCCCACCTGAGCCCGTATCTGCATTTCGGCCAGATCTCTCCGCTCTACGTCGCCCTCAAAGTCATGGAATCGGAGAGCCCGGGGAAAGAGGATTTTATCGAAGAGCTCGTTGTCCGCCGGGAATTGAGCTTGAATTATGTCCATTACAACTCGCTCTATGACGCCTTCGAGGGGATCCCGGCCTGGGCGAAAAAAACACTCGCGGCCCATCAGAGCGACCCGCGGCCCTACCTCTATTCGCTGGCCGAGCTGGAGTCGGCCGCGACCCACGATCCTTTTTGGAACGCGGCCCAGGTCGAAATGATCGTCACGGGCAAGATGCACGGCTACATGCGGATGTACTGGGGCAAGAAGATCATCGAGTGGAGCCGGACGCCGGACGAGGCCTTTCGGACCGCCCTCGCCCTCAACAACAAGTACGAGCTCGACGGGCGGGACCCGAACGGATTCACGGGTGTCGCCTGGTGCTTCGGCAAGCATGACCGGCCCTGGCGGGAACGGGCGATCTTCGGGAGCATCCGCTACATGAATGACCGGGGCCTTCTCCGCAAGTTCGACGCCGGCCAGTACGTCCGCATGGTCGAGCGGCTGCGGGAATAGAAACGGATCCGCGCCGGTTGCCCTTTCCGCGGCCGGGCCGCGCTCAGGCCAGGATGACGGATTTTTCGACGAGATGGTCGGGGTGGTAGGATATCTTGGCCCGGCGAAGCCCGGGGATTCCCATGTCCTGCTCCCGGTTGATGAAGGGGAAGCCGCACCATTCGTTCTTGATGGACTCGCGGTTCAGCAGCTGGGAAAGGCCGTCATAGCGGGGGTTGACGATTTCGATGTGGATGACGGCCGTCTCGCGGTTGAGCTTTTCTCCGATGGAAAAAGCTTCGATCTTGCCTCCCACTTCGATCGCGCTGCCGGCGAGCCCGAGCGCGGCGAAATGCGTCAGGGCCTGTTCGATGGCGTCCTTTTGGGCGGAGATCATCGAGCCGTTCACGGCCTTCTCTTCCATCCATTCCTCGAACAGGCAATGACAGTCTTTTAGATGCCCGGGCGACAGCTTGAGATAATGGAAGGCGTGGTCGCGCGTGAATTTGCTGATCCGGTTGCGCTTCCCGTCGTATTTCTTGCCCTTGAGCTCGATCAGGTCCCGCGACCGATAGACATAATCGTAGTTGTTCCGATCCGGGGCGCAGCGGAATCGCGGGCAAAACCGGGCGGCGAACGGGGTCGGGATCCGCGACAGGCGCGGGGCGAAGGCCAGGCAGTCCAGGAGGGTTTCGGGGATCTCCCGGTCGCCCATCGGCTGCAGAAAATAGGCCGGCTCGTCGGGCGGCTCGAAAAGAAGACAGAGGTTGCCGCGGATGAGGGTTGCCTTCGGATGATCGAAATTCCGCCAGATGAAGGTGTTGCCGAAGTTCAGCTCGCAGACCTCGGAGGGAAAGAGATCCATGGTCCGCTGGATGATGTCCCGGTCCTCGAGCTCGACGGCTTTGAATTCGGGAAAGCAGGGAATCGTCATCGGGCCGTCCTGACCATGATTTGGCAGCGCTCCCTGGGGCAGCCTTCGCACCAGGCCGGGTCCTTGGCCATGCCGGCCGGGGCGGAGGGCGCTCCCTTGAATCCGCAGCGCTCGAAAAAATCCGGGATCACGGTCGCCAGAAAAACATCGCCCGGCGTCGCTTCCAGCAGCGCCCGGACGAGCCGCCGGCCCAGGCCCCGGTCGCGATACTCCGGATCGACGCCCAGGGAAACGAGCTCGTCGCAATCGGCGTGTTTTTTCAAGGCGACGATGCCGGCGGTACGGTCCCGCTCTTCCGCGAGCCAGGCGTCATCGCCTTCCATTCCCGGATAATCCAGGCCCAGGGATTCGGCCAGATCACGGATCCGGCCCCGGTCTTCTGGGCGCGCTTTTCGAATTTTCATAAGCGGCCATTATACCATAGCCGGCGCCCGCCCGGACCGGGGAATTCCCCGCCGGCGACCGGGTCTTCCCGGCGCCAAATTGACCTAAGTGAAAGGCTGTGCTATAAAAACGTGTCGAGGAACAAAGAGAGCCGCCCATGATCACCGTCCGATTCGCCCCGAGCCCGACGGGCTTTCTGCATCTCGGCAGCGCCCGGACGGCCCTCTTCAACTGGCTGGTCGCCCGGCACTCCGGCGGCCGCTTCCTCCTCCGGATCGAGGACACGGACAAGGTCCGTTCGGACGTCAAATTCCTCGAGGAAATCCTGGAGGACCTGAAGTGGCTCGGAATCGACTGGGACGGCGAGCTGACGTTCCAGAGCCGCCGCTTCGACCTCTACCGCCAAAAAGCCGAAGCGCTGCTGGCCGCCGGAAAAGCCTACAAGGAAGGGGAGGCCGTCCTTTTCAAGATCGAGCCCGGCCGGACGATCGATATCGAGGACATGATCCACGGCCGGATCACCTTCGCCACCGAAAACTTCAAGGACCAGGTCCTGATCAAATCCGACGGATCGCCGGCCTACAATTTTTCCTGCGTCGTGGACGACGCGGACCTCGGCGTCACCCATATCCTCCGGGGCGACGATCATATCACCAACACCCCGAAACAGGTCCTTTTTTACGAAGCGCTCGGCCTGACCCCGCCCCGGTTCGGCCACATGCCGCTCATCCTGGGGCCGGACGGCGCGAAGCTCTCCAAGCGCCACGGCGGCGTCTCGGTCACGGAATACAAGAACGAGGGATTTCTACCCGATGCGCTGGCGAATTACCTCATCCTCCTCGGCTGGACCCCGCCGACGGGCGACGAGATCCTGCCCCTCGGCGAAGCGGCCAGGATCTTCGAAATTTCGGCCATGAACGACGTGCAGGCGAAATTCGACATCCAGAAGCTCAAATGGATGAACGGCGAATACATCATGAAGAGGACGGCGGACGGACTCCTCCCACTCCTCAAAGACCAATTGCGGCGGGACGGCTTCGACCTGGCTTCGGTTTCGGACGATTATCTCCTCCGGCTCATCGATCTCTACAAGGTCCGGATCAAGACGCTCCGCGAATTCGGCGGCCTGACCGACGCTTTCCTCCGGGACGATTACGCCGTCGAGCAGGATGCCTGGAAGAAGTTCATCGAGCCCCCGGGAAACCGGGAGAACCTCCGGGAATTCGCCGCCCGGCTCGCCCCCCTCGCCGATTTCCGCCACGAGGCCATCGAGGCCGTCTGCCGCGGGCTGGCCGAGGAGCGAAAGCTCAAGGCCGCGGAAATCATCCACCCGGCCCGCCTGGCGATCTCGGGAAAGACCAAAGGGGCCGGCCTGTTCGAAATCATGGAGCTGCTGGGCAAAGACAAGGTCATCCAGCGCATGAGAGGCGCCGCATCATGAATGAACACAACCCCAAGGACAATTTCATCCGGGACATCATCCTCGCCGACCGGGCCGCCGGAAAAAACGGGGGGCGGGTGCATACCCGTTTTCCGCCCGAGCCGAACGGCTACCTGCATATCGGCCATGTCAAATCGCTCGTCATCAATTTCGGGCTGGCGGCCGACTACGGCGGCTTGTGCAACCTGCGCTTCGACGATACGAATCCCGAAAAAGAGGAAATCGAATACGTCGGCTCGATCAAAGAGGACATCCGCTGGCTGGGGTACGACTGGGCGGACCGTGAATACTACGCTTCGGATTATTACGAACAGCTCTATGAATTCGCCGAGGACCTCGTCCGCAAGGGCGTCGCCTTCGTCTGCGACTTGAGCGCCGAAGAAGTGACGGAGACGCGGGGAACGTTGACCAAGCCGGGCAAGGACAGTCCGTACCGGACCCGGACGATCGAGGAGAACCTGGACCTGTTCCGCCGGATGCGGGCGGGGGAGTTCCCCGACGGCTCGAAGACGCTCCGGGCCAAAATCGATATGGCCGATCCCAATTTCCTCCTCCGCGACCCAGTCATGTACCGGATCCGCCGGGCCCATCATTACCGCCGCGGCGACGCCTGGTGCATCTACCCGACCTACGACTGGGCCCACGGCCAATCCGATTCCATCGAGGGCGTCACCCATTCGATCTGCAGCCTCGAGTTCGAAGTCCATCGGCCGCTCTACGACTGGTTTCTCGACCGGCTCGGCATCCATCACCCTCAGCAGATCGAGTTCGCCCGCCTTTACCTCAGCAACACCCTGTTGAGCAAGCGCAAGCTCCTGGCCCTGGTCAAGGAAAAGATCGTCGACGGCTGGGACGACCCGCGCATGCCAACGATTTCGGCCATGCGCCGGCGCGGCTACACGCCGGATTCCCTGCGCCGTTTCGCCGAGCTCGTCGGCGTGGCCAAGGCCAACAGCATCGTCGACCTGGCCCTCCTCGAAAGCTGCGTCCGCGAGGAATTGAACAAAACGGCCCCCCGGGCCATGGCCGTCCTCCGGCCGCTCAAGGTCGTCCTGACCAACTACCCGGAAGGGCAGGTCGAGGAGCTCGAGTGCGTCAACAATCCCGAAAACGCCGGCGCGGGGACGCGGAAAGTCCCCTTCTCGCGCGAGCTCTATATCGAGCGCGACGATTTTCTGGAAGATCCGCCGAAAAAATTTTTCCGCCTCTCGCCCGGCCGGGAAGTCCGGCTCCGCTACGCCTATTTCATGACCTGCACGGAGATCGTCAAGGATCCGGCGACGGGGGAGATCGTCGAAGTCCGCTGCGTCTACGATCCGGCCACTAAGGGCGGCGACGCGCCGGACGGCCGCAGCCCCAAGGCGACCCTCCATTGGGTCTCGGCGGCGCGCGCCTTTCCCGTCGAAGTCCGGCTCTACGAAACGCTCTTCACCAAGCGCGATCCCAGCGAGATCGAGGAGGGCGAGGACTGGAAAACGAACTTGAATCCCAAGTCCCTGGACGTCGTGGCCGGGGCGATGGCCGAGCCGTCGCTCGCCGCGGCCCGGCCGGGCGACCGGATCCAGTTCGAGCGGCTCGGCTATTTCTGCGCCGACGCCAAGGATTCCGCTCCCGGAAAGCCCGTCTTCAACCGGACGGTGACGCTCCGCGACACGTGGGCCAATATCACCAAGGCCGGGCGGGAAAACGGATAAATTGATCATCAGGGGCGGTGCGGATGATAAAATCAAGTTATGATATCGCCGTAGCCTACCGGGTGTATCCGGGGATCTCAAAGACGCCCCTGTTTCACGCCGATAATAAATATGAGCTTGTCCGTTTGGGCGTTAAGTCATTTCGATCGAGCTTGGGGAACATCCGGGCAAAAATGTATGTATTTTTAGATCATTGTCCCAAAGAATATGAAAATATATTTTTAGAATCTTTCAGCCGCGATGATCTGGAATTCATTCACTTCGGCGGCATCGGAAATTACGCGACTTTTAACCTGCAAATAGAATACCTCCTTAAACAGGCGGAATCTAAAATTGTTTATTTCGCTGAGGATGATTACTTATATCGGGAGGGCATGTTTGAGAAAGCGGTTTGTTTCTTAAAAAATAATCAGCATGTCGATTTTATTTCGCCCTACGACCATATGGATTATTATACTTCGCCCTTTCATAGCGCAGGTTCGTATAAAATGGCGTTTTCCTGCGGAATGCATTGGAGAACGGCGCATTCCACCTGCTTGACGTTCTTGACGACCAAAGACGTGTTGCGACGAACGCAACAGATATTTCGTACGTATTCACGCGGAAATTATGACTGCAGCATGTGGCTTGGGCTCACGAAGTTCGAGGGTTTGAGCTTACGGACAAATGCGCGCAATATTCTAAGCTCAGCTTCATATTTTAAAATATATATGAAAGCCGTTTATTATTGCTGGAGAAACCTGTTTTTTGGACGCAGGTATCATTTATGGGTTCCTATCCCCGCCATTGGAACCCATTTGGAGAGTGGTTTGGTTTCACCCGGAGTCGATTGGAATGCGATTTTCAATGAGATCGAGAACGGAAAAAATCTTCGGGCAGGGTCCGGCCACAAATCATAAAAAGCGCAGGATAAGATTTGAATCCCTCATCGGCGAGCATGGAAAAAAGGGCGTCCGCGGTGGCGATCATCGTGCTCAACTGGAACAACTGGTGGGACACGGTCGAGTGCTTGACTTCGCTGAAAGACCTTGACTACGAACAGCGATCCATCTTGATCGTGGACAACGGGTCGCGAAACGACTCGTGGCAGCGCCTTGAGGATTGGATCCGAGACGAGGGCGCCCAGGCTATGGTATTGAACGAGAAGGACTTGCCGCTCCGCGAGATGGCCTCGCGATGGAGCGCGATGGCCAATGATGCCTTGCCCAAATATTTGCTCCTGGGCCTGAAGGAGAATCATGGGTATGCGGGAGGCAATAATATCGCCATCGAGGGCGCTCTCCTGGCGGGCTATCGATATATATGGATCCTGAACAACGACACGATGGTTACGCCGGATTCGCTCCAAGAGCTGGTGTCTTGCGCCGAACGCGATCGTCGAACGGGAATAGTCGCCTCTTGCCTTGTGAATATTACCGGTGATCGGCCGCTCCCGGAGAAAGGTTCTCACTTTTCGGACCGATACCGGGAAGCGAAATTCGCCGAAGGGACGAGCATTCTTGTCAAAGCCGGCTGTTTGCGGGACATCGGCCTCATCGATGAGAAATATTTTTGCTATTTTGAAGACCGGGATTTGAGCTTCAGGGCCAGGCGAAACGGCTGGAAGATATTCTTCAACTATCGGAGCATCGTATTTCATAAGCGGGGAAGCTCGGCGGGATCGCGCCGCATCGAAAAACGGATTTTCGGGAAAAAAGTGATCAGGGTCATTTGGGAAGGCTTCCCCATCCCCGGATACTATGAGGCTCGCAACGGGATTTATTTCGAGAAGAAAAATCGGCCGGTTTTTTTTATTCCCTATTCCATAATAAGAACGCTGCATCTCATTCTCCAGATTTTTCTGTACGATGATCACAAATGGGGGCGGATCAAGATCATCATCCGAGGGGCGCGGGATGGAGTCTTGGGAAGAATGGGAAAAGCGGATATTTTCGATTAGTTGTGCGTCTCGTAAATTTCTTGGTTAAAGGGCAGGCAAGAAGGACGCACAACATCCGGGGGAGTTTGCCCTCATTTGAGTTTCAAATGAGGACAGGGGGTCAGCGAAGCGCCGAGG
>Ga0315278_10003873_pt1 | contig 13448 bp, 10 predicted proteins | sample YL17G06_0_MG_FD_203880 | JGI IMG/M metagenome (GOLD analysis project Ga0315278, IMG submission 203880) | Sediment microbial communities from Yellowstone Lake, YNP, Wyoming, USA - YL17G06_0 | ecosystem: Environmental > Aquatic > Freshwater > Lake > Sediment | place: USA: Wyoming | collected...
GGCAGCAGCCAGGTGGTGGCGCTGAAAGTCCCGCGCGTCGCGATGGCGTGGGACTCGCCCGTCCAGAGCGGCTCGGCCGGCTGGGCGCGTTACGTGCTCGAGCGCCGCTTCGGCCAGGCGGTGACGGTGTTCCGGACCGGGACGCTGCGCCGCGTGGACCTGCGCGATTTCGACGTGCTCGTGCTGGCGGCCGGCAACTACTCCGAGGCGCTGGGCGACGACGGCATCCGCCGCCTGAAGGACTGGGCCCGTGCGGGCGGGACGATCATCACGCTCGGTGAGGCCTCTCGCTGGGCCACTCGCGAGAAGGTCGGCCTGCTCGACACACGCACGGAGCTTCGTGGCGGCAAGCCCGACGTCGAGCCGCCGGCCGACGAGAAGAAGGCCGCCGACGAGCCCAAGAAGCCGTTCGACCTCGAGCAGGCCATTCAGCCCGATCGGGAGCCCCCCGACTCCACGCCGGGCGCCATCGTCCGCGTCGTGCTCGACATGGAGCACTGGCTCTCGGCGGGTTTCGACGGCGAGATCCAGGCCATCGTGGAAGGGCAGCGGATCTTCACGCCGATCAAGCTGGACAAGGGACGCAACGTGGGCGTCTATGCGGCCAAGGACCGCCTGATCGCGGCCGGCTTCACCTGGGAGAACCCGAAGGAGCAGCTGCCACAGAAGGCGTTCCTGCTGCACCAGGCCGTTGGGCAGGGGCACATCATCGCGTTTGCCGAGGACCCCAACTACCGCGCGATCCCGGAAGCGACCGAGTTGCTGTTCATCAACGCGGTGCTGCTGGGCCCTGCGCACTGACAATCTGCCTCAGCTCCTCGCCTTCGATCACTTCCTTCTCGAGCAACCGGCGGGCGACGCGGTCGAGCGTCTCTCGGTGCTCGGTGAGCAGAGTCCGCGCGCGTTCGTGAGCCGTGCGCACGATCCGGCGGACTTCCGTGTCGATCTCCCGCGCGGTCTCCTCGGAGTAGCTGCTGCGGTCAAGCCCGAGGCCCGCGTCCAGGAAGCGGCTCCGCGCGTGGCTGTCGAAGCTGATCGCGCCGAACGACTCGGACATGCCGAATTCGACCACCATCGCACGCGCGATGTCGCTGGCCCGCTGCAGGTCGTTCTGCGCGCCCGTCGAAATCTCTCCGAGCGCAACTTCCTCGGCCGTCCGGCCTCCAAGCAGCACGACGAGCTGGTCGGTGAGCGCCGTGCGGGTCATCAGATACCGGTCCTCGAGCGGCAGCTGCATCGTGTAGCCCAGCGCGCCGAAGCCGCGCTGCACGATCGAGATCTTGTGGACGGGATCGAGGCCTGGAATGACCGTGGCAATGACCGCGTGCCCGGCCTCGTGGAAGGCGATGATCTCGCGCTCGCGGTCGCTCATCACCCGCTTCTTCTCGAGACCGGCAATCGACCGCTCGATCGCCTCGTCGAAGTCGCGCATCTCGACGTGGAGCTTGTCTTTCCGGGCCGCGAGCAGGGCAGCCTCGTTCACGAGGTTCGCCAGATCGGCGCCCGCAAAACCCGCGGTTCGCGCCGCGACGATCTTCAGATCGACCTCCGGCGCGGTCTTGACGCCCCGCGCGTGGATCAGCAGGATGCCCTCGCGTCCCCTCACGTCGGGCTTGTCCACCAGGACCTGTCGGTCGAACCGCCCGGGGCGAAGCAGCGCCGGGTCGAGGACTTCGGGCCGGTTGGTGGCGCCCATGATGATGACGCCCTTCCGCGAGTCGAAGCCGTCCATCTCGGCGAGCAGCTGGTTGAGCGTCTGCTCGCGCTCCTCGTGCCCGCCGAGCGGATTCTGCACGCGCGCCTTGCCCAGCGCGTCCAGCTCGTCGATGAACACGATGCACGGCGCCTTCGCCTCGGCCTGCTGGAAGAGATCCCGCACCCGGGCCGCGCCGACGCCGACGAACATCTCCACGAACTCGGAGCCGCTCAGGCTGAAGAACGGCACATGGGCCTCGCCTGCGATCGCCCGCGCGAGCAGCGTCTTGCCGGTTCCCGGCGGGCCCACCAGCAGCACGCCCTTCGGGATGCGCCCGCCGAGCTGCATGTACTTCTTCGGCGTCTTCAGGAATTCGACGACCTCTTTGACTTCCTCGACGGCTTCGTCGACGCCGGCGACATCCGAGAACGTCACCTTGACATCATCTTCCGCGTAGATCTTCCCGCGGCTGCGGGCGAACGACATGACGCCGCCCTCGGCGCCGCTCATCCGCCGGAAGAAGAAGCTGGTGAGTCCGATGATGAGCAGCAGCGGAAGCACCCAGCCGAGCAGCTCCGGCAGCCAGCGGTTGGTCACCTCGCCCGTGTACTTCACCTTGCGCTGCTCGAGTTCCTCGACGAGCTTCGGGTCCTCCACCCGGGTCGTGACGAACGCCTGCGCTTTGCCCCCCGCGTCCGGCCCCTTCAGCTGCCCTCGAATCGCCTCGGCCGTGATGACGACATCGGCCACCTTGTCCTCTGCCAGCAGCGCCTTGAACTCGCTGTAGGCCACCGGCCGCCCGGAGGGCAGGTACAGGTACGCCTGCACGACCGCCAGCAGCAGGAAGAAACCGAGCAGATACCAGATGGTCGAGACGGGCCGGGGACCGCCTGTCGGCCGCCGGTCGCCCGGTCGTCCGGAGGGCGGCTTCGGCAGTCGTGGCTTCATGATGGGTGACACAGGTTCTCCAGCGATGACTTCGTGAACGTCAACTGTCCCTGCCGGGCGTTGGCGACGATGCGGTCGCCCTCGACGAAACGCCCCTGGAGCAGCTCGAGCGCCAGGGGGTCGAGCAGGCGCCGCTGCAACGTGCGCTTGAGCGGCCGGGCACCGTAGACCGGATCGTAGCCCTCCGCAACGACCAGCGCCTTTGCGGCCTCCGTCAGTTCAACCACGATCTTCCGCTCGGCCAGCCGCCGGGCCAGCCCGCGCAGCTGGATGCCGACGATCTCGGCCAGGTGCTCGCGCCCGAGCGGATGGAACACGATCACGTCGTCCACCCGGTTGAGGAACTCGGGAGGGAAGTGCGCCCGCAGCGCGTCCATGACCAGCCGCCGCGTGCCTTCGTCGAGTTCGGTCGCCTCGCGCGTCGCGCGTTCGGCCATGTACTGGCTCCCGAGGTTCGACGTCATGATCACGACGGTGTTCTTGAAGTCGACGGTCCGCCCCTTGCCGTCCGTCAGCCGCCCGTCGTCGAGCAGTTGGAGCAGCACGTTCAACACCTCGGGGTGGGCCTTCTCGATCTCGTCGAACAATACGACGGCGTACGGCCTGCGTCGGACGGCCTCGGTCAGCTGGCCGGCCTCCTCGTAGCCGACGTAGCCTGGAGGCGCGCCGATCAGCCGGGAGACGGTGTGCTTCTCCTGGTACTCCGACATGTCGATCCGGATCATGGCCTGGTCGGCGTCGAAGAGAAACTCCGCGAGCGCCCGGGCCAGCTCGGTCTTACCGACCCCCGTGGGGCCGAGGAAGACGAAGCTGCCGAGCGGCCGGTTCGGGTCCTGGAGGCCGGCGCGCGCGCGGCGGATGGCGTTGGCCACCGCGACAATGGCGGCGTCCTGGCCGACGACGCGCTGGTGCAGCCGCGTCTCCATCTGGATCAGCTTCTGGACCTCGCCCTCCATCAGCCGGCTCACGGGGATCCCGGTCCACTTGCCGACAACCTCGGCGATGTCCTCTTCGTCGACCTGGAGCTTCAGCATCCGAGGCGCTTTCGGCTGGCCGTCGTCGGGCGGCGCCTGGAGTCGACGCTCGAGATCCGGGATCCGCCCGTACTGCAGCTCGGACGCCTTCGCGTAGTCGCCGGCATGGGCGGCCGCGTCGAATTCCGCGCGGGCCTGCTCGAGCTGCTCCCTCAGGTGGCTGCTGCTGCTGATGTCGTCCTTCTCCCGCTGCCACTGCGCCTGCAGGCGCACGTCCTCTTCCCTGAGGTCCGCGAGTTCCTTCTCGAGCCTCGCAAGCCGCTCCTTCGAGGCGGCGTCGGTCTCTTTGCGAAGCGCCTCGCGCTCGATCTCGAGCTGCATGACGCGGCGTCGGGCTTCGTCGAGCTCCGCGGGCATCGAGTCGATCTCCATCCGCAGCTTCGACGCCGCTTCGTCCACCAGGTCGATGGCCTTGTCGGGGAGGAACCGGTCCGCGATGTAGCGGTGCGACAGAACCGCCGCGGCGACCAGCGCCGCGTCCCTGAACGTGACGCCATGGTGAATCTCGTACCGCTCGCGGAGCCCGCGCAGGATGCTGATCGTGTCCTCGACGGTCGGCTCGCCGACGACGACGGGCTGGAACCGGCGTTCCAGCGCCGCGTCCTTCTCGATGTACTTGCGGTACTCGTCGATCGTCGTCGCGCCGATCGCGTGCAGTTCGCCCCGCGCCAGCATCGGCTTGAGCATGTTCGAGGCGTCGACCGAGCCTTGTGGGGCGCCGGCGCCCACCACCGTGTGCAGTTCGTCTATGAACAGAACGACCTGCCCGTCGGCGTCGGTGACCTCCTTCAGCACGGCCTTCAGCCGCTCTTCGAACTCGCCGCGGTACTTCGCGCCGGCCACGAGGGCGCCCAGGTCCAGCGCGACGATCCGTTTGTCCTTCAAGCCGTCAGGAACATCGCCCCGCACGATGCGCTGCGCCAGGCCCTCGACGATGGCGGTCTTCCCGACGCCGGGCTCGCCGATGAGCACGGGGTTGTTCTTCGTGCGGCGCGAGAGCACCTGGATGACGCGGCGGATCTCCTCGTCGCGGCCGATGACGGGATCGAGCTTCGTCTTGCGGGCCAGGTCCGTGAGATCGCGTCCGTAACGCTCGAGCGCCTGGTACTTCGTTTCCGGGGTCTGGTCGGTCACGCGCTGGCTGCCGCGCACCGACGCGAGCGCTTCCAGCACGCCGTTGGACGTCACTCCGCTCTGCTGCAGGTTCCGGGCGGCCTCGTCGCGTGCGCCTTCCGCCGAGAGCGCCAGCAGCAGGTGCTCGGTGCTGACGAACTCGTCCTTGAGCCGGCGGGCTTCAGCCTGCGCCATCTCGACGATGGCGGCAAGACGCGGTGAGAGACCAGGCGCGATGGCGCCGTGGACCTGCGACCTGCGGGCGAGCGAGGCGCGCGCGGCGCCCGACACGCGCTCCGGGACCACCGCCATCTTCCTGAGGACCTCGGGAACGATGCCCTCCGGCTGCTCGACGAGCGTGACCAGCAGGTGTTCGGGGTCCACCTGCGCGTGATTCATCTGACCCGCCAGGCGCTCCGCCCCGGCCAGCGCCTCCTGCGCCTTCTCGGTGAATCTGTTCACGTCCATGTCCGAACCCTGTCAGTCGAGCTTCGCCAGCTCCTCGTAGTGTGTGCGTTGTTCTGGTGTCAGTTGCCGCGGCAGCGTCACGCTGACCGTCGCGTACAGGTCGCCCCGCTCGGCGGGCTTGCCCACGGCGGGCATGCCACGCCCCTTCAGGCGAAACACCTGGCCGTTCTGAGTCGTCGGCGGGATCTTGAGGCGGAGGGGACGGTCGCCGACCGTCGGGACCTCGGCCTCGCCTCCGAGCACGGCGGTCGTCACCGGGACGCCCACCTGCGTGTACAGGTCCCGCCCCCGCCGCTCGAAACGCAGATCGGCTCCGAGGCGTACACGCAGGTAGAGGTCGCCCGCGCGGCCGCCCGCAACGCCCGGTTCGCCCTCGCCGGGCACTCGCACCCTGGCACCGTCGCCGACGCCGGCCGGAATCCTCACGTCGACCGTACGGGTGTGCCCTTCGTGCTTCACCGCAAGCCGGCGCATGGCGCCCAGCATCGCCTCTTCGAGCGACAGGTCGATGGCTTCCTCCATGTCCTGGCCGGTCCGCGCGCGCGTGCCCCGGCCCGAACGACCGCGGCGCCCTTCGGGCTGGCCGCCGCTGAAGAACGCCTGGAAGAAGTCCGAGAACGGGTGCTCGCCGCCGAACATCTCCCGCAGCTCTTCGTCGTTGAGCGTGCGGAAGCCGCCCGGCTGGCCTCCGCCGGCTCCCCAGCGCGGGTCGCCGAACGGCGACTGCCCGGCCTGCTGCGCCTGCTCGTACTGCCGCCAGTTCGCGCCGAGCTCGTCGTATTTCCGCCGCTTGTCGTCGTCGCCGAGGACCTCGTAGGCCTCGTTGATCTCCTTGAAGCGGCCCTCGGCGGCCTTGTCGCCAGGGTTGACGTCCGGGTGGAACTTGCGGGCGAGTTTCCGGAACGCCTGCTTGATTTCCTTTCCGGACGCCGATTTGCCGAGGCCGAGCGTCTGGTAGTAGTCCTTGAATTCCATGTCGTCAGCCTTCGTCGTCCGCGCGGCCGAGTCCGATGATCTCCGACAGATGGTCGATCTCGCGCTCGATGCGGCGGCGCGCGTCGCCACGGGAGGCCCTGGCGTCGCCCGCCCTCCGCATCCGCTCGACCGAGTCGGCCACCGACAGCAGACGCTGGACGCCCGCCAGGTTGACGCCCAGTTCGTCCACGAGGTGCTTGATGAGCCTCAGGCGGCCGAGTTCCTCGCCCGAGTACACCCGCATGCTGCCGACGGTCCGCGTCGGCTGAACCAGGCCCAGCCGCTCGTACTTCCTGAGCGTCTGGGGGTGCATGCCCAGCAGCCGCGCAGCGCCGCTGATGAAGTAGAACTCCTGAGTGATCCTCATGACACCCCGTCGGCTGTCCGTAGACCCTGCCACAGAACGAATATAGGCATTGATACGGAACGTGTCAAGCTGTTGGCTGCGCGCCGCACGGCCCGGCAGGGTAGAATGGAGCGTCACGCCGGACTGCCAAGGCTCGGGGACAACTGACGGTGATGATCGAGAGTTCCGACTTCCTCGTGGTCGCGCTGCTCGTGCTGCTCGAGGGCCTGCTGAGCGCCGACAACGCGATGGTGCTCGCGGTGCTGGTGCTCGGGCTGCCCAAGGCGCAGCAGAAGCGCGCCCTCCGCTACGGCATCCTCGGGGCATTTGCGTTCCGGTCGCTGGCGCTGCTGTTCGGCCTCTACATGATGGGCGTCGGCCTGGTGAAGCTGGCCGGCGCCCTCTACCTGCTGTACCTTCCGTTCAGGCATTTCTTTGGCGAACGCGATTCGGAGGACCGCCGATCGGTGCCGCGCGCTCGGCCCTGGCTGGGCCTCTCGCCGTTCTGGGCCACCGTGGTCAAGGTCGAGTTGACCGACATCGTGTTCGCCGTCGACTCGATCGTGGTCGCGGTGGCGATGTCGCAGAAGACCTGGGTGGTGCTGACCGGCGGCATTCTCGGCATCATCGCCATGCGGCTCGTCGTCGGGCAGTTGCTGACCGTCGTCGAGCGGTACCCGATTCTGGTGGACGGGGCGTTCGTCATCATTGCCTGGGTGGGAGCCAAGCTGTTGCTCCAGTACCTGCATCAGGTCGGGTTCATCGCGTGGGAGGTTCCCGGGTGGCTCGGCTACGGCGTCATCGTGGCGATCTTCGTCGGCGCGCTGGCGTTTGCGCGCATCGACGAGCGCCGGAGGCAGAAGCGGGACGGTTGATCGCAGGCAGGAGCGTGTCGTCGTGCTGACGGCTGGTGCGACCCTCGATGACCGGTACGAGATTGGCGGCCTGCTGGCGTCCGGCGGGATGGGCGAGGTCTACCGCGCGCGACGGGTCCTCCTCGGTGACGAGGTCGTCATCAAGGTGATCCGGACGACTGGCGGCGACGCGGGGCGGATGCGGGAGCGCTTCATGCGCGAAAGCCGGCTCTGCGCGAAGCTGCGCCACCCGAACATCGTCACCATACTCGACTTCGCAATCACGGGCGACGGCCAGCCGTACCTGGTCATGGAGTACCTCAACGGGCCAAGCCTCCGCGACATGCTCGCGTCGAGCGGGCCGATGCCCATCGCGGACGTCCAGCGCATCGTCGGGCCGCTGTGCGGCGCGCTCCGCCTGGCCCACGACGCGGGTGTGGTCCACCGCGATCTGAAGCCGGGGAACATTGTCAGCCACAGGTTCGAATCGGGCGAGGTCGTCTTCAAGGTGATCGACTTCGGCCTGGCCAGCCTGCGCGAGGGAGCCGACGATCAGCTGACGGGCGGTGACGAATTCATGGGGACGGTCGTCTACGCGTCGCCCGAGCAGCTCGAGGCGCAGCCGCTCGACGCGCGCACGGACATTTACAGCCTCGGCATCGTCGTGTTCGAGATGCTGACGGGCCGCCCGCCATTCGAGGCGTCCAGCGTTCTGGGCGTCATCACGAAGCAGCTGTGTGATGCGCCTCCGGCGCTCAGCCAGATTCAGGCTCATGTGCCCGGCTGGCTTGACGAGACCGTGGGGAAGGCCCTCGCCAAGGACCCTGCCGCGCGCTGGCAGACGATGGCGGAGTTTGCGAGAGCGGTCACGCCGGGGGAGGGTGGGGCCGGATGGCCGGGCGGTGTCCCGGCCGTTTCCGGTCTGGATGCGAAGTACGACATCGGACCGGTCATCGCGGCGGGCAGGCTGGGAAGCCAGGTTCACCTGGCCACCCACCGTGCGCTCGGCGTGCCGGTGGCGATCCGCCTGCTCCGCCGGCAGGAGGGCCAGGACTGGGAGGCGGTCCGGGGTCGGTTCCTGAAGGAGGCGCGCGGCCTCCAGGTGTCGCACCCGTCGGTGATCCAGGTCCGCGACTTCGGAGAAGAACGCGACACGCTCTACGTCGTCACGGACATGATCGAGGGGCCGAGCCTCTTGCGCGTCATCCAGGAGGAGGCGCCGCTGTCGTGGGAGCGGGTGCACCGACTGGGTGTGCAGCTCATCGATGCGGCCATAGCGGTGCATCGCCGAAACGTGCTGGTGTGCGGGCTGAATCCGGGAATCGTTCGAATGACGACGGACGATGATGGGGAGCGGCTGTTGATTTCGACCGGCGGGATCAGCCAGGTCCAGGAACTGCTTGCGTCGCTGTCCGAGAGCGTGCCGCGCGGCGGCGGGCTCGGCAGCGCCGAAATGCCGTACATCGCTCCCGAGGTGCTGAGCGGAAGGCCGGCCGACACGAGGTCGGATGTCTTCACCATCGGCGCGCTGCTGTATGAGATGGCGACGGGCGTGGCGCCGTTCGGGGGTCGTACGCTGCCCGAACTGCTAGGGGCGATGCACGGCGGCCCTGCGCGCGATCCGCAAACCCTGCACGACGGCATTCCCGCAACCGGCGCGGCGTGCCTCCTCCAGACCCTGGAAAAGGACCCTGCCTCCCGCTTCGCCACAGCCGCGGCGCTGCGCGCGGCGTGGCGCACCGCCGGGCTCGGAGCATGAGCCGGACACCGGCGGTGAGAGCGTTTGCCCGCGAACGCGGGCGTCGATCCGCGTGGCTCGCTCTCCCTGCCGTCGCGTGCCTGGCGCTTGCGGGCGTTCACGCCCAGCAGCCGCCCACGTTCAAGTCTGGCGTCGAGGTGGTGCTCATCGACGTCACGGTCGTGGATCGGAACGGGCAGCCGGTTGGCGACCTCCGGCCGGACGATTTCAACGTGACCGTCGACGGGATGGCGCGGAGCGTCGCGTCGGCGCAGTTCCTGAAGTACGAGACGCGCACGATCACGGTCCGGAATAAGTCGGCCGGGGCCGTGCCCGCCGTCCGCGTCGCGCCCCCGCCGCCCCGGAACGTCCTCATCGTCATTGACGAAGACAGCATGGGTCCCGCCGACGGCCTCGCGGCCAGGCAGGCCGCCGCCAGGTTCATCGACAAGCTCGCTCCGACGGACCGGCTCGGGGTGGTCACGATTCCGAGGGTGAAATCGCAGGTGACCTTCTCCACGCGGCGGCAGGAGGCGCGCAAGGCGCTCGACACAATCGTGACGGGGCTCAATGTCGAACGGTACGAGTTCAACATCGGCCTGGCCGAGGCGTTCGATGCCGAACGTGGTTTCACCGATGTGGTCGCCCGCGTCATCGCACGCGAGTGCGCCCGGGCCGATGACGCCCGCACCTGCCCCGACCGCGTGAAGGTGGAGCTCCGCCAGATGCAACTCGATGCGCACCTGCGTGGGCAGCGGTCCCTCGATGCCCTGTTTGCGCTCGGGGAGGCGATGGCCGGCGTCGAGGGCCCGAAGACCGTCCTCCTGGTTTCGGGCGGCATGCCGATGCCGGACATCAGGGGTGCCGAGGCCTTCAGCCGCCTCGACGCCGCGTTTGCGGCAGGCCAGGCATCGCTGTACACGCTCTATCTCGAGAGGTCGTTCTTCGGCCAGGCGAAGGGCCAGGTTTCGCCGACGCAGATCGACGACGACGCGCTCGAGCGCGATGGGATCGAGAACGCGACGTCGGTGACCGGGGGAACGCTCCTGCTCGGGATCGGGACGCTGGACCAGTACTTCGATCGTGCCGTGACCGAGATGCGAGAGGTGTACGAGGGTGGCGGCCGTCGGCTCGAATGCGTGGCCACCTACTCGAAGATCCGCCGGTTCCAGGTGACCGTGGACGAGGCTGAGAAGAAGTAGAGATACAATCAGCAGCCATCATGAACTTCCGCACCATCATCGAGCCGTTCCGCATCAAGTCGGTCGAATCGGTCAAGTTCACCCGCCGCGAGGATCGCGAGCGCGCGCTCGAGGAGGCCGGCTACAACGTCTTCCGCCTCAAGGCCGAGGACGTCCTGATCGACCTGCTGACCGACTCGGGCACCGGCGCCATGTCGTCCGCGCAGTGGGGCGCGCTGATGCAGGGCGACGAGTCGTATGCCGGCAGCCGGTCGTTCTACCGGTTCGAGTCGGTGGTGAAGGACCTCACCGGCTTCGCCCACATCATCCCAACGCACCAGGGGCGTGCCGCCGAGCGCATTCTCTTCCACAGCGTTCTCCAACCCGGGCAGGTGGTGCCGAACAACAACCACTTCGACACGACGCGGGCGAACATCGAGGCGGAGCGGTGCGAAGCGCGCGACCTCGTCATCCCGGAGGGGCGCGTGCCGGCGCTCGTTCACCCGTTCAAGGGGAACGTGGACCTGGTGGCGCTCGAGGCGACGCTGCGGGACGACGGCGACCGGGTGCCGCTCGTGATGGTGACGGTCACCAACAACTCGGGCGGCGGCCAGCCCGTGTCGCTCGAGAACCTACGTGGCGTCCGCGCGCTCTGCGACAAGCACGGCAAGCCGTTCTTCCTCGATGCGTGCCGGTTCGCCGAGAACGCCTATTTCATCAAGCTGCGGGAGCCTGGGCAGCAGGATCGTACCCCCAAGGCCATCGCGCAGGAGATGTTCAGCCTGGCCGACGGCTGCACGATGTCCGCCAAGAAGGACGGCCTCGCGAACATTGGCGGGTTCCTCGCGATGAACAACGCGGCGTGGGCCGAGAAGGCCAGGAACCTGCTCATCCTGACCGAGGGATTCCCGACCTACGGCGGGCTGGCGGGCTACGACCTCGAGGCGATTGCAACGGGCTTCCAGGAGGTGGTGGAGGAGCCCTACCTGCGCTATCGCATCAGGTCCACCGAGTACCTCGGCGACAAGCTGGCTGCGGCCGGCGTCCCGACGATTCGGCCGTCGGGCGGGCACGCGATCTACGTCGATGCGCGGGCGCTGCTCCCGCACATTCCACCGCTCCACTACCCCGGCATCGCGCTCGCCAATGCGCTCTACGTCGAAGCCGGGATCAGGGGCGTGGAGATCGGGACGGTGATGTTCGGCCTGCACCCCGACGGGACCGAGACCGCGGCGGCCATGGACCTGGTGCGCCTGGCCATTCCGCGCCGGGTGTACACGCAGTCCCACATCGACTACGTTGCCGAGGGCGTGATCGAGGTGGCGCGGTTGAGAGAGAGCCTGGCGGGCTACCGGATCGTCTCCGGACCGGCCGCGCTCAGGCATTTCACCGCTCGCTTCGAGCCGTTGTAGAGACTTCGGCCTCGTGGGCGAAACAGATTGCTGCGGAGCTACATGAGGACTTCGACCTTCATCTTGGCCTTCAACGCCTGGACGTAGATCTCGGTCTTCTGCTGCATCAGTTGCTGCGTCAGGAACTCCCGAATCTGGGGCTTCACTTCCTGAAGCGGTACCGTTCGCGCGTCGCGGTGGGCGGCGACCTTGATGATGTGGTAGCCGGCCGGCGTCTCCACGACGCCGCTCAGCTGTCCGGGCTTCAGCGCGAATGCCGCCTGTTCGAACACCGGGGGGGTCTGGCCCCTCGGCACGAAGCCCAGATCGCCGCCGTTGGCCGCACTGCCGGCATCCTGCGAATGCTGCTTGGCGAGCGTGGCGAAATCCCCGCCCTTCTTGATCTCGGCCAGCACGGTCTGGGCCTCCGCGCGGGCCTTTATCTTCGCGGCCTCATCGGTGGGATCCGGTGTCCGGATCAGGATGTGCGAGGCGCGCACCACCTCGGGCTCCTGGAACTTCTCGGGGTTCTTCACGTAGTAGTCGGTGACGTCAACGTCGGTCACGTTGACTGAAGGGCGAATCTCGGCGTCGACGAGCTTCATCGCCTGGAGCTGCTGCCGGATCTCGGCCCTGAGCTTCTCCAGAGTCATCTGCCGCTCGGCCAGGGCGGCGGCGAACGCCTGCTCGTTGGGGAAGGGCTTCTTCACGTCGGCCAGCCGGCTCTCGACCTCGGTCTCGGGCACCACGATCTTCTTGACGATCGACTCCTGCGACAGGACCCTCAAGGCGACGAGCTGATCCACGAGTTGCCGGTAGATCGCATCGCGCCGCTCCGGAGGCACCGGCGCGCCGGCCTGGCTCTCGAGGCTCTTGACGGCGCGCTCGAACTCGCCGCGGTCAATCGGGGCGCCGTTGACGCGAGCGATGATCTCGGGCAGTTGAGCGGGCACGGGTTTGATGGCGGCCGGCGCCGGGCCTGGCGCGCCGGGCTTGGCCGCCGTCGCGCCGGCGGCTCCGCCCGTCGCCGGCGGGCCCGTCTGCGACGGAGTCTCGGAGGGGGTCTTCTTGCAGGCCGCAACCAGGGCGACTGCGATCAGAGCGATGGCGATTCGAGTCTTCACAACATACCTCTGCGTGTGACCAGGACGAGGCTGGAGGCTACCAGCGAGGCTCGCGCCGTCCGCCACGGCCGCCGCCACCACCATCGTATCCGCCGCCGCCGCCAAAGCCGCCCGAGCGCTCGGGCTTCGGCCTGGCCTCGTTCACCGCCAGCGCGCGTCCGCCCATCGAGTACTCGTTGAACTGCGCCGCCGCCTTCTGGGCTTCCTCGTCGGTGGCCATCTCGACGAACGCGAAGCCGCGGGCGCGCCCCGTGGCCATGTCGCGCATCACGCGCACGGAATCGACCGTGCCGGCCTGGCTGAACAGTTCCTGGAGTTCCGCCTCACCGATCTCGTAGGGGAGGTTTCCGACGTACAACTTCCGACCCATGCTTCTCACTCCTTGTCTCGCTCATGCGAGGGCCAGGCTCCCACTCGGGGGCTCTGGCGCGAATGTTGACGCACACGTTCGTGGTGAGGCTCACCTCTGGCTGCTCAGGCTGTCACGTCTGCGAGGGAGCGAATGACCAGGCGGGTTCGATCGGCTCGTGGCGCGGGAGCATCTGGCAGCGGGTTTCTGCACTCGAGTGTAGCGTAACAG
>Ga0315278_10003875_pt1 | contig 13447 bp, 9 predicted proteins | sample YL17G06_0_MG_FD_203880 | JGI IMG/M metagenome (GOLD analysis project Ga0315278, IMG submission 203880) | Sediment microbial communities from Yellowstone Lake, YNP, Wyoming, USA - YL17G06_0 | ecosystem: Environmental > Aquatic > Freshwater > Lake > Sediment | place: USA: Wyoming | collected...
CTTCCAGCGTGAAATCGACGTGGCCGGGGGTGTTGATGAGGTTGATGAGGTGGCCGTCCCACTCGCACGTCGTCGCGGCCGACGTGATGGTGATGCCCCGCTCCTGCTCCTGCTCCATCCAGTCCATGGTGGCGGCGCCTTCGTGCACCTGAGAGGGGGAGTGGGGGTGGGGGTGGGGTCGAGGTTGGGTGAGGCAGGAAAAGAAAAAGAAACAAAACTTGGAAGCAAAAAGAAAGCTCCTACCTCGCCGATCTTGTACGACTTGCCGGTGTAGTACAGGATGCGCTCCGAGCACGTCGTCTTGCCGGCATCGATGTGGGCGCAGATGCCGATGTTGCGGTACTTGGAGAGCGGCATCGTGCGCTTCTCCGCCTCGGCGCGGCACGGGGGGGCGAGGACTCGGCCGCCGCGGCGGGCGGGGGTGGGCGCGGTGTGGGCGGGCAGGGCCGACGGGCGGGCCACAGGGCCGGTGGCCGCGGCGCGGGCGGGCTGAGGAGGTGGGGAGGAGGGGAGAGGGTGGGAGAGGGTGGGTGGGAGGCGCCGGCTCGCGGCTGCCGTCGCGCGGCGGCGCGGTGGGGCGGGGAGGCGGGCGCCGCCCGACCAGCCGCTGTCGCTAGTCCCCGACAGTCGTCGCGCCGCCGTGGCGGGCCGCGCGGCCGGCGCCGAGGCGGCGGCCGGCGCGGGGACCGGGGCCAGCGCGCTCGCGCCGGCCGACGCGGGGGTGCCCGCGCGGGGCGGCGCAACGCGTCCCGCATTGGGCCCGTGTCGGCCAGAGATCACGATCGACCACCCGCTGACCGCCTCGCCAGGGCCGCGCCCGACGCCCGCCGGCGGCAGCGCCGCGAGCGAGGCGGCGCCCCCGCATCCGCCCCCCTCTCCGACTTGCCTGGGCCTGGGCGCGCCCGTGCGCCGGGGCGAGCGCGGACGCGCGGCGGTGGGTGGAGGTCTTCATGGTGGAGGGGGGGCCTGAGCGCTCGGGGCAAGCCAGGCGGTGTGGCGAGCCGAGCGAGCAGCGACGGCTCTGCCTCGCCCACTCCCCCACCGCGCCCTCCCCAGCGCCCCGCTGACGCATCGCGGCATGCGGGCCACACCGCGCCACACCGCGCCGCCTCCCGCGCCGGCGGCCGCCGCGGCGCCGGGCCGCCGCGCCGCGGCTGCGCGCGCGCCCGCCGCCTCAATGGCGCGCCCCGGGGCGCCCGCCCTGCCCCGCCACGCCGGCGCCGGCGGCGCGGCCCGGTCCCGCCCGACCCCGGGCCGCCGCTCGCTCGCCGCTCGCGCCGCGGCCGACTACTATCAGACGCTGGGCGTCGCCCGGGACGCCGACAAAAAGGCTATCAAGCAGGCGTATCGGTGAGAGGGAGGAGGGGAGGGGAAGCGGGGGATGGCGGGGCGCGGACAGCGGCGCCGCCTTCTCGACGCGGCGTTCACCCCGCCCTCTCCCTCCCCTCCTCCTCCAGCCAACTCGCGCGCAAGTTTCACCCGGACGTGAACAAGGACGCGGGCGCGGAGGAGAAGTTCAAGGCAAGGAGGGAGAGAGAGGGAGGAGAAAGGGAAGGCGGTCGGCGCCCTGCCAACCCCACGCCCCCCGCCACGCCCCAACCACCCCCTCCCCGCCTCTCCAGGCCATCTCCAACGCGTACGAAGTCCTCTCCGACGACCAGAAGCGCGGCCTCTACGACCGTTTCGGCGAGGCCGGCTTGAAAGGCGGCGGCCCCGGCGGCCCCGGCGGCTTTGGCGGTGCGCCCGGCGACTTCAACAACCCGTTTGACATCTTTGAACAATTTTTCGGGGGCGGCATGGGCGGCGGCGGCGGCTTTGGCGGGATGGGCGGCGGCAGCGGCGGCGCCGCGCGCGCGCGGCGGCCGCAGCCCGGCGCGGACGAGCGGCACGACCTGACGATCGACTTTGCCGAGGCCGTCTTCGGGTGCTCCAAAGAGGTCGACGTCTCCCGGCTGGAAGCGTGCGACGCGTGCACCGGGTCGGGCGTCAAGGCCGGCACGTCCCCCGCCCGCTGCGCCACGTGCGGCGGCTCCGGCCAGGTCGTGCAGGCGGTGCGCACCCCGCTGGGCGCGTTCCAGCAGGTCGTGGCGTGCCCCGGCTGCGACGGCGCGGGGGAGACCGCGGCGCCGTGCGCCAAGTGCGGCGGCGACGGCCGCCTGCGCAAGTCCAAGCGCATCTCGCTGCGCGTGCCGCCGGGGGTGGACACGGGGTCGCGCCTGCGCGTGCGCGGCGAGGGGTCGGCGGGGCGGCGCGGCGGGGACGCGGGCGACCTCTACGTGTTCGTGCGCGCGCGCGACGCGCCCGGCCTGCGCCGGGAAGGGACGACCATTCACTCCGACGTCGACGTGTCGTACGTGGACGCCATTCTGGGGACGACCGTGCAGGTCGGCACCGTCGACGGCGCGGTGGACCTGCGCGTGCCGCCGGGGACGCAGCCCGGCACGACCCTGGTCATGGCCAAGCGCGGGGTGCCCCGCCTCGGCTCCCCCGCCGCCCGGGGCGACCACCAGGTGCACGTCAAGGTGACGATCCCGACAAAGGTGGGGGGGGAGGAGAAGCGGCTCGTCGAGGCGTTGAGGGACGCGGGCGCGGGGGCGGCCGCGCCGGCAGCCAAGAAAGGGTGGCTGTGAAGGGAGAGGGGGGAGAGGGGAGGGGCGTCCGAATTCTCTGTGGGGCCGAGGAGGGTGCAAGGCCGGCGCGCGGGGTCGGGCTTGCAGCGCGGGCGCCGCCGCGCCCCACTCTCTCCCTCGCAACGCCGTCACTCGTGCGCCACCTGCTGCGCCCCCTGGCGCAGGCCCGCCACGGCGGCCGTCGCGCGCGCGGCGACCGCGCGCTTGATCTCGCCCGCGTCAAACCCCGCGCCGCCGCCGCCGTCGGCCGTCACTTCCACGCACACCGGGCCGACGCCGGCCTCGAAGTCGGGGTCGGACACGAGGCGGGAGACGTGCCACGAGCCGGTGGCGTCGTCCGCGGCCCACGACCCTTTGACGTCCAGGCAGAAGCAGGCGCCGCCGGGTTCGTGCGAGTAGGCCGACCCGGTGACGTGCAGGTCGCCCGCGGCGCGGACGCCGGGGGCGAGCGTCGTGTTGGCTGGGTGGGGTTAGGGGGGGGGCGGCGTCGGGAGCTGCCGCGCCCTGCACCCGGCGCACACGCGCGTAAATCCGCGTCGCGCATGCATCCACGCCGCCACCGCGGCCGGAGCCGGGCCTCTCGCGCCGGCGCGCGCCCAATCTTGTGCGCTCCCCCCCAAAAAAAACGCCCGCCCCACGCACTAAGCGCTTCGGCCAACGCCTTCCGGACGGCGGGCATCTCATCCACGGGGCCGGCGGGCGCCATGGTGGTGGAGGGGCGCGGCACGGGAGTGAACGGCGACAGCGCCGCGCCTACTCCTCGCCCCCCCCATCCCACCACCATGCCCCCCGCACGAGAACCGACGTGGGTCGCCGCCACCGCCGACCGCGCGCGGGCGACCGGGTTTCTCATCGCCGACCGCTTTTTCGGGTCGCGCCGCGTCACCGTGGGCGCGAGCCTGCAGCGCCCGCGCAAGGTGCCCCTGCGCATCGAGCCCAAGACGTACTTTGGTGAGAGGAGAGGGGTGGAGGGGGACGAGGGCGGGCGGGCGCGCGCTGGCGCGACGCCGGCCGCATTGTGCCGCTCGGCGCCCGGCGTTTCGGGTGCTCCAGGCGGAGCGGCGCTGGCCCCTGGAGACGGCAGCTTCGCATCCGCGTCGTTCCAGGGCGGAGAAGGAGCGAACGCGCGCCCTCCCCCCTTGCCGCCGCCGACCTAGCCGCCCCTCCCTCCCCCCTCCCCAGCCAACGAGCGCACCTTCCTCTCCTGGCTCTCCATGGCGACCTCCCTTGGCGGCGTGTCCACCGCGCTGGTGGCGCTGTCGGCCGAGTCCAAGCCCGGCGCGGCGCCCGCCGGCCCGCTCTCCCCCCGCACGACCGAAATCATCACGGCGTGCCTCCTCCCCGTGTCCATCGCCATGGTCGCCTACGCGCTCGTCATCTTCCTGTGCCGGTCGGAGTCGATGCGCACGAAGCAGGCCGGCTTCTTCACCGACGTCGTCGGCCCGACCGCGCTCGCGGGCCTGTTGCTGGCGTCGCTGTCGGCCATCACCGTGCTCGCCTTTGTCAAGGTCGTGTTTTATTGAGGCTACAGGGGGCGGCGGCCGCGGTTTGGCGTGCAAACGGCGGCCGCCGGACACGACCCTCGCGTCTCTGCCTCCCCCCCCCTCCCCCTCTCACGGCTCCTCGATGACGGGCAGGCGCTCGGGCGCCGCGACGCGCGGCGGCGGCGCCTCGGGGGCGACGACAGGGGCCTCGTCGCCCGCGCACGGCCCGTCGGCGACGGCCGTCGCGGCCGCCGCTTTGGCCAGGCACGAGTTGGCGAACGTCGCGCGGGCGCCAGCCTCGTCGGTGGCGCACACGGGGGCGTAGATGCGCGGGCAGGGGACGGGTTTCGGCGCGCGCGCGGGCGCTTCGGCGAGCGGCTGCGCGTTCGAGTTGAGCGGGCGGGGCGGCACGGGTGCGACGGGGGGGGCCGGGTCGACCGCCACCACCGGCGGGCGCGGGGCGGCGACCGCGGGGCGCGGCGGGAGGGCCGCGACTTCCTCGTCGCCGGGGCACGCGCCCACAGCGCCGACGACGACGCTGGCCGCGGCCGCTGTGCACGCGTTCGCGTACGTCTTGGAGTCGACGCCGCAGACGGGGCGGTAGATCAGGGGGCAAGGCACAGGGGCTGCGGAAGAAGAGGGAGGGAAGGTGGGCGCGAGAGGCGGGCGCCGCAGGCCCTCCCCAGCCGCGGCAGGCGGCCGATTGCGGGCGCGCCACCCCAAACAGCGGCGTCCTACTGCGCCTGAGAACCCGCTCCGCGAGCGGCACCGTCGCGGCGGCGCCGGAGTGGCGCGCTGGAGCAGCGCGCCGGCGCGGGCGCAGTACGGCGCCCGACGCCGCGGCCGGCCGCGACACGCACACACACCCGCCTCACCCTGGGCGGACACGGCGGCCACGCCCACGAGCACGACCAGCAAGGCGGCCACGGCGGACTTCATAGTCGGGGCAGACGAGAGTGGCGGGCGGCGCGGCCGGCGCCACATTCACTCTCCCCGCCACTCCCGCCGCCGCCTGGCGCACGCGCACGCTCCACACCGCGCCCCAGTCATGCCCTGTGCCGCATGCTGGGCCGCCTAATGGTTGCGTGGACCGCGGTGCGCGTTTCCCGTCTTTCTCTTCGCCGCACCAGGCTGGGCCCGTCCGTCGCGAGGTGCGGTAGCGCGATGCAGGGTTCGGGGTGGAGAGGAGCGCGCCGCGCTCGCCGCCCCCCCACGCCGACGCCAGGCCGCCGCCCCCATCCCCCAGCCCCGCCCGCCGCTCCCTCCCGCGCCCTCCCCACGCATCCTCTCCATCTGTGAGCGACCGCGGGTGGGCGAGTTCTGCGTCGCCGACCGCCCCCGGCGCCACGCGGGCGGCAGCCACAATGACGACAGCGCAGCCCGCCAAGCGCGAGGCAGAGGCAGAGGCCGAGGCCGGCGCCACGGCTTCGCCCACCCCCGACGCCCCACCCCCAAAGCGGGGCCGGGGCAAGGGCGGCCGTCCGGTGACGCCAGAGCTCGCGCTGCGCCTCGGCGTGCACGCCGCGGCGCGCGCGCAGGATGTGGGTGCCGCGCTAAGCGCGTACGATGCGGCGATTGAAGCAGGTGAGGGGTGGTGGTGGGAGGTGGGTGGGAGGTGGCGCTTTCGAAGGAGGAGCCAGCCGCCGACCCTCTCCGCCCCTCTCCACCTCCTTCTCCTTAGGCGTCAAGCCGCCGACCGACGTGTCCAACATCGTCCTCTACCTATGCGCCGGCGGCGACGACTGGGAGACGGGGCTGCTGGCGCAGGCGCGCGGGGAAGAAGAAGGGGGCGCGGGCGACGCTGCTGCCGCCGCCTCGACCTCTGCCGCGGACGCCGCGCTCGCCGCCCGGGGCCGCGCCATTTTCGAGGCCATCACGTCCTCTGGCCCCCTGTCCGCCAAGGAGGGCGAGATGGCGCACACCGCGCTCGCCCGCCTCGCCGCGCGCGCGGGCGACGCGCGCGGCGCGCTCGCCGCCACGCGCGCCGCGCTCGCGGCCGGCCTCCCCCCCCGCAACCGCGCCTTCTTCCCCGCCATGCTCGCGCACTGTGCGTCCGGCGACGCCGCGGCCGCGTTTGCGGTCGACGGCGAGGCGGCGGCCGCGGGGCTCGCCGCGGGCGAGCGCGACTGCGAACTGCTGCTCGGAGCCGCGGCCCGCGCGCCGCCCGGCGGCGCCAGCCTGTGGGCGTCGATCGAAACCGTGCTGTACCGGTTTACGCGCGAGCACGGCCGGCTGCAGGCCGCGACGCTGGACGCCGCGGCGCGCGCGTTCGCGTCGCCCGCCGCGGCGGCCGCGCTCGCGCCCGGCGGCCCGCTCCACGACGCGTCCCTCCCGCCCCGGGCCTGGTCCGTGGCCCGCGTTTCGGTCGACCCGGGGACCGGCGCGGTCGCGGGCCTGCCCGGCGCGTCCGCCAACGCCTCCTTGGCCCCCGTCGACCTCGACCCCGAGGAGTGGGACGCCCTCGCCGCCGGCGTCGCGACCCTGGCCCGCTCCCGCGAGCGGCGCCCGTCCGATTTCGACGATTTTGTCGCCTGGCTGTCCAAGCGCGGGCCCTTCGGCGCGGTCGTCGACGGCGCCAACGTCGCGCTCTTTGGCCAAAACTGGGAGCGCGGCGGCTTCGACTTTGGCCAGCTGCGGGACGCGTTGAGCGCCCTCGAACGCGCCCGCCCCGGCGCCCGCCCCCTCGTCATCCTGCACCGGTCGCGCCTCGCCGGCCCCGCCGCGCGGTCCCCCCCTGGCCGCGACCTCCTCGCCGACCTGAAAGCCCGCCAGTGCCTGTACGCCGCGCCGCACGGGTCCAACGACGACTGGTACTGGCTGCACGCCACGGTGGCGGCGAAAGCGGGTGGCCTGCTGGTCTCCAACGACGAGATGCGCGACCACGCGTTTGCCCTGCTCGCCCCCGCCCTCGTCGGCCGCTGGAAGGAGCGCCACCGCGCGACCTACACGTTCAACGGGCGCGGGGCGGAACTCGAGATGCCGCCGCCCTTCTCCGCGTGCGCGCAGCGCGTCGCGGGGGGGGCGTGGCTGCTGCCGCCGGAAGGGGACTCGGAGGCGTGGCTGGCCGCGGTGCCGGCGCCGGTCCCGAAAGAGGATGCGTGAGGGGTGTGGGGCGACTCGGAAACCCCGCAAGAGACTGTCGCAACAAAACCAACCGAACGGGCCCATCTCTCTTTCCCTCTCTCCCTTGCCTCACTCGCACGCCAACGCAATGCCCTTGGCCGCGCACGCGGCCGCCAGCGGGGCGACGGTGCGAGCATCGGCGCCACACACGCTCACGCGGCCCAGCGCGGGCGCCGCCGCGGCCGCGGCCGCGACCGCGGCCCAAGCCGCGGGCCAGCCGGCGTCGGAGGCGCCCACGACGATGTGAAGGTGGGTGAGGGAGGGGGAAGGCAAGGCGGCGACCGCGGCGGCCACCGCTTCGGCGGGCGCGACCGAGTCGAGCGTCAGCCGACTCACCCACCCACCCTCCGCCGCCGCCGTCCCCAACATGCCCGCCTGGTCTCGCAGTGAATCCCGGTCTGGGCGCCACCCTTTGGCGGTGGGCGCGGCGAGGGCGAGCTCCCGCGCGCGCACCCGCGTCGCCCCCCCCAGCAGCGCCGCCAGCGGGCGCGCGTCGCCGTCGCCCAGGCGTGCGCCGACGTCGATGGCGATGGTGCGGATGGAGGGGTGGGTGGCGGCCTCGGCGGCGAGGAGGAGGGCGTCGCCCGCGTCGAAGCGCAGAGCGAGGGAGGGGCGGTCGCCCTTACCCCCCCCTCCCCCCCTCCTCAACCCCGTCGCCCTCAGCTCCACCAGCCCTGGGCACGCCTGCAGCACGCGGCGCAGGTTGGGCGCGGGGTGCGCGGGCGTGGGGGTCCAGGCCGCGGAGGACAGGTCGAGCGCGGTCAGCGACGGGTGCGCCTGCGTCCAGCAGGGGGCTTCCGGCGTGCCCGGGGCGGGCCAGGAGGAGAGCCAGAGCAAGCGGCAGAGCAGGTCGACGTCGAGCTGTGGAGAGGGAGGAGAGAGAAAGGGAGGCGGGTCGGCCCCGCGTGTGCGCGCCGCCCGGCCGTTTCTCGCCCCCGATGCCCTCCTCCCGCCTATAGTCGATGCATCCATCACCCTCACATACCCTATCGACGAGGCGCGGCTCGCCGGAGAGCGCGACCGTGGTGGCCAGCCCGCGCGCGGCGCCCGCGGGTGGCGCCGCAGCCGCCCGCCAGCGCCGGCACACGGCGCGCACCGTCACCGCGGCGTCCAGCAGGCCGGTGCGCTCAAAGATGGACCGCAGCAGGTCGTCAGGGAGCGCGTCGAAGCCGGCGGCCGACGCCACGCGGGCGTCTGCCCGCGCGGGCGGCGGCCGATCCGGGGTGCCCGGCGCCGCGGGGGGGCATGTCGACAGACGCGACGGCGCTGTCGAGGGCGACATGCGGTGCGCGGCGCAGTGGACGAGGGGCACGGCGGCGCCGCGCCCTTGCAGAGCCGACGCGCGCGGGCTCCCCGCGCCCGCGAACCCCAGCCTTTATGGAGAACGAGCCGCCCCACCTGCCGCCCACCACCGCCCGTGTGGCGGCCGCGGTGGACGCGCTGGCGGCGGTCGTCGCGGCGTCGACGCGCGGGCCGCCCGCGTCGGCCAAGCTGCGGGCCACCGCGGTCAGCGTATTGAGCCGAGGGGGGGTCGCGCCCGATGGGCGGTGGCGGCAGGTGAGAGAGAGAGGAGGGGAGGCGGCGCGGCGCGGGAAGGCCGGCGGTCCGATGCGCGACGCCGGGGAGCGCGGCGCGGAAGAGCGCCAAGCGGCCGGCTCCGGGCTGCGGATCGTCATCCGGGCTCGCGGGAGGGGTGCGGGCGCGCCGCGGGCGGCGCGCGGCGGCCCGGGCCCCTCATCTTACGCCCCGCTCTCTTCCCGCAGGACGCCGACGCCGCGGCCGACGCCCTCGCCGCGGGCGCGCCCCGCGGGGACCGCTTCCTGGCCATGGTGGACCGGCTGCGGGTGCAAGGGTAGGGAGAGAGAGGGAGGGAAGGGGTGGTTGAGGGGTCGCTCGAAGCGCGCGCGCGGCCGCCCACCAGCGCCCCGTCCCTCCTTTAGCATCCCGCACCTGGACGAGTTTTTGATCGCACTCCAGGGCATCGCGTCATCGCCCGCCGTGCTGGCCGCGCTGCGCGACGACGGCGCGCCGCGGTCGCCGCCGTTGTCGGCGTCGGACGCGTCGGGCGCCGCTGCGTCGCCGCCCGCGTCTCCCGTGCGCGCCCGGTCGCCCACGCCGCCCGCGTCGCCGCCGCCGCCCCTCTCGGGCCCGGTCGGCCCCCTGTATGGCCGCCCCGCGGTCGCAGGCGCGGGGTCCGACCCCGCCTGGTTTTTCGACCGCCCCCACCTCGCCGGGTGGCCCTTTCCCGACGCATCGAGGGCGCGGCAACCCGCTCCCAGCCTGGCCTCCATGCCGCCCGACGCGGCGGAGCGGGCGGTTGTGGGCGACCTTCTCACCGCCCTCCTCGGCGTCTCCGCCACCTGGGCCGTCGCCCACCGCACCCTGGACGAGCACGGCGCGCCCGGGTGCGAGTTCAGGCTCGCCCCGGGCGCCCCCGGCGGCGTCGCGGCCCAGGCGGGGCGCCTCCTGCCGCTCGCCGCCGCCGCGGCCGACGTCGCCCGCTTCGCGCACGCCTGGTCCGCCACCGCCGCCGGCGGCGCGGCCCAGGGTGCGGCCTCCGCCGCGGGCACGGCGTTGGCCGAGTGGCGGGCGCACGTCGCCCGAATCGACCACGCGCGCGCGACTGCGCGCGGCGCGCTCCCGCTCGCGTCCCTCGCCCTGCACACCGCCGGCCCCGCGCCCGCCCTGCTGGAGACGGCGGCCGCGGCGCGCGCGGCGGCGGCGGCTGGGGTGACGGGAGGGCGGTTGGTGGACCTGCTCGCGTCCCGCGCGGCCGCCGCCGCAGGCGACGCGCCGCGCGCGGCCGCCGCCGCGCGCCTGCTCGCCGGCGCTGCAGCCCCTCTCTTTGCCGGCCTCACCGCCTTTGTCGCCGACGGCGTCCTCCCCCCGGGGCCGGCATGCGAGCTGCCCTTCGTGGAGGACGCGAGCGTCGGCTGCGACGACGCCGCGTGCGACGGCCGCGCGGCGCTCTGGTCGGCGCGGCTCACGCTAGCGCGCGCGCCCGATGGCTCGGTCGACGCCCCTGCCTGCCTGACGCCCGCCCTCGCCGACGCTCTGACCGCGGCCCGGTGCCTGGTCGCCGCGCGCGCGGCGGGCGGCGCGCCCGCGCGCACGCTCCCGCCCGGCGAAGCGCTCGCCTACGACGCCTCGTCCCGCTTTGCCGCCCGCGTCGCCGACGCCGCGCGCCGCGCGTCGGCCGACCTGCTGGCCCTGGTGCGCGATCCGCCGGCCGTGGCCGGCGCCCCGCCACCCCTGGGCGCGCGGCGGGCGCTCGCCGCGGTGCGCACTTTCCTCCTCGCTGCGCGCGGCGATTTCGTGCACGCCCTCCTGGACGCGCTCGGTGAGCCGGTCGGCAGCTCCTGCGCGGCCGACGTGCGCCCGGCAGCGCTGCCGGCCGCGCTCGACGCCGCGCTGCGCGTCGCCGGCCTCTCGACCGCGCCCGGCGCCCCGTCCCTCGCCCTCGCCCTCGACCCGCGCTCCGTGCTGGCCCGCCTGCGGGACGCGCGCGAGGCCGGCGCCCGGCTGGCGACGCCGACCAAGGGCGAGGGCGGGCGGCCGTCGCTCGCCCCCGCCCGCCCCCCGCGCGGGGCGCTGCGCGCCGCGCGCGCGCGCGACGCGCTCTCCCTCACCCTCACCCTCCCCTTTCCCGCCTCGATCCTGGTCCCGCCCTCGTTTGTGGACGCGATGAGCCTGCTGTTTCGGCACACGGCCGACCTGGCGGTCGCCCAGCGCGCGCTCGCGGGCGCGTGGCGCGCGCTCGCGCCGGTGCGGGCGCTGCGCAGGGCGCCGTCGCCAGGGTTGGCCAAGCTGTTGAACGCGCGCATGTGGATGGATGCCGCGCTGTCGGCCGTGCAGGGGCACGCGGTGGACGATGTGGTGGAACCCGCGTGGCGCCGCCTGACCGCTGCCGTCGCAGCCGCCACCACCGTCGACGCCGCCACCTCCGCCGCCGACGCCTTTGTGCGCGACATCACCGTGGGCGCCCTGCTGTGCCGCCGGGTGCGCTTGCTGCGGTCGTTGACCGGCGTCAAGGACGCCTCCGCGCGGTTTGGCCGCGCGGTCGCCGCCCTCGCCGACGGCCGCGACGGCGACGCCGGCTGCGGCGCCCCCGCCGCCCCGCGCCTCTCGGCGGGCGGCCGGCGGTCGTCGGTGGGCGGGCTGGCCATCGACGCGCCGCTCCCGCTCGTCGCGCCTTTCGAAGCCGCGGCCGACGCCGCCGCCCGCGCCGACCGCCGCGCGGCCGAGGCGGGCCGGCTGGACGCACGCGCGGGGGCGCCGGATGTCGAGGGCGTGGCGGGGGATGCGGTGGGCTGCTTTTGTGCGGCGCTCGCCGACCTCGCGTCCGGCGCGGCCGCCGCGGCAGCCGCCGGCGGCGACGAATCGCCCGGCGCCCGCGCCGAGATCGACGCCCTGGCCAAACTGGCGGCCCGGCTGGCGCCCGTCGTGAGGGCGGTGGAGGGAGGAGGGGGCGGGGAGGAGGAAGGTGGAGGCGAGTGGTGAGAGAGAGGGGCAGTCGTGTCGCCCGCCGTCCATCGTCACACGCCTCACTTGTGCGTCACCGTGGTCCCCAACGCCTTGAGCAGCTCGCGCACGAGCGCGGGGTGCGCCGGCCACGCGGGCGCGGTGATGAGAGGCCCGTCGACGACGACGCCGTCAGACGCCGTTTCCTTGAACGTCGCCCCGGCCGCGCGGCACTCGGGCGCGCACGCGGGGTAGGCGGTGAGCGTGCGGCCCGAGACGGCGCCGGCCGCGGTCAGCAGCTGCGCGCCGTGGCAGACGGCGGCGACGGGTTTCCCCGCATCGACGAACGAGCGGACGAGGGTGAGCACGTCTTTGTTCAGGCGCAGGTACTCGGGGGCGCGGCCGCCGGGCAGGAAGAGGGCGTCATAGGAAGCGACGGCGCCCGCGTGAAACTCGGCCGTCACCGCAAACCCGTGCCCCGGCTTTTCGGTGTACGTCTGGTGGCCGTCCTCAAAGTCGTGCACCACGGTGTGCACTTTGTCACCGGCCGCTTTGCCGGGGCAGACCGCGTCGACGGCGGCGCCGACAGCGAGCAGGGCTTGGAAGGGGACCATGGCTTCATAGTCTTCCACGGCGTCGCCGACGAGCATGAGGACGCGCGGAGGGGGCATGGTGGGGGGAGGGGAGGAGGAGGAGAGGGTGTGGCCGACGCCCGGCATCTCCCTCTCCACTCTCCCGCCGCCCACCCCGTCTTTCTCCCTCCACGCCATGCGCTCCATCGCCGCCCAACCCGCTCGTGTCCCTGTCGCCCGGCGCCCGGCCGTCGCCGCGCGCGCGGCGGCCAAGGACTCGGCGCCCGCGCCCGGCGCGGCGTTCGTGGCAGCCGCGGCGGCGGCTGTCCTGGTGCGAATGGGGAGAGAGAGAGGATGGCTTTGTTCTGAGAGCGCGCCGAGGGTCGTGGGGGCTCGCGTCAGGCCGCGGCGGCGGCAGCCGCGGCGCCGGGGAGATCGCGCCGCCGCGGCCCCGCCTCCCACCCCTCCACCCCCAATCCCCAGGCCTTTGCGCCTGCCGCACACGCGGCCGGCACCTACAAGCAGCAGCGCGCCGAGGCGGACGCCCTGCTGGCCGCGGTGCGGGCGCGCGGCGCCGTGCCGGAGGTCAAGGTCGCGCCCGCGGTGAGAGCCGGGGAGCGGGGTGGGTGGGGGTGGTAGGGGCGTGCGTGGGGCGGCAATGAGGGCGCGGCAGGCGCGATGGCGGGCGCCGCGGCCCGCGATAAGCGCCGCCTTACCCTCTTTCCCTCGTTCGCTCTCTCCACAGCCCAAGCAGTCGTTCCTGCAGTCGGGCTCCGAGGAGGGCGAGAAATTCGTCCCCCCCCCGCCGTTCAAGCGGGGCGCGCCCGCGTCCGTCTCGTTTGGGTCGGTGCCGACCTCGACGCAGGAGTCGCCGCTGCCCCTGCCCAAGGCCGGCGCCGCGCCGGCGGCGTCCTCGCTGCCGCCCGCGGTGATCAAGGCGACCGAGGCGCCGAAAGCGGTGGCCAAGGCGGCGGCCGCGCCGGCGGCGGCCGCCGCGCCGGTGCTCAAGCCGGCGGCCGCCGCCGCGCCCGCGGCAGCCGCGCCGTCGTCCGGCCTGGGCATGTCCCTGCAGGACATGCTGGCCACGCCGCCCCCCAAGCCCAAGCCAGCGCCCGTGGCCGAGCCGGCGCCCCAGGCCCCGCCGGCACCGGGGGTTGCCCCCGCGGCCGCCACCCGG
>Ga0315278_10003876_pt1 | contig 13446 bp, 8 predicted proteins | sample YL17G06_0_MG_FD_203880 | JGI IMG/M metagenome (GOLD analysis project Ga0315278, IMG submission 203880) | Sediment microbial communities from Yellowstone Lake, YNP, Wyoming, USA - YL17G06_0 | ecosystem: Environmental > Aquatic > Freshwater > Lake > Sediment | place: USA: Wyoming | collected...
TACCCTACACCCTCCCACACACCCCCCCACACCCCCACCCTCCATCTTACCCCTTTATGTGGGGTTGGGTTGGGGGTAATGGGGGGTTAGAAGCGCGCGCGCGCGTGCGGTGAGTCAAACCAACCCCACGCGCGCGCACCGAGGGAAGGAAGAAAAACAAAAAAAGGCAGGGACAGGATTCACACCCCCATTCTCACATGCTCTCACCCTTGCGCGTACCGGCGCGTCCACTCCGCCGCCGTCTTGTCGTGGACGTCCTTGTCTGCCAGGAGCTGCTGGGCGATGGAGCCGACGAGGGGGTCCTCTGTTGTTGTATTTTGGGAGAGGGAGCGCATGAAAAGAGCGAGGGAGGGGGTGAGAGGGTGAGGTTGGAAGGGGATGGCATGGAATGGAGAAACGAGCCGCGCGCGCCCCCACGCTCTCTCACTCCTCACAACATCCACGCACGTGGATTGGGATCGGTCAGCAGGGAGCAGACGGAGAGCAAGACTTTCGAGACGGTCAGGGCGGGCGACCACTGCTCTTTGAGGACGTCCTGTGAAATGAAATGAAAAATGAGTTCAACAGGTTTTTTGTGCACGCCCTGGAGAAAAAGACGCCCTGTGTTTTTTTACTCCTCTCTCATCGATTCTTACCAGGCAGATCGCGCCGTTAGAGTTGATGTTGCAGTGGTAGATGCGGGTCTTGAAGGTGACCTGGTGTGGTGGTGTAGAGGAGGGTGTGAGAGGAAAGAGAGGGTGAGAGAAGGTCGGGTCGCTCGCCGCTGACGCGTCGGCGCTTTTTTTTTTTTTTTTTTTTCGGTGTCAGCTTGCTCTCTCTTTCGCCGGCAGTCCCGCTCTCCGACTGGTGTTCCCGCAAGGCCTCGGCCCCCGGCTCAGATCCGCCGATGGCCTCCTATGGCCAGGATCCTGGGCGTGCGCGGGTCTCCGCGCGGAAAGGCGAGAGGCGAGAGAGCCCCGAGTCGGCGCTCCATCAGGCGGGAGAGAGTTAGCGCTGTTTCCCTCCTCCCGCGCCCAAACCCTCCACTCGGCCACTCGCTCGCACACCTTGGGCGCCTTGAAAGGATAGTCCGACGGGAAGTGGATGTCCAGGAAGAAGACGCCGCCCTGGTATGGAGAGCCTGAAAAAAAAGGGAGGAGGAAGACGGGCATCAGTTATTGAGAAACGCACTCGTCTTCTCGCACACCGCTCTGGAAAGGCGGGGGGGGTGCGGCGGCCTCGGACACCGCACTCGCACGTCTCAGGGCGATTTCCATGTGCCTCTCTACACACAGCGATTCAGCACGTCTGGGAAAGACACACCCTCGCAATAATCACTCACCGCTCGGCCCCAGGATGGTGGACACCCACTCAAAGATGTTGTCCCCCTTGGGCCCCGCCGAACAGTTACACGGCGGGTCCAGCGAGATCTCGGCCAGCTCCTTGGAGATGCGCTTGGCGGCGGAGGACGCCATGTGTGGGCTGTGGGCGAGCAGGGGCCGCGTGAAAAGGGGTTCGCGCTTTGCTGTGTGTGTCCTCGAATTGAGTGTGTGTGCAAAAGCCAAAGAGCGCGCTCGCTTCTCGTTTTTTATTTTTTATTTTATTTTCGCTCGCGATGGCCGATCCGCCACCCGCACTCGACCTGGACACGGTGCTGGATGGTAGGAGACGGGGATGGAGACAGAGACAGATAGAGAGAGTGGGAGAGCAACCGGCGCTCCTCAATACTTGCCCGCCCCTATGGCTCACCTCTTTTTTCCCACGCGGCACCCGCAACCCGCACAGACGCGCTCGCCGACTTTGACGCCCCGCTGGCGACCCTGATCGCGCCCGCGGCTGCTGCTGCTGCTGCTGCCCAGCCGCCGGCCGCACCAGCAGCAGCCCCCGCTCAGGCCCGCCCCAGGGGTGGCAGCCGCCTCCCCTCCCTGCCCCCCCGCACCAAGGCGGCGCCGCCGGGAGGAGCCACCTGGGGCAGCAGCACGGGGCGTGGCCGCGGCGGCGGGGGTGGGGGGGCCGCCACCGCCCCGGCTAAGGTTGAGGCCGCCGCCTCGCCCTTCAACTTTGCGGCCGCCGCGGCAGGGGCGGGCGGGGAGGGGCGGGGAGGGGGCGCGTCCAGGACCCCGGCCACCGCCGCCGCGCCCGCCACCCGCCCTGCTGCCCGCTCGGGGCACCTCGCCCCCGGCGACGCCGCCGCCCTCGCCGCCCTGATGGCGGAGCTCGGGGCGGCGGCGGGCGAGGGCGGGGGCGGTGGCGCGCCGCCCCCTACTTCTCCAGCTGCCGCCACCCTCGCCGCCCTGGCCGGGGCGGCGCCCGCCAGCAGCACCAGCGCGGCAGCAGCAGCAGAGGGAGAAGCAGAGGGCCCGGCCACCCCGGCCGACCTCGACCCCCTGCTCGCCCGCCTGGAGGCGACGCTGGCCTCCCTGTCAGCCGGCGCGCCAGCAGGGGACGGCGGCTGCGGCGGCGACGGCGGCGGCGGTGACGACAGTGGCGGCGGCGGCGCGGACACAGCAGGGGGCGCGCCATCACCGGCATCCGCCGCCGCGGACCTGATGGCCGACTCGGTCATGCGTGCCCTTCTCGCCCGGGACGTCCTCCACGCCCCGCTGGCCGAGATCGGGTCGCGCTACCCGGCCTGGCTGGACGCGGCAAAAATGGAGGGGACCTTGTCTGAGGCAGATGAGGCACGGTACGTGGCCCAGCTGGGGTGCGTGCGCCGCATCGTGGGCCTGTACGAGGCGGAGGCGCGCGAGGAGGCGGCGGCGGCGGCGGCGGAGGGCGGCGGCGGTGGCGGCGGCGGCGCGGCCACCGACCGCTTCCCGGCCCTCTTCGCCCTGCTTCAGGAGATGCAGGGCCACGGCCAGCCGCCCCAGGCCATCGTGGACGAGCTGGCGCCGGGGCTCGCGTTCGATGAGGACGGCCTGCCCGTGATGCCGGCGGGCGGCGGTGGCGGCGGGGGAGGTGGAGGGGGGCTGCTGGGCGGGTTGCTGCTGCCTGGCGGTGGTGGTGCGGGGGGCGCGGGCGGTGCATGCTGCCTGATGTAGAAAACAAGAGCACGGTTCTCATTCAAAAAGTACACGCCTCCCATCTTGCCTTTCTCACTCACCCTGTGTCCCGGGGCGGCGGTGGCGGGTCAGCCAGCGTGGAGGCAGCGAGGGCGGCCGCCGCGTCCTCCACGACCAAGCCACCGCTCTCCTCCGCCCCTGCCGAGAGCTCCGCGCTCACCAGCACAAACTCGTCGTTGCCGCCCTCGACGCGCAGGACGAGGACGGCATCGATGGAAGCCGCGCCGGCCGCGGCGGCGTGGAGGCCCAACAGGGAGGAGGAGGGCGAGGGAGGAGGGGCGCCGCCACCCCCGCCCTCACCGCCGCCGCCCTCGCCCTGCCCGCCCCGCGCGCGCACCTCCAGGGCGACCGCCTCGCCCGGCAGCAGGGTGCCCGAGGTGGGGCGCACCCCCAGCCAGGGCGGGTGGCGGAGGAGGGCGGCGGCGCCGTGCCCATCCCCTCCCCCCCCACCCACGCCAAAGGCGGCCGCGGGCTGGGGCGCTAGCTCCCATGCGGCCGGAGTGCGCCCTGTGTTCTGCAGCACGCACCCTGCCCGCACCGCGCCGCCCGGCGGCACGCGCCCCAGGGCCAGCACCTTGGGCGCCGCCTCGCACCGGGGCACGGCCTCCATGGCCGCCGCGTCCGCGGACCGGCGGGCGGTCTCGAGGGCGGCGGCCAGGAGGGTGGGGTCAAGCGAGAAGGGCGTGAAGGAAAAGGTGGCGGCCACGGGCGTGTGGTCGGAGAGGGCGATGGCGGGGGCCGACGCATAGGCGTGCGGGGTGACGAGGAGGGGAGGCAGCGCGTCGCTGGCGCCGCCGCCCTCTCGCCCACCCCAGGCGGGCAAGGCCGTGAAGAGGATTCGGTCTGTCCAAGCCGGCGTGCGGGCAGTCGCGCCGCCGTCGAGGGGTTCGGGCGTGGTGGGGGTGGGGGTGGAGGGCGCCCCCGCCGCGGCTCCGTCGCCATCGCCCTCCGCCGCCGCCCCGTCGCCATCCCCTACGTACGCCCCACCCCCGACCCGCAGCTTGAAGGTGGGCATGAACGCGCTCAGCCGGCCGGCCTCGCGCCAGCCCGTCAACCAGGCAGCGCCCGCGCCCCGGCCGGCCAGGGCGCCCGGGGAGAGCTCGTCAAGGGCGGCCAGCCTCTCCAGCAGCCCCGCCCGGGCGCGCTCGTCCGCCTCAGCCGCCGCCGCCGCTCGCAAGCACTTGCGCACGGTGGCGTCCGGGGCGAGGAGGCGGTAGTTCAGGTCGCCCGCCAGGAAGGCGGCGGCAGCGCCGCGCAGGGCCGCCCCCAGGCCGGCCCCGCTGCTGCTGCTACTGGCCGGCGGCGGCGGCGCGGGGAACGCGCCCCGCTGCAAGCAGTCCGCCAGGCAGGCGTCCCGCCGGGCCGCGTCGCCCGGGCCGTCGCCGGAGGGGAGGTGGGCGCCCACGAACACGGCGGGCGCGTCGTCCACGAGCAGCCGCACGGCGACGAGGCCCTTGTTCCCCAGGCGCAGGCCGCCGCCGCCGCCACCGACGGCCGTGGCCTGGGCGGCCCGGACGCGGGGGGCCGCGCCCTCCCGCACCCACACCCCCAGCACCAGGCCCACCAGCTGGGCGGCCGCGAGGCGGGTGTAGGGCGGGGCGGCAGCGCCGCCAGGGGCGAGCGAACGCAACGCCCGCTCTGCCGCGCCCAGCCACGCCTCCACGCCCGCCGCGCCCACCGCACCCGTCGCGATGTTGCCCGCCGACAGGGGGACGGCCTCCTGGAAGGTGATGGCGACCAGGTCGGGCGGGGCGACGGGCGAGGGAGAGGAAGTTGAGGGCGGCGGCGGCGGCGGGGCCAGCCAGGGCGCCAGGTCGAGGCCGGGCGGGGGCGGCCTGCCCGCCGCGTTGAAGGTCGCGACCAGGACGGCCAGCGGGCTGCTCGGCGTCGCCACCGCGGACGGGTGCAGCTCCTGAATGGCGGACCGCAGGCCTGCCCCGCGGGCGCCGGCCGCGTCAAGGGCGGCTTCGAGGGGAGGGCTAGGATCGGCCATAGGATCGGAGTAGAGGGGAGGTTGAAGAGGGGCCGCGAGGGAGGTTGACGAGAGGCCGCGCCGCGCGCCTTCGGGCTCTGTCTCTCTCTGTGGAGCGCGAGGTGCGCGCCTTGCGATGCGTGTCTACGCCTCTGGACGTGTAGCGCGGGGTGTGGCTGGGCGTCCTCGCGAGGCCGCGCGGGCGCTCGCGGAAGAATGAGGGGGGGGGGGAGATGAAGGGTCAATGGAGAGGGCGAAAACAGAGGGGGATTCGCCTCAGTTCTCAGTTCTCTCTCTCAACTCGCTCGTGTTTCCGTCGCCCGCGCTCGGACACGCGCGCCTGCCCAGCCCCGCTCAACAAGCGCCCGGCACGAGCGCCCTAGACTCTGAGGTATCAACATGATGGGCGGTGCCCGCGCCCGCCTGCAAAAGGTGAGAAAGAGAGACTTTCAATGCCTGCGCCTGCGCGCCCGCTCTCTCGCCCGCCCGCGTGTTTTTTTTTTTCCGATCCTTCGCCGCCTCTCTCTCAACATCTCCTTCACATCATGCCCGCCCCCCCGTCTCTCTCTCTCTCTCTCTTCACCTTCGCAGGAGTACAAGGAATTCCTGCGCTCCGCCGGCGGCCCCTCCCCCCGCCCCGGCCCGGACGGCTACTCCCTCTCCCCCGACGGCGACAACCTGTTTGCCTGGACGGCGGTCCTGGCGGGGCCGGAGGGGACGCCGTACGCTGGCGGCGAGTTTGACCTCGTCCTCTCCATTCCGGACGCCTACCCCATGGCCCCGCCGTCCGCCCGCTTCGTCACCCGCATCTTCCACCCCAACATCCACTTCAAGACGGGGGACGTCTGCATGGACGTCCTGAAGGCCGCCTGGTCGCCCGCCTGGACGCTGGCGGCCCTGTGCACGGCCCTGCGGTCCCTGCTCGCCCACCCGGCGCCCGACTCGCCCCTCAACTGCGATGCCGGCAACCTGCTGCGGGCGGGCGACGAGCGGGGGTTTGGGGCGATGGCGCGGTTGTACACGGTGGAGCTGGCGGCGGCGGGGCGGCCGCGGCGGGCGAGCTCCAGCGTGGTGGCGGCGGTGGGGCGGGCGAGCCTGGCTGGTGGGGGGTGAGTTTGAGGGTGAGGTGAGGTGGGTAGAAGAAAAACTCGACAGCTAAAAATGATGACAACACAAAGACAACGCCTCCCCACACTCTCTCCCCCTTTCCTTCACGGCGGCGCTGGCGACGCCAGCGAGGGCGGGGCGGTCGGTTCAGGGGCCGGCTCCTCTGAGGCGGAGGTCCCGCTCGGGCGCCGCCACCATGCGCCGCCGCTCCCCAGCACCCACGCCCGGGCCCGGTCCACGAGGCTCCTGTCCGCCGCGCTCCCCCCACCCGCCGACCCGGCCCCGGTGGAGGGCGCGCCCGAAGCGGTACGCTGGAGGGCGGCGCCGGGCTTGGCGGCCGGGCCGCCGCCCGCAGAGGAGGCGGCCGAGCCGCCGCGTGTCAGGCCGGGCGGCAGGAAAGCCAGGGGCCCGGGGCCCGCCGCGCTGGCCGCGGCGGCCGCACCCGACCCACCGCCCCGCAGTGGCAGGGGAAGTGACGACCCCGACGGCGGCTGCGCCGCCTCCGACGCCCCCGCCCCACCCCGCTGCATGCCGCCCGGCCCGAGCCTCGCGACGAGCGCAGGCAGCGGCCGCCCGGCGGCGACCCCGCTCCCGACCCGGGCCGCCGCCGCCCAGCGGGCCCCATACTTTCGGGCCAGCCAGGCCGGGTCACTGGCGACGACGGCCCGGGAGGCCAGGGCGATGGCGTTGGCCAGGCGCTGGTCGGGCGAGGGAACGCCCGGGCCGAGCGGGCGGCCGGCAGGCTGGGCGCCGCTGGACGCCAGGACGGCGCCCCTGGCGAGCCAGCCCGGCAGGCCGGATGGCCAGGGCGCGGCGCGGAGGGTGGCCAGGGTCAGGGAGGCGCGGGTGGCCAGGTACAGGCCCAGGCCCGCCGCCTGGGCGCCCAACACCAGGGCAGCCGCGGTCGTGGTCGCCCGGCCCGTCGGCAGGGCCCCCCCGCCCCCACGCACCGCGCCTACGGCCAGGGACAGGGCCGTGGACGCGACCACCACGTCCGCCACCGCACACCCCAGCTCCGCCGCCGCGTCCGGCGTCAGGCGGAAGGGCGAGCCCGTGGTGGCCAGGGCAGCCCGGGCGGCGGAGAGGGCGCCGCGCCAGCCCCCGCGCGTGGGGGGGCCGGCGCCGCCTTTCCCCGCGCCGCCAGGCGCGCCTCCGCCGGCCTCCAGCGCCCGCCCACTGCCGCTGCCCGTCGGTGTCAGGCGCAGGTAGGCCGCGTACGCGAGGGCGAGGCCCAGGGCGGCCGCCGCCTGGGCGACGGGCGGGGCCAGGCCGGACCCTGGCGAGCCCGCCCCGGGCGCGCCCCGGCCGACCGCCCAGGCGGGCGTTGCCCCGACAGCCGCGCCCAGGGCGGCCGCCCGGGCGGAGCCGGCCAGGACGGCGTAGGGGCGGGACGCGGCCGCCACGGCCGTGGCGCGGGCCGACCAGGAGGGGCGGGGCGGGGCGGGCGCGGGGCCGCCCAGGCCGCCGCCGCCGCCGCCCCGCAGCGGGGCGAGCCAGCCCCGCCGGGGCGCGCCGCCCGCCGCGGGGTCGGCCCCAAAAGTTGCGCCCGCCCGCGCGTGGGGGGGGCCGCCCGCCGCGTCAAACAGGGCGCCCGCGCCCGCCACGAACCGGCCGCCCGGTGTGCGGGCGTCCTGCCAGGTGGCACCCGGTGGGGAGGGGCAGCCGAGCAGGGGGCGCACCACCCACGCCTCCCACCGGGACAGGGGGTGTGCAGGGGCCCAGCCGCCGCCAGCCTTTGCCGCCGCGGCCGCCGTGCGAGGGGGCACGACAAAGGCCGCCCGGCGGCCACCTCCCGCCGCGTCCCCGCCGGCGGCAGACCCTAGAGGGGCAGGCGCGCCCGCCAGGCTGGCCGCAATCAGGGCGGCCGCCCCGCCCAACGCCGCCAGCGGGCAGGCGGCGAGGACGAGGGTGGCGACGACGACCGCGGCCGCCCGGCCGGGGCCGCCCCCGCCGAGGCCGGCAGTGGGCGGGCCGGCGCCGGACAGCAACCCCGCTCCTGCGACCGCAAACGCGGGGGCCGCACCCAGGACAAGGTAGCCTCCCAGCCGCGGCGGCGTCGCCCACGCGGGTGTGGGCCCCCGGCGGGCGGCCGGGCGGTGGGCCCAGGCGGCCGCGCCATGGGCGGCCACTGCGGCGACGCCCGCACAGACCAACCACCAGGCCGCCCGGGCCAGGTGGGTGTAGGGCCCGGGGGCGGCCGCGGGGGGCGACCCGCCCCTGCCAATCACTCCGCCGCCCCCGCTCCAGGCCACGGGCGCCGGGTAGTCGCCCGCGGTCCGCAGGGACGCCGCCCGGGCCAGGGCCGCGGGGCCAAAGAGGGCGCCGGGCTCGGAGATGCCGTTGGCCACCAGGCCGCCAGTGACGCCCACGGATGTCACGACCAAGTACCGCCCCGGCAGGGGCGGCGGCGAACCGGCAGGGGAGGGAGCAGACGACGCCAGGGCGGCCGACGGCGCGGGCGCGGGCGGGACGGAGGCGATGGAGAGCGTCGACTGGGCCGGCGCAGGCGGGTCGCCCCACAGCAGCCGGTCCAGGCCGCCACCACGGCGGCCGTGCCGCCCGCCGCCGTGGTCGGGTGGAGGAGCAGCCGAGGACGAAGTGTCGACCTCGACTCCACGGCCGCCGCCGGGTGGCCACAGGGAGGCGGGCGAGCGGGTGCCGGCCAGGACGTCCAGGAGGCTGCCCAACTGCAGGAGGCGCCGGCGCCCGCCTGGCGGTGGTGGCGGTGGTGGCGCGGGCGCGGGCGCGACCTCGCCGCCCTCCTCCAGGCTGACCGCTAAGGGCGCGGGTGCCGGGGCCCGGGCGATGGGCAGGGGCGCGGGCGAGGCGGCCGCTGCCGCTGGTGCGGGCGCCGGCGCCGGCGCTGGCGTGGCAGCAGGCGCCGCAGCAGGCGCGGCCGCGGGCGCCGGCCCGGGCGCCGCACCAACCGCCGCAACGCTCGTCGGCAGGGCCGGCAGGCCCGGGACGGACCCGGCCAGGCCGCCCCCGGCCGCGACGGCCGTGCCGTTGGCGCCCAAGGGCAGGCGGGAAGCCTCCAGGAGGCGCCCGGACGACGCGTCCACGCGCAGGAGGGAGGGCTGGAACGCCGGGGGCGGGCCCCGCCCATCCCACAGGCCGCCGCCCTTGGCGCCGCCGCCGGGGCCGACGCGTGTGAACGCGTCCAGCGGGCACGCCACGTCGCCCACGCTCCACGCAAAGGCCGACCCGAACTGGCGCACGGACGCCGGCAGGGAGGGCGCCGCCAGCCGCCCCGCAAAGTGGGCGCGCTGGGCCCAGTGGAGGAGGCCGGGAAAGGAATAGCCGAGGCCGCCTGCAGGCGTGGTGCGCGCTGGGGACAGGGCCGCCGCCGCCACGCCCGCCCCCGCCACGCCCGCGGCGGCGACGCCCCAGGCGGCGGTGGCGATGAGGGCCAGCCCTCCGCCGGGCGTCAGGCCGCCGGGCGGTGAAGGCTCGTAGCGCAGGGAGAGGGAGGCGGGCGTGGAGGGGCGGCCCGCGCCGTCAGCGACCGCGCCCGCACGAGCGCTCACCGTCAGGGTGAGTGGCGTGGACGGGTCCAGGATCGGGACTCCCACATACACCCGCCCCGCATCCACGTCATAGACGACGTCGGCCCTGTCAGAGCCCGCCAAGTCGAACAATGTCGCCGGGTCAAGGGCGGGCACGCGCTGGCCGTAGTCGAGCACAAAGACAGGGTAGGTCGAGAAAGTGGTGGTGTGGCGGGCGGACGCGGTGATCGAGACGCGCGGCCCCTCGCCGATGTCGCCCGCAAAAGAACCCGACCCGGAGGTGGCGAGCAGGGTGCGGCGGGCGGGTGGAGTGGGCTGCGTGTGATGTGGAAGGATGGGACGGGGTGAGGTTGTGGAAGGGAAGGGAGGGAGAGCCGCGCGCCTCCCTCTCTATCCTCGTGGGCCGCGAATGCACAACGCCGCCCGAAAGGGGGCGCGCGCTCGCTCAATAACACGCCGCGCATCACGCCACCCACCGCTAACGACGTGATTGGTGGTCTGAACGCGGGCCATGGGTGCGGGTTGAGGTGGGGCGGGCAGGGGGCGGGCGGGCAAAAGGTGTCGCAAAAGGCGAGCGACGGTGCGGCGGGCGGCGGGCGGAAAAAAATGGGTATTGAGGGGCCGCCTTCACGCCGCTTCCCTGCGCGGGTCTACGCGGCTCCGACACACGCGCGCACATTCCAGTGTGTGTCACATCGTCGCTTTATCCACGACGAGATAAAAAAACGCAAAACGCAAAACGCACCTGCCCGTTTAGCGCGGCCTCCACTGCCGGCGCCCACAGACCGGCCAGGACCGCCGCAAACGCGAGCCAGGCCAGGGGCGGCTGCCGCCGCGCGGGGCGGCGCCGCACGGTGCGGTGGCGTGAAATACCAGGCATGTATGGCAGTGTGTGGTGTCGCAGTCGTGTGAGCGTTCTCACAGACGCATCGTGCGTGGGCGGGAGGAGAGGGGCCGTGGTGTGTGTTTTTTTCAGAGTGCAGCGCGGTCGACCGACCCACGCGCGCTTCCCAATTTTTCATTCATCTCTTCCGCCCTGCGCCATGGGGGCACGCGCGCCTTCTTGATCTCTCTCGCTCTCTCTCTCTCTCTATCTGACTGTCTCCTTCTTCTCTCAGGAAGTCGTTGCCTCCGCCCGTGACCCTGCCACCGCGGCCGGGTCCAAGTTCTCCGCCCCCCCTGCCCCCCCTGCAAGTGCCGACGGCGAGGGCAACCCGGGGCTGGGCGGTCGTGGCGCTGCCGCTGCGCCGCCACCGGGGCCGGCCACGGTGGAGAGGGGGGCCCGGACCGCGGGCGTGTTTCGAGGGTGTGAGTGCGCGTGGAAGGGTGTGAGTGAGGTGCGCGAGGTGCGCTCGGAATGAACGAGTGCAATGAGCGGGGCTGGTTGGTTCTCGACCTCGCCCTCTGACTTCGGTGCAAGGTTGAAAAAAGGATGACACGCCACCCCACACCCACACACACGCACCACGCGCACGCACGCACGCGCGGGCCTCAAACATCGAGGCGCGCGCTGGCGCGTGTTTACTTGATTTCGAAAGTTCTCACCACTCCCCACCTCCACCCCACCCCACCCCACCCCCTCCATTTTTTGTTGGTTTGGTCGGAAAAAAAAAAACCCCACTGCCCTTGTCTCCTCCACCCACGGTGTGCGCCTCACGACCCGCACATCAGGCAGTCGTCCTTGTTCTCCAGGGAGCACACCATGGCCGCCAGGCGGGCCTCCCGGACGGCGTCGTCCTCCTCGGCCGCCTCGCCAGCCGTGGGCTTCGCGTCCTTGCCCGACCCGCCGGCCGAGTCGGACCCAGACGACGCGGACACCGCCACCACGCCCTTGGCGGCCTTGGCGGCCTTGGTCTTGGCCAGGGCCTGCTGGTCGACCGTGAACTTGATGGCGTCCGCGGCCGCCCGCGTGCGCAGGTAGTACATGCCCGTCTTCAGGCCGGCCTTCCACGCGTAAAAGTGGAGGGACGTCAGCTTGCCGTAGTTGGCGTCCGCCATGTGGACGTTGAAGGACTGGGACTGGTCGATGAAGGCGCCCCGGGCGGCGGCCATGTCGACCAGGATGCGCTGCTTGATCTCCCACACCGTCTTGTAGAGGGCTTTCAGCTCGTCCGGGATGTCCAGGTCGGCCACGCTCCCGTTGGCCGCGACCAGCTCGTTCTTCAGGCTGGGCGACCACAGGCCCAGGCGGGTCAGGTCCATCAGCAGGTGCTGGTTGACGACCTTGAGAATGAGGGTGGAGAGAGAGAGAGAGAGAGAGAGCGGAAGAGAGGAGGGGGAGAGGGGTGAGGTGTGAGGTGAGTGGACGGGGAAACAGGTGAAAAAGGAGGGGGGGCAGCACGCGTGCGCGTGTAGTCGCGCGCGCCTCTCTTTTCCTCACCCCTCTTTTTCTCCCTCTTTTTCTCTCCTCTCCCGCTTTGCTCACTGTGAACTCGCCGCTCAGCACGCGCCGCACGTAGATGTTGGAGGTGTACGGCTCGAAGCACTCGTTGTTGCCCAGGATCTGGGAGGTGGAGGCGGTCGGCATGGGCGCGACCAGGAGGGAGTTGCGGACCCCGTGCGCGGCGATGGCCGCCCGCAGGCCCGCCCAGTCCCACCGGTCGGAGGGCGCGGGCGCGCCCCACATGTCGTGCTGGAGGACGCCCTTGGAGACGGGGGAGCCGGCGTAGGTCTGGTAGGGCCCCTCCACGGCCGCCAGGGCGCACGACTCCTCCAGGGCCGCAAAGTAGATGGTCTCGAAGATCTCCTTGTTCAGCTGTTGGGCCTCCTCCGAGTCGAAGGGCAGGCCCAGCAGGATGAAGGCGTCCGCCAGGCCCTGGACGCCAATGCCGATGGGCCGGTGCCGCATGTTGGACCGCTCCGCCGCCTCGACGGGGTAGTAGTTAATGTCGATGATGCGGTTCAGGTTGCGGGTGACGACCCGGGTGACCTCCCGCAGGCGGGCAAAATCGAACACGCGGGTGGGCGCGTCCAGGGAGCCGGTCAGCTTGACCGCGCGCGCGCCGCCGGCCGCGGACGAGCCGCCGGGCGTGGAGGGCGGGGCGTCCGCGACGAAGCCGGACTTCTCCCGCACGAAGCGGGGCAGGGCGATGGAAGCCAGGTTGCACACGGCCGTCTCGTCGGGGGCCGTGTACTCGACGATCTCCGTGCACAGGTTGGAGCACTTGATCGTGCCCAAGTTCTGTTGGTTGGACTTGGCGTTGCACGCGTCCTTGTACATCATGTACGGGTTGCCCGTCTCGACCTGGGCCTCCAGAATGGCGAACCAGAGGGCCTGCGCCTTGATGACCTTCTTGGCCCGGCCCTCGGCCTCGTACCGCTTGTACAGGGCGTCAAAGTCGGGGCCCCACACGTCCGCCAGGCCGGGCGCCTCCGCAGGGCAGAACAGGGACCAGTCGCCGCCGGCTTCCACCCGGCGCATGAACTCGTCGTTCACCCACAGCCCGTAAAACAGGTCGCGGGCCCGGGACTCCTCCTTGCCGTGGTTCTTGCGCAGGTCCAGGAAGTCGAAGATGTCGGCGTGCCAGGGCTCCAGGTAGATGGCGAAGGCGCCCTTGCGCTTGCCGCCGCCCTGGTCAACGTACCGGGCGGTGTCGTTGAAGACGCGCAGCATGGGGACGATGCCGTTGGAGGTGCCGTTGGTGCCCCGGATGTAGGAACCGACCGCCCGGATGTTGTGGATGTGGAGGCCGATGCCGCCGGCGGACTTGGAGATGCAGGCGCATTCCTGTTGCGAGGGGGATGGACGGAGGGGGGGGGGGGGGGGGGGGGTGGGGATGTGGGAGGGGGGGGGGGGGAAGGGGCCGAAGAGCAAAACCCA
>Ga0315278_10003878_pt1 | contig 13442 bp, 8 predicted proteins | sample YL17G06_0_MG_FD_203880 | JGI IMG/M metagenome (GOLD analysis project Ga0315278, IMG submission 203880) | Sediment microbial communities from Yellowstone Lake, YNP, Wyoming, USA - YL17G06_0 | ecosystem: Environmental > Aquatic > Freshwater > Lake > Sediment | place: USA: Wyoming | collected...
TCAGTCGTCAGTGTCATGCCTCGCATTCCTACTCAGAGGCCGTTCCTCTCGTCTGCTGGTTTTCACCGGACTGACCGGACTGATATCAGGCTACTGACCCCTCCCCCTAGCGGACCGAAGGGACGCACGGTGTTCTTGATTTCACGGGGGGTCAGTTCGTGTCAAGGGGGACCTCACCGGCGGGACGCCGTCGGCGCCTTTGAGACTCACCTTTCATCTCGATCGTGACTGCGCGCGATGCAAGCCTGTCGGTGATAGCCTCGCAGCTTACTGCGTCGGCAATCACCTCGGACCAGTTTGCTGGCGGTAGTTGTGAGGTGATGATCGTTGATTTGCCTTCGCCTCTTTCGTCAATGACATCGTAGAGATCCTGGTACTGTTGGGCCTGCAGGGGCTTGATTCCAAAGTCGTCGAGGATCAGCACGTCAGCGACGGATAGACGTCGAACCAGATTCAGATACGTGCCTTTGACACGGGCCAGGGCCATTTGCTCGATCAGATTGTTCAGCCGAAAAAATAGGGTGGTGTGGCCTCGCCTGCACGCAGCGTTGCCGATGGCCGATGCCAAATAGGTTTTACCTGCACCAGTCGGTCCGAGAATAAGGACGCTGAGCCCGTCGCGGATGAAACGGCATCCTGCGAGGTCAGCGATACGCTTTTTATCGAGTCCACGAGCAGGCGCATAGTCTAGTCCCTCTAGACTGGCCGACTGACGAAATGCCGCAGTCCGCAAAAGGCGCTTTACTCGGGCATTGCGGCGATACTCGACCTCGTCATGAAGTAGACATGCAATGACGTCCTCGCAGCCAAGGCCCTCCGCCTCTGCCTCCTTAAGTCGCCTTGTCAGGCCCTCCAGCATGCCGTGCAGCTTTAGGTCGCGAAGCAAATTTTCTACTGGAATCTCTAGTTTCATTGGCTTTTCCCTCAGTGAATGTTCTCGGACCAGGACTTCTGGCCGCGGAGATGTGGATTTGGTTTACGAACGACTTCGGCTGCTCGCGTCATATGAGCACGTGCCTTCGCATTGGTGATGATCTCCTCGACGTCGGCTAACCGCGGCATTTCAATGCCGAGACCGACGACGATGCCGCAGGCATCCTCCAAAGCTTTGTTAGAGTAGCGTTTAGCAAGCCGCACCATCCCTTGCGCACGGCGCAGCAGCATCAATGGATGCCTGGATTTAGTGAACAAATGGGTGATGATCACGGCTGTCATCGGTCCGATCTGCTCAGCATCGGCCATAATTTGACTTGGCGTCGCCTCTTTCATGGCTAGATGCGACGGCGGCAAGTGCTCGTCTTTGTGGCGGTAGGTGCCACGAGTGTTGCCGACGACCCGCGCATGGACGGCCACGCGCTCCAGATGGCGAAAGATTTCGACATGGGCCCCAGCAATCCTGACGTCGAGCTGTTCGCCTCGCCATTGGTGCGGAGCCGAGTAAAAGTTATAGCCGACCTGGACGTGGCAGTCTGGATGGAGCTTGGCCGACTTCCATTCACCGACGACGTAGGGTGTGCCGGCCAATTCCATGAGCTTTTGCTGCTCCCAGACGAGCTTTTGCCGGCGTGAGACGCCGTATTTGCGCTGAACTCGGTCGTTAAACCGGTCGAGCACGCTGCGAATAAACGCGTTCAGTTCGCCTAGTGAATAAAACTTCCGGCCTCGCAGCAGTGGCCGAAGGTAGCGCCAGAAAACACCTAACGCATTTTCAATCAGGTTCTTGTCTTTGGGTTCGCGTGGCCGCGCCGCCACAGCCGCCGTCTTGTGGTGCTCGCAGAAGTGATATAGCTCGGGATTGTAATCTGGATCGTAGCGATGAGCGCGCACGACCAACGCCTTGGCATTGTCCATGCCTAGGGTCTCTGGCACACCGCCAAAATAGCGAAATGATGCTGCAATTCCATTGAGCCAATCGCTTTGCTTCTCTTTCCTGGTCGCCTCGATATACAGAAATTGACTGAAGCAAAGGATACTGCCGAACATCTTGCAGACCACAAACTCGCCCGATGCTAAATCGGTGTACCCGAGGCCATGAGCATCGCCTTTAAAATCTATCTCGGCCCGCACTCCTGGCGGGTGTAGCTTATGAAAATCAAGGGGCACGTCCGGGTAGCGACGCTTGAATTCCCGCCAAAACGACACGTAAGGAACGGCGACGAGATCCGGTACCGGAGCAATCTTGTGCTCCCAGCAATGCATTAACGGGTCGCCTTCGTCGGTGGCCCGCTTGATGGCAGCCCAGTCGACCAAGATAGACCAAGGCGCCGAGTAAGGCTGCGGCGTCGCTACTAGCGATAACGCCGCTGGCCCCGGAGCGCCGTCGGCGCAGGCAGAATCATGGGCCCTGCAGTAGCTCTTCACGGTATTTTTGGAGATGCCGAGAGCCTCGGCGATCTTGACCTTACCTAGTCCCATAGCCTTGAGACGTAGGATTTCCTTTATCATTCTCGGCCCTTTCCTCTGAGTGTTGGTTGCCCTGGCCATCGGATCACCTCCTGAAAGTCCCTGTGATTTCGCGGAAATCAGGACTACAGGTCGGAGAACCATCAAACCAGATCTATCAAGCACCCTTCGGACCGCTTTGGGGGGTCAACTCAGCATGAAATGAGGGGGGTCAATTCATCTGAAATAGGGGGGGTCAGTTCACGTGAAATCAGGGGGGTCAACTTTGGTGAAATCCGGCACTAATATCCAAAGCTGGTATTGAAATGACCATTAGTGATACTTTGCTGCGATGCGCTGCCAAGAAAGATATTGCCCAATATAATCATTATCTTGCAAGTTATTATTGAGAAATAGCATCATGGTCCTCATCATAGTTGAGGACTATGATGAAATATCTCCGTGTTGTAGAGGACTGTTACCATGCCCTATACTCGCCTGTTGAACCTAGCCGAGACCCTGGCGCGTAAGAGCGCCTTCCTCTTTGGTCCGCGCTCATCTGGTAAGACCTACCTCTACACTCATACTTTAAAACCAACCCGTGTTTATAACCTGCTCGACCGTTCGCTCCTCAAGCGCCTGACCTCTAGGCCCGGAGTCATTTACGAAGAATGTACGGGCTCTCACGAGTTAATCGTCATCGACGAGGTCCAGAAAATTCCCGATCTGTTGGATGAGGTGCAGCGCACGATAGAAGACAAGGGCGCGCGATTTCTGTTAACTGGATCGAGCGCTCGCAAACTCAAGCGCAGCCAGGCTAACCTTTTAGGGGGGCGAGCTACCCGCCTCGAGCTATTTCCTCTGGTCAGTCAGGAAATTCCGCAATTTGACCTGCTCCGCTACCTCAATCACGGTGGGATTCCCCGCCATTACGATAGCGACAGCGCCTATCTATCGTCAGAGCTGGACGATTACGTTTCGCTCTATCTGAAGGAGGAGATCAAGGACGAGGCGGTCACCAGGCAGCTTGATGCATTCTCTCGGTTTCTTGACATCATGGCTTTGCATTCAGGTGACGAACTTGCGATCGAAAACTTTGCGAGCGACTGCCAGGTGAAAGCTACAACATTTCGCAACTATATCGAAGTGCTCGAAGACACTCTGATCGGTTTCAAAGTCCCGCCGTTTACCAGCACGGCCAAGCGCAAGGCAATTACGCGCAGCAAGTTCTATCTGTTCGACGTGGGCATCACCAATTACCTGGCCCACCGCTTGCCAGTCGTGGCGAAGAGTGAGAGTTTTGGTAAATCCCTTGAACAGTTAATTGCCCTAGAAATAAGGGCGTTTCTCTCTGTCAACCGCCTACCACACGAGCTGTGCTACTGGCGTTCGACAAGCCGCATGGAAGTGGATTTTGTCGTTGGTACCGAATTGGCTATTGAGGTCAAAGCCTCATCGCTGGTGGTCGAGCGCGATCTCAAAGGTCTTAAAGCTCTCCGTGAAGAGGGCAAGATTCGCCGCTTCATGGTCGTGTCGACGGATCCAACGGCCAGGCAACTGTCTGGAATTGATATTATGCCTTGGGCCGAATTTCTTGTGGCCCTATGGCGGCGAGAGTTGCTCTGAATGATGAGTTTCTGCATGATCTGCGCCGCCGGCGACCTGGTTGTTTTGGCAATGGTTGAGCCCTACGAAAGATCAGCGCCATCATCGATCCAGTCCAAGTCCGTCGCTATCTCAAGCACGAGAATATTGATTATGAACCTCCCGCCCGGGTACCGCCGCGCTATCAGCAGGGGAGTTCGACTTTGAGGATGGTCACTATCATCCCGATAGCGTCCCTCTGGGTACCTAACCTCACCGTCCCATGACGCGAGCTACCCGGCTAGGTGACCGCCACCGTAGCGGCTTAGGTTCCTGCGCTAAAAAAATCAGGCACACTGACGTGGAACCGGCCGGTACCCGCTTATGCTCACGGACAAGAGCGGCTTGACCGGGCTACAAGCCGTTGGCTCCATTGTCCCATGGGGTGTCCGAGCCGCTTGATGGCAGCCTCGGAGGGGGCTTGATTGCCCTGCAATCTGGCTGTCATCGGGCCGATCTGCTCGGCACCTGCCATCATTCGCCGAGGTCGATGCCAGCACCGCGACGAGGCTATAGAGATGCATCATCGTCGTTGAGAAGGGCGAAGCTGTCGCTTGTTGAAGGATTTAAAATCGCTTGTTTCTGTTTGCCCTTAGCCCCGTGATTGGCGCTAAAAGCGGCTTTGCCCTTGATGGTGAGGCAGTCGCAGTTGATGAAGAATCGGGCATCGGTAATGGCGTCCGCCTTAGCTTGCTGCTGCGCCTTCATGATGACTTGATCCATCATCCCGACCACGTCCTTGGCCCCGGTTAATACCGGGTCGCCCCTGCACCACTTGGCGTTGACCGAAGCGCCATTCTTTAGCGCAAGGGCATCGCTTAGCGTCATGGACACGGCGGGTGTCTGAAACAGGGGTTGAGTCGAGCAGCATTGACTCATACTCCAGCTTATTGCAACTATTAGCCAACATGCACGTAAATTCATTTGTAGCCCGTGCCTTTCACGACTAGACAATTTTTGCCGAAGACGCCGACATCAAAGCCGTCTGGCTCAATATGGAGGTTGTTGATGTAGCGCAGCCCTTCGCCACCACCTTTGCCGCCGCCCACGTCGCCGATTTCGCTCCTGCGCTCGAGGCGGGCATTGTGAATCGCGCGGCCGACATTTGGCGAGTGACCAAGCCTGTAGCCCAAGATCTGAAAGACGCAGTCGTCACCTTCGATCTCGCCGCTTGACTTGCCCTTTTGAACGTTCTCTTCAAAACCCACCAGTTTGATCTCATTGGCGACCAAGTGCCTCGTGCAGCCGAGGCTCAGGCAGCAGGCGGCGATCGCCTTCCAGGTCTTAGTGCTTATAAGGGCCATAGGGGCGGAACCACTTTATGTGAATAATGTTTATAAACATGATGCATATCATTGAAGAATGTGTCAATGCGCTTGAGACAAAAGGCGTGGTATAACTTACTGAAGCATCAATTGAGCGGCACGGTTTGTTAATCCAGGCCTCCACCTGCAACGCACCAGGCAGCTCGGGTGGCTGTTGCACATTAGAACCCGAGCTCCCGTTCGACAATGGCTTGCATGAGCGATCTAGCGCTTTTTGACAGCAACCCAACCTTCGCCTCAACCCTCAGGTCAACGGCCCAAGGGTCTGTAATCTGTGCCCCAATTTTACCAACCAGATAGCATTCGGCCGCGGCGGCTTCGGCCACTTCAGCGACGACTGCCGCCGCGATTCTCTGGGCTACGAAGTTGTAAATTCTCCCGACATGAGTGCGAGGGTTCTTCCCGGCATGAGCCTCCAAGCTCATCGGTCGGTAAGGTGTAATCATGCCATTCACCCGATTGCCTCGGCCCACTTCGCCATCGTCGCCATGTTCTGCGGATGTGCCGGTTACCGTCAGAAACACACTGCCGCTTTGCGGGTCGTCGCCGACATTCACGACAACAGCGATATCACGTCCGGTCACCTCTTTAAGATGGGACACCAGAGCCTTACGTAAAGCCTCCTTGGCGGCAAGGTAGTCGTCGATCGATGTTAGGTATTGACCGATGAAGGCGCAGGCGACGGTCATTTCCAACCGTTCGCCGCAGCGCAGACCCATGATCTTGGTGTCCTCGCCAACTTCCGGGTATTGATCTCGAGACAGACCCTTCGCCAAAAAGGCCTCGGCTGCTAGCACGCTGCGTTCCAGTAAGCTCAGGGGAGCATAGCCAGTGCCGAAGGACGTGTCGTTCGCACGCGGGGCTGCATGGCCGCGCTCGAATAGGTCACGCAGGTCTCCAGAGCCTGGCCGAATCAAATCGTGGATTCGCACATGCTTGTTCGGGTTGAGAGCATGAATCGATTTCGTCAACCACTCCGTGCAGGTGGCCTGGACCATCGCGCCGATAGGGATCGTCTTGCCAGCGAAACTCCGCACAGCTCGCCCTGCCAAGTAAAGATCGATTGGCTCCAAGATCTCGCCAGCGCCGAAACGAGGCGATGAGACGCCGCCGCGAAGCAGCGCCTTGTCGACATTGTAGTGGAGCATGCGTCCAAAATTTGCCTGATAATATCGCGAAAGTTGCTGACCCACTGCATCTGCGAGCGCGTCGCAGATGCTGTCGGGGTGACCAACTCCTTTTATCTCAACCATCTCCACCGGGCCACGTCCAGCGGCCCGCAGTGAGGCATCATCGGAAATTAACAGGTTTAGTGTCACACTATCCTCTTATCCTCCTTTGCAAGCTGGCGACTTTGGGCTGACTTCGGCCTTAAATTCCTCAACACAAAATCCAGGAGCTTTTGCCGCGGCATCGGCTTGGTCGCAAAATCATCAAACCCGGCTTTGATACAGGTCTCCCGCTCGCCCCCCATCGCATGGGCCGTAAAGGCCACCACCGGCCCACGGTAGCCACTGCCACGCATGCCTTTCAGCGCCTCGTAGCCGTCGCAGTTGGGCATCTGGATATCCATAAGCACGATATCGTAGTCCGCCGCAAGCACCTGCTGTTGCGCTAAAGCACCGTCCTCTGACTGCGCGATCTCTGCCCCGTAGCCTTGGAGAATAGCAGTCATCAGCAGTCGGTTGTCGGCATTGTCCTCGACTACCAGGATGCGCACCCCGGCCAGGACTTTTTCATCTTTAGCCACCTTTGAAGCCTCGAGGATAGCCTGTTGGTTCAAGTCCTTTTCGGTGACGCCGGTGAGCATACGCACGTTGGTGATGGGACCGGGATTGATGGCAGCAGTAAACACGCTACCGATACCGGGCGTACTGCTAGTCAGCACGACGTCGCCACCAAGAGCTCGCGCGAGGCGACGGGCCAAACACAGCCCCAGACCCGAGCCGCCGTATTGGCGCGTTAAGCTGGTATCGCCCTGGCCGAATTGCTGGAAGATGCGTAGAGCCTGTGCTTCCGAGAGTCCGCACCCGGTGTCGCTGACCGTGCAGATCAACTGGCCTTCCTCAGAAATTTTGAACAGAGCGTTTACCGTTCCCTTGTCCGTGAACTTCACCGCGTTGGCAATGACATTGGTCAGGATTTGCCTGAACCGCAACGGGTCGGTCGAGATGCACTCGGGGACGGCGCCAGAAAACGTCAGATCGAACCTCAGACCCTTGTCGAGGGCCTGCTGACGCAGCGGCGCCAGAATGTCGCCCAGCACCGGCAGCCAGTACACCGGCACTAAGGTGACCTGGAGCTTGCTCGCCTCAATTTTGGCCAGGTCGAGAACGTCGTCAACCAGTTGTGTTACGTAGTGAACGCTGCGCTGGATCTTGCCCAGGCTGATGACCTGGTCGTCCCGCAGGTTCGGGTCTTCGGCGAGTAACTCTGCATATCCTAGAATGGTGGTCAACGGCGTCCGGAGCTCATGGCTCATGTTCGCGAGGAAGTCACTCTTGGCACGGTTGGCGCGCAACGCCTCATCCCTCGCCAGACGAGCCGCTTCGCCAGCATCTTCCACGCGCCGCAGCTGCTGCCTACCCTCCTCAATATCGCTTAATACGATGACCGCTCCATCGACCTTCTTGTCGACATTCACGTACGGACGCAGGCGCAGCTCATACCAATGACCGCCACTATCTTGAACCGCAAGCTCACGCGATTCCAGAGTAGTGATGACATCACGAAGGATACTATCAAGGTGGCAATGGGAAAACCGCGCCATCAACCGCTCAATTGGCTGACCGGTTGCTTCAATGCCCACCAGTCCAAGGATTCGTTCGGCGGCAGACGTCAATCGGCGGCAGACGAGTTGGTCAGAAACCATGACAAGGGCGACTTGCGAACTGGCCAGGGTGTTGATCAAATCACTATGGGCCTGGTTCAAATCCTGATGCCGGCGTTTGAGCTCATCATTGACGGTCCGCAGTTCTTCATTGATCGCCTGAGTTTCCTCGCGCGCGGTCTGCAATTCCTGATTAGTGCTTTGGAGCTCCTCGTTGCTGGAAAGGAGCTCCTCACTGGCTGATTTGAGCTCCTCGTTCGCCGCCTGTTCACCCTCAACCAACATGTTCAAATAAGACTTGGTCTCGGCCAACTCCTGGGACAACAACGCAACGCAGCGATCTTGCTCCTGCAAGGGATGGTCTGGACCCTCACCGACGATGATTGGTACTAGCGGCTCTAGTTCAAAGATCACCAAGAAGTGCTGCTGCCCGGTGGCCGAGCTGTTAAACGGCATAACGTCAACTGCGACTGTGCTCGTATCCTGGACCGGCGGCCCAGCGCTCAGACCACTCCGTCGGACTGCCTTGCCCGTTGTCATTGCTTCATGGACCATCAGGCGCAGACTTACACGCAGATACGCAGGCGCCATGCTGAAGATGCTGAATGAGGCCATCTCGCCGCTGGGATGGGCTAAGTAGGGCGACGTGTCGCCCAGAAACTGCAAAATCTCCATGGCTTCATTAACTACAACGCCATTGACCTGCCAACCCTCACACAGTGCCCGGCCAATATCACCAGATAGCAATTGCATCGGAGTGGGAGCGGCCAAGGGTTTGAGTGGACGCTCCAAAGCCGTCCGCCCCGCCATAAACTCCTGTGTGAAGTCAGGGATCACCGCACTTACCGTACGACGTGTGAAGATCTTGCTCCCCGTGCCAGCAGGTGCGAACAGATCGCTCGATGTCCCTACCGTCTCGGCGTCGCCGAGCAGCAGGAAGCCATTGGGATCCAGGGCGAAATGGAACGTTGCCAGAACCCGGCGCTGCAAAGTCTGGTTAAAATAGATCAGGAGGTTGCGGCAGCTGACGAGATCTAGGCACGAAAATGGTGGATCCTTGGTCACATCATGGCGCGCGAAAACGCACTGATCGCGTAGGCCTCGATCAATTTGAAACCGACCGTCGACTTCGACAAAAAAGCGCTCCAGCCGCGCGCTACTGACGGATGCCTTGATATCCACATTGAACAGGCCCGCCCGCGCTTGAGCAATGGCGGTCCCACTGATGTCAGTAGCGAAGATCTGCACAGGGCGCGCAGGCGAGGTGCCTCGATTGGCCTCCATCGTTTCGGCCAGACAGATCGCCAGCGAATAGGCCTCTTCACCCGTCGCGCAACCCGGTACCCAAATGCGGATAGGCGCACCGGGCGCCTTTCGACTTAGGATTTGCGGGAAAATATCCCGCTGCAAGACCTCAAAGGCCTCCGGTTCCCGAAAGAAGCTCGTCACTTTGATGAGAATGTCCTCATAGAGCCGATCCACTTCAGCCGGATGTCCGGCGAGATAAGTCACATAGGTATCGGGACGCTCAATCTGCAGATAGCCCATGCGGCGCGCGATCCGCCGCGCGATGGTTGCCCGCTTGTACGACGAAAAATCGGCACCTCTTGCTCCGCGCAGCCAATCGATGACTGCCGTCAGCTGGTCTGGTGGCAACGCTGGAACAGCTGCTCCCTCGGTCGGCTGGGACTGCGAGGTCCAGACGTCGCGGCCCGGTTTGGCCTGAAGCACCAGTTCGTCCGCAATGGACTCAGGTGACAGGACAAAATCGGCACCAGCCTTGGCCGCGGCAACTGGCATGGAGTCATACTTGGCAGTCGTCGGGTCTTGAGCCATAGCAAGGCCACCGGCATTGCGAATCGCCGCGATTCCCGTGGCCCCATCCTCACCGGTCCCGGACAGCACGACACCAATCGATTTGTCGAACTGATCCGCCGCGAGGGCGGCAAAGAATTGATCGATAGGATAAAAAGGCACGGAGCGGACAACATCGCGTTTGTGCACGCGCATCTTTCCGCCGTCAAGCGTGACGATATGATGCCCGGGTACCACATACACATGGTTAGGTTGCAAGAAGTCGCCGTGCGTGACCTCATCGACCTTCATGGGGGTAAGCCGAGCGAGGATCTCCACGAGATGGCTCGGTTGATTCGGATCGAGGTGCTGCACGATCACAAAGGCGGCACCGGTATCGTTTGGGAGTCTTCTGAGCAGTTGGGTGATCGCTTCTAGGCCGCCGGCCGAAGCACCAATGCCGACGACCCGGATCGGCGCAACCGGAGGGAGCATCAAGCGTTCAACATCTGCCTGCCCTACTTGCGACATAAAGTCCTCGGCCTGCACCTATTGCGAAGTGAGTTCAGTACGCAATGTCACACCAAGTCGGCATTGCTCCTTGATTTCTAGCATACTGATGCCGCTGCCGAAAGCTACAGCTGCAAAAGCGTACAGGTCGCCCACCCGGATCTGGATCCGCCCGTTCATGGAGCTGGTGGTAGCCAGAGCGAGGGCGTCATGGTCTTGAAAGAGCGGATCCAGCTCAGGGTCTGCGGTGATCACTGCAGAGTTGGTGTCGATTGACGTGTCGTGCTTATCGTGATTTCGGGCACAGCAATCTGATGAGGCTGCCTAAACCATGCGAACGGAGAATTTCACTGGTTGCAGATGGAATGTGAGTCCATTCTACGCACCGCGTTGCACTTTGCCCTGCGCCTCAACCCACGACTTGATATGCCTTTCCAGGAAGTCCAAGGGGACTGAGCCGCTGGCTAAGATTTCGTCGTGGAAGGCACGCTCGTCAAAGCCCTCTCCCAGCTTGGTCTCAGCGTAGGTGCGCAGCTCACGGATCTTCAGTTGGCCTATCTTGTAGGCCAGCGCCTGACCAGGCCAGACGATGTAGCGATCCACCTCCACGACGATATCGTGGTCGCTCTTGGCGGTATTGGCGCGGAAATAATCGATGGCCTGCTGCCGGGTCCAGCCTAAAGCATGCATGCCAGTATCCACGACTAGGCGCACGGCGCGCCAGGTTTCGTAAGTCAGTTGGCCGTAGCGGGAGTATGGATCTGCGTACATACCGAGTTCAGAACCGAGCGATTCGGCATAGAGACCCCAGCCTTCGCTAAAGGCGTTGTAGCCGCCGTGTTTACGGAACTGAGGTAGATCCTCTTGCTCTTGTGCCAGGGCAATCTGCAGGTGATGGCCTGGTACGGCTTCGTGCAAGACGAGGGCTTCCATGTCCCATTTGGGGCGTGTCTTTAGATCATAGGTGTTGGCGAAGAAATGGCCTGCTCTGCCAGTGGTGATGGAGCCGCTATGGTAGTAACCAGATACCTGTGATTTCTCAGAGTCGAGCGGGACCGGAAGGATGCCGTAGGTGAGTCGCGGGAGCTTGCCAAAGATCCGTGGTAGCTGCGGATCGATACGCTTGGCGATATCGCGGTAGCCCGCAAGCAACTGGTCCTTTTTGGTGTAAAAGAACTGTGGGTCGCTGCGGAGGTACTTGCCAAAAGCGGCGAAGTCGCCCTTGAACTTTACCTCCTTAATCACAGCCTCCATCTCCTGGCGCAGGCGTGAGACCTCCTTAAGGCCGATGGCGTGGATGGCTTCGGGCGATAGCGTGGTGGTGGTGTTGACGCGGACATTGTAGGCATACCATTCCTTGCCGTTGGGAAGGTCAGCCGCGCTGATGGTGGTGCGCGTTTTGGGTAAATAGGTCGTCGTAAAAAATGTGTTTAACTTTGTGAATGCTGGTGCCACGCCTGAGCTATAAAGGGCGACTGCTTCGTCTTTTAAGGACTTTTGCTCGGCCGGCGGGATCGTGCTCGGGAAGTGTAGAAAGGGTTTCAACATGGTGCTTTGCAGAGGATCAGTAACCACCTGAGCTAGAATTTGGGCTGAGACATCGCGCAAGGTGATGCGCGGTGGTGTGACACCTTGGCGCAGACCCTCGGTCAGCAAGGCGATGGTTTGGTCGATCAGCTGGGGCAAGGCTTTGAGGCGTCCGAGAATATCGCGGTAGTCGGCGGCTTTGGTCGCCGGCTGTACGGACAGCAACTGGGCGATATCTTGCTGCACGCCGTCTAGTTGGGAGATCGCCAAATATTGGGCTGGAAACTTCCGGCCTTCGAGGGCTTCCTCGGTTTCGCGTAGCGCTAGATCGTAGCTGATCTGACTGGGCGGCGGCAGGGCGTCTCGGTCGATGGCTTTGAGTTGACCCAAATAGACCTTGAGATGTTCGAAACGAGCGTTGACTGCCGTCGGAGAATGATCGGTGAAGCGCATGTTCTGACCTGGGTAGCCTACCCTGGTCGCTGCCTCCGGGATTTCCCGCATGGTTAAGTCCCACTCTTGTGCAAAGAGGGACTCAAGTTGCTTTGCCGAGTCTTGGCCATGCGCCACAGGACCACCCAAGGCGAGCTGAAGTGCGAGCATAAGAACATGCATACGGGATACCTGCAAAGGGGGGAGGTTTGAGATCTCCCGACTATAAAGCGGCGCTGCGCCGACCGCGAGCTATTTGCGTCAATGCCTGGCGAAGCGTGACTTTTCTAGGCTAGATTATTATGTCAAACCAAACGGCTCCGACCCTCACTCGGCGATGAGCTGAGAGTTGTCCTGAACGCCCTCAGAATAGAACTTGCCCCCTCTGCACAGCGGTGGTATTTTCAATAAAATCCACCACTATTCGGATGATCATGTACTATACTAGATTCATTACGAAAAAAATCGAAAAAGCACTCGCGAGCAAGAGTGTCCTCCTACTTGGACCGCGGCAAACCGGCAAATCCTCGCTCGTACGCGAAGAGCTTGCCGTTGACAGAGTTTTTAACCTGCTCGATCAATCGACGTTTTTGCAACTAAGCCGCAGATTATCGAGTCTTCGTGAGTCCCTACGGCCAGAAGACAAACTCATAGTCATCGATGAGATTCAAAAGCTTCCTCAGTTAATGGATGAAATCCATTTAATGATCGAAGAACAAAAAAAACGATTCCTTTTGACCGGTAGCAGCGCACGTAAACTTCGACGTTCCTATACTAAGCTGATGGGAGGCCGCACTCGTTCGATCTACATGCACCCATTGATTCACAGGGAGCTAGGCAAAGAGTTTGACCTTGCGCGCGCCCTTAGTTATGGCTGTCTGCCGCATGTTTGGCTATCTCCAGATCCATTTGCGGAGTTAGTCGATTATGTCGGTGGTTACTTGCAGCAGGAGATATTGGCCGAGGCGGTGACTAGGGGCGTCGATCAGTATTCCCGA
>Ga0315278_10003881_pt1 | contig 13440 bp, 7 predicted proteins | sample YL17G06_0_MG_FD_203880 | JGI IMG/M metagenome (GOLD analysis project Ga0315278, IMG submission 203880) | Sediment microbial communities from Yellowstone Lake, YNP, Wyoming, USA - YL17G06_0 | ecosystem: Environmental > Aquatic > Freshwater > Lake > Sediment | place: USA: Wyoming | collected...
GTGGCAACGGAAACGCGCTGGTGGCCAGGTCAAAGACCCAACTGAAGTGATTCTGGTCACCGGTTGTTTTCCTGAGATCGAGTGTGTTGGTTTATATTCCAACTCATGGGGCGTGTTCTCGGAACAGACGTTCTATAGGGAGGATATTCCGTACTTCAACACGGAGGAGGAGCAGGCGGCCCTTATCTTATCAAATGAAATTAATGCTGTCCAAGCCTACGGAGTTAAGCGATGACGGGACGGAACAACGCGCTGCGTTTCGCTTGCTGGGTAACAGTTTTTCTTGCTGCACCGCGAGCGCATGCGGACTTTCCCATGCCCTGGCCGGTCGACATGCCGGACGACGTGCTCTGCCTGTCCGCCCGGGTGAACATCCCATCGCTCACGTCTGCGTTTTGCACCGCAGATTCCTTCGCCGGTTCCTATTCCTATGACCTGGCCGCCGAGCAACAATAAGGACAAGAGACTAAAAAACGACGACAACCTTCATGAAAATCATAACGATACCATTACTGTGCATCATAGCGGTGTGTACATCACTGGGCGAACCGGGTGATTCAGAAGCACCTGGTGTTGGACAGTTCCGTCATTTCGCGGAGCACTGTCTGCTCCTTGACCCCTTCACGAACAGAATGGCGATGGCTGCTGGAGTTGACTTGAACCAACCGGGCGTTACAAAGTTTATGCTGGAGGAGATTAATAGGCCGTGGCCGTATGACCCACAACAGAAGAGGCAAGTTAACATGATTACGGCAGTGGCTTGTCTCTTTCAGGCGCGCCCTGATATTGTATCTGCGTGGTATGCCGATCATTACGAGGAGTTGAACGAACACGGGCGTGGATTCATGATAAGAGCGATGCCGATCTACCAATCAGTTGAGGTGTACGACATGATCGAATGTCTGCTTAATGACAAGACCCTCATGCATGGGGAGGTCAGGATGCAAGGATCTGAAAGTGTCTCTGTCTTCCCTTCTGAACGTGTTTGTGATGCAGCGTGCATGGGTATGTTGAAAATGCTTGGTCTCAATGACAATATTACAGAGGACTGTTTGACGAATGTTCTCTACAACATCAGCAGAGATCTGAAGTCCACCAACATGGTGACGCGAGATGTGGCGATTCATGAGATGGAAGAATGGTATCGTGAAGCGAAGCCGCGCGTCATTTCGAACATGTGGTCGGTAACTCGGGAAACAGAGAAACTGCTGACAAACAGGTTGATAACAAAAAGCCCCAGGCATTTAAGAATACCTGCGCTTGTGTCGGTCGATAAGATGGAAATACTCAAGCGTAAGATAAGGGATGGATGTCAGAAATGACAGCAATATGACAAGAGCCTTCTCTCTACACCGCAGTATTCGTGCTCCTTTTTCCAAACTTGGATATAGGGCTGGAAGGTTTTTCATAACTTCTCAGCACGCTCGAGTTTTCTCGTTATTCGTTTTAGCGTGTTGTGCAACAGCCTTTCTTCCTGCACTACGGGCGCACGCGGAATCGCCTCTGCCCGCCCCAGAGGATATGCCGGACGACACGCTCTGTCTTTCCGCTCGGGTGAACATCCCGGCGCTTACGGCGGCGTTTGTTACCGCAGAATCACTTGCTGCATCCTGTTCCTACGATTTGGCGGCCGAGCAATACAGGAGCATATTCAATCTACCCGAGGCCAAGAGCCATCTTGACGACGAGGTTCGTCACCGCGGCGCGTTGCGGCTCTGTCTTGAATCCGCCGTTCTGTTGTATCAGTACAAAGCGTCGCGCACCAGCAGCGATCAACTTGCCAGGCAATGTGAGCACTTGCTTAAGAAATACGCCAAGGAAGCCGCAGGTAAGGACTGGCATGCCTACGAGCTCCTTTTCCGCCCCATCCTGACCAACGCGGGGCGCAAGAAAGACGTTCCTCTGCTTCTTGACACATACGAACGCGTCCTGCGGTACAACCCGTGGGACCAGGACTTCGCTTGCCTCTATATGCAGACCCTGATTGGAGAAGGGCGGGTCACGAGCAACACCGTTGTCATCCTGAACAGCGATGGCATGCCAGCAACGCGTGGGGCGGAGTTCCTCCTGCTGAAATGCAAGGTGCTCCAGATAGCCGGCAAGGATGGACTGTGCGAACTTGCCGCCTGGTTCCGTCTCAACCCTGACTGCAGCATGGAGTCGTTGCAGGATGGGCTCGAGTATGGCCGCGGTCTCATGGCCAAGCAACCGTCTGCCGCACGCCTTCATCGCTACTGCTCGGCCCTGATGAACTTTGCCCTGGCCCAGCATGACAACCGGCTGCAGTACGTGGCCCGCGTGCTGCTTGAGCGGTCGAAACTGCTTGGCCAGGCTGCGGCCGCGGGGTCGAATGACGTTTCAACAGTGAAGGCCGCGCCGTAAGAACCGTCATGAACAAAAGTGCCATCGCCCTTCTTGCGGCGGCATGCGCCGGCGCGCTTGCCGGTTCGGACGAGGACTATCTTGCCGGCTTTGTCCCGTATGCGCCGACACCACAGACGTCAAACCTGCTGGTCAAAGCCGTCCAGGAGGCGCGCGAGGGCAGATTCGACAATGCGGCAGACCTGATCGGGCAGATCACGGATTCGACGAATCCTGCCCTGCGTGCCGCGGTGACCAACGTGATGACGCACGACGGGCCGTTCTGGTTCGCGCTCAAGGGCTCCCAGATGCAATACAGGATGCTAATGGCGGAGCGGTTCCAATTGCGGGGCGATCTGGCGGACGAATGCGAAGTTGTCCTGGACCGGTACACGAACAGCATGGGCCACGCATACTGTGGCGGGATAGAGTACGTTCTTGTGGTTCTCGGGAATTTCCACTGGCTGAACTACGATTTTCGGAACACGGATGCCATCGAGCGGGAGAAACTCCGGCTGGTTCCCACATCATACACGGGTGGGTACGTGGGATGGCGGCTTGAGTGCGGCGACAGCACGGAGAAACTGCGGGCGGTGATCAAGCAGCATCTTGACGCGGGCGGCGAAATGCATCAGGAGCTTGGCCTGCAGAACTGCGAACTGGTCCGGCGCGAGGGCGGGGACGCCATAGGCGCGTGCATGGCGTACCACACACAATTCACGAACGCTGACATCAGACCCATCGTCAAGATCGCGTGTAGGACGCTTGACGTGGACAGGCCCGAGACGATCCAGAAATACTACAAATGGATAGTGGCCCTTGCGGAGCAGCAGCCGCAAGACGACGCCCACATTGAAATCATCAAGTACCTGATAAGCGAACAAAAGAAGCTGGAGATGCTTGTGCCGGACCTGGTGCTGCGGACAAATGCTGTTCAAGGTGGACGCATTACGCGGATGGACAAGGTATCGCGGTAGCAAAGACGGTTTTCGGGGAGGCCCTTTTCGATTGTTGGTTGAGGGTGGCATGGGACCATCCCGGCAACGACGGCTCGCACGGATCCACGCCACGGAGGCGGGACTCGGAAGGGCTCGCCCTCCTGGCAGACGAAGACGGCTCGCCCTCCCGATGAAGATCAGATGTTGCCACCAGCGTTCCAATGCCCATACTAACACTAATATGGGAGACCCACAGTGAATACGATGTCAAAAACATATGTTGTCTTCACGATATCTATCCTTGTTGCTATAATATGCTTCGCGGAATACAGGGACAGTCAAGGCGAGAGACGAACCATTGCTGCTGACGGCTCGACCAACATCACGAAGGTACTGACAAGGACTTACATTAGCACGTACTCAAATGCTGTGTTGGACAACTCCAGGTTGGATCCAGGCGGAAACGTAGTGTGGACAAGCATAGACCCCAACACTAACAATGTTAAAGTACGTTATGTTGCTGACATAACATCTGTGACGCCAGCTTCGTCGGACGCAGCCAACAAACATACAACGATGCTGACGCTTGCCAACAATAGCGACCTCATTGCCATTGGCACGGTTGAACGCGGATTGCATTCTCCTGGTTGGCGGCCTTTCTACATTCACGGTGAAGAGATCCTATTGATATATGTTTTCAAAATCGAGGAAATAGTAGGATCCGTCGTTGACAGTGTGAGTGGAACCAACGGAATCATCTCAACACACGGTTGTAGCAATATTGTTTATATTCTGATACACAATTCCTATCTGGCTACAACGAGTGGTGGTTGTAAGGGCGGCATTCAAGGGAACGACCCGATATTGTGCATTGGTGGAAGATATCTTGTCTGGTTGAAGCAGTATGCGCTGGATGTGAGTGATGCGTCGCGATATGATTTGGAGGGGCAGTCCATGTTTAAGGCTGTACTGGGGCAGAGAGGCGTTGTGTTGCTTTCGGTTGAGGAAGAGTTGCCAGGTGTGAAATATCATCCGGAATATCTTTCGGTTTATGGAAATCCGTCGAAGATGCTCCTTGAAATGTACAATACAACCGATACGGAGAAGATTGTCAAGGCGACGAGGCATCTTCTGAAAAGTATGCATGTTGACACTGATGATGAAGGCAGGAATAAGGAAACGAAGCAATGGGCTGAAACGCTTGGCATATCAGCCAGCAACGCTGTTGAATCTATTGAATGGGGAAGGCTTCGGACGGTTGAAAAAAGGTTGCCGTAGAAGACGATCATGGTTGGTTGAATACGACTGAGAAGCGGCTGAGGCCTTTGCGTCTGTTGTCAGGATAAGGACGTGGGACGTGAAACGGGCGGTGAATCGTGGGATGAGCACGTTGATTGTGGCATGGGACCATCCGGGCAAAGACGGCTCGCACGGATCAACGCCACGGAGGCGGGACTCGGAAGTGCTCGCCCTCCCGATGAAGATCAGATGTTGCCACCAGCGTTCCAATGCCCGCGTTTTTTCACGGACCGCAGACGTATTTGGGAACGGATGATGCTTTTTCGGGCGTTTTTTGGTATAATAAGCAATCAACGCAGGGAAGGGAAACGATATGGAACGACGCATACTGCATATTGTCTGCCAGGCTCATCTTGATCCGGTGTGGCTGTGGCCGTCCTCGGACGGCTTTGCCGAGACGCTGACAACCGTCCAGAGCGCAGTGGACCGGTGCATGGAGACGCCCCAGTTCACCTTCACCCGCTCATCCGGGGCGGCATACCAATGGATCGAGCAGGCGGATCCGCGGCTGTTTGCCGATGTCCGGCGGCTCGTGGCAAAGGGCCGGTGGGAGCCCGTGGGCTGGTTCGAGCAGCCGGACTGCAACCTGCCCTCGACCGAAAGCATTGCCCGCCAGATGCTGCATGCCCAGCGGTATTTCATGCGCGTGTTCAAGCGGCACGCCCGTGTAGGCTGGAATCCAGACTCGTTCGGCCATGGTGCCGGGCTGCCCCAATTGCTCAAGCGGGCTGGCTATGACTACTACGTCATCGGCCGGCCAACCCATGATGACGCGGCATGGCTGCCCCTGCTGTTCCGGTGGCGGAGTGCCGACGGCTCGGCGGTGCTCGTGCTGAGGTCCGATACGGGATTCGGTCAGCCGCCGTCGTTGACTGCGGACGACCTCGAGCGGCATGTCCGGTCGAAAGTGGAGCGGTTCTTCCCTGCGGGAAGCAGGCACGGAATAGTCTTTGTCGGCATAGGCAACCATGGCGGCGCCCTGGCAAAGGCCCATGTCGAGCGGCTTCTGGCGCTTCAGAAGGACCGGGCTCTGCCCGAGCTGCGGTTCAGCACGCCCAGCGCATTCTTCACTGCGATCGAGGAATCGGTTTCCTCGAAGGCGATTCCGGAGGTCGAGGGCGAACTCGGGTTCGTCATGCGCGGGACGTACGCTGCGTGCGGCGATGTGAAGCGGCTGAACCGCGAGGCGGAGCGGCTCCTGTTCTCGGCCGAGGCGGCATGCAGCGCGGCACAGCAGCATGGTGCCGCGGCCTATCCCTCGGCCAGGCTGGGCGAGGCATGGGAGCGGCTCCTGTTCAACCAGTTCCACGACATCCTTGCCGGCACCTGCACGGCCGAGACGCTTGACGAAACGAGGGCGCGGTTTGGTCATGCGATCGATAGTGCGCGTGATGAGGCCGTCCGCGCCGTCCTGTCCGTGGCGCGGAGGGTGGATACGCGGAAGGAAACGGGCGGAGTCATCCACGTGTTCAACCCGCTGCCCTGGCCGCGCCGGGCACTTGTCCAGCTCGACACCTTCATCGAGCCGAACGGTGGGCCGGCCATCACCCATCTCGAGACGAAGCGCGGGCGGGGCGTGGCCGTGCAGTGGATGAAGGCCGATGCGGTCTTTGGCCCGCACGGGGTGCCGTGGGGGAAACTGACGGCGGTGGTTGATCTCCCTGCGTGCGGCCACCGGGTCTTTCGAACAGGTCACGGCCGCATGAAGGCGGCAGACTCACCTGCGGCCTCGGGCGGCGCCGCTGCCACGGCTGCACCGGAAGGTTTTCTTGCCGGGCCAATCGGCCTGGTTGCCCTGCGCGACGAGAGCGACACCTGGGGCTATCCCGTGTCGGGCTTCAGCGACGAACTGGGCAGGCCGGAGCTCGATGAGGCGGCCATTGTCGAGTCCGGCCCGCTGGTGAGCGTGATGAACCAGACCTACCGGTGGCAGGCGTCGCGCATCGAACTGAAGCTCATTGCCGTTGCCGGCTCCGAGTTCATGGACATAGTTGTCCGAGCGAACTGGCAGGAGCGGCGGCAGGTGCTGAAACTCGAGGTGCCAACCCAGCTTGTGAGCGGAATGGTCTGGTGCGAGACGCCCGGAGGCGTCGTCACGAGGCCGCAGTCGGGCAACGAGGAACATTTCGTCCATTGGGTTGCCCTCGAGGGTACCCACCGCGGGACGCGCCATACGCTGGGCGTGATGAGCGACTCGACGTGTGCCTACGATGCCTCAGGCGGCCGGCTGAGGCTGACGATTGCGCGCTCGGCGCCGTTTGCCGAGCACCCGCCCTGGCGGGTGGAGAGCCAGTCGGTATCCGCCTACCTCGACCAGGGAGTCCAGGTCCGCCGGTACCGCGTCCTGTTCGCCGCGGGGAGGATCCAGGGCCAGCATCTGGCCCGAGCCGCGGCGGAGTTCCTCACTCCCTGCATCGCGCTGCTCGATTCGGCCCACGAGGGAGACATCCCCTGGGAGCGGTCGCTCCTTTCCATCGCCCCCGCCACCGTGGTGGCGACCGCGGTGAAACAGGCGGAGCAGGGGACGGGCCTGGTTGTCCGTGTGCAGGAGACGGCAGGCCGGGAGACCAGGCTGCGGCTCGAGCATGCAGGACGCTCGTTCACCGCAACGCTTGGCCCGTGGGAGATCAGGACGCTGCGCCTCGGATCGGGCGCGTGCGGCATCAGGCTGGCCAGTATCCCGCTTGTCGAACCGTGAGCAGACGGGCCTCATGTTGCGCTTTGAACCGAAATAGTGTACAATTACCGGCAGATGAACCAACGAACTTAAGAGACATGTGACGTCATGACCGGCGACCTGTTTACAGGCCAGATGGACTATATATACCTCGTCTACGGCTTTGCCTTCATCACGATGGCGCTGGCTGTGTTCGGCCTGATGCGCGTCAAGAACCAGAAGATGCCGTGGGTCTGGCTCCTTGTGTTCGCCTTGTTGCACGGGCTGCACGAATGGGCCGAGATGACGGCGCTGAGCATGGGCGACAAACCATGGCTCGCGATGCTGAGGCTGGTGGTCCTGGCGACGTCGTTCACCTTTCTCCTCAAGTTTGCGCGCGTCTCGGCTCCCGCGCGCGGCAGGAAGTGTGCGCCGAACTGGCGGACACGCGTCCTGTTCTTCTGTGCGCTGACGGGCATCTTTGCCGTTCCGCGGGACATCGGGTTGACCGTCTCGGTCCGTTACCTGCTCGGTCTGGCCGGCGCCCTGTGGGCCAGCCGGGCGTTCTACGGATACTGGAAGGCCCTCTCCGCCCGGTCGCGCTTAGGCTTGCGCCTTGCCGCAGCCGGAATGGCCGTGTATGCCGTCGCCACCGGCATGATCGTGCCCAAGGCCTCGTTCGTGCCTGCGTCCGTGATCAATGACGAGTCCTTCCGTGCCCTCCTTCATTTCCCCGTACAGATGCTGCGTGCTGCCGCAGCCATGCTGGTTGCCTTCGGCCTGTGGCGTCATTATCTGGCACTGAACAGGCCGGAGTCTGTCGGCGCCGCGGTCCGCGCCCGCTGGATCGAGGGGATGGTCGTTGCGGGATTTGTCGCGGTCCTTGCCGTGGGCTGGGCGGGAGCGCAGCTGTCGGGCAGGTATGCCGACCGGGAGGAACGCGCTCATCTTGCCGAGATCGCCATGCTCGCAGCCGACATGGTGGGCCATGAGCAGTCCGGCGCTGCCGCAGCGGACGGCACGAGCGCATCGGCAATCGGCGCGCAACTCAGCAGGGCGTTTGGGCGATCGCCAGCCGGCGATGTTGCACAGGCGGTGCAGCTCGGCAGTGCGGGCATCGTGCTCCTTGGCGAGTACAGGCCCCCGGGGACTGGCCTTGCCGGCACACCCGGCTCAGTGCTCACGAACCTGCCGTCCTTGCTTGAAAAGGCGCTCCGCAGCGCGACTCCCGGCTCGGTCATCCCGATCAACGACGGGAACAATTCGTGGATTGTTGCCTGGTCTAGTGGCGGCGGCAGTCCTGAGTGCGGCCTGATCGTCCACTGCAGCGGCGCGAAGTTGGCGCGCACCATTGCCGCCCACCGGTTCCCGCCCATTGTGATCACCATCCTGGTCCTGTTCATGGTTGTTGGGTTCCTTGTCGTGCGCCAGCGGGACATCGAGCGCAGAGTTGCCCAGCGCGACGGCGAGGCCCGGCTCAAGGAGGCCCAGACGCTCGCCCATGTGGGCAACTGGGAGATAGACCTTGCCACCAACCACCTGGTCTGGTCCGAGGAACTGTGCCGGATCTGCGGCCGAAGCAGCGCTGAGCGCGCCACGCCCGAGGCATTCAGGAAATCCATCCATCCCGATGACCGGAAACGAGTGGATACCACGATGGCCGGAGCCCTCCAGAAGGCCGAGCCGGTTGAACTGGTCCACCGCCTCGTCCTCCCCGATGGCACGGAGAAGACGGTCGTCCATCACTGCCACGCCTTCTTCGACGATACAGGCATCCCGCTCCGGATGATGGGAACCATGCAGGACATTACCGAGCTTACCAAGGCTGTGCAGGCACTCCGTGAAAGCCAGAGGATGATGACCACGCTCCTCAGCAATCTCCCTGGCATGGCCTACCGATGCAGGAACGACGACAAATGGACCGCGCTGTTCGTCAGCGAGGGGTGCGTCGCGCTCACCGGCTATTCCCAGGCCGACCACCTGGACAACACCAAGATCTCGTTGGCAGACATGATTGTCGAGCAGCACCGTGCCCAGGTACGGAAGGCCATCCAGGATGCCATTGCAAAGAACGAACCGTTCAAGGTCACCTATGCCATCCGCGATGCCAGCGGCGCCGAGAAATGGGTCTGGGAGCAGGGCCGTGCCGTTACCGGTGACGATGGTTCCGTCCTGTTCCTCGAGGGCTTCATCACCGACATCACCGAGCGAGTGGTGGCCGAGGAGGAACGTCACAAGATCGAGACCCATCTCCAGCAGACCCAGAAGCTCGAAAGCCTCGGTGTCCTTGCCGGCGGGATTGCCCATGACTTCAACAACCTCCTCATGGCCGTCCTCGGAAATGTCGACCTCGCCCTGATGGAGCTGCCCGAGACCTCGCCCGTGCGGAAGAACCTCGCCGAGATCGAGGCCGTATCCCGCCGCGCCGCGGACCTGTGCCGCCAGATGCTCGCCTACTCAGGCAAAGGCCAGATCGCGGTCAAGGCGCTCAACCTCAACGAGTCCATCCGCGAGGTCAGCCATATGCTTGGCCTGTCCGTGTCGAAGAAGGTCTCGCTTCAGTTCGTCTTTGCCGATGCCCTGCCGCCTGTCCAGGCCGACACGACCCAGATGCACCAGCTGCTGATGAACCTGGTTGTCAACGCCTCCGAGGCCGTCGGCGACCACCAGGGCACCGTCACCGTCTCCACCGGCGCCCGCACCTTCGCGCGCGAGGACTTCACCGGCGTCGTCCTGGGCGACAAGCTTGCTCCAGGCCAGTTTGTCTGGTGCTCTGTTGCCGACACGGGCTGCGGCATGTCCCGCGCAACACAGGCCAGGATCTTCGACCCGTTCTATTCGACCAAGTTCACCGGCCGCGGCCTCGGGCTCGCAACGGCGCTCGGCATTGTCCGCGGCCACAAGGGCGCCATCAAGGTCGAGAGCGAGGAGGGCAAGGGCTCAATCTTCACCGTCTTCCTGCCCGTTGCGGCAGGTGCCGCGGCGAAGGATGCCGTTGCGGGCGGCGATGCCATCCCGCGCGGAACGGGCACCGTCCTCGTCGTTGACGACGATGAACGCATCCGCGGCCTGGCAAAGGGCATGCTCGAGCGCCTCGGCTACAAGGCGCTCCTCGCCGCGGACGGCCGCGAGGCAATTGACGTCTACCGCGCTCGCCAGAAAGAGGTGGAATGCATCATCCTCGACCTCACCATGCCCAACATGGACGGAGAGGAGACCTGCCGTGAAATCCGCTCCATTAATCCGGCCGCAAAAGTCATCATGTCCAGCGGCTATGACGAGCAGGAAGTCGAACAGCGGTTTGCAGGCCTGGGTATTGTCGGTTTCATCCAGAAGCCCTACCGCCTCCCGTTGCTCGCCCGGATCCTCCAGCAACACATTGCCGGCTCCGCCTGATCGGCTCGGCGGCCCTCACCTTGCACGCCTTTAAAAGGAGATGCTTCGTGACATGGAGCCGATGCGGTTTGTGGAAATTCGGGCACCATTGCTGTTTGAGCTCTGTCACGAAGCATCCCCGTCGCGGAACATGGTCCGCGCTATGTTCGCCTCTACTATAGCATAAGGAACATTGCATGAACGTGAAAACAGGAAAGAATCCCCCGCACCGCTCTTTTTCCCGCTCCGGCTCGCAGTTGCGCACCATTTCCTTCCCGCTTGGCGGCATAGGCACGGGCTGCATCGGCCTCGCCGGCAACGGCCAGCTTGTTGACTGGGAAGTGTTCAACAAGCCGAACAAGGGCAGCTTCAATCAGTTCTCCCATTTCGCCATCAAGATCGAGAAGGGAAAGAAGCTGCTCGATGCGCGCGTGCTGCACGGCGATCTCCAGCCGCCCTACATGGGCGGGGTCGCGGGCGCCTGCACCGGTGGCTTCGGCTTTGGTCCCTCTCGGGAGAATCTTGCCGGACTGCCTCATTTCAAGGACACGGTCTTCAACGGCGAGTTCCCCATTGCCCGGATAGCCTATCACGACACGGTGTTTCCCTGTCCCGTCCGGCTCACCGCATTCAACCCGTTCATACCGCTGAACGCGCGGGACTCGGGCATTCCTGCCGCGTTTTTCGAGTTCGAGGTGCGCAACCCATTGCGCACACCGGTTGACTGCACGGTTGCCGGTGTGCTCGGCAATCCATTGCCCGCCCCGAATGTGCATTCGTCGCGCCGCGACGGGTCATGCACGTTTCTTACCCTTGCCACCTCCGGTGTCGAGCCAGGCACCCCGAGATTCGGCGACCTCACCATCGCAACCGATTCGCCCGGCGCCACCGTCCAGCGCAACTGGTTCCGAGGCGGCTGGTTCGATTCGCTCGAGGTGTACTGGCGCGACTTTGCCGCGGTCGGCTCGATGCCCGACAGGCACTATGGCCCCGACCAGAGCGGCGCGGGCAACCATGGCGTCCTCGCCACACGGGTCACCATCCCGGCCCGTGCGTCGCGCTCTGTCCGGTTCGTCATCTCATGGTCGTTTCCCACCTGCGAGAACTACTGGAACAAAGACGCATGCGACTGCGCCACGGCAAAAGGCATTGCAGCGACCTGGAAGAACTATTACGCAACGATCTGGCCCACGTCGGCGTCCAGCGCGGAGTATGCACTGCGGAACTGGGACCGGCTCCAGGCCGACACCCAGACATTCACGGATGCTCTGTTCGACTCGACCATGCCGCTTCCCGCGCTCGATGCCGTCTCAGCCAACCTCTCCATCCTCAAGTCGCCCACCGTCATGCGGCTCGAGGACGGCACGTTTTATGGGTTCGAGGGCTGCTCATGCACGGGCGGCTGCTGCGAGGGATCATGCACCCATGTCTGGAACTACCAGCAGGCTCTCCCGTTCCTGTTCCCCGCGCTTGAACGCTCGATGCGCGAGGCGGATTACCGCCACAATTGCCAGCCGGACGGACGGATGCCGTTCCGCATCCAGCTTCCGCTCGGCGTTGATGCGTCCGGGTTCCGCCCCTGCGCCGACGGCCAGTTCGGCGGCGTGATGAAGGCATATCGCGACTGGAAGATATGCGGGGACACCGCGTGGCTCAGATCGCTCTGGCCCGCCCTCAGGAAATCCATCGAGTTCGCTTGGTCGCCTGAGAACGGCGACAAGTGGGATCCGGACAAGACAGGCGTCCTCCATGGCCGCCAGCATCACACGCTCGACATGGAACTGTTTGGCCCGAACTCGTGGCTGACGGGGTTCTACCTCGGCGCCCTGAAGGCCGGGGCGGAAATGGCCGAGGCAATGGGCGAACCAGACACTGCCGCCGACTACCGCGCGGTGTTCACGAAGGGCAAGGCCTGGGCTGACAAACACCTTTTCAACGGGAAGTTCTACCACCAGCGGGTCAACCTCGACGACCGCTCGATTCCCGATCGGTTCGGCGCCCTCGATTCCTATTGGAACAACGAGCACAAGGAGATCAAGTACCAGATTGGCGAGGGATGCATCATTGACCAAGTGCTCGGCCAATGGCACGCCGACCTCTACGGCCTGGGCGACCTGTTCGATCCGAGGCAGGTGCGCACCGCGCTGCGCTCGTTGTTCGCGCTCAACTTCATCAAGCCGATGCGGAACTTCTACAATGCGTGCCGGATCTACTGCCTGAACGACGAAGCGGGCCTGGTGATCTGCAACTGGCCAAAAGACGCGCGCAAGCCCATGATCCCCATCCCCTACACCCAGGAGGCCATGCACGGCTTCGAGTATGCCGCGGCCATCCACATGATCATGCGCGGCATGGTCGAGCAAGGCATGACGGTGGTCGCGGCTGTGCGCGACCGGTACGACGGCGAAAAGCGGAACCCGTGGAACGAGTTCGAGTGCGGCAGCAACTACGCCCGCTCGATGGCCAGTTACGCCCTGCTGAACGCCTACGCGGGCTTCTCGTTCGACATGACACGCAAGACGATCGGCTTCAACCCGATCATGCCGCGGCACGGATCGTTCTCGTGCCTCTGGTCCCTCGACTCGGGCTGGGGCACCGTGACGGTCAGCAAGGGCACCGTTTCCCTGCGCGTGAACGCCGGCAAGTTGGCCGTGAAGTCACTGCATCTTCCCTTCATGCCGAAGAAGGGCATAGCCGTCTCGCTCGGCACGCGCTCGGTTCCCTGCGCATGGGAGAACGGAACCGTGACGTTTGCGAAACCGGTTTCCATTGACGCGACCACGCCGCTGGTGATTGCCCCAGTTCCCTCGA
>Ga0315278_10003882_pt1 | contig 13440 bp, 9 predicted proteins | sample YL17G06_0_MG_FD_203880 | JGI IMG/M metagenome (GOLD analysis project Ga0315278, IMG submission 203880) | Sediment microbial communities from Yellowstone Lake, YNP, Wyoming, USA - YL17G06_0 | ecosystem: Environmental > Aquatic > Freshwater > Lake > Sediment | place: USA: Wyoming | collected...
ATGGTCGAGGCGGTGGAGGCAGTGTATCGGGAGGTGCTCACTGCGTCGCTGAAGTAGGCAGTATGCGGTAGGCGGTAGGCAGCGTGACACGTGTGATCCACTGCCTACTACCTACTGCCTACTGCCTACTGCCTACTGCCTACTGCCTACTACTTCCTGCCCGCATACAGCGTCACAATCCCGAACGTGAGCGGCGTGGCTGTTGTCTCGCGGAAGCCGCAGGCGGTCAGCCTGCCGAGCATCGTCGCGGGCGGGATGAAGCTGCCGACCGACGCGGGGAGGTACGTGTAGGCGGATCCGTGCCCCGACACCATCCGGCCGATCCGCGGCAGCACGTAGCGGAAGTAGGGCAGGTAGACCGCTCGGACGGCGGCCGACGCGGGAATGCTGAACTCGAGAATCGCCAGGCGACCGCCCGGCTTCAGCACGCGGTACATCTCGGCGAGGCCGCGCTCGGGGTCCTCCACGTTGCGGATGCCGAATGCCACGGTGGCCGCGTCGAGCGACGCCGTGCGGAGCGGGAGCCTGGTGGCGTCCCCGCGGGCAAGCGTCACGCGGCGCGCGTGACCCCGGGCCAGCAGCTTCCGCGCGCCCAGGCGGAGCATCTCTCCCGAGAAATCGACCCCGACGACTCGCAGGGCGCCGGGTACCGCTTCGGCGGCGGTGAGGGCGACGTCGCCGGTTCCGGTGCAGACGTCGACAACCGACTCGCGGCCCGTCAGCTGGAGAGACCGAATCGCCAGGGTTCGCCAGCGCCGGTCGACGCCCGCGCTCAGGAGCCGGTTCAGGAGGTCGTAGCGGGCGGCGATCGCGTCGAACATCGCGGCGACGCGCGTCGGCCGTTTGTCGATCGCCATTACCGCTACGCTCCGGCGGCCATCCGTTGGGTGATGCGCTCGGCCAAATCGAGCGCGCGCCGGCCGTCCTGGCCGGTGACGAGGGGCGGCCGCCCCTCCCGAACCGCGCCGAGAAAGTCGGCCAGTTCGCGGACGAGCGGCTCCTCGCGCGGCACCTCGAGCTTCCCGCCCTCGATCGCGGGGCGCACGCCGGCCCCCCGCACGAGCCGGTAGACCTCGACCTCCTGCGCGGCGTAGTCGATCGACAGGTAGGCGTCGGGCTGGAAGAACCGGATCTTCCTCACGCGATCGCGGCTGATGCGGCTCGCCGTGATGTTGGCGATGCAGCCGTTCTCGAACCGCAGCCTCGCGTTGGCGATGTCGACGCGCCCGGTGAGGACGGGCACCCCGACGGCCTCGATCGAGGCCACCGACGCCGGCACGATCGACAGCACGACGTCCAGGTCGTGGATCATGAGGTCGAACACGACGTCGATGTCGAGCGAGCGCTCGGGGAAGGTGCCCAGCCGGTGCACCTCGATGAACCGCGGGTTCTCGAGGAGACGGGAGGCCGCCGCCACCGCGGGGTTGAACCGCTCGGTGTGGCCCACGGCCAGCAGGGCTCCGCGCGACGCCGCCAGGTCGATCATGCGGTCGGCTTCCTCGACCGACCGGGCCAGCGGCTTCTCGACGAGCACCGGGATGCCGCGGTCGAGAAACGCCGACGCCACCTCCAGGTGCGCCTGGGTCGGCACGGCAATCGACACGGCATCCACCTGGCCGATCAGGTCGCGGTAGTCGGTGAACGGCCGCGACCCGTTGGCGGCCGCGATCTCCGCCGCGCGATCCGGCTTGACGTCGACCACGCCGACCAGCGTCGCGCCGGGCAGGGTCGAGAGAATCCGGGCATGGTGGCGTCCCAGGTGCCCGACGCCGATCGCCGCCACCCGGAGCGGTGTGTCGCTGCTCATGTCGATGGTGCCTGTCAGGCGCCCGCCGGGCGTGCTCTCCCGACGACCGCGATGGCCGCCTGGTCGGCGGCGTCGATGAACGGCTGGAGGTCGAACACGAGGGTCCTGCCCGCGTCGACCGAGAGCGCGGACGCCCCCGCCGCCCGCATCGCGTGAATGGTGGAGAGCCCGACCACCGGCACGTCGAATCGCATGTCCTGGCCCGGCTTGGCCACCTTGACGACACGCGTTCCCGGGCCGGCAAGGCTCCCTGCGCGTGCAATCACCGCGTCGGTGCCTTCCATCGCCTCCACCGCCACGACGGCCGAGTCCTTCACGACGAGCGTCTGTCCGATATCGAGACCGGCCACCGCGTCGGCCATCCGGTAGCCGAACGCCAGGTCGGCCCGCTCCGCGTCGGTCGGCGGCCGCGACGCGATCAGGCCTGGCCGGGCCAGCAGCGGGGTCAGGAACGCGGTCGAGTCGAGCAGTTCGATGCCGTGGTCCCGCATCACGTCGGCGACGGCCGAAATGAGGGAGTCGGTGTTCTTCGACCTCAGCCTGAGCAGCACGGACAGCAGCAGGCGGTCGGGCAGAATGCCCGAGAAGATCTTGACGTGCTTGACCTGGCCGGCCATCACGGCGTGCGTGGCGCCGGCGGCTTCGAGCGCGTCGATGCACGCGCTCAGCTGGCCGAGCGACAGCCACACGATCCCGGCCCGGGGCTCCCGCGCCGCCGCCGCGTTCAATTCGGGCGACGCCTCTTCCTTGACCGCGATGACCGTGACCTCGTGGCCCAGCCGCCGGGCCGCGTCGAGGACCAGGAAGGGGAAGCTGCCGTTTCCGGCGATCAGGCCGATGTGCATCGAGGCTCGATGGCTCCCGCGCGAGGAGCTAGTCTTCCACCACGTGTTCGTCCGCCCGCCGGGTGGGCCTGCGCAGCAGGACGCCGCGGTGCGAGCCGCGGATGAAGTCCACCAGGTACTGCACCTCCGGGCACGCCAGAGACTCGTCGGCCTGGATCCGGCTGACCGCGCGGCTCGTGTTGAGCTTCGAGACGAGCAGGTACCGGTAGGCCCGCTTCAGCTTGCCGACCGAGTCGGACGAGAACCCGCGGCGGACGAGGCCAATCGTGTTCAGGCCGTAGATGCGGGCGCGGTTGCCGACCGTCCTGGCGAACGGCATCGCGTCCTTGGTCACGACCGAGTAGCCGCCGATGAAGGCGTGGCGGCCGACGCGGCAGAACTGGTGCACGCCGGAGAACGCGCTGATGTTGGCGAAGTCCTCCACGTGGACGTGCCCGCCAAGCGTGGCGGCGTTGCCCAGGATGGCGTCGTTCTCGATCGCGCAGTCATGCGCGACGTGCGCGTACGCCATGATCAGGTTGCGGCTGCCGATCCGCGTCACGCCGCCGCCCTCGACCGTCCCGCGGTGGATGGTCACGAACTCGCGGATGGTGTTCCGGTCGCCGATGACGACCCGCGTGGGCTGCCCGGCGTACTTGAGGTGCTGCGGCGCCAGGCCAATCGAGGCGAACGGCGCGATCTCGTTGTCATCGCCGATGTCCGTCCAGCCGTCGACGACTGTCGACGCGCCGATGCGACAGCGTCTTCCGATCGTCACGTGCGGGCCGATCGACGCGTGCTCGGCGATCGTGGTGCCCTCGCCAATCGTCGCCCCCGGGCTGACGACGGCCGACGGGGCGATGGACGTCGCGTCGGGCTCGACGGCCATCAGCAGGTCGGCCTCGGCCACGACCTGCTCGCCGACGTACGCCACGCCGTGCAGGCGCGCGATGCGGCCGCGGCCGGCCCGCCGCGACACCTCCAGCCGGATCCGGTCGCCGGGCACGACCTGGCGGCGGAACTTGGCGTCGTTCACGCCGCGCAGCGCCACTCGCGCCACCGGCCGCCCCTCTTCCCGGTGCAGCAGCAGGATGGCCGACACCTGTGCCAGCGTCTCGATGATCAGGACGCCGGGCACCAGCGGCGCGCCCGGGAAGTGCCCCTGGAAGAAGTCCTCGTTGACGGTCACGTTCTTGACCGCCACCACGCGTTCGTTCGGCACGTGCTCGACGACCGCGTCGACGAGGAACGACGGGTACCGATAGCAGAGCCGGTCGATCAGGAGCGGCAGGGTGTTGGCGTGCACAGATCGCGTCCGGGTCAGGGATCAGCTGTACAAAACGGAAGGCCGGCGGCCCGGCGCGCGTGCCAGCCGCCAGCCCGTCCTCAGGGCGGCCCGCCTCGGATTCCGCCTATTTCCCAGGCGCCTTGACGGCGGCCGTCGTGGCGTCGAACCGCCTGATGATCTCCGGCGTCAGGTCGAGAGAGGGCTCGGCCCACACCAGCCCGGCCTCCGTGCTCAGCAGCATGTGCAGGCTCTTCTCGAGGGCGATCTGCTGAATGATCGGAAAGAGCCTGCGCTGGAAGTCGACCTGCAGCTGCTGCTGCAGCTCCTGCAACTCGGCCTCGGCGTCCTGCTGCATCCGCTGGATCTCGACGTTCAGCTTGTCGATTTCCTTCTGCGTGGCCGCGCGCGCCTCGTCGCTCAACAGCGCGCCGCTGTTCAGCCTCTGCTGGCCGGTCTCGACCTGCTTGTTCTTCGCGGCCAGCTCGGCCAGCTTCCTCTCCTGGAGCGCCTTCACCCTGGAGGATGACGCCTTGCCCTCTGCCGATTCAGAGGCGATCCGCGGGACGTTGATGAAGGCGATCTTCGCGCCCTCGGGGAACGGCTTCGGCGTGGGCGCGGGCTGCGCGGCCGGGGGCGGCGCGGCCGCAGGAGGCTGGGCGGCCGGAGGCGGCGGCGTGGGCGGCTTCTGGGTCGCCGGAGGCGGAGTGGTCGGCGGCTTGGCCTGGGCCAGTGCAATCGTCGGAACGGCTCCCAGCGCCAGGCTGAGGATCACGGCTACGGTGAAGCGTCTCATCACTACAGTCCCTTTCTCTTCTCTCGTGCTCGGTTGACTATCGTCATCGGTCGTACTCGGTCCACCCTAGAACGTCGAACCCACCGCGAACTTGAAGGCGAACGCGCTCTGCGGCTGCAGGTTGTTGTTGAGCACCCCGGCGCGCAGCGGGTTGTAGGCGAAGATCAGCCGGAACGGCACGTTCAGCACCGGCATGAAAAACCGAATCTCGGCACCCGTCGAGGCCTTGAACTCGTTCCAATCCAGATACTGGCCCTCGCCCCTCACCTGGCCCGCGTCGGCGAACAGCACCAGCCGGACCGGGCCCACGAGCGAAATCAGGTACTCGGCATTCAGCAGGAGCATCTTGTTGCCGCCGACCACCAGGCCGGAGTCGACCACTCGCGACTCCAGGGACATGGCGCCTGGAATCAGGGCAGGCAGGAACGTCTGGCCATTGTAGGTCGGCGGTATCACCTGCATCGCCCGCGGCCCGACGGTGCGGATGTCGAAGCCGCGAATGCTGTACTCGCCGCCCGCAAACAGTTTCTCGGTGATCAGCAGCTCCTTGCTGCCGGTGAACGTCGAGATGTACGTCGCCTGGGCCCGGAATCCGAACGAGGTCCTCTTGGTGTGCTGGAAGTAGAAGGTGGCCTCGGCAAACGGCTTGTAGAACGCGGTATCGCCGCCGAGCCCCGCCAGGTCGACCGCCAGCGTGAAACGCTTGCCGGTGGTCGGGGTGATCGGATTGTCAATCGTGTTGCGGCTGACGCTCGGGACGATCTTGCTGATCGTGCGGGCGCCGCCGGCGCCGAGCAGCAGCGAGGACGCCAGGTACGGGTTGCTCGCAATCAGCGCCGGGTTCAGGTACGCCGGGTTGAGATCCGCGACCTTCGTGTGCTCGTAGGAGTAGTTGAGGAACATCCGGGTCAGCTCTTTCAACGGGAACCCGACCATGACGTTCCCGCCGACCGAGTCCTGCGTGAACTGACCGACGTACTCGAGGCGCCGCTTGAAGACGTCGATGCCGCCCGTGATCGGCCGATCGAACAGGTACGGTTCGGTGAAGGCCACCATGTAGCTCTGCGCGCGCGAGCCGGCCTGAAGGTTGACGCTGAACGTCTCGCCCTTTCCCATGAAGTTCGCGGTCTGGAAGCCGAGCGTCCCGAAGAACCCCTCGTACTGGGAGACACCGGCGCCGAACTGGAGCTGGTTCCGATTCTGCTCCTCGAACTTCAGCATGACGTCCATCTTGTTGTCGGTGCCCGGCGTCTCCTTGACGTCGACGTCCTTGCCGCCCTCGAGCGGCTTGAAGTACGCCAGCTGGTTGATCCGCTTGATGGAGTACTTCAGCGCCTCCGTGTTGAAGATCCCCTCTTCATAGAGCCGGAGCTCTCGGCGCACGACCGTGTCGCGCGTCGTCGTGTTGCCCGTGAAGAGGATCCGGTTGACGAAGTACTGCTTGCCCTCGTCCACCTGCAGCGTCACGTCCACCGACGGCCCGGCGACGCCGGGCTTCGGCGGGGCGGCCTTGGCCGGCTTGGCCTGGCCTGGTCCCGGCGGGATCGGCGGCGGCATCTTCGCGGCGTCGTCAGGCTTGGCGCCCGACGGCGGCGGGACAGCCTCGGCAGGCTTCGCACCCGGCGCCGCTGCGCCCTCGGCCGCGGAGGCAGTCTCCTCGTGCGGCTTGACCATCGGCACCAGGTTGAACTGGTAGTAGCCGGCCGATCCGTACAGCTCCTTCGCCTTCTCGTAGCCCTTCCTGATCGCCTTGTCGCTGTAGAAGTCGCCGTCCCTGACCTTGAACAGTGGCCGCAGCCCCTCCGGCCGAATGATCTTGTTCCCTTCGAACGCCAGCGACGCGACGCGGTAGCGCAGCCCTTCCGTCACCTCAATCCCGAGCTCCATCCACCTGGTCCTGCGATCGATGGAGTCCTCGAGATAGCGGAACGACGGGTCGCCGATTCGCGCCGTGTAGTACCCCTTGTCGCGGTAGTAGCCCACGATCCGATCGGCGTCCTCCTCGTACTTCCCTTCCTGGTAGCTGCTCGAGCCGGTGATGAAGGAGAAGGGCCCGCGCCCTTTGTTGTTCTTCATCTGGCGCTTGAGCGCCGAACTGGCGATCGCCTTGTTCCCGCTGAACACGACGTCGCGGATCTTGACCTGCGGCCCCTCGTCCACCATGAACGTCAGGTTCACGAGCTTGGGCCCCCCAGGGAGCGACTTGATGTCGGGCGCCACCGTCGCGAACTGGTAGCCCTTCTCGGCCAGCATGTCGAGGATGATCTTCTTCACCTTTCGAATCATGCCGGGGTCGATGAACGAGTCGAGCCGGATGGTGGAGTTCTCCTCCTTCAGCTTCTCGTCGATCTTGGACCGCTCGAGGTGTTTGGCCCCCTGGTAGTCCACGATCTTGACGCGCTGCCGCTCCTCGAGGTTGTAGGCAATCAGCTTGCCGATGACGCCGTTCGAGAACGGGTAGTCGCTGACCTCGATCGAGAGGTTGTCGAGAAACTTCGTCGCCCACAGATCTCTGAAGTCTGTTTTCAGCAATTCGGGCGTCTGCTGGGCGTCCCAGCCGGTCCAGGTCCCCGTCCTCGGGTCGCTGGTCTTCGTGTGGATGTAGTAGAGGTAGGTCTCGGCCTCGATGACCGACGCGCCGCCCTGCTCGGGGAAGCAGAGACCGAGCTTGTAGATAACCGGACCGGACCCCGCCGGCGGCAACTGGACGGGCGGCCCGACCTCCTGGCCGCACCAGATCACCCGCCCCTCCTGCAGAGGCTTCGGCGGCTGTTGGCCGGCCGCCTGCGTCGCCGGCGGCGCCTGCGGGAGCGTGACACGCGGGGCGGCAAGCGTACCGGCCGGACCCGCCGTCGTGGCGGACCACTGCGACGGAGCGCGCCAGGATGGGGGCGCCTGGGGGCCCGGCGCCGCATCGGCCCGCAGGCCGGCGCCGGCCAGGATCGACGCCCACACGAGAAGACGAAAACCGAACGTGCGCATGAAGTCGTGTTCGAATCGAACCGAGCGCTCACCCGGACTGCCGGGCACGCATCTCCGGCGCCGCTCAGGCGCCGGGATGATCACCATAGTTTACAGGGTATTAGACGTTTCAGGCCAGCCCGTGGCTTTCATCAGCGCCGCCGGCCCGTCGGAACGCCAGCGCGCCCCCCTCGACGAACACCTCGACGGCGCCCCGCGCCGCCCCTCGGATGAGCGCCTCGGACAGCGGGTCCTCGACGTGCTTCTGCAGGGCCCGCCGCAGGGGGCGTGCCCCGTACGACCGGTCCCGGCACGTCGCGTTGACGATCCAGCCCGCGGCGTCGTCGGTGAGCGCCACCGTCAGCCCGCGGGGGGTCAGCTGCTCGTTCAGCTGGCCGACGAGAAGCGCCAAGATCCGCCGGAGATCGTGGTCCGACAACGGGTCGAACACGATGACTTCGTCAATCCGGTTGAGGAACTCGGGGTTGAAGGTCCTGCGCACCTCTCCGAGCGCGATGTCCGACAGGCTCCGGCTGACCTCGGAGGCCGCCGCGGACTGGAACCCGACCCCGCCCTGTTTCTGCATGAACCGCGCTCCGACGTTCGACGTCAGGATGACGACCGTGTTCTTGAAATCGACGCGGGTCCCGAGGCCGTCGGCGAGGTGGCCGTCCTCGAATACCTGCAGCAGGACGTTGAAGACCTCCGGGTGTGCCTTCTCGATCTCGTCGAGCAGCACCACGGAATACGGGTGGCGCTTCACCCGCTCGGTCAGCTGGCCGCCCTCGTCGTGGCCGACGTAGCCCGGCGGAGACCCGATGAGCTTCGACACGGAGTGCTTCTCGGCGAACTCGGACATGTCGAAGCGGATGAGCGCGCGGTCGCTGCCGAACAGGCCACCCGCCAGGGCGCGGGCCAGCTCGGTCTTGCCGACGCCCGTCGGCCCCAGGAAGATGAAGCTCCCGACGGGGCGGTTCGGGTGCTTGAGCCCGGCGCGTGCGCGCCGAATCGCCCTGGCCAGCGCCGACACCGCGGCGTCCTGGCTGACGACGCGCCGGTGCAGCTGCTCCTCGAGGCCGAGCAGCCGCTCGGCTTCGTCCTGTCCGATCGAGGTCAGGGGCACGCCAGTCCACTTCGACACCACCTCGTCGATTTCTGACCGGCCGACGACCGCCCGCGTCGTGAGCCCGCTCGCGTCCGGCGGCCCGCCGGCGCTTGCGGCTCGGAGCTTGGCCGTTGCCCCGGCCTCGTCGAGCACGTCGATCGCCTTGTCGGGCAGGAACCGGTCCGCGATGTAGCGGCTCGATTGGTAGACGGCGGCCTCGACGGCGTCGCGGGTGTACTCGACGTTGTGGAACTGCTCGTAGCGGCTCTTCACGCCGAGCAGGATCTCGACCGTCTCGGCCTCGGACGGCGCATCGACGGTGATGGCCTGGAACCGGCGCTCGAGCGAGCGGTCCTTCCCGATGTGCTTCCGGTACTCCGCCGGGGTCGTCGCGCCGATGCAGCGGATCTCCCCTCGCGAGAGCGCCGGCTTCAGGATGCTGGCGGCGTCGAGCGAGCCTTCGGCCGCCCCCGCGCCCACCAGGGTGTGCAGCTCGTCGATGAACACGATGAGGTTCGGATCGTCGGCCAGTTCCTTGACGATCGCCTTGAGGCGCTCTTCGAACTGCCCGCGGTACTTGGTACCGGCGACGATCAGGCCCAGGTCGAGGGCCACGAGCCGCTTGCCCGCGAGGAAGTGCGGCACGTCGCCGGCGGCGATCTGCTGCGCGAGCCCTTCGACGATGGCCGTCTTGCCCACGCCGGGTTCGCCGACCAGGACCGCGTTGTTCTTGGTGCGGCGGCACAGCACCTGGAGAACCCGCCCGACCTCCCGTTCCCGCCCCACCAGCGGGTCGAGCCGGCGAGCGCCCGCGTCCTCGGTCAGGTCGCGGCTGAACTGGGCGACGAGCGTCGAGTCGTTGCGCCGGGCGGGCACCGGCGGCTTCCCGTCAATCGTCCTGGCGACGTCCTCGCGAACCGCGCCGAGCCGGATCCCGCGCCCGGCGAGAACCGCGGCTGCCATCGACTGCTCCTCGCGGAGGATCCCGAGCAGCAGGTGCTCGGTCCCGATGTAGGTGTGGAGCAGACGGTCCGCCTCCTCGGTGGCGAAGCCGAGCGCGCGCTTCGTCTCCGCACCAAACGGAATCTCGTCCGAGGCGGGCACCTTCGCGCGAAACACCGTCCGGCCTTCAACCTCACGGCGAAGCGTCTCGGCCGACACGCTCGACCGCGCGAGGACGCGGCTCATCAGCCCCTTGCCTTCGCGAATCAGGCCGAGCAGCAGGTGCTCGGTCTCGATCGAGGCGCTCCCGAGCTGGCTGGCTTCGTAGCGCGCGAAGAACAGCACGCGCCTCGCCGTTTCCGTGTACCGTTCGAACATCGGGGCTACCTGCCGAGAATGGCGCGAGTTGTGCGCAAGGGAAGTCTCCTCGCATTATTGCGCGGGTTCCCTCGAACCAGACAGCGGGCCCGTGTCCCGCGCGGGGCCGGTGAGACGTCAGACGTGGTCCGGTCCGTCCGCTCCCGCCTTCGCTGCTTCGCAGCTTCGGAGCGGCGGGCCCGGGCTCCCGCCTTCGCCCACCCGCCTGTCGATTTCAGGCTTCGGCGTGGCACGCCGGAGCGCTTCGCGCGAAGGCGGCCGGTTCAGCGGACCTCACAGTCGCCCTTCGTGCCGGCCCGACCCGCGTCTGCCTCTCGCGCCGGCCGCTGCCGATGGTGGGAGGCCGTGGTCCGGTTCACGCCAGGCGGCCGTTCTCGAGCCGGAGGACGCGGTCGCACATGGCGGCCAGGCGCAGGTTGTGGGTGGCGATGATCGACGTGAGCTGCTGCTCGCGGTGCATCTCGCGCAGCAGGCCGTGCAGCGACTCGGCGGTCTGCTCGTCGAGGTCGCCCGTCGGCTCATCGGCCAGGAGCAACGCCGGGCCCGGCACCAACGCGCGGGCAATCGCCACACGTTGCTGCTCGCCGCCCGACAGCGTCCCCGGGCGATGGCCGAGCCGGTCGCCGAGACCGACGCGCCTCAGCAGCGCCTCGGCGGCCGACCGAGCCTCGGACACCGGCGTCCGCGCGATGCGCAGCGGCATCTCGGTGTTCTCGACGGCGGTGAACTCCGGCAGCAGGTGATGAAACTGGAAGACGAACCCGATCTGGCGGTTGCGAAAGACGACCCGCTCGGCGTCGGCCATTCGCGATAGATCGGCGTCGCCAATCCGGACGGTTCCCGCCTCGAACCGGTCGAGGCCGCCCAGCACGTGCAGCAGCGTGCTCTTGCCCACACCGGACGCGCCGACGATCGCCACCATCTCGCCACGCTCGACCGAGAGATCGAGCCCCCGCAACACGTGCAGCGTCTGCGTCGGCGCGCGGTAGGACTTCTCGAGGGCGGTGACTTGGACAAAGGACATAGGCACTACACTAGCTGGCAGCTGACAGCGGACAGCGGATCACGAAAACGCGCAGCTGGCGGCGGATCACGGGAGTGCGCGCCGGGCGGCGGACGCCTGTCCGCTGTCGGCTGACAGCTGCCAGCTGGCTGCTATCCGTATCGCAACGCCTCCGCCGGGTCCAGCTTCGACGCCTGCCGGGACGGATAGATCGTCGCGACCAGGCAGATCGCGAAGGCCAGCACGACCACCAGGACGAAGTCGAGCGGCAGGATCACGAACGGCACGTGCGTCACCTGGTAGACGTCGAACGGGAGGCGGATCAACTGATACCGATCGGCCACGGTCGAGACCAGCCAGCCGGCCCCCGCGCCGAGCCCGGTGCCCACCAGCCCGATCATCGCCCCCTGGAGCATGAAGACGAGCATGATGCTCCGGCCCGACGCGCCCATCGTCTTCAGGATGGCGATGTCGCGGTGCTTCTCCATCACCAGCAGGATCAGCGACGCGACGATGTTGAGCCCGGCCACCACGATGATCAGCCCGATGGTGATCGAGATGGCCATCTTCTCCAGCCACAGCGCAGTGAACAGCGACTGGTTCAGCTTCGTCCAGTCCTCAGTCAGGTAGACGCCCGCCGACTGGTCCATGATGGCGCGGGCCACCTCCGGCGCACGGTAGATGTCATCGACGCGGAGTTCGATCAGCTCCGGCTCGTCGCGGCCGGTCAGGCGCTCGGCGACCGGGATGGTCACCAGCCCGTAGGTCGTGTCGAATTCGAACAGGCCGAGCGAGAAAATCCCGGCGACCGTGAAGGGCCGCGACCGCGGCAGCATCCCCATCGGCGACAGCGTGCCCTCCGGCGTCAGCAGCTGGACCCGGTCCCCCACGCGCACGCCCAGTTTCTTCGCCAGGTCGACTCCGATCAGGATGCCCGGCGGACCGTCCCCGGCGGCCGCCAGCGCGGCGAGGCTGCCCTGCCGCATCGAGCGCCCGATGTCGGTCACGCTCGGCTCGAGCGCCGGGTCGATCCCCTTGAGGGTGACAAAGGACTTCCCCTGCGGCGTCGACACCAGGCCGATGCCGATGATGGCGGGCGCCGCGCCGACGACGTGCGGGAACTGCCGGAGCTGACGGACGGTGGCCTGGTAGTCGCTGAGTCCGTCGCCCTTCCAGACGTACACGTGCGCGGTACTGCCCAGGATGCGGTCGCGGAGTTCCCCCTGCAGGCCGGTCGTCAGCGCCAGGGCGATGATGACGGCCATCACGCCGACCATCACGCCGACCGTCGAGATCAGCGAGATCACCGAGATGAGCGCCTGCTTGCGCCTCGCCAGCAGGTAGCGGAGAGCCACGTGGAGCTCGAAGGGGAGGTTCATCACAACCAGCTGGCAGCTGGCAGCTGTCGGCTGGCAGCGGATCCGCGTGGGGGCTGTCCGCTGTCAGCTGCCGGCTGGCGGCTGTCACTCCTTCCTGGTTCGCATCAGCGGGAACAGGATCACGTCCCTGATCGAGTGGCTGCCTGTGAGCAGCATGACGAGCCGGTCGATGCCCACGCCCTCGCCGCCAGCCGGCGGCATGCCGTACTCGAGGGCGCGGATGTAGTCCTCGTCCATTTCGTGCGCCTCGGCGTCGCCCTTCTGCCGCTCGGCTTGCTGCTGCTCGAAGCGCCGCCGCTGCTCGGCCGGGTCGTTCAGCTCGCTGAACGCGTTGGCCAGCTCGAACCCGCCGGCGTAGAGCTCGAACCGCTCGACGGTGTCCGGGTCGTCCGGCTTCTGCTTGGACAGCGGCGACACCTCGGTTGGGAAGTCGTACACGAACGTCGGCTGAACGAGCGACTCCTCCCACAGCGCCTCGAACAGGGTCGCGGTGATCTTCCCGGGGCCCATGCCCGGCTCGATCTCGACGCCGAGCTGGCCCGAGAGCGCACCTGCCGCCGCCCTGTCACGCAGCTCCGCCTCGGTCACTGCCCGTCCAAGCCGACGCGACGCTTTGTCCGCGACCGCGCCCCGCATCGGGAGGCGTCGGAACGGCGCCCGGAACGAGATCGTGGCGTCGCCGTATTTCACGTCCTCGCCGCCGGTCACCGTCCGCGCCACCTCCGCCAGCATCTCCTCGGTCATCGTCATCAGCTCGAGGTAGTTGCTGTAGGCCTGGTAGAACTCGAGCATCGTGAACTCGGGGTTGTGCTGCGTCGAGATCCCCTCGTTCCTGAAATTGCGGTTGATCTCGTAGACCCGCTCCATGCCGCCGACCAGGAGGCGCTTCAGGTAGAGCTCGGGCGCGATGCGGAGATACAGCCGCATGTCGAGCGCGTGGTGATGGGTCACGAACGGGCG
>Ga0315278_10003884_pt1 | contig 13437 bp, 6 predicted proteins | sample YL17G06_0_MG_FD_203880 | JGI IMG/M metagenome (GOLD analysis project Ga0315278, IMG submission 203880) | Sediment microbial communities from Yellowstone Lake, YNP, Wyoming, USA - YL17G06_0 | ecosystem: Environmental > Aquatic > Freshwater > Lake > Sediment | place: USA: Wyoming | collected...
TGGCCATCGACGGCCTGGAGAACCCGCTCCCCGGCTATCGGGACACACGCCTCTACTTCGACCAGTTCCGGTCGGCGCTGGCGGGGAACCGGACGCCGGCGGACGCCGCCGGCCTCCTTCCTGCCGACCCGGCCGTCCGTCACAGCACCGGGGAGCACTTTCTCGTCCATCTCGACGAGCCCGAGTACCGCCGGCGCGTGGACGACCCCGAGATCCGCCCCTGGATCGACCTCGTGCGCGCGGAGGAAGCCTACGGCATCACCCTCCTCGAGGGCATGGAATTGGGTCGCATCCGCCGCGTTGCGATTCACGGCGACACGAAGCTCGACAACTTCCTGTTCTCGACCCGGACCGGGCGGGCGAAGGCGCTGGTCGACCTCGACACGATCATGCCGCACAGCTGGCTGGCCGACTGGGGCGACATGGTCAGGTCGCTGGTGAACGTGGCCGGAGAGAAGGAGCGGGATCTCTCGCGGGTCCGCGTCGACATGGATGTGTTCCGCGCGGTGGCGCGCGGCTTTCTCTCGACGGCGCACGAAGTGACACCGGCGGAAGTCGAGCTCATGGCCGACGCCCCGCAGATCATCGCGCTCGAACTCGGCCTCAGGTTCCTCACCGACTACCTGCGCGGCGACAGCTACTTCAAGCTGGGGCCCGCCGATCCGCCCGACCTCAACCGCGCGAGGGCCATGGCGCAGCTCACGCTCTTCCGCAGGTTCCGGGAGTGCGCCGACCAGGCCCGGCGGTTCATCGAGGAGCTGCAGGCGGAGCGACTGGCGAAAGGAATGGCGTGACGATGGCGGTACGCGAACTGAAGATCGGCGCGTCGGGCGTTCGCGGGGTGGTGGGCGAGGCCTTCACGCCGGAGCTGATCGTGAACTTCAGCTGCGCCTTCGGGACGTGGTGCGGCGGCGGCCCCGTGGTGATCGGACGCGACACGCGCCGCTCGAGCACCGCGTTCCGCTCGGCGGTCGTGTCTGGGCTTCTCTCGACCGGCTGCCGTGTCATCGACCTTGGCGTCAGCTCCAGCCCGCTGGTGTCCTTCACGATCCGCGAACTCGGCGCCTCGGGGGGAATTGCCGTCACGGGCAGCCACAACGACGCGGCCTGGAACGCGCTCAAGTTCTTCGGGCCCGACGGCGCGCTGGTCAATGCGGCAAAGAACGGAGAGCTGCTCGACATCTACCACGGCGCCGCGTTCGGGCTGGCGGGGTGCGACCGGCTCCTGCCCGTGGAGACGGCGCCGGATGTCGAGGACCGCTACCTCGAGCACCTGGCAAGCGCTCTCGACCTCGATCCGATCCGCGAACGTCACTTCCGCGTCGCCGTCGACTTCAACAACGGCGGATGCGGACGCGTCGCGTCGCGCTTTCTCCAGCGGCTCCGCTGCACGCTGCTCCCGGTGAACGCCGAGCCGACGGGAGAGTTCGCCCACCCGCCCGCGCCCACCGTTGCGAACATGCGCCAACTCGCCACCCTGGCCCGCTGCTTCAACGCCGACCTGGGGGCGGCGCTCAACGTGGACGGCGACCGCGTGGGCTTCGTCACGGCCGAGGGCGACGCGCTCTCGGAGGAGTATTCGCTGCCGCTCGCCGCCACCCCGCGGCTGCGGCGCCGGCCAGGCCCCGTGGTGACGAGTTACTCGACCTCCGGTATGGTCGAGGCCCTGGCCCGGGCGCACGGTCAGCGCGTGGTCCGCGGACCTGTCGGCGAGAGCCAGATCGTCGACCTCGGCCTCGCCGAGGGCGCCGTCATCGCGGGGGAGGGCAGCGGCGGCGTCGCGGTGCTGCCGCTCGGCGTGGCCTACGACGGGCTGCTCACACTCGGCCTCGTGCTCGAGGAGATGGCGACGAGCGGCCGGAGCCTGGCGGATCTCGCCGCCGGCCTCCCGAGTCTCTTCATGCGGAAACGCGAGCTGCCGTGCCCTCCGAACCTGGTCTACAAGGTGCTCGACCTCTTCCGCCGCCACCACGCGGGGGACGGCCCCGACTGCACCGACGGCGTCCGCCTCGCGTGGGGGGACTCGTGGCTGCACGTGCGCGCGTCGGGCACCGAGCCGCTCCTGCGCATCATCGCCGAGTCTCCCGATCGGGAGCGCGCCGAAACGCTCGCTGACGACGCCATGGCCTTCGCCCGGCGGATTACTTTCGGGCACGAAGGGAGCTGAGCCGATGCCGCATCCCCTGTCGCTCAAGATCGGGCCGTCCGGCGTTCGCGGGGTCATCGGCGAGTCGCTCACCCCGCAGCTCGTCACCAGCTTCGCCGCGGCGTTCGGCACCTACTGCGGCGCTGGCCCCATCCTGATCGGCACCGACACGCGGCCGTCCGGCGAGATGCTGAAGCACGCGGCCATCGCGGGCCTCCTCAGCGTCGGCTGCACGCCGGTCGACGTGGGCCTCGTCGCGGTCCCCGCGCTGATGCTCCACGTGCGCGAGGCGGGCGCGCTCGGCGGCATCTCGGTCGGCGGCGGCCACGGCTCGCTCGACTGGAACGCCCTCGGGTTCATCGGCTCGGGAGGGCTGGCGCTTCGCGCCAACCAGTCGGCCGAGCTCACGGACCTCTATCACCAGGGCGTCTTCCCGCGCGTTGGCGCGCTGGAGATGTCGGAGGCCCGCGCGGACCCCACGACCGTCGCGCGTCACGTCCGCGCCATCACCAGCGCGGTTGACGCCGACCGGATTCGCGCGACGCGGTTCACGGTGGCCGTCGATTCGAAGAGCGACACGGCGCTCATCTCCAGCCGGCGCCTGCTCGAGGCGCTAGGCTGCGACGTGGTTGCCGTCGGGGCAGCGACCGGCACCTCGTATCCGGACAGCCCCGAGCTGGAGGACGCCGATCTGGCCGAACTCGGCGAACTCGTGCGCCGCTCGGGCGCCGCCGTCGGCTTCGCCCAGGACGCCGACGGGGACCGGCTCGCCGTCGTCGACGAGCGGGGCGTGCCGCTCGGCGCGGATGCCGCCGTGGCCCTCGTCGTCCAGCGCTGGCTCGAGCGCAAGCCTGGGCCCGTGGTCGTGAGCGTCTCGACGAGTCGCATGGTGGACGATGTGGCGGCGAGGTTCGGGTGCGTCGTGCACCGCTCCCGGGTGGGCGAGGCGTTCGTGCTCGAGGCCATGAACGACCACGGCGCCGAGGTGGGCGGTGAAGGGGGCGGCGGCGTGATGGTCGCTCCGATCAACCCGTGCCGCGACAGCTTCGCCGCGATGGCCGTGATCCTCGAGAAGATGGCGGTTTCGGGGGAGTCGGTTGCGACCGTGCGTGGCCGGGTGCCCCGCTACTCGATGGTCACCGAGCGCCTCCTCTGCCCGGCGCGGGATGTCGCACCCTCGCTGCGCCTGATCAGGAGCCTGTTCCCGGGCGAGCGTTTCGACGTCACCGACGGCGTGAAGGTGATGTGGCCCGACCGCTGGCTCCTCGCGCGCCCCGCGACGAGCGAGCCCGTGATACGGCTGGCGGCCGAAGCTCCGACCGAGGCAGAAGCCCGAATCCTAATCAACCGGGTTCTCGAGGTCCTGAGCCCCGGGGCGTGAACGCCGCGACTTCAGCGCGCCCGGACCACGCCGGGAGTCCGTGCTAAGCTTTCGGCACATCGGTCGTCGAGACCGGGAGCCAACCGTGGATTCCGAGCATCGCGAGCCCGCCGCTTCGTCCCAACCCCTGCTGGAGATCGGCAGCGAGTTCGGCCGCTACCGCGTCCTGGGAGCGCTCGGCGCCGGAGGCATGGGCGAGGTCTACCTCGCCGAGGATCGAGAACTGGGTCGCCGGGTGGCCATCAAGCGGCTCGGCGGCTGGCTGCAGGACGAGGACGGCGCGGCGCGATTCAGGCGGGAGGCGCGCACCCTCGCGTCGCTCAACCATCCGAACATCGTCACGATCTACTCCGTCGAGCGCGAGAACGGCATCGACTTCCTGACGATGGAACTCGTCGAGGGACCGTCGCTTGGTGAACGGATCGCCGCCGGACCGATGCCCCTTCCCGAGGCCATCGGGATCGCGAGGCAGATCGCCGACGCGCTCGGGATCGCCCATGCGAGCGGGGTCGTCCATCGCGATCTGAAGCCGGCGAACGTCAAGATCACGAGCGACGGCAAGGTGAAGGTGCTGGATTTCGGCCTGGCGAAGAGAGCCGTGCCGGCGGGTGCAGGGGACCGGTCCCAGGAGGCCACGCTCACCCGAGGTCCCACCATCGCGGGCTCGGTGCTGGGCACGCCTCCCTACATGAGCCCCGAGCAGGCGCGCGGCGAGCCGGTGGACGAGCGGGCCGATGCCTGGGCGTTCGGGTGCGTGCTGTACGAGATGCTCGCCGGGCGGCGGGCGTTTCCGGGGCGCACGGCGGCGGATGTCTTGGCTGCGATCCTCAAGGACGAGCCACGATGGGACGCGCTGCCGCCATCGACTCCGCCGATCGTCCGGGATCTGATCCGCCACTGCCTCGAGAAGAACCCCGGGCAACGCCTCGGTGACATGGCCGGGGCTTCCGGCGCGCTGGCGGAGCTCGCGTCCGGCGCGACCCGGTCGGGCTCCCTGACCGAGACGTCGATCGCAGCGTCCGTGCCAGCGGGACGCGTTGCCGGTAGACGGCGTGGAGCACGGATTGCGGTGGCGGCGCTCATCGTCGCGACCGTGGCGATGGTCGCGGTCGGACTCTGGAACCTCGCGCGTGGCCGGTCGTCGGGCCCGTCGATCAGGTCGATCGCCGTGCTTCCCCTGACCAACGCCTCCGGCAAACCGGACGATCAGTACTTCGCGGACGGGATGACCGACATGCTGATCGCGAACCTGGGGAGCATCGAGGCGCTCAAGGTGATCTCGCGAACCTCTGTCATGGCTTACAGGGGCGGCAGCAAGCCCCTGCGCGAGATCGCCCGGGACCTGAAGGTGCAGGCCATCGTCGAGGGTTCGGCGCTGCGATCCGGCGACCGCGCGCGGATCACCGCGCGTCTGATCGACGCCCGCACCGAGACGATCCTCTGGTCGGACGCCTACGAGCGCGACATGCGCGACGTGATGGCGATGCAGGGCGACGTCGCACGCGCCATCGCCGGCAGGATCCAGGCGACGCTGGCGCCCGACGTCGAGCGGCGCCTGACGGCCAGACCGGTGCGTTCCGACGTCTACGAGGACTACCTCAAGGGCCGCTTCTTCCTCTATCAGTCGTCACCCGAAGCGCTTCAGAAGGCCGAAGAGTTCTTCGACGGCGCGCTGAAGAAAGACCCGGCCTTCGCACTCGCGCACGCCGGGCTCGCCGACATTAACGTGGTCCGCAGCTTCTCCGGGCTCGTCCGGCCCGCAGAGGCGCTCGAGATGGCGAGAATGCACGCGGTACGGGCGATCCAGCTGGACGACCAGATGGCCGACGGGCACGCGTCGCTGGCGTGGATCAGCTTTCTGAACTGGGACTGGGTCACCGCGGAGCAGGAGTTCCGGCGAGCCCTCCAGCTGAACCCGGGCAATGCCTTGGCGCGGATCAACTACGCGCACTTCCTCGCGGGGCGGGGGAGACTCGAGGAGGCCCTGCGCGAAGGTCAGCGCGCACGTGAACTCGATCCCCTGTCGCTCCCACTGCACACCGCCTACGCCGCGGTGCTGATCGGTGCCGGCCGGTACGACGACGCCATCGCGGTGTGTCGGGAAGCCCTGCGCATGAATCCAGGCTTCTTCTGGGCGCACACTCACCTCTGGAGGGCGTACGCGCAGAAGGGGAGGTTCGAGGAGGCGTTGGCGGCGGCGCGCGCGTCGTTCTCGGCCCAGGGCGACGCCGGGCTGCTCGAGGCGCTCGAGCGCGGCCGGCGGCAGGCGGGCTACCCCGGGGCGATGCGCGAGGCGGCCGAGACCTTGGCGGCACGGGCGCGCACGCAGTACGTGATGGCCTTGAGTGTGGCCTCGCTGTACGCGCAAGCCGGCGAGAAGAAGGCGGCAATCGACTGGCTGGAACGGGCCTACCAGCAGCATGGCGCGCTCCTCGAGCACATTAGGATTTCCCCAGAATTCAAGGAGTTGCGCCCCGATCCCAGGTTCCAGGACCTCCTGCGCCGCTTGAACCTCGCCGACGACCAGATCGGCGGAGGCTCCCGTTGAGCATCACCCGCGTCCTCGCGCTGGCGCTCCTCGTCCCGTGCGGCATTGCGGTTGGCCACGCCCTCCCGCAGCAGGCCGGGCAGCCGCAGCCGCCCTCCGAGCGTCCGACCAAGCCGTTCGTCTCGCAGCTGATCACGACGTGGGGCGAGCAGGTGACTCCGCGGAACGCGTGGACCGAGCACCCGCGGCCGCAGCTGGTTCGCGACGGGTGGCAGAACCTGAATGGGAACTGGGACTACGCGATTACGCCGATCGCCGAGCGCACGCCGCCGGCCGCCTGGGACGGTCGCATCCTCGTCCCCTTCTCGCTCGAATCGAGGCTCGGAGGCGTTCAGCGGCTGCTCGACGCGTCGGAAGCGCTCTGGTACCGCCGGACCTTCCGCGTAGTGCCAGCAGCGGGGCGGCGAACGCTGCTCAACTTCGAAGCGGTTGACTACCGGTGCGAGGTGTTCGTCAACCGGCGCCCGGTCGGCACCCACGAGGGCGGTCACACGCCGTTCTTCTTCGACATCACGGACGCGCTCCGCGCTGGCGACAACGAGCTTCTGGTTCGCGTCGAGGACGAGACCGAGGGCTGGCAGCTGCGCGGCAAGCAGGTGCGGAACGCCCGCGGCATCTGGTACACCCAGGTGTCCGGGATCTGGCAGACGGTCTGGCTCGAGCAGGTGGCGGCCAGCTACGTGGAGGACCTGACCATCACCACCGATGCCGGTAGCGGCACCATTACCGTCCGCCCGAAGATCGGCGGTAGCGGCGGCGCGCGCACGCTCCGCGTCGTCGTCAGCGACGCCGGCCGCACGGTCGCGGAGACGAGGGGCGACGGCGCCAGCCTGTCGCTCGTCGTAAAGAACGCGCGCCTCTGGTCGCCCGACTCGCCGCACCTCTACGACCTCAAGGTCTCGCTGCTCGACGCCTCGGGCAAGGCCGTCGACGAGGTGCGGTCGTACGCCGGGATTCGGACCGTCGGCAAGGTCCGCGACGCGGAGGGCCACTGGAGGTTCACGCTCAACGGCCAAGTGGTCTTCCACTGGGGGCCGCTCGACCAGGGATGGTGGCCGGACGGCCTGCTGACGCCGCCCTCGGACGCCGGGATGCGGTCGGACATCGAGTTCCTGAAGGCGGCCGGCTTCAACATGATCCGGAAGCACATCAAGGTCGAGCCGCGGCGCTACTACTACCACTGCGACCGGATCGGCATGATGGTCTGGCAGGACCAGGTCAGCGGCGGGCCCAGCCCCAAGTGGACGAGACTCGCCCCGGGTCCGCGCGACGCCGACTGGCCCGACGACCATCACGCGCAGTTCATGCTGGAGCTGGAGCGGATGATCGACACGCTCGAGAGCCACCCGTCCATCGTGGCCTGGGTGCCGTTCAACGAGTCGTGGGGGCAGCATCGCACGATGGAGGTCGGCGCGTTCGTCGCGCGCCGCGATCCGACCCGTCTCCTCAACATCGCCAGCGGTGGCAACTTCTGGCCGGTCGGCGACATCGTCGACGACCACAAGTACCCGCACCCGGGGTTCTCGTTCGACCCCGCCCGCGACGAGCGCTTCATCAAGGTGATGGGGGAGTTCGGCGGGCACGGGTATCCCGTGCCGGGGAATCTCTGGGACGCCGGCCGCCGCAACTGGGGCTACGGCGACCTGCCGAAGACCGAGGCGGAGTACAAGGAGCGGTACGCGACGTCGATCCGAATGCTGAACGACCTGCGCCGCCAGGGGATCGCGGGGGGCGTCTACACGCAGACGACGGACGTCGAGGGTGAGGTCAACGGGCTGCTGACCTACGACCGGCGGGTGGCGAAGATCCCGGCGGCCGAGCTCGCCGAGCTTTCGCGGATGCTGTTCGCCGAGGCGAAGAAGTAGCCAGGCCGGCCCGGAGTGGTGCCGCGGCCGGCTGGCGGAGCCCGATCCCACCTGGGCGTCTGCCTCCGGACCGGCGTAGAATGACCACTCCGGGAGGAACCCATGAAGAGACGCCTGATTGCCGTGTGCGCGCTGTCGTGGCTCGTCGCCTCGACCGCGGCGGCCCAGAAGCCGCCCAAGGTCTTCGTCTCGGTGGACATGGAGGGCATCTGGGGCGTCGTCGCCTCCGAGCAGGTGAACAGCACCTCGCCCGAATACACCGCCGCGCGGCGCTGGATGGCTGAGGACGTCAACGCCGTCATCGCCGGCCTGCTCGAAGGGGGCGCCGGCGAGATCGTCGTCAACGACTCGCACGGCAGCATGCGCAACATCGTCGCGGACGCGCTGAACCCGAAGGCGTCGCTCATCAGCGGGTCGCCGAAGGCGCTGTCGATGATGCAGGGGATCGACGCGAGCTTCGACGCCGTCGTGTTCGTCGGGTACCACGCGAGGGCCGGCACCGCCGCGGCGATCCTGGACCACACCATCTCGAGCGCCACGATCCGGGCCATTCGGGTGAACGGCCAGGAGCTGCCAGAGATGGGCCTCAACGCCGCGATCGCCGCCTACTACAAGGTGCCCGTGATCCTGCTGACGGGCGACAGCGAGACGTGCAAGATGGCCGGCGCGCTGCTCGGCGACTCCGTCGTCACCGCCGCCGTGAAGGACGGGATCGGCCGAACTGCCGCCAGGATGCTGCCGGCAGACGAGGCGCGCAAGCGCCTCAAGGACGCGGCGCGGGAGGCGCTGGCGAAGCGGAGCCGGATCGAGCCGTTCCGCCTGGCCGGGCCGTACACGTTCGAGGTCGACTTTCACAACGCCGGCCAGGCCGAACTCCCGTCGCTCTTGCCGAACGTGAAGCGGTCGAATCCGCGCGGCGTCACGTTTACGGCGTCCGACTACATCGAGGGATTCAAGCTGCTCAGGGCGATTATCGCGCTGGCGGGGGTGAGCTAGGCGGCCGCCGGTGAATCCTCCAAGGCGGGCGGCGATCGGATGGCTGCGCCTCCTGCCCGTCCTGCTCCTGGTGTTCCCGGCCTCGTTTGCGGCCGAGAAGGTGAGGCCGGCAGAGTGGGCCGTTCCGGTCAAGGTCGATGGCGTGCCGAACCTGTTTCAAGTCACGCCGACGCTCTATCGAAGTGCGCAACCCACGCCGCAGGGATTCAAGAACCTCAGGCAGCTGGGGATCCAGACCGTCGTCAATCTCCGCGGCGGGGAAGACGACGAGCGGGCTGCGTTGGCAGTGGGGTTTGGCCTCGAGTCCGTCCCCCTGAGCGCTGCGCACGTCAGGCACGAATCCAATGTCCGGGTCCTGCGCCTGCTCGGCAAGGCCGAACTGGGTCCGGTTCTCGTTCATTGCCAGCACGGCGCGGACCGGACGGGCATGATCTCCGCCCTCTATCGGATGGTGTACCAAGGCTGGGACCGCGCGAAGGCGGTCGAGGAGATGCGGAAGGGCGGCTACGGCTTCCACTCGATCTGGCACGGCCTGGTCGACTACCTGGAGCGCGTGGACGTCGTGGCGCTCCGCAAGGAAATCGGGGTCACCGCGGGGACCATAATGCCCGCGCCGCCACTTGAAACGGAGAGCGTCCGCTGATCGTCAGGCAGAACAAAGTCGCCAAAAGCCGACACTTCGTTCGCGGCGAATCGCGCCGGTGTGACCGGCGATCTCGTTGGAGAACAAGGCGGTTGAGTTGATTCACCCTTCGTTGGACATGTTGGAGATAACCTTGCTTAACACAGTTACTCAGCGCCACGTGTCCTATCGTTCGGGGGGACAGCGGCTTCGGGTCGCCACCTACAATAGTCATCCGCCGGAGGTTTCGATGCCGTCGAAGTCTGGTCGCGCGCGTCGGTCGGTCTACCTCGGGTTTGCGGTCGTTCTCCTGATGCTCGGCCTGCGGCCGGCGGCGCCTTCGGCGCGAGAGGGAACTTCCCAGGGCCCCTTCTTCGTGTCCGGCCGCAACGTGAATACGGTGGGCTTGTCGCCGGCTCCAGGGACCCCCAACCCGGGGCTCGTGGGCGACCCGCTGTTCAAGCAGCAGAACGAGGTGGACTGCGACGTGTCGCCCAACGACTCGCGGCTGGTCTTCTGCGCGAACAACGACTACCGCGGCATCGAGGGATTCGGCGATTCCTGGATCGGTGTCACGATGTCGGACGACGGCGGGCTGACGTGGAAGAGCCGGCTGCACCCCGGCTTCCCGGCGACGACGGGCACCGGGGTCGGAGCGGCCGACCCGGTGGTCGCCACCGTCCCCGGGCTCGGGCTGGTCGGCTTCATCACGATTTCGCGGACGGACAATCGCGGCACCCTGAGACTCGGCCGGTGGCTCGAGCGCAACAAGGAGAACGGCGAACGCTACACGCACCTCGACACGGTCGTCATCGGGTCGGGCACGCCGGGGCGTTTCGCCGACAAGCCCGCGATGGTGGCCGTGCTGACCTCGGCTGGTCTGGCTGGCGGCCTGACGACGGTCGGTGATCGGGCCGTGCCGAGCGGCGTCATCCACTTCGGCTACGCCATCTTCCCGGGCAACGCGAACAACTCCGCGTCGGAGATCTACCACCTGATGTCCACCGACTACGGAGCGACCTGGTCGAACCCCAAGAAGCTGTCCGAAAGCATCGGCATCAACCAGGGGATCGACTTCGCGGTGGACGGCACCGGCAGGACCGTCGTCGCCACCTGGCGGCGCGTCAAGGACACCAACGAGCCCGACGCGATCATGTTCGCGCGCTCGACGGACGGCGGGAAGACGTGGAGCAAGGCCTCTGTGCTCTCGCTCGGCACGTTCTTCGACCAGGACTCGTCGGATCTCCAGTTCAGGACGAGGTCGATGCCGTCCATCGTCCACGACGGCACCGCGTTCCACGTCTTCTGGTCGGCGCGGGGAACGAGGCGTGCTAGCGATGAGGATCCGCTGAAGGTCGATGCCCGGGTCGTCGTGTCGAGTTCGGCCGACGGTGCGACCTGGCCGGCGTTGCCGACGGTCGTCGACGACTACTTGGGCCGCGGCCATCAGCTGATGCCGACGGCCGCGGTCGCCGGCGGCCGGGTGCAGGTGAACTGGATCGACAGCCGGAACAACCTCGCCGGCAGCTTCGGCGCGACGCTGGCCGACATCGTCTACGACAACTCGGCGTCGGCGTCGGGCAAGAAGGTCTACAGGCAGTCGGTGGATGTCTTCGCGGTACAGGCGCCGTCGGGTGCGGCGCTGACATTCGGGAACTCCCAGCAGGTGTCCCGCTACCGGATGGGCATCGTCAGCCTGCCCGGTCCGCCTCCCACCCGGGCGAGAGGACAGCTCGAGTACAACTTCGTGAACGCGCGGATGTTCAAGCTGGGCGCCTGGCCGTTCCACGGGGACTACCACGTTGTGGCCGGCCAGCGCTATCGGCCGAATCCGGACCCGAACCCCGAGAACGTCAAGGCAATGCCGTGGGTGCCCAACACCACGTCCTCCGACAGCCACGCGGTGTTCTACTCGGCGTTCACCGACAACCGCGACGTTCGCGGCTACGTGTGGGCCGGCCCGACCAACACGTCGTTCACACCGACCGTGACACAGGAAGCCGAGCCCGGCGTCGAGGTCCCGGTGGCGTGCGCCGTCACCCAACCGGCCGCCCCAGACGCAGACCTGGTGTGGGCGCCCGGTAACAGCCCCCGCTCGCGGGACCAGAACGTCTACGCGGCGGCGACGCTGCCCGGCCTTCTCGTCGAGTCGCCGTCCGGCTCCAAGCCTACCGGCAACCTCGGCCGGGCCTACGTGGTCACGGTCTACAACCTGACGGACCGGACGACGAACTACCAGCTGTCCATCGCCAACCAGCCCGCTGGAGGCTCCGCGTCGTGGGCGCGCTGCGAAACCGGTCCGTGCTCCGTAGATTCGATCGTCTCCACGATCGCACGCCGCTCGAGCATCTCTCGCACGGTCTACGTCGTGTCTACCGAGCTGCGGCCGCGCATCGTTGTAAGCGTCGCGGAGCAGGCGCCGCTCGCCGGGCCGACCGCGCAGACCGGGTCGGTCATCCTCAACGCGGATCCGAACGCCCCGCAGATCGAGCAGCCCGAGGGCAATCTCGCTCAGATCATCGATCAGGAGCTCTACCAGCCGGCAATCCTCACGCGCCAGGTCACCTCGTATTCGACGGCGCTGTTGAACCCCGATGTCGTCCCGGTGTGGAGCACGGGAACCGCCGAGGCGCCGCGCATCGACTACCCGCGCATCGACTACCCGCGGATCGACTACCCGCGCATCGACTACCCGCGGATCGACTATTCGTCCCCCACGAACCCGCGGATCGACTACCCGCGGATCGACTACCCGCGGATCGACTACCAGTCGGTCGAGAACCCGCGCATCGACTACTCGGCGCTCAGCAGCGACACGGTCACGGAAATCACCTGGCCGGTTACGACCTCCACGGCGAACCCGGCGACGGCGGCGAACACGACGACCGCGATGACCGCGATGGTGTTCGTCAACGGCGGGCTGCCGGCCGGGACCGAGGCCCAGCTGCTCGTCACCGTTCCCTACACCACCGGTGTGGCGAACAGCTGCTTCACCGGCGACTCCTCCACGCTGGTGGACAACCAGGTCATCGTCAACTACATAGTGGAGAACCCTGGTACGCTTGCGGCCACCCCCGATGGTGTTCCGGACGTCGTGAATCCGAACCCCTGGCAGCCGAGCTTCCCGGTGAAGCCGGGGCAGACCGTGTGGGTGACGCTGAGGATCCGGGGGATTGACGGTGGCGCGGGCGAGCTGCTCGCGAATCGGACGGGCCTCTGGGTCCGCGCGCAGCCGGACACGGCGGCGAACAACGGCGTCGACGAGGCCAGGGACGGGGTGATCGACCTCACGGCACCCCAATTCTCGACGACGAACCCCGAGGTTCTCGGAACCGGCGAGGCGACTGGCCCTGCTGGCGGGGTCGTCACGTACGACCTCCCGGCTGCGACCGACGCCGTGGACAAGGCGCCCGTTGTCGCCTGCACACCTGTTTCCGGGTCGAGCTTCGCGCTTGGGCCGTCGACGGTCAATTGCACGGCGACCGACGCCTCGCTCAACTCGACCACCGCTCCGTTCAAGGTCATGGTCGTCGACACGACGCCGCCGATCGTCACCGTCCCGGCGGACATCTCCACCAAGGAGGCGACCGGCTCAGGCGGCGCCGTCGTCACTTTCTCGGTCACGGCCTCCGACATCGTGGACCCGACGCCGACCATCGCGTGCGTTCCGGCCTCCGGTTCCACGTTTTCCCTTGGGACAACGACGGTTACCTGCACGGCGAAGGACGCGGCCGGGAACATTTCGGCGCCGTCGTCGTTCACGGTGGCGGTACGTGATGTCACGCCGCCGGTCCTCACGGTGCCGGCGAACATGACCGTCAATGCCGCCAGTTCAGGCACGGTCGTCGTGAGCTATACGCCGACGGCGACCGACGCCGT
>Ga0315278_10003886_pt1 | contig 13436 bp, 12 predicted proteins | sample YL17G06_0_MG_FD_203880 | JGI IMG/M metagenome (GOLD analysis project Ga0315278, IMG submission 203880) | Sediment microbial communities from Yellowstone Lake, YNP, Wyoming, USA - YL17G06_0 | ecosystem: Environmental > Aquatic > Freshwater > Lake > Sediment | place: USA: Wyoming | collected...
CTGTAAATCGAGAATCCCAGAAATAGGCACTAAAATGGTCGGGCAACAACTTTTGCGATTTCATTATTGATTTGGCACCATTCATAGAGACCTTTGCACAACTAACCATCGATTTCAACTTTTTTATCCTCACATTTACAGTAAATTTGTAGTTATTCAAATCTGACATCTTGATATGGTTGTGCTTTCGGAATTACCTTGTACACCTGCAGGAAAAATTCACCGTTTCCGCATCCCACATCAAGAAGTGAACCAACAGACAGCTTTTTCAACCATGAAATGATTTTCGTTCTCCTGGACCTTGGCGCAGGTGAACATTGAATCATGGCAGACGGGTTAGGAGTTATGGGTTTGTCCTTTTTATTAGGGTGTTCATTAGGCCGCCAAGGAGATGAAGAGTGGCCGATTGACAAAAATTGACGTTGCTTACGCTGTCGTCCGAGTCAACGTCATATCCTCTATCACTGAATGAAGTCGCCATTTCTTTAAATGTACAACAGTGATGGGCTGATCTGCCTCTCTATTGCGGAGGGACATTTCTTTGTGCCAGCGATTGAAATCCTCCTCGCCATCAACCTGAAAGATTAGAAGGACATTTTCCGGCAGCGCATTCGTCTTTTCTTCGTTTTCCATAAGGTAACGATGGAACTCACTTGCCAACATCGTTGTGAATTTATTGTAATCGCTCATCTTCTCTTCCTCCCCCAAATGCATCTCTGTAATGCTGCCAATTTTCGTTGATATCCCAATCGCCGTATGTCAAAGCACTTTCAAATTGAAGGTTCAGTGGGCTTTTCGTTTGTTTCCCCATTATATCATACCGATCAACATGGGAATACCCATGTGCACAGTCGTAGCGGATAGCTACCTTCCATTCCTGTTCTACCCTAATCTCCAATTGTACAACAAAATGAATCACTTTCCCACCGCTTGTTTCATGGCGATGCCGTTTCCTTACCCCGTCATCCAGGATGACTATAAATTCAACGCTTTTTGACATAAGGTGTGCATCAATTTTCCAATTACGATTTCAATAACGCTTTCAGGCAAAGAAATTAATGGGGACTATTTTCCTGCAAGTTTCCCCCGCGTGAGATCAAATCTCAATCTCTTCCATCCCGCGCACAAGGCGTGCCGCATTTTTCGGGCTATTCAAAAGATATTTGGTTTCCGTCAATGCCCGGTATTGTTCAAGTGGCATCACAACAACCGATGAACGCTGAGTCCCGATTTTTTAGAAAATCGGGCAGAAAATGGAACCCTAACCAAATTTTGGAAAATTCAAACCTCTCCCTTTATGAAAGGGGGATGAGTACCATCAAATGTAGTGCGTACCTTTAGGTGCGCTATATTAGCAGGACTAAAGTCCTGCACTACGTTATGAGAAATCCCCTGTAGCCCCCTTTGTTAAAGGGGGCAAGAAGAAATGACAGTAACTCCAGTTTCCCGCTTTCGAGACTGTGTCGTAATTCTCCTTCTCGTCATTTCGCCCCCTCATGGTTATTTCGACTCTCCTTCTGTCATTTCGACTGAAGGGAGAAATCTTAAATATTCCTCATCATAATTTAATTCCGTAAACTCACTAAAATAATAGCTTAAGTCAAGGTCTTTTTAATATTTTTTCTGGCATCGGGATGAAACTGAAAATATGAGACAGAACCTCCCGTACGCGCGCTGTATAGTGCGATGTTATAGTTGCCCCATCCCTGATATAAAGTCTTTGAAGAAGGATTTGACGAGGCGGGAAAAATGTCCTGAATAAAAATGTTATTTTGTCTGTGATTGTCCTATTCATGGCCAAGTAAATAAAATAACTGCTGCCTCTGATGCGGCGGTTACTAAACTGACGTCTCTGAAAAAATCTTTCACCGGCGGAGATATCAGGCGGCATCAGTTTCCTCAGGCATTCTTCAGGTATATTCGATGATGCATAGGACTTGACGACGGAGAGGCTGAAATAGACCAATCTATCAAGGTTAAAACGACGGCTTTCTTTGAGAAGGAAATCCCAATCAATATTTTTTTCATAGGCTTTAAGAGCGTAGAATATGTCCGTTATGAGTATGAGGCGATCGAAGGAGTGACCGATCCTGAGGGCATGTTCGCAGAGATAGATGATAAGGTGTTCGGGACATAATATGTATGCATCGGCATCTGCTACCCTGGCGGGAACTGCCTTCTCCCATATACGCTCCAAATCGACATGTTTCGCAAACATCGTTGCCGGTACCGAGCTGTTCACAATGTGCCAGTGAACATGAAGATTCAATATGGAACGATTTTCTTTCCGGTATTCGAGGCTGGCAAGGTAGCCTTCAGGATTGTTTATGGCGCTCGAAACGGAGCTGTCCCTTGCGATATATCCTTGAGACGATAGCAGCTCATCGACGGCGTAGAGGTCCATTTTCCTGACCAGGATGTCAATGTCTGACATTCCCCTCATGGCAATGCTGGGATAGATATGCTCCGCAAGGGCAATGCCTTTAAGAACGATGCAGGGGATTTCTGATTCCTTAAGAAGAATGAGAACGCCTTTTAACTCACCGATGATGGAAAGGTTTCTTCTTAGATTCTTGTAATACTGGTCTGATAGCGCAGTATAGGTGGATGGTGGCACCAGATGTTCCGCGTGGTTCTTTCTTAGGTTGTGAAATATTGCTTCGGCAACGCCCTCCTGCTTCATTTTTTTAACAATATAATTCCAGTCGAATTGAGTAATGTCCGTTTCAGACGGTCTGTTGGTGAAATCAAGAGGCGTAATCGGGATGGATTGATGTCCGGAATCCAACTTCTGTGAACTTTGCATAACTCCTCTATTCGTCATTCCGGGCTTGACCCGGAATCTAGGAGATACTTGATAATACTGGATTCCCGCTTTCGCGGGAATGACAAAATGGCTGGTTTTATGCAGTTTTGCAAAGGTCTCCTTCTGTGAGTCCTTATTTGGCAAATGAAAAAGGAGACTTAGGATCAGTCTGTCGCAGTTTCGGTAGTTAATGGCAAAGCTCCGCTCTCTAAAGTCACAGCTTCTCGTAAACATAGATACTCCTTCTCGCTCATCTGAGAAGGAGTACCCTTAAGAAAGTAGTGTCTATCAAAATAGGTTTCATTTTGAATTACAATATATTATAATAGATTGGAAGCAAGAAGTAAATAGGGTATGATAATAGATGCATGCAAGAGTATTTGAAGAATAGACCGGTTGTCACAAATGCCGCGAGGCATGCCGGGCTTGTGCATACGGCTTAACAGGAAGTCTTAATAGTCCTTTCTTTGTGTGCCATGAGGCATACGAAAAGGGTCTGTTTTTGGAATCAAGAATGATCAATTGAGGTATAAAATGACTCGCAGCTATGACTTGATTAAGGATAGTAAGGAAGAGGGAGATGAGCCTCTTCGCCTGAGTGACATTGAGAATCTTAAGTCTGAAGAACGCAAATCATACGAGACTCCGGAGGCGCGTTCATCGCAGGACGAGAAAGAGATTGAAAATGCCGAGCGACTGTATACAGGCCTCCAGAACTACATGCGCGAGATCAGGGAGAAGGTTAAGACCAATAAGCCCATTGAACTCGAGTCGACATTTCCATTGATTCAGCAGCTTACGGCATCAAGAAGGATGACGGAAAGAGTTTATCAGTTAACCAATACCTTTTACCATGGAAAAGACTACTATATCTCTCATCCCGTAAATACAATGGTATATGCCATAAAGCTCGGATTGCGTATGGGATACACCCGTGAGAAACTTGATGAACTTGCGCTGGCGGCCCTTCTTCACGACATAGGGATGTTTATGATTCCTGAAAATATCATTGGCAAGGAAGATTCATTGACAGAATCTGAATTGGCTCTGGTAAAGAGACATCCTGAATTAGGGAAAAATCTCTTATTCAAGTTTAAGGATCAATTCCCCTGGCTCGCTCGTGCTGTTCATGAACATCAGGAAAGAGAAAACGGCAAGGGGTATCCAAGGGGAATTAAAGGGGACGACATTGCCGAGTACGCGAAGATTATAGGCATATGCGATTCGTATGAGGCTATGACACACAACCGACCCCATAAAAAGGCAATCATGCAGTTTGCCTCAGTAAGGGAACTGATAGAGACAAAGGACCTCTTATTTCCCACAAAAATACTACGAGCATTTCTTGAGGAGCTATCACTGTACCCGATAGGAAGTTACGTAAAATTGAATAACAATGCTATAGGAGTGGTTATTGATACAAATAAAGACCAGCCCCTGAAACCGATAATCAAAATCCTCTTCGACGGCCATGGGGATAAAGTAACCGAAGAAAAGATTACAGACTTGAAGGTGAATACTGTCTTGAATATTCTCGGCGGCGTATCGGAAGAGGAATTGCCAAGCTAAATGGAAAAACTTATCTGGGCTGAATTGAGGGGATTCAGGATTGTCTTTAGAAACAGAAGAAGATCTCTTTTTTCAGGAATGGCTGGCCGCGGGCCAACCCCCTGAACAACTTTCGATCAGCTCTGTGTGCAACGTGCACTGCCTGTTCTGTTCAAACCGGATGAATCCCTTTCCCATCAAGCAAAATGTGTTTCGGGATGTGGAAAGCGTTAAGCTGCAGCTTTCCCTCGTTCCGGCCTCTCACGGCGGTGGAATTTATATGAGCGATTCCCTGCCAGGACGTATTTCGGAAGGGGAGGCCTTTCTCCATTCGCAGTTTTTCGATATTCTCACCCTCGTTCGCGAAAGATTCCTCACAAACCGCCTCCACTTTACGACCAACGCTTCCCTGCTCGATGGGCCTTTTGTAGAGACACTCGCGCCATTTCGCCCGATCGAGATCAATGTGTCCTTGCATTCCACGCGGCCAAAGCTGTGGGCGCGCATTTTCCAAAGCACGGAAGAACGGGCACAAATTGCGTTACACTCTTTGAGTCTCTTGAAAAGGCATAATATCGACTTCACCGGAACCATTGTTCCTCTACCCCGAATTTGCGGGTGGGACGATATCGAAAACACCTTTGCGTTTTTTGTGGCCGAAGGAGCGAAATCGATCCTTCTATGGTGGCCGGGGTTTTCGGAAAAAACTCCCCTCGGGTTAAGAAGGGAGATCGAGTGTTCATGGGAGGAATTTCAGAGTTTTGTGAAGCGCATGCGGGAAAAGTTCCCCGCATATCAGATTATTCCCCAGCCGAACTTGTCGGAAGTCCGTAAATTGCCGATCAAAAGGATCATAAATTTTACTCTGCGGGGCAATTTGAAGACGTTCGGCGGAGCGTTTCATCAGGTGCTGTGGTTGGTTTCGGAAGCGGCTTATACGGAGATTTCCAGAATGGTTGGTCAGCATGCAAAAGACGTTTCCAATACACATCATGTCTTCCCGGTCAAAAACAGCTCCTATGGCGGGAACATCCAAGTTAGCGGGTTATTGATGGTCTCCGATTTTCTGGCAGCCGGAAAGGAGGCCTTGGGGCGTTGGCCTGCGACTGACTTGGTGCTCATCCCCAGAATGGCTTTTGACGCCTTTTTCCGCGACCTGCAGGAAACACCGGCTTTGAAAATTTCGGAACTTTTGGGAAGAACGACCTGGTTGATTTCTGAAAACGGGGCTTATTATCCGCTCAGGGGACGCGGCTTTGTCAAGCCGGAAAGCGATGTGAGAAAACTGTTTGAAAAAATGATCCGTTTGTTTGACGAATCGATACGTGAAGACAAGTGGGATGTAGTTTCATCGCTTATGGCTTCTTTTCCAGTTCCCACATCGGAAGGGCTTCTGAATGAAGACAAATTCAGGAATTTTCTGGAGCGGTTCAAATCGCGCCTTTCTTCCGAGGCTGATTTCGAGAGAAGAGTCTTTGAAAAGCTGGACGAACGTCGGGTTCTTTACATGGAGGATCGGCGGACCGAAGACCCTTCCGAGCCATTATCCCGCTGGTTCATTTTCAGTAAAATCGGCAGCGAATGGAAAATGGAAATGATCTTTCTTGGACACGGCCCTGCGGATCAGGCCAAAGCCCCAAGCCCTCTTCAGCAATAAGACAGCCATCCGGGAATGCCCGTCGTTACATCCTTATAACGGGGCCCTTTTTCTATACGATTGAGTTGACACCCAATAAAAAATGATTTAAAAGATTCTACAATGGTTGCATAAGTGTAGGGCCGCAGCCGCCATCTTTTAGGTTATCATTTTTGGGTGGACAAAAGGACATCATCAAAAGCGAGAGACACATCCCACGCCTGCCCCTCGAAGGCAACATCGATCTGACCTACCGTTGCAACTGCAATTGCCGTCACTGCTGGCTGCGCTTGTCGGCAGAGGACCCAGCCGGGAAACAAGAACTTTCCTTTGATGAGATCAGCAGAATCGTCTATGAGGCGCGGACCATGGGGTGCCGCAGATGGTCGATTTCGGGTGGGGAGCCCATGCTTCGACCTGATTTCGTCGAGATTTTCGACATGATCACGCGCCGTTCCCTTCCTTATTCCCTCAACACCAACGGCACATTGATTACCCTGGCCATCGCCCGCCTGCTGAAGAGAAAAGGCGCGAAGATGATCGCCCTCTACGGAGCGACGGAAGAAATCCACGATCACATTACCCGCACCCCCGGATCATTCGCGGCAACTATGCGGGGTTTTGCCTACCTCCGGGAGGCAAAGACCGGCTTCACTGTACAACTGATACCCATGCGCGACAACTATCATCAGTTCGATGACATGATCAAGCTTGCCCGCTCGTTGAGTCCAGTGTACCGCATGGGCGCTCCGTGGCTGTATCTTTCCGCCTGCCGGAGCGCTGCCCGCAACAGGGAAATATCCCGACAGAGGCTGGACCCGGCTGACGCGATCCATCTCGACACGCCCGACATGACGGACGATGATGAAAAGATGACCGCGACAATCATTGACGACGAGGCATCGGTCAGTCTTCCCCCGGGGAGAGATAATCGTCTTATCGCGGACTGTATTGATGGATGCCGGGATTTTCACGTCGATCCGTATGGCGGCATGACCTTCTGCTGCTTTGTCAAAGACCCGGCGCTGCGCTACAGTCTGAAAACGGGGAATTTCCAGAATGCATGGGATGACTTCATCCCTTCACTCGCCGATAAAGTAAAGGGCGATCCGGAGTACCGGGAAAACTGCGGCCGATGTGTAAACCGCCATGATTGCCGGTGGTGCGCCGCCTACGGATATCTGGAACACGGACGATACTCGGCGAAGGTGGACTATCTCTGCCGTCTCGCGGATGAAACACGCTTTTATAAAGAAAACTGGCGGCTGCATCACCGCCTGTATTTCCTGATTGCCGGCGTCACCATCAGGGTGGATTCCGATCTCCCGTTCACGGAGGAGACCTTTGATACCAAATTCAAAAAATTCCAGAAGGATGGTCCAGGAGAGGACATGATCGCCTTGCGCCATCACTTTACTCTGCCGGAATTCGATAGGGACGATCTGGGAAAAGAGGTATACCGCCAGCCGCCCTGGGCGATCTATCGCAAAGGTGAATCCTGGATATACATGGGCATAACCGACCAACGGCGTGACAGAAATTTTCACTGTGCGGCGGTCTTCAACGAGGGGCATACACGGGGGCGGATATACAACCGTAGCGAAGCGCTGTTTCGTCAAGGGCGCCTGCATTCGCTGACCATGTTTCCATCCGATCAGATCCTCTTGTCGCGGGCGCTTGCCGACCGTCAGGCCTGCTTCTTCCATGCCGCGGGGGTGGACATCAGCGGCAAAGGGCTTCTGTTCGTGGGACACTCCGGGGCCGGAAAAACCACGGTGGCAACGATGCTGCGCAACCAAGGGGAAGTGCTCTGTGACGACCGCATCATCGTGCGCCGCTGGCCGGACGGATTGCGCGTCCACGGCACCTGGAGCCCTGGCGATCTGGCGGACATCTCCGCTGCCTCCGCCCCGCTCTCCGCCATCCTCTTCCTCGAAAAGGCAGATGCAAACCGTCTCATCCCGATCGCGAGGGGTATCGAGACAGCGCGGCTTCTTGCCCAGTATGTGGTGAAGTCCTTGGTCACGGCCGACTGGTGGGAAAAGATTCTTGCACTGATAGAAAATATGGCTCAGGATGTTCCCGCCTACCGACTTCAGTTCGACAGAAGCGGTCACATGAAAGACACCATAGCGAAACTCCTTTGAACTTGATCCTAACAGGCGAAATGGGTGCATGAACGAGAACACATACATCGTAAGAAAGGACCTGGACAGCCATCAACTCTGGAAAGGAGAGGGGGAACCTCAGGCGCAGCTCGACATCGAACTGACGGAACGCTGCAACAACGCCTGCATCCACTGCTGCATCAACATGCCCGCCGGGGACAATCAGGTTCGCTCCCGCGAACTTGATACGGGCGCATGGAAGCATATTCTCCAGCAGGCCGCAGAACTGGGCGTGATGACCGTCCGGTTTACAGGGGGCGAACCGCTCCTGCGGGAGGATTTTTCCGACCTATATCTTTTTGCGCGCCGTCTGGGGCTCAAGGTCCTGCTGTTTACAAACGCGACGCTAATAACACCGCAAATCGCAGATCTTCTGGCCGCTATTCCTCCTCTCGAAGAGATTGAGATTTCCGTTTACGGCATGAAAAGGGAATCCTATGAAGCGGTCACAGGCATCCCCGGTTCTTATGCCAGATACTCGAATGGCATCCAATGCCTTCTCGACAGAAAAGTGCCATTCGTGGTAAAAGGAGCCCTGCTGCCGCCCAACAGAAGCGAGGCGGAGGCGTTCGCCGCATGGGCTGCAACCAACCCCTGGATGGATGCTTCCCCCTCTTGCTCCATGTTCTTTGAATTGCGGGGACGGAGAGATTCTGATGCCAAAAACAGCAGGATCAGAAGCCTGCGCGTCTCACCCGAGGAAGGCCTGGCCATACTGACACAGCAGCCTGAACATTACCGCAGGGAAATGGCTGATTTCTTCGAAAGATTTACATCACCCCCGGGGCCCCGGCTGTTTACATGCGGAATCGGACCCGGATGCGTCGATGCCTACGGTGTTTTCCAGCCCTGCTTGTCGCTTCGTCACCCCGATGTGACGTTCGACCTGAAAAACGGCGACCTGAAAAAGGCCATGGCGTCCGTATACCCCCGTCTGAGAGAAATGAGCGCAACCAACCCGCTTTATCTTGAACGCTGCGCCCGCTGTTTTCTGAGGGGTCTGTGCGAACAATGTCCGGCCCGGTCATGGTCCGAGCATGGCACGCTGGACACGCCGGTGGAGTACTTCTGTCAGATGGCCCACGCCCAGGCACGCTTTCTGGGACTCCTTAAGGACGAGGAACTCGCCTGGGACGTCCGGGACAGCGAGGAAAGAATAGACAACCAGAAAAGGAGAATGACCACATCATGAAGAATATACGGCTGGACCTGATTTATGCCCACTCCAACGACGTGGTGGCAAGAGAAATTGACGGGGCCCTGATTATCGTTCCCCTCACTTCCGGGGTGGGTGACATGGAGGACGACCTCTTCTCCATGAATGAAACCGGCACAAAAATCTGGAAGATGCTCGACGGCAAAAAAACGGTGACAGCGGTGGTCGCGGTGCTGTCGGGAGAATACCAGGCCGAATCGGGAGAAATCGAAAGGGATGTAATAGGCATAGTTGAGGAATTGCTGAAAAGGAGAATGATTGTCGAAGCAACCGTTACGTGAATACCAGCACCCCGACGTGATGACAAATGATCTGTTCCTTTCTGGGGAAGCCCTGATCGAGCTCATGCGGGCGGTGCACTCAAAAGGACTGCCTTTCCGATTCAACGCCGGCGGCCACAGCATGGCCCCTTTCATCAGGGATGGCGATGTCATCTCCGTATCTCCGATCTCCTCCCGCCTGCCGGATCCCGGAGATGTGGTGGCTTTCCTCCATCCGGAAACAAAACTGCTTTGCATCCACAGGGTCTTGTCCGGCAATAAAGATGCCTTCCTCCTGCAGGGAGACAACATGCTGGGGAAGCCGGACGGGGTGATCCCCCGGAAGGCGATTATGGGACTGGTCACGCGCGTGGAGCGCAGAGGCAGAAGGGTCAGGCTGGGCCTCGGACCGGAGCGCCGCCTGATAGCCCTTTTCAACCATTGGGGGCTGTTGGCAGTCATACGGCAGCATGCAGCACCCCTGTATGCCTATTTCAGGGGGAGGCAACGGCCTTGAGTAAAGGGTTAGTTTCCTTCATGCGTCTGCCCGACTTCGCCATCTGGAAAAAATTCGACAACAAACGGATCCCTCTCTCCTTTGACCTGGAAGTCACCGCCCGCTGCTGCAACAACTGCCGCCATTGCTACATCAACCTCCCTGAGGATGACCCAACGGCCCTCCGGGACGAGCTGACGCTGGAGGAAATCGGCAATATCGCGGATCAGGCCGTTTCTCTCGGTTCCCTCTGGTGCCTGATCACCGGCGGCGAGCCCCTGATCAGGGAAGATTTTCTTGATATATACCGGTTGCTGAAAAAGAAGGGTCTGCTGGTTTCGGTTTTTACCAACGCCTGCCTGATTACCGAGAAGCACATCAAGCTATTCAGAGATTATCCTCCTCGCGACATAGAGATCACCGTCTACGGCGCCACCGAAGAAACCTATGAGCGGGTCACGCGCATGCCAGGTTCATATGTCGCCTTCCGCCGCGGGCTGGATCAGCTTCTTGAGGGGGGAATTAAGGTGGCCCTCAAGACGATGGCGCTTCATTCCAACGCGCGTGAATTACCGGCCATCGCCCGTTTTTGCCGAGAAAGAACGAGAGACCTTTTCCGCTTCGATCCGATCCTCCAACTGCGCTTTGACGGAAACGAGGAAAGAAACGAGGAAATACGAGATGAACGGTTATCCGCCGAGGAAATCATCGCAATCGATGAGGCAGACCCAAAAAGGTCGGCGGCGCTGGAAAAGAGATGCTCCACGACGGAAATGTCGATCCTCCCACAAGAGGTGAATGATCGCCTTTTCCAGTGCGGCGCGGGAGGCGACAGGTTCGCCGTCAGCTATAACGGCCTCTTCCGCCTCTGCCCCTCTCTCTGGGAACGAGACTGCCTCTATAATCTGCGCCAGGGAACTCTTGCCGACGCCTGGTTCGATTTCGTTCCCCGTGTACTTGCACGGACATCGACGAATCATGAATTTTTGGCAAGGTGTTGTATTTGCCCACTCATGAACCAATGCCAATGGTGCCCCGCTCAGGCCTATCTGGAATGCGGCCGGATGGATGAATGGTGTGAATATTTCTGCCGGGTGACTCACATCCGGGCTGAAACGTTCGGAAAGAGGGAAAGTGCGGCACCGAAAGAAATATGAAAAGTTGGCTCCTTTGCCCGAAGAACGGCTTCACCTTGCATAGCTATATTTTAGGCCTATATATAGGGCTGCCAATCTTTGCTGGCCACCCAAAATTGCTATGAAATCACTTGTACCATGAGTATTAAATTCCACGTTATTAGTCTCGCATTTTTCTCTAAACTCGTAAAAACATTATCTGATGGCCTATATTTCTACAGAATTCAGTTGACATCCACCAATAATGACTTAAAATTAGCAAAAGTGTCTTTGTAAATAAGGATAATTCTTGTGAAGATGAGGGAGAGAAAGCATGGAAGACAAAAAGAAAAAATGGACGCCGCCGCAACTGATTGTGCTGGGCAGGGGAACGCCGGAGGAAAATGTCCTGGCCGGCTGCAAGACAACGACGGCGGCCGGTGCTACGGGTTCAAAGACTGGTTGCGTTAAGACAAAAGGTGTTAATTGTAAAACTACATGCCTCACCATTTCCACCACGTCTTAGTGGTACTTCGCCGGATTCTTTGACCACGGGAGCATTCTGCTGGCCTCGTCTTTAGAGTGGCGCCTATCCTGACTATAGTGAATCTTTTATTACTTTTTTAACAAGGTCCGGGCCAATGGTTTTTTGCTTCGTGCTGGAAGCAATTAAAAGAGCCAGGTCACAGACATTGTTTATTTTTCTCGGCACGCCTTCGGAATAAAGATATATCTCTTCAATAGAGTCGGGAGGAAAAATTCCGTTAGTTCGGCCGGCCTTTTCCATTCTATAGGTTATATACTTTGCCGTCTCATCGGCATTAAGAGGGTTCAAATGGAATCTGATGGCGATCCTCTGATCGAGCTGTTTAAATTGCCTTATCAAATCCTTCAGCTCAGGTTGTCCGATGAGAACAAATGTCATCAGGAATTTGTCGTTTAATTGAAAGTTCAGGAGCAAGCGGATCTCTTCGAAGGTATCGGTGTGGATCAACTGCGCCTCATCGATAATGAGCAGGGTGGTTCTGTTTTTCTTTACATTTTCGAGCAGCCGCGTATTCAAGATGGCGAGAAGCTCTGTCTTTGAATTTGTCCGAATGTTCAGGCCTATCTGATAGAGGACCTCCTTCAAAAAATCGAGCGGCTCAAGCGACGGGTTTGTTATCAATCCAATCTCAAAATCTTTTTCAGGAAGCTGCTGAATGAAAACCCTGCTGAGGAGGGTCTTTCCGCTTCCTATATCGCCTGTGAGAAGGGCTGCTCCTTTTCTCCTTTTCACGGCATAGACCATCCTGGCGAGAGCCTCTACGTGTTCATGGGAGTAGTACATGAACTCCGGATCCGGAACATTTTCAAACGGGAATTTCTTAAAGCCCCAGTATTCTAAATACATTTCATCAACCCATCGATTGCCATATAGATCTCTGAAAAACAGAGCCTGTACTGAAATATTGAAAGCTTGTAGGGATCCTTAATGTCCGCGTATTCTTCATTATAATCGGGAGAAAATGATTTGAGGAGATGGATCTTAGCCTCCACTTCGGGGTACTGGTCAAGAATCATTTTCTTATGGATACCCTCCATGACAATGATCATATCAGTCTGGGAGACCATGTCTTCCGTCAATGGCTTTGAATGGTGACCGGCGCCATCGAATCCATGCTCATGAAGTATTTCAACGGCTGTGGGATCCGCGGGCATGGCATGCATGTCGATAACGGCGGCAGAAGAAACGTCGATACCGGTCTTTTTGTCTTCTTTCAGCTTTTCTACGAGTATCCTTTCCGCCATGAAGCTTCTGACTATGTTGGCCGTACAGACAAATAAAATGTTCATAAGAACGTGACTGTCATTTCGACCCCTTCTTGTCATTTCGACTGAAAGGAGAAATCTTTTCCCTCGCACACGGGGAGGGATCTTAAAGATATCTCCCGGAGTTTACCCTGAGTAAACCGAGGGGGTCGATACGACACCTTAATATGATATACTAAGTTATCAAAATATAGGGCAAATGCTATCATAATAGATAATACAAATCAACAGTAGATGAGTTATCCAAAGTAAATTAATTTGCTTACTATGCAAGGCCGGTCCAAGGGAACTGTTATCGGTTGAATTCTTTTCAATTCTTCGATATCCCATTTATCGTCCTCACTTAAGAGATTCAGGGCTTCCTCTTTAGAATGGGCCA
>Ga0315278_10003887_pt1 | contig 13435 bp, 15 predicted proteins | sample YL17G06_0_MG_FD_203880 | JGI IMG/M metagenome (GOLD analysis project Ga0315278, IMG submission 203880) | Sediment microbial communities from Yellowstone Lake, YNP, Wyoming, USA - YL17G06_0 | ecosystem: Environmental > Aquatic > Freshwater > Lake > Sediment | place: USA: Wyoming | collected...
GACCAAGTTCTTCCCGATCATCTCCCTGTGGGAGATCCAAGAGGGTCGTGAACAGTCGGTCAAGGAGGTCTCCCTGCGGGTCGCGAGCTATCTGCCCGACGACGTGGAGGTCGCACGCCCATGAGAGGTTGTGAGTGGCTGCGAAGGGGGGTGGCAGCCGCGGTGGTCTGCGCGGCGGCGAGCTTCGCGTGTTTCGGCGCCGGGACCGCGGGACTGCTCGAAGGCAATCCGTTCCGCGGGCGGGTCCTCTTCGTCGAGAAGCTCTGCACCCAATGCCATTCGATCTGGGGCCACGGGGGGACTCTCGGCCCGGAGATCGCGCGCGTTGTCGCCGGCAAACCGCTTCCGCAGTTGAGCGGCGAGTTCTGGAACCACACGCCGCGCATGATCGACGAGATGACGGCGAAGGGCTACGCGTGGCCCACGCTCGACCGCAAGGAGATGGCGGACCTCCTCAGCTATCTCTACTACCTCCGGCTGTTCGACGAGCCCGGCAGCCCGTCCCGGGGCGCGGCGACGTTCGCCCGACTTCGCTGCGAGTCCTGTCACTCCCTGGGAGGAGTAGGCGGAAACGTCGGCGGGCGCCTCGATCCGTTCTCCTCGTACGCCTCCCCGATTCCGCTCGCGCAGGCGATGTGGAACGCGGGCCCCGCGATGCGCAGCGCGCAGATCGGCCACGGAACGCCCATCCCACAGTTCTCGGGAGGGGAGATGGCCGACATCCAGGCCTACATCCGAGAGCACGGTCGGCGTCCCGAAAACGAACGCGTGCAGCTGCTCCCGCTCCCCGATCCTGCGGCGGGCGAGAAGGTGTTCTTCGAGAAACGGTGCGTCGTTTGCCATGCGACGCGGAAGGCGGGGGCGCCCGATCTCGGCGAGGCCGCACTCCGGCTGACCGTAGCGGAGATCAGCGGGATCCTCTGGAACCACAGCTACACCATGCAAGAGCGCATGCACGCTTCCGGGATTCCGTTTCCCCGGTTCCAAGGACAGGAGCTCGCCGACGTGGTCGGCTATCTCCACTTGCTCGGTTACAAGGGGCGCGAGGGGAACGCGAGCCGAGGTTCTCAGGTGTTCCGCGAGAAGGGCTGCGCGGCATGTCACGAAGACCAGAAGATCCAAGCCCCCGATCTGACGAAGGAGCACTCGGGAGACGACGCCATCGCGCTGTCGGCAGCGATGTGGAACCACGCGCCGGAGATGCACGAGGCGATGGCGAAGAACGACGTGCCGTGGCCGCAGTTCGAGCAGGGCGATGTGGAGGACCTCGTGGCTTACCTCCGGAGTCGCTCCGCGCGGGGAGTTTCGAAGGGACACTGAACCGGAACGGCTCGAACCGGGGCTCCGTTCCACGACGAGAAAAAGGAGATTGTCATGAGGCGTATCGCAGGTTGGTTGCCGATTCTCGCCACCGTTCCCGTTCTTCTCGTAGGCGTTCACGGGGTAGTTGCAGCCGACGAGCACGCCTACGTCGGCAGCCAGAAGTGCAAGGTGTGCCACCTCAAGGAATGGAAGTCCTGGTCGGAGACGAAAATGGCCAAAGCCTTCGACGTGCTCAAGCCTGGAGAACTCGCGGATAAGAAGAAGGCGGCCGGGCTCGATCCGACCAAGGACTACACGACCGACGTGAAATGCGTTCGCTGTCACGTGACCGGCTACGGCAAGAAGGGAGGCTTCACCAGCATCGAGGCCACACCGGGACTGGTCGGCGTCGGCTGCGAGATGTGTCACGGCGCGGGCGGCACCTACACCCAAACGGCGCACATGAGCCTGCAAAACAAGAACTACAAGAAGGCCGATCTGGTGGCGGTTGGGCTGACCGACAAGATCACCGAGAAGCTATGCACGGGTTGTCACAACACCGAGAGCCCCTTCGTCGGTCCGAAGTACGTGTTCGATTTCGAGGCACGAAAGACCCAGGGAACCCACGAGAAGTCCCCGCTCAAGTTCGAGCACTGACCTGGGCCTCACCAGAACTTCAGTCCAGGTGGGCTTTCGAAAAGAGAATCGATTCCCGGAAGCGAGGACCACTTGAGAACGCCCACCATAATCCTCGGACTGTACGACCCTCCTCGTACTCCTCGTAAACGGGAAAGGGCGACGAATCAAGGAATCCTTGATCCGCCGTCCTTCTGTGCCGCTAGACCCAGAGAGTTCCTGGTGGTTGGGAGTCTCTCCCGGTGAAGACGAATGAATTTCTCCGGACTTTCGTGCGAATCGGGGAGTCCTGGAGCCTGCCCAAGGGGGCGATCGGACGCCCCGCCGCCGAGCCGGAACGAGAGCAGCTTGCGCAGCACCGTGTCTTCGGCCGACTTGACGTACACGTCGCGCGGCTGATGGATAAGCATTTTCATCGCCGCAACCCAACTGCGCGGCCGTCCTGGGGTGGTCCCCAAGCCGCTGACGGCCTCCCCACCGCTTAAAACGACCCGCGCCGACGCCCGTCCCCCGTTCTTGGCGGTCTTCCCGAGGCTCGGGCCCCCGATCAGTCGGTAACGCAGGCCGCTGGGAACCGTCGCGTCCGCCTCGCGCGGCCCACGCGCCCACACCTCACCCTCGCCGCGCCCGCGCTCTCTCGGGTCGCCGCCTTCGATCTGTCTGTTGGCTGTCCGAAACCCCCGCTCAGGCCGCCGGAGGTGCGCGCCCTTCGAAGGGATCCCGTCCTCCGGTCTTGGCGAGGTGTCGCAGGATGGCGTCGATGACGTTGTGCTCGGCGATCACGGAGACGATCTTCATCTCCGACCCGCACGCTGCGCACAGGGCCGGTGATTTCGTCACCTACGGTTCCTGAATTTCTGAATCTCAAGGCGACCGTCCACGTCATGCGGACAAATCCCGGTCTTCCCCTTGATCGCGTGAGCACCAGGCATGGATAGATCCAAGATGTCGATTGACTCAAGCTCTCTCAAAAGGGGCTCCTCGCGATTTCCCGTAGTGGCGTAGGGTTCACAGGATTATCCGGGCCCAAGGGTTGTCTGGGAGGCTGCACCGCTGGAAGATCTTGAGCTTGAAGTACTCCGGGTCGCGATACCCGCGAGCTTGAGCGCGAAGGATAGCGATCTTGCCATTGATCGATTCGACGAGGCCGAGCTTGACACCGTGACGACTGCCCGCGATCACGCTGTCGATGTGCTTCTCGAGTCTCTTCGCCACCCGCACCAGTTCGTCGAGCATCGTGATCTTCGCGAGATCGATCCACTCGAGCAAGCGCCGTCGGAAGGCCCCGAAGTAGCGCCACGGGTGCTGGAGAATCCCGCGGAGCTGCTCCTTGATCAGGTACGCCTGGTACAGCGGCTCGTTGAGATCCATCAGTCGCCGCAGCATCAGTTTGTCGGAGTGCCGGAGCTTTTCCCGGGCGCTCAGCAAGACCCACTTCTTGACCTTGAGGGCCCGGCCCAACTCGTCTTTCGGCGCGGCGGAGAACAGCCTTCGCCGAAGCAGATTCAACGCCTCGTTGATCCACTGGACGATGTGAAAACGGTCGAGGATGTGGACGACCTGCGGCAGGTGGGTCTCGATCGCACCTTTGTAGCCGAGGTCGCTCACCACCCCCCGAAGTCGGCGGCGCCCCGTCGGTCCGAGTGCGTCAAGAAACGGGAGCAATCCCGGCTCGCCCTTGCCATCTCCGATCCAGACAACCCGTCCGGACTTGAGATTGGTGACAATCGTGAAGTAGATCTGCCCTCCCGTCCGGGAGACCTCGTCGACCCCGATCCATCGAAGGGATCCCAAGTCGTTCCGCTGATCGCCAAGGGCCAACTCGATGGCTCGCTTGTCGACGCGAGCGACCGTATCCCACGACAACCCCGCCATTTCGGCAACGGGGTAGATCGGGAGCTTCGTGCACAGCGCCGCGACCCGCTCGAAGAATCGCCGGGTCATCCGGAAACCCTCCATCGCAAAAGGCAGACGTTCAACCCGCGTCCCGCCGCAACAGGCCACGCGCATCGCACGAATCTCGAGATAGGTCTCGAAGTCGCCGATCGAGCAGTCGCGAAATCGGATTCGCTCGAACTCCTCGAACAACCCCTCCCAGTGCGTCTTTCCGCAGTCCGGACAGGTATGACGACCAGTACGGCGAAGAAGGTGAATGATCTTGATCCGACGGCCCAAAGCCCCCAGTCGGGGAGCACTCACCACTTCCATCGATTCCACGTCGAACCCTTGCAGCCCCAAGTAGATCGCGAGATCCTGGGGTGGCTCCTGGCTCGTCTGCATCCGACCTCCCTTCTTTGGCGAGAAGAAAAGTCAGGGATGAGCCGGGAGCGTCATCCTGTCAACGAAAAACCTCGGCCCTCACGGAATTTCGTGAGGAGCCTCAAAAGGCTCGCACAGTTCTCAGCATCCTTTCGAAAGGATGCGACGAGTTCTTGCTTCGAAGCCGCGTCGATGCCGTCAAGTTTCGGGTTTGAGGTGCCGAGTCGCACACCATTCTGGAAATCGGCAAGACTCTCTTTCACGTAGGAAATGAGCATGCCTAAGACACGCTTTGGGTCCAACGCAGCAGCTTCGAGCGCCGAGTTTTGAGCCGTTGAAAGAATGTAGTTGTGCGCGGCCGCGTGGGCTCTCAGGCAGCGGGAGTTATAGGCAAGCGAGTCTTCCCTTGGCTCGGCAGTCGCCAGACTAAAGGACAGGCCGAGGAACACGCAGAGACGAACAGCACGCAGTCGCATGGCGCACTCCTTTCGAGATTACGCGAGGTATACCCCGAGTCGCAGATTCGACAAAGGACCAACGGAATCTCGCAATTAGCGCGCGCGGTTAACCGGACCGAGATTCCGGCGCCGGAGCGGGTGGCCGCCTACCAGCGGGAGAGACGATGCGCCTTGTACGGCGTGAATTCGAGGGTCTCCATCAAGCGGCGTTCAAGCGTTTCCAAGAGCGCGCCGACTTCGTCGCTCATCTTGCCGGTTGCGTCGCTCGCGATCGGTCTACTGGCCACCGGTCTGATGTCCATGAGATCGTTGACGAACTTCTCTACTGCGTCTTCGCTCGCGGGGCCGATCCATACACGATGATGACGAGCGCGCAGGAGCAGTTTCAGTCTCGCGCCGTCCGCCTGCTGCCGTGTGGTCCAGTGTGTCGGGTCGCCGAGCGGCGGCCGGGGTCGGGCCACAGCATCAAAACGAGCTTTGTCTTGTCCGCTGCGCTGCGCGCGAGGGCAAGGACATTCTGGACGGCCTTCGCTCGTTCGGTGTATGCCCCTTGCCGGTACGCTTCCGAGCACGTCCAGATATCGACGAAGGCTTTCCCCGTCGCGGTGAGAGCGGCGCCCGCGACAAGCAGGTATATCGCCGACTTGAACGATCCGGCGGGCGCGTACGTCCCGCCAAGGATCAAGAGAAACGCCAGCGCGCCGGAGCCGACGAAGAGCACCAGTCGGCGGGCGTGAACGCGGAGCCCGGTTTGGAGAGAAACGAGTGTCTTCATCGGGCCTGGTCCTATCTCGAATCGAGCGACGAGCGATTGAACCGAGCGCCCTTTCGGCGTTTGATCCCTGCCGAAAGCCGCCCCGCCGAGCGCGCTCCGGGGAGCGCCGAGAGGCGCGGATTCCGGCGACCCAGTGTTTACTTCGGGTGGGCCATGATGTCGAGTACGACGTAGGTGTCGTCTTCGATGCGGAAATAAAAACGCCACCCACGCGTGACCCGGCCTTGCCAGCGGATGGCGTCATACTTCTTGGCTCGGATGGAAGGGTGGCGCAGATCCCGGAGGAGGAGGGAAAGCTGCTTGTCGAAAGCTTTCTTGACATCCTCGGGCGCATCGGCGAACGAACGGTGAAACCGGGCGGTGAAAAGAACCTTCATCGCGGCCGCGTGCGGAGTGCTTTCATGGCCTGCTTGGCGGTGTTGAATGGTCCGAGTACCCGCCCACGGCGCACATCGTCCTCGGCTTCTTCAAGGCGCTTGTCGATGAGCTGCTTCGGCGTAAGGATGAGCTTCCCGCCGCGCACCTCAATTTCGAGGTAATCGCCGGCGGTAAGCCCCAGCTGGTCGTGTAGTTTTTTGGGGATTGCAACCTGCCTGCTGACTCCGACTTTGACAGCGGACATTCCTTGGCTCCTTTCCGTGTGCGTTTTCATATAATTGTATAATACAGTAGTCAGGGGAAGCGTCAAGAGGTTGCCGGCGACGTCGGTTTCGTATCCTGAGCGCTAGGCGCACAGGAGTGAGGAGCTTGACCGAATTGCGAAGATCAAGTCGTCGCTGATAATGGATAAGCATTTCCATCGCCGCAACCCAACTGCGCGGCCGTCCTGGGGTGGTCCCCAAGCCGCTGACGGCCTCCCAACCGCTTAAAACGACCCGCGCCGACGCCCGTCCCTCGTTCTTGGCGGTCTTCCCAAGGCTCGGGCCCCCGATCAGTCGGTAACGCAGGCCGCTGGGAACCGTCGCGTCCGCCTCGCGCGGCCCACGCGCGCACACATCACCCTCGCAGCGCCCGCGCGTTCTCGGGTCGCCGCCTTCGATCTGTCTGTTGGCTGTCCGACACCCCCGCTCAGGCCGCCGGAGGTGCGCGCCCCTCGAAGGGATCCCGACCTCCGGTCCTGGCGAGGTGGCGCAGGATGGCGTCGATGACGATTGGCTCCGTGATCACCGAGACGATCTTCATCTCCGACCCGCACGCTGCGCACAGGAGCGGGTCGACCTCGAAGATGCGCCTCAGCAGTAGCGCCCAGCTGGCGCCCGAGGGCGAGGGGCCTGGCTCAGGGTGCGGTTGGGGCCCGGCGAGCCGGGCCCCAACCGCGGCGCGCGCCCCCCTCGAGCGGTTCGAGTACCAGGCGTAATAGCGGACCATGTGCTGTCCGGGGTTGGGGATCTGGGTGGTCAGGGCGTGGATCAGATCCAGGGGATCGAGGATCTTCTCCACGAGCCCGGTGCGCGGATCGGGCGGGGTGCGCACACGCAAGCGTCCGCCTTCGACTTTCTCGACGACGTCGATTGGGAGAGGCCCGCGGGTCAGGTAGCGCGCGAGGCGCTCGGCGCCTTGGACGTCCTCGGTCGGTACCATCTGCTCGCCGTGCACCGAGAATCTCCTCCGAGAGCCGCTCGGCGCGGTGCAAGCGCTGGAGCACGCGGCGGCGGAAGACCTCCTCGACGAGCGCGCGTCGAAGTACGGGAGCTGCAGGAACTCTCCCTCCTCTGTAAATGCGCCGTCGGTGAGGAGTACATGCACGTGGGGGTGGAAGTTGGCGGCGTAGGAGCCGAACGTCTGGATCGAACCGACCAGGCCCGGCGTGACGTCGTGGCGATCGAGGATCGCGCGAATGCTGGGGACGATCGCGTCGCGGGCCGCGCGGGCGAGCAAGCCGAGCAAGCGCCGCTCGCGCTGGAACCGGGATCGAGGAGCTCCGTGATGACGTGCTCCGCGAACAGCGCCGAGCGCTTCGCCTGGCAGCTCGGACAGAAGTTGCGAGTCCGGCAGGAGAAAGCGAGCAGGCGAGGTAGGCCTCGACGGCCGTAGGGACGACCTTTCGCAGCGATCCTTCCCGCGGCTCGTAGCGTTCCTCGTACTCCCGGACGTAGCGCTCGAAGTGCTCCTCGAACAGCCGGTAGACGACGGTGCGCTCGGGGTGGCGGGGCCGATAGACGCCCGCAGGCTCGGTGAGGGGCATGCCTCCGCAACCGGAGGAGGCAAGGCGGGACGCGGACGCGCAACCTCAAGATAGTCCCGAAGCGCGCTCAGCGAAAAGGGAAGCCCCGAGTCGGAGCTGAAAGCTCACGCCAGCGCGTGGTCGAAAACGATCTGCGCGACCTCCGTCCACGGCACGTACTCGGGGTGCTGGCCGCCGTCGACGAAGATCAGGATCCCGGCGTTGTGCTCGCCGAGATCGGCGCTGCGCTCAAGCTGGAGCTTTTCTCCGTTGTGGAGCGTGACCCGGTCGGGGAGCTCGATCGAGGCGATCATGCCGAACGGTATGGTGTAGTCCACGCCCTCTAAAGGGGCGTCGAAGGTCTCGGTGGTCTCGCTCTCGTCGAGGTCGTAAACCAGACGTCCGGAGAGCTGGCGTCCATCGCGGGTCGTGACGCTCCCTGTGAGAGGGCGCCCCGGCGGAAAGTCGCCGTAGGCGGGGCCGCTGCCGGCGGGGCTGAGGTCGAGGCGCAGGAAGGCTTTCCAGGAGACCAGCACCCGGCCGTAACGCGGGTCATCGACGTAGACACCGCGGTTACCGTTGCCGACATCGTTGGTGCCCGAGAGCACGAACTCGCGACCGTCGACCAGAGTCACGAGCGAGCTATTACGCGTCTGGCGAGCGATGGAGCGGATCGTGTCGAAGCGCACGCTGAGCTTGCGTCCGTTCGCACTGCCGTCGAGCTTGTCGGTGCCGACGCACTCCTCCCGATCCCATTGAACGAAGCCGGTGAAGTCTCCACGCGCCGTGTGCACCGTGCCGTGCAGCCGGCCGGCGGCGGCGATCGGTCCCGTGGTGGGGAGGAGTTCGACGCTTTTGACCTGAGCGCTATCGAGGTCTAAGACGCCACGCGTGGAGTCCCACACCCGCACGCCGTCGTCGAAGTCGCTCGCGTCCGTGCGGTCGAGGTTGAACGCGGTCCCGCTCTTCATGGTCACCCGCACGTCGCGCTCTTTCGCGTCGATGCGCGCGATATCGCCGAAGCGCACCATGAAGCGCCGGTCGGTATCGATCGGAACCTCTCGACGGACGAGCACGAGTCCGAAAACCTGGACCGAGTTGGGCCTCGTGGGCAGCTTCCCGGGAGGAACGGACGCGAGCCAGGGGTTGTCGACCTTGGTGCCGTTGAAGTAGTCCCCCCAGGACGCCTCCTGGTCGCCGCCCCATCTCAGCCGTCCCTCGTAGGTGTCGCCGTCATTCGTGACGACGCGGCCGTATAGGAAGCCCGGCTGGGTCCGCGCAGCCTCCGCCGCCTCCGGCGCGTCGGTCGAGGGGGTGGCGGAGTTGGCCTTGATCTCTTCGATCCGGAATCTGACGACGAGGACGAGAAAGACGATTACGAGCGCGCACATCGCGCCGACGAACAGCGCTCTTTTCATGGCCCGCCTCCATGCTGCATCGCGGCAGCAGTAGTAGCACGCGCGCTCCAGTGGACACGAGGGCGCGCTACAAAGCGTCCGGCCTCGTCGCTGGTTTCGTCGGCTCATCGTCGCCCAGAATTCGCATCGCCGGGGTCTCGAGGTCGTCGAACTGCCCCGAGCGAGCGGCCCAGGCAAAGACGAGGACCGCCGCGGCCGCGAACAGGAGCGCCGCCGGGAGCAGCACGAACATCACCGCCATGGCAGCCTCCGAGACGGAGCGAACGACCGCGACAAGGAGCTGCTGGCGATGACCGTCAGCGACGACAACGGCATGAGGATCGCCGCGAGGAGCGGGTTGATGAACCCGGTCATCGCGAGCACGACCGCCACGACGTTGTAGAGCAGCGAGAAGATCAGGTTGCGCTTCACGACCCGCATCGTGCGGCGGGACCCGACGACGAGTTCCACGAGCCGGTTGAGACCGGGGCGGGTGACGAAAACATCCGCCACCGCGAACGCCGCCTCAGCGCCACCGTGAACCGCGACGCCGACGTCGGCCGACGCCAGAGCCGCGGCGTCGTTGACGCCGTCGCCGACCATGACGACCGCGCCGCGCTCTTTCTCGGCGAGGACCGCGGCGACCTTCCCCTCGGGGCTCACGCTCCCACGGGCGCGATCGGGAGAAACGTCGAGGGCGCGCGCCACGGCGGACACGGCGCCGGGGTGATCGCCCGAGAGGATCGACGACTCGTATCCCAAAGCGCGCAACGCGTGGATCGCGCCGCGCGCGTCGTCACGTAGCGGATCTCCCAGTCCGAAGACACCGCACACGGCGCCATCCACGGCGATGACGATGGGCGTCAACCCTTCGGCGCTGAAGGCCGCCACCCGGGACGTGATCTCGAGCGGCCACACGGGAAACCGAGACGCAAGGAACGCCGGCGATCCGGCGACGACGGCGTGCCGTCCGACGCGCCCCACGATCCCGCCGCCAAGGGTCTCCTCGATTTCGACGGGCCCCATCGCGGGAGGCCGTGACGTCGCCAAAGCGCGCGCCACCGGGTGCGACGAGTGCGCCTCCGCCGCCGCCACGAGCGCTCGCACCTGCTCGCTTCCCGAATACGCCACGACCGCGAGCTCCCCCATCGTCAGCGTCCCGGTCTTGTCGAGGATCATCCGGCCGCCGCGGGAGAGCGCCTCGATGACGTCGGCGCCGCGCACCAGAAACCCCGCGCGAGCCGCGCGCCCGATGGCGGCCGAGATCGCGAGCGGCGTGGCCAGGCCGAGGGCGCACGGGCACGTCACGATGAGAAGCGCCACGGCGTGGTCGAACGCCAACTGCGCCGAGACGTGCCACCAGATGGCGAAGGTGATCGCCGCAAGCGCCAGCACCGCCGCGACGAACCGGCCGGAGATCCGGTCGGCCAGTTGCACGATCGGGGCGCGGCGCCGGGCGCTTTCTTCGACCAGGCGCATCAACCGGCCGACGCGCGTATCCTCGCCCGTCGACTCGATGGCGACCTCGAGCCGGCCGCTGAGGTTGACGGTGCCGGCGTGGACGGCGTCGCCGCAAGCGACTTCGACGGGCCGGGACTCGCCGGTGAGAAGCGAAGGGTCGACGCTCGAGCGGCCGTCGACGACGAGGCCGTCGGCGGGGAACGTCTCTCCGGCGAGGACCGCGACGCGCATCCCGGGAACCAGCGCCTCGAGGGGAACCTCGCGCTCGCCGCCGTCCTCGAGAACCCGGGCTGAAGAAGGCGCCAGCGAGGACAACAGCTCGGCCGCCTCGACGGCTGCCCCCTGACGGCGCTTCAACAGGTAGCGCCCGGCGAGCAGGAGGAACACGAGCATCGTGACGACGTCGAAGTACACCTCGCCGGTCGCGCGGACGGTGTTGACGGCGCCCTGCGCGTAGCCCGCGACGAGGCCGATCGCGATCGGCACATCCATCGAAAGCGTCTTCGCGCGCAAGGCGAAGAAGGCCCCCCGGAAGAAGGTGCTGCCGCACCAGAACACCGAAGGGGCCGCGACGAGGAGGCTCGTGACGCGGAAGAGCATCAGATACTCGGGCTCGATCCCGTGGAGAAAGCCGCCGTACAGTCCGAACGCGATCGCCATGACGTTGCCGGCGACGGCGCCGGCCACGCCGATCTTGAGCAGGAGCTCCCGGTTCTCGCGCTTGCGCACCTCGGCCGCTCGCGCTCCCCGGTACGGGTGGACCGGATAGCCGAGGCGGTCTAGCGCGACCGCGATCTCGGAGAGCTTCGCCTTCATCGGGTCCCACAGCACGCGGGCGCGAGAGCGCGGCAGATCGAGCCTCACCTCGATCGCACCGCGAACCAAGGACGGGATCTTTTCGACGAGCCACACGCACGCCGCGCAGTGGACCCCCTCGAGGTACAAATCGGTCGCCAAGAGCCCGCCGGGGAGCGGCGTGCACGCGCGCGCGACGAACGCGGGATCGTCCAGCTCTTCATGGCCGCGCCCGGTCACGTGGGCGGGGACTCGCTCGCCCGCCGCCCGCGCCAAAGCGTAGTAGCGCGTGAGCCCGTGCTCCAGGAGGACGGAAAACACCGTCGCGCAACCGTCGCAGCAGAACGACGCGGCGCCCGCGGACGTGCGGCGGGCAAGCGGCACCGGAAGGCCGCAGTGCGCGCAGCCAGCGTGCGACGCGGAGCTAAGGTGTTCCATGGCAGGGAGGCTTGGCGGCATCGGCCGCCGCCGCAAAGGGGCCCAGCTGGGATCGCGATGCAACGGTCCACAAACCCAGGATCATCAAAACCAGCGCGCACGTGGCCGGGACGTGGCGGCGCAGCGGCCCCGACAGACGGCTTACCGCCTCGCCGAAGGCGAGCATCACGGGGAGAGTCCCCGCCCAGAACACCGCCATCACGACGGCGCCCCGGAGCGCGCTCCCGGTGCCCCCTGCCGTCACCACGAAGGCATACAGCCAGCCGCAGGGGAGCAGCGCCGAGGCCAGGCCGAGGATGGCGGCGCGAGCCGCGGGCGGGCGCGCGGCAACCGCGCGCATCGCAACGCCGAGCAAACGCTTGAGCCGGGCCGGCGCCTCGATGCGTGGCACGCGCCAGCCTACGGCAGCGAGGAAAGCGTGAAGCCCCCAGAGCGCGATCAGCGTCCCGGAAACGATCGCGGCGGCGCGCGTGATCCCCGCAAAGGAGGCGGCGTGATCGATGGCGGCGCCGAACGCTCCCGCCAGGCTTCCGAGCGCGAGGTAGGAGGTCAACCTCCCCGCGCTGTAGGCGCCGTGCGAGATCGCCCGCTTCCGCCATGGGGCCTCGCTTCCCGGCATCCCCGCATAGGCCGCGACGAGCGGGCCGCACATTCCCGCGCAGTGAACGCTCCCGAGCAGGCTCGACGCGAACACGCCGAAGACGAGGCCGTTCACCGGAGCACTCCCGGGGCATCCTGATCGACGACCGCGGTGAAGATCTCCGTCCCGCGCGCGGCGGCCACACGGAACTCCCAGAATCCGGGACGAGAAACGGCGACGTCGGCGGCGTAGGCATGCTCCGCGGTTTCAACGAGCTCCGACCTGACCACTCGAGACGCCCGCGCGTTGTGGAACGCCTCGAGCCCCACGGTCAGGCCCCGGACCGGAAGGCCGTTGCGATCGAGAAGCGAGGCGACGATGCGCGCGCGGCCCGTGCCCGGATCGGCCGCCGCGACCGCAAGCGCCAGCGTCCAGCCGAGTTCGGCGTTGTCTCTCGCCTGCGCCTGGTGCGCGTCCCACGCGACCGCTTTCGCGTAGTAGTCGGGCTCTACGGCGAAGGACGGATCGGAGACGGCGCAGCTCATGAAGTAGAGGTTCGCGGCGACGCCAGAAGCCAGAAGCCCCACGAGGAGGATCGGCCAGTACCAGCCCTTCTTCATCGCTTCACTCCTCCGGTCCGAGCAGCCGGTAGTGCGTCTTTTTTTCGAACCCGGCGCCGTCTTTGACCTCGACCTCGATCTCGCGCAATCCGTGCGGGATCGATTTTGCCTGCGCCATGACGAACACCGAGGCGGTCGCAGACGCCCCGGGTTCGACTTCGAGCGGGTTGTCGGGGGACACGAGCGTGAGGTCGTCCGCGTCGTCGATCGAGATCGTGTAGCGGCGCATTTCCGGCGACCGGTTGACGATCTTGACGCGCAGTTGGTTCGAGATCTGCCCGTCGGGAAGGACCCCGTAAGGCGCGCCGATGCCGCGCAGCACCGTCACGTCGGCGGCGCCCCTATTCGCCAGCGCGTAGACGAGACCGCCCCAGACCAACGCCATGATCAGCGGGTAGATCACGATCCGCGGCCGCAGGATGCGGTGCGGCTTCCCCTCGAACGCGTCGCGCGCGCCGTAGCGGATGAGCCCCTTGGGCCGCCCGGTCTTTTCCATGACGACGTCGCAGGCGTCGATACACTGCGTGCAGTGGATGCACTCCATCTGCAA
>Ga0315278_10003888_pt1 | contig 13434 bp, 23 predicted proteins | sample YL17G06_0_MG_FD_203880 | JGI IMG/M metagenome (GOLD analysis project Ga0315278, IMG submission 203880) | Sediment microbial communities from Yellowstone Lake, YNP, Wyoming, USA - YL17G06_0 | ecosystem: Environmental > Aquatic > Freshwater > Lake > Sediment | place: USA: Wyoming | collected...
TTCGTTGCGGCGCACCTGTGGGGGGGGTTGGCGACCCGCCCCTACTCTCTATTTCTTGCGCGCCTTGAACGTAGGGGCGAGCTGAGCTCGCCCATTCATGGGCGTCCGTGGGATGCCCCTACAATCAAAGCCATCGTTTTGAGGATTTTTTATGAGATCGGAATGCCGCGGTCAGGAATCCCGGGCCCCATCGGGAAAGGCGGGATGACGCTATCGCCCTTCTTCAAACGAAGGAGGAAAGACTTCAGTTCCGGAATAGAGGTGGTTTCCAGAGGGATGGCGTATCCGTGGGCGCGAAGATCCCGGATGAGCTGTTGCAGGGGCGGGAGGGAGAGCCCGTAATCCTCCATCCATCTTTCCCGGGCAAGAAACTCCGCCACCGAATCGGAAAACTGGATTCGGCCCCGGTCCAGGAGAACCAAGTCCCGGGCGCGCAGGGCCTCCTCCAGGGAGTGGGTGATATGCAGGATGGTTTTGTTTCCTTGGGAGTGAAATTTGTTTAGGAGATCCATAATCTCTCGGCGGTCCTGGAGATCAAGCATGGAGGTGGGTTCGTCGAGAACGAGAATCTCGCCTCCCATGGCCAGGATCCCGGCCAGGACGACTTTTTGCTGCTGCCCTCCGGAGAGGAGGTGGGGGGCATGATACCGGTACTCCTCCATCCCCACCCAAGCCAGGCTCTGCTGCACCTTGCGGACAATGTCCGCGGGTTCCAGCTCCAGATTTTCGAGACCGAAAGCCACATCTTCTTCCACGACGGAAGAAATGATTTGATTTTCGGGGTTCGAAAAAATGTACCCGACCCGGGCTGAAATCTCTCCGGGTTTCAGCGGGGTTCCCCCGATGAGAACCTCGCCGGTCGCCGGGGAAAGCAGCCCTTTGATCAGTTTTCCGAGGGTGCTTTTCCCGGAACCGTTGGGGCCCATGACGGCGACATAAGAACCTTGGGGTATTTTCAGTTGAATGGCTTCGAGAACCAGTCGCGGCGATTCCGGGCGTGAAGGATAAGAAAAAGATACGTCGCGCAGTTCAATCATGGGGAGAAAAAAGGGCAAGGCTCGCGCCTCGCCCTCGCGGAGTTCTAAGATCTCAGCTCTTGGGGGCCGCCTCGCCGGTGGGTTTCAGGGCTTCGGTCTTTTTGGCTTTTTCCCGTTTCCGGTCGGCCCGGGATTTCTTCGCCTTTTTGCCATCTTTTTTCCCCTCGCCGATCAGCTCCACGATGGAGACCGGGGCGCCGTCGCCGGGCCGGAAACCGACCTTGGCAATCCGCAGGTACCCGCCCGAACGAGTCTGGAACCGGGGAGAGATCGTTTCAAAGAGTTTCTTGACGATTTCCGCCTTTCGGACCACGGCCAGCGCCTGTCGCCGGGCGTGAAGATCGCCTCGCTTGCCCAGCCCGATCAGATGTTCCGCCAGGGGGCGGAGCTCCTTGGCCTTGGCGTCCGTCGTCTTCAATTTTTCATGCTCCAACAGAGAGGTTACCAGGTTCCGCAGCATGGCCTCCCGATGGCTTGTCGTTCTTCCCAATTTCCTGCCAGCAATTCGATGACGCATAGGTCGTTTCCTTCTTTAGGCTCCCTTTTCCATTTTTGCGCCGAGTTCCGCGGGAGGCCAGCCGTCGAGCTTCATGCCCAGGCCCAGCCCCATTTCGGTAAGAATATCTCTGATTTCATTCAAGGACTTCCGGCCGAAGTTCTTGGTCTTAAGCATTTCTCCTTCCGTCTTCTGCACTAAATCTCCGATATGGCGGATCTCGGCGTTCTTGAGGCAATTGGCCGAGCGCACTGAAAGCTCAAGTTCATCCACGCTCCGGAAAAGGTTTTCGTTGAGGCTGGTTTTCTCTTCCACGGGGATCGATTTGGGCGCCGCCTCCTCCTCATCGAAGTTGATGAAGACGGAGAGCTGTTCTTTCGCGATTTTTGCCGCAAAAGCAACCGCGTCCCGCGGCGCCACGCTTCCGTTGGTCCACACCTCCATCGTGAGGCGGTCGTAATCCGTCAGCTGTCCCACGCGGGTGTGGGTCACGTTGTAATTGACCCGGCGGATGGGGGAAAAGAGGGCGTCGATGGGAATCGTGCCGATGGGCTGCCCTTCCTCTCGATTTCTTTCGGCCGGCACATACCCCCGGCCCCATTTCACCGTCATCTCGATCTCTATCTCGCCGTCGGCCGAGAGCGTCGCCAAGTGGTGGTCCGGGTTCAGGATTTCCACGTTGGAATTCGTTTCGATGTCGCCGGCTTTCACCTCTCCCGCCTTGGTCACCTTCAAGCGCAGGATTTCGGGCCCCGGGGAATGCATTTTCACCAGGATCTCTTTGATGTTGAGGATGATATCGGTCACGTCCTCCCGAACCCCCGGAAGGGTGGAAAACTCGTGGAGAACCCCCTTGATGCTTGCCGTGGTGATTGCGGCTCCCTGCAGCGAGGAGATAAGAATCCGGCGCAGGGAGTTCCCGATGGTAAGGCCGAATCCCCGCTCGAAAGGTTCGACATGAAAACGCCCGTAGGTGGAAGTCAGGGTCTCTTCTTCCGCTTCAAAGGCCTTCGGTTTGATGAGAGTTTCCCAATTTCGATACATAGGAACTCCTTGATCCCGCTGATCGGGCGGGATCCGCGAAAAGGATTATTTGGAATAAAGTTCGACGATCAGTTGCTCTTTGATCGGCATGGTCAGGTCTTCCCGGGTCGGAAAGGCGGCGACCCGCCCCTGAAATTGCTCCTTCTGAAGGTCCAGCCAGGAAGGAACGCCCCGCCTTGCAACGGCTTCCAGGGCTTCCGTGATCTTGGCGCTCTTGCGGCTCTTTTCGCGAAGCGCGATCACGTCGCCGACTTTGATCAAGTGGGAAGGGATATTGGCCTTCCGCCCGTTCACGGTGAAATGGCTGTGCCGGACCAACTGCCGCGCTTCGCTGCGGGAGTTGGCGAACCCCAGCCGGTAAACCATATTGTCAAAACGACGCTCCAGGAGGATCAGGAGATTGGTGCCCGTAATCCCCTTCTGCCTCTCGGCTTTGGCGAAGAAGTTTCGGAACTGGCCTTCCGCCAAGCCGTACATCCGCTTGACTTTCTGCTTCTCCCGGAGCTGGACCCCGTAGTTGGAAAACTTGGCCCGGCCCTGGCCGTGCTGTCCCGGAGGATAGCCTCGGCGCTCGACCCCGCATTTTTCGGAATAGCACCGGTCTCCCTTAAGAAAAAGTTTTAAATTTTCCCGCCGGCAAAGCCGGCATACGGATTCAATATAACGTCCCAAAATCGTCCTCCTCTCTGTAACGCTTCGGAAAAAGCTCAGACGCGCCGGCGCTTCGGCGGCCGGCAGCCGTTGTGGGGGATCGGGGTGACGTCCCGGATCAAATCCACCTTGAACCCCGCGGCTTGGAGGGAACGAAGCGCCGCTTCCCGCCCCGATCCGGGGCCTTTGACATAGACCTCGATATTGCGGACCCCCTGCTCCATGGCGCGCTTGGCGGCCTTTTCCGCGGCCAACTGCGCGGCAAAGGGTGTGCTCTTGCGCGACCCCTTGAATCCCACGCTGCCCGAGCTGGCCCAGGCAATCACGTTTCCGCTCACATCGGTGATGGTGATAATGGTATTATTGAAGGTTGACTGAATGTGGGCAACCCCATTCTGAATGTTTCGGCGCTCCTTCTTCTTCGGCCCTGCATTTTTTCCAGGCGACATTCTTCCTCCTTTACTTTCTCTTCCCGCCGATTTGGCGCCGGGGGCCCTTGCGGGTACGGGCATTGGTGTGGGTCCGCTGACCCCGCACGGGCAGCGAACGGCGATGACGCAAACCGCGGTACGAGCCCATGTCCATCAGGCGTTTGATGTTCATGGAGACGTCGCGCCGCAAGTCTCCCTCGATTTTCAGGTTGCTCTGGTCGATGACTCCGCGGATCTTGGCCCCTTCCGCGTCCGTCAAGGCGTCGGTCTTCTTGAAGAAATCCACCTGAGCCTGCTCCAGGATCCGGCGCGCCGTGGCCCGGCCGATCCCGTAAATGTACGTCAGCGCGATCTCCATGTTCTTGTTTCGGGGCAGATCGATTCCAGCAATTCTTGCCACACCAACCTCCTTCTCTTATCCCTGCCGTTGCTTGTGCCGGGTGTTCTGGCAGATCACCCGGATCACGCCTTTGCGCTTGACGATTTTGCATTTATCACAAATTCGCCGCACGGATGCTCGAACTTTCATGGTATTCTTCTCCGATCTTCAAACGGCTCGGGCCCCTCCGCGGGGGATTTTCCCAAACCTCTCGCGGCCCGGATCCCAATTTCTTCAGGTCTTGGCCCGGTACACGATCCTCCCCCGGGTCAGATCATATGGGGAAAGTTCCACGGTGACCCGGTCCCCGGGCAGGATCTTGATAAAATGGAGCCGCATCTTGCCCGAAATGTGGGCGAGAACGCGGTGCCCTTTGTCCAGCTCCACTCGGAACATGGCGTTGGGCAGAGTCTCGACGACCCTCCCCTCGACTTCTATGGCATCTTCTTTCGGCATTCTCGTCCGTCCTAACTCCGCTTTTCGGAATTGACTCGCAACCAGAAATTCATTGGACCGATGGTTTCGTAAAAAGCTCCAGATGCCAGGCGCGCAAGAAATAGAGAGTAGGGGCGGTTCGCGAACCGCCCGAGCAAGTGCGCTGCAAAAACGAAGTTGAAGCGCAACGCCGCAGATGGACTTTTTATGAAACCATCAGAGTTCGCTCAAAATATAGGGCCCGTTTTCCGTGACCGCCACCGAATGTTCAAAGTGCGCGGAAAGGCTCCGATCTTTGGTGACCGCCGTCCAGCCGTCTTCCAGAATTTCCACTTCATAGCCGCCGGCGTTGATCATGGGCTCAATGGCCAAGGTCATTCCCGCCTGCAGCCGGATCCCCCGCCCCGGCGTCCCGAAGTTGGGAATCTGGGGCTTTTCATGGAGATGCTGGCCGATCCCGTGGCCGACAAAATCCCGAACCACCGAAAAGCCGTGGGTTTCCACCTCGTTCTGAATCGCCGCCGAAATGTCCTGGAGCCGATTCCCGGCCCGGACTTTCTCAATCGCCCGATTCAGGGCCGACCGCGCCACCCGCAGCAGTTCCTCAGCCTCCGGGGACACCCTCCCCACCGGCAGGGTAATCGCCGCATCCCCAAAATAATCTTCAAAGATGACGCCGAAATCCAGGCTCACGATATCCCCTTCCTTCAGAATGCGCCCGGAGGGAATGCCGTGAACGACTTCCTCGTTGACCGACGTGCACAGGGCGGCGGGGTATCCATTGTACCCCTTGAAAGCGGGGCGGCCCTTCGTCCTCCCCAGAAGCGCCGTCGCCTTTTCATCCAGCTCTCGAGTCGTGACCCCCGGCCGAACCGCGGATTTCAAAGCCTCCAAAATTTCCGCCACGATGAGGTTGCTGCGGCGCATCTTTTCGATCTCCTGGCGAGACCTCAAAATGATCCGCTCTTCCCCCCCAAGAGAATTCAGCCCATCCATCGTTCCGCTTTACCTTCTCCCCTTGATCCGCCCGGATTTCATAAACCCTTCGTAATGGCGCATCAGCATGTGGGATTCGATCTGCCCCACCGTGTCCAAGGCCACGCCAACTACGATCAGGAGCGCCGTTCCGCCGAAATAAAACGGCACATTGAATTTCGTGATCAGAACCGAGGGAAGCACGCAAACCAGCGACACATAAACGGCGCCGCTGAAGGTAATCCGGGTCAGAACCCGGTCTACGAACTCGGCGGTTTTCTTCCCAGGGCGGATCCCGGGAATGTATCCCCCGTATTTCCGCATGTTGTCCGCCACATCCGTGGGATTGAAGGTGACCGCCGTGTAGAAATAACAGAAGAAAAAGATAAAGCCGACATAGATCAGCTCATAGACGAAAGATCCCGGCATCAGGGAATCGGAAACCGCCTTCATCCAGGGATGGTCCAGAAAATTGGCGATCGTGGCCGGGAACATGATGATGGAGGAGGCGAAAATCGGAGGAATGACCCCCGCCGTATTGATCTTCAGGGGAAGATGCGTGCTTTGCCCCCCGTACATGCGCCGCCCCACGATGCGCTTCGCGTACTGGACCGGAATGCGGCGCTGGCCCCGCTCCACATAGATGATGGCCCCGATCACGCCCACCATTAGCGCGACGATCCCGATCGTGACCAAAATCCCCAGCTCGCCCGTGCGCAGCAGCCGGATGCTATTGGTGATGGCGAGGGGCATGCGGGCCACGATGCCCGCAAAAATGATGAGGGAAATCCCGTTCCCGATGCCCCGCTCCGTGATCTGCTCTCCGAGCCACATGATAAAGGCGGTCCCCGAGGTGAGAGTGATCATGGTCATCAGCCGGAAACCCCACCCCGGATCCAGAGCCACGAGCTCCCCGCCGGGGCCGGTCATGCGCTCCAAACCCACGCTGATGCCGAATCCCTGAATCAGGCTCAGGACCACCGTGCCGTAGCGGGTGTACTGGGTGATCTTTTTGCGCCCCGCCTCCCCCTCCTTGGACAGCCGCTCCAAATGGGGGACCACCACGGTAAGCAGCTGCAGAATGATCGAGGAGCTGATGTAGGGCATGATCCCCAGGGCAAAAACCGAGAGACGCTCGAAAGCCCCTCCGGAGAACATGTCGATGAAGCTGAAAAGCGTTCCCTTGGCCTGGGCGAAAAAGGCCGACAGGGCCGCGGCGTCGATTCCCGGCGTGGGGACGTGCACCCCGATGCGGTAAACGGCCAGGAGCAAAAGGGTGAGGAAAACCCTCCGCTTCAGTTCGGGAATTTTCGGTATGTTTTGGAATCCCTGGAACAAGCTCTACATGACCTCCGCTTTTCCTCCGGCCCCCTCAATCTTACTCTTCGCCGAAAGGCTGAAATGATGCGCCCGAACCGTGATCGCCTGGGAGAGGGTCCCTTCCCCCAACACTTTAACTTTTCTCCCGCCTCCTCGGACGAGTCCGGCATCCTTCAGAGCATCCACATCCACCACCGCCCCCGCTGGAAATCGGGCCAGATCCTTGAGGTTCAGAATCTCGAATTCCTCCCGGAAGGGATTCTTGAACCCCCGCTTGGGCAGCCGCCGCTGCATCGGCATCTGGCCGCCTTCGTATCCGGCCCGAACCTTCCCCCCCGAACGGGCTTTGATCCCTTTGTGCCCCCGGGTGGAGGTCCCGCCGTGGCCGGAACCATCGCCCCGCCCGATTCGTTTTCTCTTCTTTCGCGCTCCCGGCGAAGGCTTCAAAGCATCCAACGTAAACATGATTTTTCCCTACCCTTCAACCACTTTCACCAAATGGGAAACCTTGCGGATCATTCCCCGGATGGCGGGCGTGTCTTTGAGCTCCTTCGTCCGGTTCATGCGGGTGAGCCCCAGTCCGCGGAGCGTCCGGCGCTGGGTTTCCGGCTGGGTGATTTCACTGCGTATCAAGGTGACTTTGATTTTTTTCTCTTCCATGTTCCGTTCCCCGTCCTGCTGGCCGTGAATTGCGGTTCCACGGGATCATCCGAAATTTGGTTACAAGATCTCCGCTACGGATTTCCCGCGTTTGCCCGCGATTTCATCCGGGGTCTTCAGCTGCCTCAAGCCGTTGATCGTGGCTCTGATCAGGTTGTGGGGATTACGAGAACCCAGGCATTTGGTCAGGATGTTCTCGATCCCCGCCGATTCCACGACCGCCCGCACCGAACCTCCGGCGATAACCCCGGTTCCGGCGGAAGCGGGCTTCAAGAGAACCTTGGCGGCCCCGAATCGCCCCAGAACCTCGTAAAGGATCGATCCTTCGGCAAGGGGGACCCGGATTAAGTTCCTCTTGGCCTGGTCGATGCCCTTGCGGATCGCCTCGGGGACTTCGTTGGCCTTGCCCAGGCCGAATCCGACGACGCCCTTGCTGTTGCCGACGACCACCAAGGCGCTGAAGCTGAATCTTCTCCCGCCTTTTACCACCTTGGCCACGCGGTTGATGTGGGCCACGCGGTCAACCAGTTCCAGTTCTTCCGGATTGATCTGCGCCAAGACTCTTCCTCCTCTAAAAGCCGCCCGCGATCAGCGGTCAGCAATATTTTTTTCCGCTGAGCGCTGAGAGCTGATTGCTGACTGCTATTAAAAATCCAAACCTTTTTCCCGGGCCCCGTCGGCCAGGGCCTTGATCCGCCCGTGGTAGAGAAAACCGTTGCGATCGAAGACGACCTTTTGAATGCTCTGGGCCAGGGCTTTTTCCGCCACCAGCCGTCCCACTTTCTTGGCCGCTTCGACTTTTCCGGATCCCGGTTTCCCGCCCTTCAGCTCCGGGTTCAGCGTCGAGGCGCACACGAGGGTGTGGTGCCGCCGATCGTCGATGATCTGCGCAAAGATATGCCGGGCGCTCCGGAAAACGACCAGGCGAGGCCGCTCGGCCGTTCCCCGAAGCCGGGCGCTTACTCTCATTTTCCGCCTTTTCCGGGCCAACTCCTTCTCTTTTCGTTCCACGTCTCGTTCCCCTTTGATAAAGTGCGAGGGGGAGTGCCGAAGATATTTTTCTCACACTCCCACTGCCCCTGATCCTGTTCTTTTTACGCTGCGGCCGTCTTCCCGGCCTTGCGGCGAATGACCTCTTCGGCGTATTTGATCCCCTTGCCGCCGTAAGGTTCCGGAGGCCGGAGCCCGCGGATTTTGGCGGCCGTGAGCCCGAGGAGGTGCTTGTCCATGGCCCGCAGGGTGATCCGGTTTTGCCGCTCCACCTCGGCCTTCATTCCCTCAGGCAGCGGAAAATGGATCGGGTGGGAAAACCCGAGGCTGAACTTCAGAACATTACCCTGCAGCTCCGCCCGGTACCCGACGCCGTTGATCTCCAACACCCGTTGGAACCCTTCGCTCACGCCTTTGATCATGTTGGCAACCAGGGTGCGGACCAGCCCCTGGAGAGATTTTCCCCGTTTGGGATCCTCCGCCCGGGCCACCGAGACTTTGTCGTCTTCCACCGTGATCGCGGCCTCTTCCGGAACCCGCTCCGTAAGATTTCCCTTGGGCCCCGATACTTTTATGAAGGGCCGGTCCAAAACCACTTTGACCCCTTTGGGAAGGGGAATCGGCATTTTTCCTATGCGTGACATGGTGATCTCCCTCTCAGACTTACCAGACCGAAAAGAGCAGCTCCCCGCCGACATTGAGCTTGCGGGCTTCCTTGTCGGTCAAAATCCCTTTCGAGGTGGAGAGGAGGGAAAGTCCCAAACCTCTCAAAACCTGGGGGATCTGATCTTTGCCCACGTAGCGGCGCCGACCGGGCTTGCTCAGGGTCCGCAGGCCGGCAATGACCTGCTTTTTCGTCTCGCCCTCGAATTTCAGGTAAATCCGGAGGACGCCCTGCTTTCCGTCCTTGATGACTTTGTAGTTCTTGACATACCCCTCATCCTTCAGGATGCGGGCGACATGAACCTTCAGATTTGAAGCCGGCACATCTACCTTTTCGTGTTTGGCCTTGTTGGCGTTGCGCAGGCGGGTAGTCAGATCGGCCAAGGGGTCGGTCATCCCCATCTTTTTTCTCCTCCCTCAGGAATTTCCCTTACCAGCTGGACTTGACCACACCGGGAATCTCGCCCCGGGAAGCCAACTGCCGGAAACAGATCCGGCATAAATCGAATTTCCGATAGTATCCCCGCGGCCGCCCGCACCTTGGGCACCGGTTGTACTTCCGGGCTTTGAACTTCGGTTCCTGTTTCGCCTTGAAAATTAACGCAGTCCGGGCCACAATTCATCCTTTCTTTTCGCGACGGAAGCGGATTTGCGCGGCTTCAGGGTCCCCACCCTGAAAATCTGCGTGAATCTGCGTCCCCTTTCGCCTCTAATTCCGGAAAGGCATCCCGAGAAGACGCAGGAGTTCCTTTCCCTCTTCGTCCGTCTTCGCGGTGGTGACGATCGCGATATTGAGCCCCTTGATCTTCTCGATCTTGTCGAAGTTGATTTCCGGAAAAATGATCTGTTCCCGGATCCCCAGGGCGTAGTTTCCGCGACCGTCAAAGGCCTTTCCCGAAATTCCCCGGAAGTCGCGCACCCGGGGCAGGGCCACGTTCACTAACTTGTCAAAGAATTCGTACATCCGGTTCCGGCGCAGGGTGACCATGACGCCGATGGGCATCCCCTCCCGGAGCTTGAAGGCCGCAATGGAGCGCCGGGCTTTGGTGATGACGGCCTTTTGCCCCGCCACGATCGACAGCTCCTCCGCCGCCGAATCCAAAATCTTGACGTTCGCCACGGCCTCCCCCAGCCCCATATTCAGGGTGATCTTTTCCAGACGGGGGATCTCCATGATGTTCTGGTAGCCGAACTTTTTCTTCATTTCGGGAGCGACGTCGCGCAGATAAATTTCCTTTAATCGGGTTGTGTTCGCCATGCTTGTCCCCCCTACTTCCGTTCCATCAACTCGCCGCACTTGCGGCAGACGACGGCCTTCTTCCCGTCCTCCAGGGCGCGGTGGCCGATGCGCACCCCCTGGTTGCACTTCGGGCAAACCGGGAGAACGTTGGAAACATGAATCCCGGCCTCCTTCTGAATGATGCCGCCCTGGCGCGTCTTTCCCGAGGGCCGGGAGTGTCGTTTGATGAAATTAATTTTCTCCACCACCACCCGGTTCTTCTTCGGGAGAACCTTCAAGACCTTTCCCGTCTTTCCTTTTTCCTTGCCCGCGATGACTTGCACCAAGTCGTTCTTGCGGACATGAAACCGTATGCTCTCCATGGAAAACCTCACGCGTCCATCCCCGGATTCACAGGACTTCCGGAGCTAAGGATATGATCTTCATGAATCGTTTCGCCCGCAGCTCCCGGGCCACGGGGCCGAAGATGCGGGTTCCGACGGGCTCGTTCTGGGGGGTGATGAGGACGGCCGAATTGTCGTCGAATTTGATGTAGCTCCCGTCCACCCGCCGCACCTCTTTGTGGGTGCGGACGATGACAGCCCGCATCACGTCCCCCTTTTTCACTTTGGCGTTGGGAATCGCCTCTTTGACCGAGACGATGATCACATCGCCCAGACTGGCGTACCTCCGCTTCGTCCCCCCCAGAACCTTAATACACGCCAACTTCTTGGCCCCGGAATTATCAGCGGCTACTAATATGGTCTGCATCTGAATCATGGGGATACCCTGAACCTTTTATTTTCCGCACCCGCAAAATAATGCGGGATGCGGAGTGCGGATTGAGGAATGAAAAGGGAGTTTCGGATGGCGCCTTCCGCAATCCGCCCTCCGCAATTTTAATGGGCCCGCTCCAAGATCTCTTTGACCCGCCACCGTTTCTCCCGGCTGAGGGGCCGCGTCTCGGTCAGGAGGACCCGGTCGCCGACTTTGCATTCATTCTTCTCGTCGTGGGCTTTGTACCGGGCCCGCTTCCAGACGAACTTCTCATACAAGGGGAATTTCACCAGCCGCCGCACCACCACCACCACCGTCTTTTCCATCCGGTCGCTGACCACTTCCCCCACGATCTTTTTCTGAATCCCTCTCGTTTTCATTCTTCGATCCTCAACTGGCCTTGGTTGGGGCCAGGGTTTTTTGCCGCAAAACGGTCTTGACGCGCGCCACATCCTTGCGCACCTGCGGGAGCCGCTGGGTATTTTCCAGCTGGCCCGTGGCGTGCTGGAACCGCAGATTAAAGAGCTCCGCGGTGAGATCCTTTTCCTTCTGGCGAAGCTCGGCTTCGCTCATTTCTTTAAGCTCCTGCGCTTTCACTGATTCCCTCCCGGACGATGACTTTTGTGGCCAATGGCAGCTTATGCGCGGCCAGACGGAACGCCTCGAGAGCCGTTTCCCGAGTGACCCCCTCCATCTCGTAGAGGATCCGTCCGGGCCGAATCACCGCCACCCAGTCCTCCGGGGCTCCTTTGCCTTTGCCCATGCGCGTTTCCGCCGGTTTCTTGGTAATGGGCTTGTCGGGGAAAATCCGGATCCAGATTTTTCCGCCGCGTTTGATGTGGCGGGTCATGGCGATTCGCGCCGCCTCGATCTGGCGCGTCGTCAGCCAGCCGCATTCCTGGGCCTGAAGGGCGTAATCGCCAAAATTCAGGTCGTTGCCCCGCGAGGCCGTCCCTTTCCGTCTCCCCTTCTGCTGCTTGCGGTACTTCACCTTCTTCGGTGCCAGCATGGCTCTCTCGGCTCCTTACTGTAGCGTTTCTTTTCGCCCGCGGGCGACCGGGAGAATCTCCCCCTTGTAAATCCAGACCTTGATGCCGATTGCCCCATAGGTCGTCCGGGCCTCGGCAAAACCGTAATCGATGTCCGCCCGCAGGGTGTGCAGGGGAACCCGCCCTTCCCGGTACCACTCCCGGCGGGCGATTTCGGCCCCCCCCAGCCTTCCGGAACAGGCAATCTTGATCCCCTGGGCTCCGAACTTTAGGGAGGCGGTCACCCCCTTCTTCATGGCCCGACGAAACGCCACCCGCCGCTCGAGCTGGAGCGCGACGTTTTCGGCCACCAACTGGGCATCGCCCTCCACCCGCCGAACTTCCTGAATGTTGATGGAAATCTCCCGCTGGATTTTTTTCTGGATCTCCTTCTGGAGTTTCTCGATCTCGGCGCCCTTCTGGCCGATGACAATTCCCGGCCGCGCCGTCCGGATCGTGATCTTAACCCGATTGGCGGTCCGCTCAATTTCAATTTTGGAGATCCCGGCGTGGTAGAGCTTTCCCTTGATGTATTTGCGGAGGAGGATGTCCTCCTGGAGAAACTTGCTGTAGTTCTTCTCCGCGTACCAGCGTGAATCCCACGTCTTCACAATGCCCAACCGTAAACTTATTGGATTGACCTTCTGACCCAACGATCAACCTCCTCCCGGAAGAAATTAGGGGTTATGCTGCCTGCTCAGACTTCACTCAAAACCACCGTCACGTGACAGGACCGCTTCCGAATGCGCCCGGCCCGCCCCATGGGTTTAGGCTGGAAGCGCTTGGCCGTCGGCCCCTGGTTCACGAAGATGGTTTTCACCACTAAGGTGTCCACATCGATCGAAGGGTTCTGCCGCGCGTTGGCCAGCGCCGACTGGAGCACCTTGGACACCGCCTTCGCTCCCACCTTGGGCGTGAATAACAATATATGGACCGCGTCTTCCACCCGCTTCCCGCGGATCAGGTCCGCGCTGTACCGAACTTTCCGCGGCTGAAGACCGAGATATTTTCCCACCGCTCGTGATTCCATCCTTCCTCCTCGCTCAGGCCGCCGGCTTGGCCGCCGGCGCGGCCGGGGCGCCCGGCGCCGTCGCCTTTACCTTGGTTTTCCGGTCCCCCGAATGGCCGAAGAAAACGCGGGTGGGAGAAAACTCACCCAGCTTCTGGCCCACCATGTTTTCGGTCACAAACACAGGAATGAATTTCTTGCCATTGTGCACGGCGAAGGTATGGCCGACCATCTCCGGCAGGACGGTCGAACGCCGGGACCAGGTCTTGATGACCTTGCGGCTGTTCGTCCGGTTGGCCTCCTCCACCTTCTTCAACAGG
>Ga0315278_10003890_pt1 | contig 13433 bp, 12 predicted proteins | sample YL17G06_0_MG_FD_203880 | JGI IMG/M metagenome (GOLD analysis project Ga0315278, IMG submission 203880) | Sediment microbial communities from Yellowstone Lake, YNP, Wyoming, USA - YL17G06_0 | ecosystem: Environmental > Aquatic > Freshwater > Lake > Sediment | place: USA: Wyoming | collected...
GACCACATCCAGGTGAAGGCGAGCCCGGTCAATTGACGTCCGGGCGGCAGGCCGGGGCCACAAGAACATCGAGGGCGCCCAGCAGCTGGCGCGCGGCCTCCCGCGTCCGCTCCGCCCTCCAGGGTCGCGCCGTCCCGCCCCCGCGCCCGAGCCACCGGGCGATCGCCCCGGCGGGTGAGGTCCCGGCGGGAAGCGCTTCGCCGGCGCCCGCTTCCGTCATTCCCGCCTGCAGGGGCGCGGTCTCCGGCGTTCCCGCCACGAGCATCATGACCATCGGCACGCCGCAGGCGAGCGCTTCCGACAGCGTTCCGTAGCCGATTTTGCCGACGACGAGGTCGGCCGCAGCGAGGAAGTCCTGTCCCTCCGGATCGTCCATGGGGATGCGCAGGGCCTCCTCTTCGCCGGGTCCCGTGGGAATCTCCGGCGCGTTCCAGGGAACGAGCAGCCGCGCGCGCCTATCCCGAGCGATCGTCCAGAGATCACGCGGGCTCGCGGACTGACCCGAAGAGAGATAGATGAGCGGCACGTCGGGATCGGCCCCGAGCAGAAGGCGGATCTCCGCACGAGACCGCGTCGGGCGGCGCGCGACGAGGGGGAGTTCAACCGGCGGTGGAGCCGCGTCGAATCCCATCCGGAAGGGATAGGCGAACGTCGCGCAGGCCGGCCGGTGGGCGGCGCGGACGGTCGCCAGCAACTCTTCGCTCAGGAGGCCAGGAAGAAGATCGGTCCAGGCAAAGTTTCCGATGAGCGCGCCGGGCCTGGCGAGCTTCTCGGCGAGGAGGAAGGCCGGGGGCGTCGCGTCCGAGAGAACCACATCACAACCCCCCGCGGAGCCGACCTCCAGGGCGAGCTCCTCCACCCATGCGGGCCATGAGGCGGTCCAGTCCTGCCAGGCGGCCTCCGTCGCAAATCGGTCCACACGCAGTGATCCCGGCACGAGCAGCAACCCCGGGTCGGACCGGCGGACGAGGACCGTCACCCGCGGTTCGCGGCGAAATGAGCGCGACAGCAGAGAGGCGGCAATCGGTCCCGAAAGCGCGATCGCGGTGAGGTCCGGGCGCTGGCCGAGCGCCTCGCGCAGCAGCGCGACGGTGCGTGTGGCATGGCCAAAGCCATGATCCGAGACGGCAAACAGGATCCGCATGGAGGGAGGGTTTAGAGAGGTTCCTCGCAGCGGCAGCGGGAGACGGGCCGGTTGCAGGCGAAGCAGAAGCCGTGAGTGCGGAAGTAGTCCTTCATCTCTTCCTGCCATGCGTCCACGAGCCCGATCCTCTCGACGTCCTCTGCCGGATCGGCCGGCAGGCTCTCGGGAGGCCTTTCCTCGAGCCATGTTTTCATGTTCTCGAGGGATCGGTGATAGTGAGTGAGGACGTCGAAAATGCTCTTCCCCGTCATGGTGGAAACCATACCCCTGGAGCCGGTGCCGGGCAACCGCGGCGCGGGAGTCGCTGCGGTGGTTTCCCCGCAACGATTTGGCCTGCGCCGCCGGCCTTCCTGCGATAGAATCTAAGCCTCCGGAGGTTTGCAGACCATGCACTGGAATCGTTTCTCGCTCCCGATCGTGATCGCGGCCGTGGCCGCCGCCGGGTCGGCGCGCGCCGACGTCAGCTGGCAACAGGTTCTGCGGGTCTCGGGCCCGCTCGCGGTCGCGGGAGGCGGGATCCTGCAATCGTCCTGCCGCGTGTCTGGGGACCGGCAACGGTGCGACCTGACCGCACCGCCGGCCCTGTGGAACACACTGCGCCAGCATGCGGCGGAATCGGAATCCCGGATTGTGCGGATTGACCAGGGGCGGATCTGGTCCCTGCAGGCGGCGGAGGGAACGGTCATCGAGGAAACCTTCAATGAGCGAAAGGCCCGGCTCGATCGGCTCGGGCGGGAGCTCGGCGAGGGGTGGCCCTTCGACGAGGTGGCGGTCGAAATCATTCCGACGAAAGCGAACGAACAGATCGAAGGGCTCGACTGCGAGGACGTGCGGGTCGTGATCAAGGGCAGCCTTCACCCCGATGCCGCCAGCAAGATCCCCGTGTCGTTCGAGGCGGACGTCTGGGTCGCGTCGGCCTTTCCGGGGCGTTCGCAGATAGACGGGTTCGCCCGCCGGGAAGCGTCCGCCCTCGGCGTGGACCCGCTCCAGCCGCTCCTGGCGGCCCTGATCGACCCCCGGTACGGGGCCGTGGTCCGGGAGTTCGTCCGCGCGCTCGGGCAGGTCGGAGGCACACCCATTCGGATCGGTGCGACCCTCTCCGGGGGACGGATGGGTCTCGTCCAATCCCGGATTGAGGAAAAGAGGGAGTCGACGGGATCCGCCGGGCTCGTGGAAATGAAGCCGACGGGAGTCGGGCTCGTCACGCGGCGCGATCGTAGCGCACCGGTCACTTCCCGGACTCGACGAGAGGGTGACTGGACCATCGGCATGGCGGTCGCCGCCCTGGAGGAGGGTGCGGTCGATCCGGCGCAATTCGAACTGCCGCCCGGCGCCCGGAAACTCGTGCCGAAATCGCGCCACACGACGGAGGAACCCTCCAAGGATCCCGTGGCGGGTGGGGCGCCTTCGCAGTAGGATAAGGGTGGAGGCGGACGGCCGTCAGCCCCGGGAACGCCTATGAGATCACTGCTCGCCCGCGTCTTGAGCACTCTGACCCCACTAGCACCGCTCGCGCTCCTGGCGGCTTCCGTGGCGGCCTGGAGCGCCACCCCCGCGGATTGCCCAGCCGGGGCGGAGAAGATCCCGCTCTACACCAATGACGATCTCGAAAGACTGCAGCCCCTCCCGCAGCAGAAAGACCGGATCGCCCCGGCCCCGCAGGGAGAAGACTGGGACCTGCTCTTTCGCCTGATCGAGATGGACCAGAAGCGCACCCAGGCGGACCGGCAGGAGCGGCTGGAGAGGGAGCGGCTGGCCCTGGTGCGCGAGGGGCTCGAATGGCCCGCCGATGGAGGCTGGCGGCGCGGATCGGGTTACCTTTTCCTTCCCGGCGTCTTCGGCCCCGCGAGGCCGTTTGTTCCCACACCGCGCGAACTTTTCCTCGATCGGCTTCGCCTGCCCGCGGGGCAGCGGGGCGTCACCTCGGCCGCGGACGCCTTCGAGGAATCCCGCCACGAGTTCGAGCTCCAGCGGAGTCAGCCTCCGATCGGCCTGAGACGCTGATCCGGGCGATTTCAGGTTAACCGTTGCCACACCCCGGGGGGGAGTTTCGCCCCGCCTGCGGGACCGTGCGCACTTCATCAGCAGGGGACCATGAACGGCAACGGCGCCGCCCGGCGGCTGGAAGACATTCTTGAGCGGGTCCAGAAGCCGGTGCGCTACATCGGCGGGGAGTGGAACTCCGTCGTGAAGGATCCGCGTGAGGTCTCGGTGCGAGTCGCCCTCGCATTTCCCGACCTTTATGAGATCGGAATGTCCCACCTGGGTTACCGGATCCTCTACGGGCTGCTGAATGCCCGGGAGGGGGTCGCGGCGGAGCGGGTATTCTGCCCCTGGCCGGATTTCGCGTCGGAGCTGCGGCGGGCACGGCTGCCTCTGTCCAGTCTCGAATCCGATACGCCCCTGCACGAATTCGACGTGGTGGGCTTCTCGCTGCAGTACGAAATGACCTTTACAAACGTTCTCACGATGCTGGACCTCGGCGGGATTCCCCTGCGCGCCCGCGATCGGCGGGAGGGGGATCCGCTCGTCATCGCGGGTGGGCCGGTCGTCTTCAACTCGGAGCCGATCGCTGATTTCCTCGACGCGGTGTTGCTCGGCGATGCGGAGGAGATGCTGCCGGAGACGCTACAGCGCTGGAGGCAGTTGCGCGACGCCAGGACTCCGCGGGTGGAGGCGCTGCGGGAACTTGCCCGCGTGCCGGGCGTCTACGTCCCGTCGCTCTACCGGACCGAGGAGGACCCGGCGACGGGATTTCTGCTCGCGGTGCAGACGGAGGGGGCTCCCTGGCCCGTGCGCCGGAGGCTGATCGAGGACATCGACCGGCACCCTTTTCCGGCCGACATCGTCGTTCCCTTCGGCGAGATCGTGCACGACCGCATCTCGATCGAGATCATGCGCGGTTGTCCGGTCGGGTGCCGTTTCTGCCAGGCCGGCTACATCTACCGGCCCACCCGCGAGCGAGAGCCGGGCGCGATCCAGCGGACCGTCGAGGCCAGCGTGAAATCCACCGGCTACGACGAGTTCTCGCTGTCGTCGCTGAACACGGGCGAGTTCGGCGCCATCGAGCCGATGCTGACCGGGATGATGGATCACTTCGAGCCGCAGAAGGTCGCCGTGTCGCTCGGCTCGCTGCACGCGACGACCCTGACGGCGGAGCTGGCGCGGCAGGTCAAGCGCGTTCGCAAGACGGGCTTCACGATCGCCCCCGAGGGCGGAACCCAGCGCATCCGTGACGTCATCAACAAGAACCTGACCGAGGAAGACGTCCTCAACGCCGCGCGCCACGCGTGGGAGGCCGGCTGGGAGGTCATGAAGCTCTATTTCATGATCGGACAGCCGACGGAAAACGACGACGACGTCCGCGGAATCGTGGACCTCTCGCGGAAGATCGTTGACGTTGGGCGGCGCATCCGGGGCAAGCGCGTGGACGCGGCCCTGTCCGCCTCGTCGTTCTGCCCGAAACCCTGGACGCCGTTCCAGTGGCTTGGAATGGACCGCGTCGAAAACCTCCACCGGAAACAGGATCTGATCCGCTCCCTCGTGCCGCGCAACATCCGCTTCAAGTATCACGACGTCGAGACCTCCTTCATAGAGGCCGCCTTCTCTCGCGGCGACCGCCGCCTGTCGGGGGTTCTGGAGCGGGCGTGGCGAAAGGGATGCGAGTTCGACGGCTGGACCGAGCTTTACCGGCACAAGCTCTGGATCGAATCCTTCCGCGAGGAAGGCATCGATCCGGCTTCCTACGCGTACCGGGAGATCGATCCCCGGGACCGGCTGCCGTGGGACGTGACGGACGCCCTCGTGAACAAGGCGTGGCTGGCGACCGAGCTGCGCCGCGCGCTCAAGAATGAAGCGGGCCACACGCTGACGATTTGCGGTCCCGCGGATTGCCACGGCTGCGCCCCCTTCGCGAAGGACTGCGTGTCGGGTGTCGTCGCGGCGACCACCGGACGGCCGATGCCGGAGGGGCCGGCCCCCGAGCCGAGGCCGGAGCCGCCTCCCGCGGCGCGCTACCGCGCGCGCTTTGCGAAGGAGGGACGGCTGCGTTTCCTCTCCCACCTCGATCTCGTCCGGGCGGTGGTGCGGACCTTCCGCCGGGCGGACGTACCACTCGCCTACAGCCAGGGCTATAGCCCCAAGCCGAAGATCGCGTTTGGCCCGGCCCTGCCCGTCGGCGTCTCCTCGAGGGACGAGTACGTGGATTTCGAGACGCGTGAAACGATCGAGGCGGAGAATTTTCTGGGACGGATGAACATCTCGGGTCCCAAGGGTCTGCGGTTCCTGGCGGTCCGCCGCCTCGAGCCGCGGGAAGAGGCGCTTCAGCAATCCATCAACCTCGCCCGCTACGCCGTTTTCGTGGAAGGAACCGACGCCGCCACGCTGTACGATCGCCTCGAGGCCGCCCGCACACGCGGGCGTTTTCCGGTGGAGCGCGAGCGGAACGGAAAGCGGGAGACGATCGAGGTGGACCTGTCGGGAATCGAGCTCGCTCCATCCGACGGCGAGGAATCCCTTCTCACCATGGGGCTGGGCGGAGGATCCTCGATCCGCCCCGCGGAGCTGGTCCGCGCGCTTCTCGGCCGGACCGCCCCGGTGCGGGTTCGTCGCGAAGAGTTGCTCATCGAGCGCGAGGGCCGCAGGCTCTCCCCGATCGCGGCTCCGTAAGCGCCGGCCTGCACGGAGAAACGACGGGAACGCAGCCGGGGGCCATGCCGTGCGCCGCGAGATCCTTTACAGCGAAGACGCCGGGGAAGCCTGGGCGGCCGTCGTCGAGGACGGCGAGGTCGTCGAGGCCGCCGTCGAGCGCGAGGGCCCGGACCCCATCGCCGGGGACATCTTCTCCGGGCTCGTCCGGAGGGTCCTCCCCGGCATGCAGGCGGCCTTCGTGGACATCGGGGCGGAGAAGGCCGTGTTCGTTCACGCGGCGGATGTGCCCTCCGGCATCGCACCCGATGCCCCGCTCGCGGGCGGCACGCGACGCATCTCGGATCTGCTTCGGGAAGGCCAGCGCATCCTCGTTCAGATCACCAAGGAGGCCCTGCCGGACAAGGGAGCGCGCGCGACGCTTCATGTGAGCCTTCCGGGTCGTCTGCTCGTTCACCTGCCGACTGTTTCGCAGGTGGCTCTTTCCCGGCGGATCGAGGATCCGGCTCAGCGCGACTGTCTGACGGAGCTGATGGCTCGCGTCGCGCGGGCCGGCGAGGGCTGGATCGTCCGGACGGCAGGTGCGGATGCGGCGGAGGGGGACATCGCGGCGGAGGCCGACTCCCTCAGGCGGCTCTGGGCCGTCATCGCGCGGGCGGAGCGGGAGCTCCGGGGGCCGGCCCGGATCCATCGCGAAGAAGAGGTGCTCGGGCGGTTGCTTCGGGATCTGGCCAACGAAAGCCTCGCTGCGGTCATCGCCGACGGGGAGGCCGCGTGGGCGCACGCCCGGTCGCGGATCGAGGCGCTGGCCCCGGCCGCTCTTTCAAAACTGGCCCGTCACTCCGGCCCCCGGGGCACGCTCATGGAGTACCGCCAGGTGCACGCGGTGGTGGACAGGGCCCTGCGGCCGAAGATCCGTCTGCCGTCCGGAGGAACGATCGTCATCAGCCAGACGGAGGCGCTCGTCGCCGTGGACGTGAATACCGCCCGTTTCGTCGGCGCCTCCACTCAGGAGGAGACGGCGCTTGCGACGGACCTGGAGGCCGCGCGGGAAATCGCCCGGCAGATCCGCCTGCGGAACCTCGGCGGGATCATCGTGATCGATTTCATTGACCTCCAGGAGGAGGAGTCGCGGCGGAGCGTCATGGCCGCGCTCACATCGGAGCTGGGGCGGGATCGCTCCCGCAGCCGCATTCTCGACATGAGTTCCTTCGGGCTCGTCCAGATCACGCGGCGGCGGGGGAGCCTCTCGCTCGATCGCGTTCTCATGGAGGACTGCCCCTGCTGCCGCGGGCGTGGCCGCGTCAGGTCGCCACAGACGCTCGCCCACGACATTCGCTCGGCGCTCGGGGCGCGGCCCGAGGCGGAAAGGCGGGGGGGGTGGATCGTTCGCCTCAACCCAGGCGTAGCCTCCCGGTTGAAGGAGGAGGCGATCCGTCTGCCGGGAGACGAAACGCACGGACGGGTCCGGATCATTCCGGATCAGGGCCTGCCCCCCTCGCGTTTTTCCATCGAGCCGGCGGAGGACGACTCCGCCGGAAGCTGACCCTCGGAAGGGATCAGCGACCGATACGTTCCATCCGCTGTCTCCGGCGCTCGGAGGCGGCCTCGGCGCGCCGATGCTGCTCCGGGGTCTCGGGCGCGAGGGGAGGCACGACCACGGGGCGGCCCTCGGGTCCGATCGCGACGAGGGTGAGAAAAGCCCGGCAGGTCTGCCGCCGTTCGCCCGAGAGCGGATTCTCAGCCCAGACTTCGACGCCGACCTCCATCGAGCTGTGAAAGGCCGCCTGCACCTCGGCCTCGAGGGTGAGGATCCACCCTTCCTTGACGCTGGAGAGGAAATCCACGCTGTCGATGGAGGCGGTCAGCACTTCCCGCCGGCAGTGGCGGATCGCCGCGACGGCGCCGGCCTTGTCCACGAGGGCGAGAACGCGGCCGCCGAAAATGTCCCCGAAGTGGTTCGTGTCCTCCGGCATGACGATTTCGGTCATCACCACGTGCGAATCGATCGGACGGCGGGGGGGCAGGGGGGCGGGATCCATGAGCGGCTCCAGGCAACCGGCGCGGGTGATCCCCCGCGCAGGGGGCCGATTATAGGTTGGCGACCCGTGCGCCCTATCCCGCCGGGCCGCGGCATGGGATCGCCGTGGTCCATTCGGATCTGCTCCTCGGAGACTTGATTTTCACATTCCGCGCGGCTAGGATGTCCTTCCGGCTGTTGATACTGAGTCTCAGTAACAACAAGCGCCGGAAGAGGGGGATGGGCCGTGCATGCGGGCAAGCCGTTTTCCCGTCTGGGGATCGCAGCGCTCCTGACCGTTCTTATTCTCGCCCCGAACTTCTCGAGAGCACGGGCCGAAACGCCCCAGGAGGAGCGAATCCACGCGCTCGAGCAGCAGGTTCAGGAGCTTCGCGTGGAGGTCGAATCGCTGCGGGGACAGGGGCTCCCCGCCGAGCGGCTGGCCGAGCTGGAGCGGCGGATGGATCTGCTCGCGCAGGAGATCGAACGCCTGCGGATCGGCGAGGCGGCCTCTGACGGGCCGCTCGAATCCCGCTACGGCCTCGGCCCGGCCGCATCGAAGGTGTACGGGAGGCAGAAGGGCGTCTCGATCGGCGGCTACGGCGAGGGGCTCTACGAATCCCGCTCGGGTGAAACCGACACGGCCGATCTTCTGCGCGCCGTCTTCTACTTCGGCTACAAGTGGACCGACAAGATCCTGTTCAACTCGGAAATCGAATTCGAGCACGCGACGACCGGTGAAGGCGCCGAGGAAAAGGGCGAGGTGTCGGTGGAGTTCGCGGCGGTGGATTTCCTGCTGTCCGGCGCGGCCAACGTCCGGGCCGGGCTGGTGCTGATCCCGGTCGGGTTCATCAACGAACTGCACGAGCCGACTGTTTTCTTCGGGCCGCGGCGCCCGGAGGTCGAGCGCGTGATCCTTCCCTCCACCTGGAGGGAAATCGGCGTCGGCGGGTTCGGGGATCTTGGCCCGGTGTCCTGGAGGGCCTACCTTGTCGCCGGACTCGATGCGGAGGAGTTCCGCGCCGGAGGGATCCGCGAAGGGCGGCAGGGCGGGTCGCAGTCGAAGGCGGAGGACCTGGCCCTCACGGCGCGCACGGACTGGACGGTGGCGTCCGGTGTGCTCGTGGGAGCGAGCGTGTTCGCGGGAAACGCGGGACAGGATCTCCGCGATCTTGCGGGAGAAACGATCGACGCCCGCACGGTCGTGTGGGAAGGGCACGCCGAGTGGCGCTGGCGCGCGCTGCGCCTGCGGGGGCTCGCGGCGCGCGGCAGTGTGGGCGACGTCGCGCGGCTCAACGACACGCTCGGGTTTACGGGCGCGGAGTCGATCGGCAGCCGTCAGTCCGGCTGGTACGGTGAAGCCGCGCTCGACCTCCTCGGGCTGTTCCCCGAGGCCCGCGAGCAGTCCCTCGTGCTGTACGGGCGTCACGAAGCCTACGACACCCAGCGGGAGGTTCCCGCGGAATTCGATCGGAATCCGGCGAACGACGTCCGCGTCCGCACCGTGGGGCTGGATTGGAAGCCGATCCCCAACGTTGTCGTGAAGGCTGCGCACCAGGCCTTCGAGGATCGCGCGAACGCGCCCGGGGCGCCGGGCGGGCGGTGGAGCATTGGACTCGGGTTCATTTTCTAGAGTGGTGATGAGACGCCTTGCCGCGGCCGCCCTGTTTACGGCAGCCTTCGCGTCCGTGTCCTCGCGCGTTCTCGTCACGCAGGAAAAGGCGCTCGCCGAGGCGTTTCCCGGCGCCCTCGTCGAGCGGCACACCGCCTATCTCACCGAAGAACAGGTCGTCCGGATCGAAGCGCTCGCGGGATCGAAGCTCGCGGGCCATGTCATCCCCTGGTATTCCATGAGCCGGGACGGCCGCTTCGCGGGCACCGCCTGGTTCGACACGCATCTCGTCCGCACGATGCCCGAGACGGTGATGGTCGCGATCGGACCCCAAGGGGCCATCGCGCGGATCGAGGTCTTGTCCTTCGGCGAGCCGCCCGAGTACCTCCCGAAGCCACGCTGGTTCGAGCAGTTCCGCGGACGCACGCTCGATCCGGATCTGTCCACGGGACGCGGCGTGCCGCTCGTCACGGGAGCGACTCTGAGCTCCCGGGCCGCGACCGCGGCGGCGCGCCGCGCCCTCGCGCTGCATACGGTCCTTGTCGGGACCGAACCGGTCGTCCCGCCGGTGCCCGCGGTTCCGCCACCGCTTCAACCCGCGCCTTCCCGGGCGGCACCGTCGCTGCCCGCGGTTCCGCCACCGCCTCAACCCGCGCCTTTCCAGGCGGATCCGTCGCAGCCTGCGCCTCCTTCCTCCGCAACGCCAAAGCCTCCGGTGCCCCCGGGCGATGCAGGGGCGCCATCGGTCCCCCCTTCGCCCACGGAACTCAGGCCGTGAACCGCACTCCCCTGTACCAGCGGTTCCTGCTGCACGGATCGATGGTGTTGCTAGCGCTGTCGGGCGTTGCGTGGGCGATCATGAAGCATCTGCTGGAGCCCATGGATGAGTTCAGCGCCGTCGGGCACCCTCTGCAGCCCTGGGCCGTGGCCGCGCATGTCGCGGCCGCGCCGGCAGCGGTGTTCGCGACGGGTCTGATCTTTCGGGAGCACATCGCCGGACGGCTGTCGGAGCCCGGCATGCGCGCGGGTCGGCGAAGCGGAACGGTCGCCACGACCCTGATCGGATTGCTCGCCGTTTCGGGCGTCGCGCTGCAGGTCGTCACGAACGAAACGGCCCGGCCGCTTCTCGGGTGGACACATCTGGCCGTGGGAGCGCTCTTCACCGGTTTCTACCTGGCCCACTGGGTTGCGGCCCGGCGCGCGCTGCGCATCCTGCCAACGGGCCCGGCGTCGCGAATCGAGGCCGTCGCGTCGGTCGCCCCTCTGCCGCGGTCTCGACGGGACGGGGTTTCCGCAGGGGAGGCGTCGCGCGGATGATGCCGGGCTTCCTTGCCGTTGCGCTCGCCGCGGGCTCCTTCGCCGCCTCCGCGCGGCCGGCCGCCGGGGCAGGGGGCTGCGACGGCCTCGAGCGCGCACGCGCCGTGATGGGAACGACCGCGCGGGTCGTCGTCTGCGACGCCGCGGGCGAGGCCGCCGCGGAGGCGGCGTCCGCGGCGCTGGACGCGATCGAGCGCGTGGACCGGACGATGAGCCTCTATCGCCCCGAAAGCGACCTGTCACGGCTCAACCGCGAGGGATTCCCCGGGCCCGTCCTCCTCGACCCCGACCTCGTCTCCCTGCTCGCGGAAAGCCGAACCCTCAGCGAAGAAACCGGCGGGCGGTTCGACGTGACCGTCAAGCCGCTGATGGATCATTACGGCTTCTACCGGGACCTCGGGTTCGAGGCGCCGCCGGACGGCCTTCCGGGAGCCCTGCGGCGTGTTGGATGGAGCCGGCTCCGTGTGGACGCAGCCGCGAGCACGGCTTCGTTCGGGGCCGCCGGAATGGGCGTGGATCTCGGGGGAATCGCGAAGGGCTTCGCACTCGACCGCGCGAGGGCCGTCCTGCGCGAACGGGGCATCCATCGCGCGCTCATTGATCTCGGCCGCCAGTTGATGTTCCTCGGGCCCGGGCCGGGGCCGGCCGGACGCTGGGTCGTGGGAATCGTCGATCCCCGCGACGACGGTCGCCTCCTCGGAGAGGTCGAGGTGCCGGAAGGGTCTCTATCCACTTCGGCGCCGTCGGGGCGCCTGGTCCCGGCCCCGGCGGAAGCCGGCGGCGCAACGCCCCGTTCCCCCGTCGGCCATGTTCTGGATCCCGCGCGGGGAGCGGTGAGGGGCGGGCCGCTTCAGGCGACCGTCTGGTCGCCAAGCGCGACGCGCGCGGACGCTCTGTCCACGGCGCTTCTTCTGGCGGGGAGTCAGGAGGCCCGCAGGCGGCTCCAGGCCACGGGGGAGGCAGCCGTCTTCGTGGAGCGCGCCGCCGATTGCGGGCCGGGCGCGCGCCTCACCGCGGCCGGAGCCCTGCGCGGGGGACCGGAGCGGTTCGTCGTCGAGGGGCGACGCTGATAGAATCGTCTCTGGGAGGTCGCGTCATGACCACTCGCGAAAAATTCCGCCCAATGGTTCAGGCTGCCTCGCTCATCATTGCGCTGGGTGCCGCGGCCCTGGTCGTCTCCGCCCTCTCCATCCCGGCCCGTGCCGCCACCGGGGCTGAAGGCGCGGCCGAGATCCGCGGCGTCGTGAAGGACTTGGACGGCATTCCCCTCGAAGGAGTCGAGGTGGAGATGACGCCCATCGGCGCCGCCGGCAAGCCTTATGTGACCAAGACGCGGAAGGACGGAACCTTCGTGTTCCCCTTCCTGCCCTACAACAAGGAACGCTACGAGGTGGCCTTCCGGAAGGAGGGATTCCTCCTTCGAAAAATCCACATCATTTCCCGCCAGCCCCAGACCTCGGCCGATCGCGGGGAAGGGCAGATTTTCCAGGACGACGAGGGCACGCTCGGACCGGGCAAGAAGCCCCCCGCCGTGTTCGCGAAGCCTGGCGGTCACGTCAAAATCGAAGCCGGCCTCGCGACCCAGAAGTATTTCGACGCGATGGCCGAGGCCCTTGCCGCGGCGCAGGCGGGCGGGACGCCCGCACCGGCGGCCGGCGCGCCCAAGGCGGCGACCGCGCAGATGTCGAGCCAGGACCAGGCGCAGCTCCTCGCGAGCCAGGGCAAGTACCCCGAAGCGATCGCCGCGATGGAGCAGTCCATCCAGGAAGAGGCGACCGCCGACAAGTGGCTCAACCTTGGCAGGATAAAGATGCGCTCCGAAGACACCGACGGGGCCAAGGCCGCATACGCCCGCGCCGCGGGACTCGATCCCTCGATGCGGGGAGTGCACTTTCTCCTCGGCAAGCTCCTCAACGACGAGGGCCGGACGCCTGAGGCCATCGCGGAGATGGAGAAGGAACTGGCGCTCGATCCGTCGGACGCCTCCACACTCAAGGCCCTGGGAGCCCTCTACCACAACGCCGACCGGAAGGCGGACGCGATCGCAGTCTTCGAGAAGGTCGTCGCGGTGGCGCCGGACGTCGATACCCTCGCGCAATTGGCCGCGCTGTACGGCGAGCAGGGCAATTTTACCCGGTCGGAAGAGCTGTATCGCAAGATCCTGGAGGCAAATCCGGGCCATGCGGACGAGGTCTATCTCAGGATCGGCCGCTCGATCATGAACCAGTCCAACATCGGGACCGAGGATCGGAAGAGGGCTTCGGACGCATTCGATCGGGCCATACAGTCGAACCCGTCGAACGCCAAGGCGCACCTGGAACTCGCCTACGTTCTTCTCGGGCTCGGGGATATCCCCGGCGCGAAGATTCACATGAAGCGCTACCTGGAACTGCAGCCGAACGGATCGGACGCGGGGGAGGTCAGGGCCCAGCTCAAGGATCTTTCCTGATGGTGAGAGCCTAGACCGCCCCTTGTCCCGACTCAGCCCGTCTTCGGCGGCGCCCCGAAGAGAGCGGCTTCGACCAGCTGGCAGATCGTGTGCCCCACCAGGATGTGGATTTCCTGGATGCGGGCCGTCTTCTTTCCCTCGACGACGAGAGGCAGGTCCACCAGTTCGCGGACGGCTCCGCCGTCCCGGCCAAGAAGCCCGATCGTCGTCATCCCGATCTCACGGGCTGCCTTGACCCCCTCGA
>Ga0315278_10003892_pt1 | contig 13432 bp, 8 predicted proteins | sample YL17G06_0_MG_FD_203880 | JGI IMG/M metagenome (GOLD analysis project Ga0315278, IMG submission 203880) | Sediment microbial communities from Yellowstone Lake, YNP, Wyoming, USA - YL17G06_0 | ecosystem: Environmental > Aquatic > Freshwater > Lake > Sediment | place: USA: Wyoming | collected...
AAAGCGGTACTGTAAAAATCGTCCTCCCGATAGGATTGTGAATGGGACCAACTACTCGGACCGAGATTGGAATCCATATGATGAGGTAGGCGGACCAGCCATGATCTGCGATCAAATGATTGTGGCAACTTGTAATACGGGCTCGGGTATCAGCCTCACCCAGCGGGCGTATTCGTTTGCGGATCGTGCCTTTGACGACTTCATTATTGTAGAATACGTTTTCAAGAACACCGGCAACATCAACAGTGACGCCGCCATTGAATACCCGAACAACCAAGTACAACAGTGCTTCTTGGGGCTTCACTTTGTTCCACAACCATCTACCCAAGGGCAGCGGATCCTCTCGGGCAACACAAGCTGGAGTGCCGGGGTCGATGATTGGATCGACTACTACGGAGATTCGATTCGAGTGCTGTACGGGTGGGATGGAGACTCGCCGCTCTACACTCCCGACGATGAGGGAGATCCTCTGCCGGCATCCGGCATCTTCATGTCTACTCAGTACCCGGGGATGGCTGTTCTCCATGTCGATCGAGCAGTGAACGATGGAAGGAATGATCCCAGTCAGCCTGTTATGACGTACTATAGCTTTGGGGGAGCAAGTTCTGGGAACGCATTTTCAATTCGAGCGGGGGGCGGTCTCGGTGCGGAAGGCATTTGGAACGAGTTCAACAGCCGAAAGAAATTTCGCAGCCCCTTCAATTGGGACAAATGGAAATCCAATCAGGTAGAAGAATGGACAAGCAACAACAATAATCCCAGTCAGGAATACTACAAGACAGGTACGTTGGGCTTTGGACCCTACGATTTCCGGGCCATAGGTGATAGCGTTCGCATTGTTGTTTGCTACGCGGTGGGAAGCATGGGATGGACACAGGCGGTCAACGTCGGCCAGCAGTGGAAAAGAACCGTAGATAACGTCGTCGGAGGAATCACTAAGGCGAACAAGAACAAACAGTTGAGAGCTGGTCGAGACACCCTCTTCACCAAGATCAGTCGCGTGAGTAAGCTCTTTCGCGATGCCAACGGCAACTTTAGTCTGTCGAAAGGCGCATCGATAATTGGCCGTCCTCCCAAATCTCCCGGTTTGACCTTGGTCCCAAGTCCTACCGGTGGTACAATCGATCTGCGATGGGAGAATGTCGGAGCGTCAATATACAAAGTCTACAGGCGGCTCAAGCCCTCCTTCTCTCTTGAAGACAGTCAGACCGAATTGTTGCGTGATCCTTACCCTCTCATTGCCCCCACTGTCACTGGGACAAGTTGGACAGACACGACTGTGGGCGTTGGTAGGAACTTTTGGTATGCGGTCACGGCGGTGAATGCATCGGGATTGGAGTCGAGTCGGTTTCTCAACAGAACGGATCCCACGCTTAGTGATCCCACGAGAGGTTCGGTTACACCGACTGGATCTCTCCTGGATGTGACCGTCGTGCCGAATCCGTATGACAGGCGCAGCGAGCGGCTCTACGCCTTGCCAACGAACACGATCAAATTCTATGGACTGACGCCCGAATGTAGAATTCGGATCTATAGTCAGAATGGCGACCTGGTCGCCACACTCCAGCATTATCCATTGTCCGGCAACATTGAGCAGTGGAATATGCTGAGCGATTCAAACCAGTATGTCGCAGCTGGACTCTATCTCTATGTTGTCGACCAGACCAGGGACGACACGGGCCGTGATTTGGGCCTCGCGAGCCGTGGCAAGTTTGTTATCATCCGGTAGCCGGCAAAGGTCGGGCATGAAAAAAGCATTGTTCTCTCTCTGTGCGATGATCGTGATTGGTATCTCCACAATCTCCGTAGCCTCTTCGCAGGAGTCGAAGCGCGTTGGCCAATCGACAATGACATTCTTGAGTATCGACCCGGTCGCTCGCTCGGTCGGTATGGGCAGCGCATCGACAAGCATGGACAACGATGTGAATGCTCTCTTTCACAATCCTGCCGGAATTGCACGACTCAGCGGTGGTGCGATCAGCATCAACAACACGCAATGGCTCGCCGACACCAAGCAGTACAGCATCGCGGTGGGATACGGCTTCACCAACATTGGATCGTTCGGCGCCAGTGTGATCCTGATGGACAACGGGGAGATTCCCCGAACTATACCAGATGCATCGAGGCAAGGATTTCACCAAGAGGGCACGTTCGGGGTTACACAATTCGCGCTGGGGGTCGGGTATGCCCGCCAGATTTCAGAAAGGTTTGCCATAGGCGGGCACGTGAAGTACGTCTATCAAGATCTTGGCCCAACGGACATCACGATGCTGGTTGGCAGTCAGCAGTATGACACCTTGAGGAATGTCAGGAACGACTGCGGTGTGGTGGCGATGGATTTCGGTACAATATACTATCCCGGGTTCAAGGACCTGAGGATCGCGATGTCGTTCCGCAACTTCTCAACAAAGGTCCGGTACGCGTATGATGATTTCCAGCTCCCCGTTGTCTTGAGGGTTGGCATAGCGATGAATGTTCTTGCTGCTCTTGTAGATGTGGAGGGGCATTCGCTTCAAATGGGCGTCGAGGTTGCGCATCCCAACGACTATTCTGATCGAGTGTTTCTCGGCGGAGAGTACAGCTTTCAGGATTTCTTCCACGTGAGAGGTGGTTATCAGCTCAATGTTGACGAAGGCGCGTTCTCGGCAGGTTTCGGGCTTGCTCAGAGAGCTCTCGAGATGAACTTCACGCTTGATTATTCCTACACGCATTACGGCGAGGCATTCGGCGCCGTGCATCGGTTATCTGTCGGGTTCTCGTTCTAGACAGGATCGTATCCGAGCCTCTTGTGTTGGAGAAGTGTTTCTTCTTTTTCCATGATATGGAGGAGCAGACCATGAATTCGGGCAGATTTCTGACCGCGGTAATCACTGGGATGCTCATGCAGTTTGTCCCCGATGTGTTTGCGCAATTCCAATACAGGGTAAACACAAAGATCGAGGCGGAGGATCTCGTAAGGAGCGGCAGTGGTCTTCGCGTGAGCCATGGGTCAGGCTGGGTGAATCATCCCAGCAATTTCATCTACGGGATCTGTGGCAACAGACATTTTTTGTGCGACTATAGAGTGATTTTCGAATGCCAGTATAATTGCTGTGATGAGTACGTATCGGTTCCTATTTCCATCCCGGCGACGGGAGAATATATCGTCTACGCTTATGTCGCGAATTGGGCAGATAGCGCTGGTATTGCAGCGAACAGGGGCTGCTCCAGAACCGACAAGTGGGAATGCAGTGCGTGGTTCGTTGCCTGGGATTCGCCGAGTGCCCTCAATAAGGTAAAAGATGTCAATGGCAATGACAATGTGCCGAAAGAGTACTTGTGGAAGACCTTCCCGTACAGCAAATACTGCGGCCGATTCGATCTGGATACGGTCTCGGTCGGATATGATAGAACCGATATCCCAGGCGGAGACCCCCGAGAGTATGGTTTCCCGCCAACGATTTTTCCCCTCACTGCAGGCAACCATACTTTATTTCTTAAGGTGGCAGAGGAATACACACTCCTTGACTGGCTATACATTGCCAAGGTAGGTGATGCCCCTCCTGCGGCAACTCCGGGGAGATCGTGGCAGGCAACCGCAATTGGCGGAGGGAACGCTGAATCCCTCCAGCCCGCCGGCTTCGTGCTGAAGCAAAACCATCCTAATCCCTTTAACCCTGGAACAACCATTGAATACACTCTTCCACGGAAGGCAGAGGTCCGCATCACGGTCTATGACATAACCGGCCGACCCATCTGTGTGTTGGTGAACTCAACCCAAGAGGCAGGCAATTACACTGTGCAGTTCGCCGGGAATAATCTCGCCAGTGGGACCTATGTGTACAGGTTTGAAGCCTTGTGCGAATCGTGTGGCGGCTTGAAGACATTCTACAAAGATGAGAAGAAGATGACGTTGCTGAAGTAGTGCAGGCCTGATGCCTCGATGCCTGTTCGCCACTACCGTATCGATTGATAGTGTTTCTAACCAACCCTCTTGAAACAGAAATGACAGGGAGGAGATAAGCATCATGAGAAATATCGTACGAGTACTTCTTACGCTCGCCCTCGCATATACATGTGCGAGCGCACAGAATTTCATTGTACCGCCGGTAAAGATTGACAGCACGAAAGCAGGTAAGCGTTTGGTGGTTTACCCCGGCGCTTATCAGGTTGCTCCGGGTGACTCGGTCGGATTCTTTGTCACGAGTGATACGGCAGCCCAGAGCCTCAATCCTGCCGGAGGGAAGACAAGCAAAGGTGTTGATGGTGTGTGCATCGACGGGAACGGAGCTGTCGTAAGAGGCAATGCGAAAGAGAAAGCAACAAGCAGCACGAAAGACGACAGAGACGATGCCACGTTCGGGGTGTGGTTCAAGAACAAACCGGCCGTTGCAACAGACACAACCCAGGCTGACACGGTCAAGAACCTGACGCTGCGTAATTGGTCGTGGGGGATTTCGTTCCGGTTGAGCCGGCTAGGGATGGTGTCAAACTGCACAGTTGACAGTTCAAGAGAAGGGATTCAAATAGCGACCTACGGCCGGGGACATCAGATCAGCGGGAATGTGGTTACCAACAACAGCAGGATGGGGATCAACCTGCGAGCCATCGGGAGCAGGATTGAGAACAACCGGATCATAAACGTGTTTGGGACAAGTGCGGGAGAGGCATCGGGGATCTACTTGAATTCGAGTGGCGCGGCGGCGACGATGTACACGTTCTTGAAGAACAACGTTGTTGACGGTGTGAAAGGTGTGGTTGGAGGTGCAGCCACCGGCGGACTGGTATTCACGGGCGGAACGATCCTGAACACAAGTGAAGGAGACACGATCAAGAACTGTAATGTTGGGCTATTCTTCGGGACGGTGAGGGACACAGCCAACACGGTCAAGAATGCGCAGCTTACTCGGAACAAAGTAGCAGTGATGGCCAGCGGACCGGCTGGGAACGTTCAACCGAACGTTTTGCAGAAATGCAAGATAACGAGTTCTGACAGTCTTGACATCAACTTGATCAACGGGGCGAAGCTGACCCTCGAGAATACTGATTTTGACAGTGCGAAGGTATTTGTTGGAAGCACCAGCGTCTTGACTGTTCGGTTTGATCTTGACATTGCTGTTACCAAGGCGGGGACTCCGGTTCAGGGGGCGGCGGTGAACGTATATGATGGAGCCACGCTGGTTTACAGTGGAGTGACTGATGCAACGGGACACGTCCTGCCTACACTGACGAGTTATATGCGGACCAGCAGCGGAAAGACGTTTGCTGCTTACAAGGTTGTGTCAACAAAGGCGCCCGATACCACGACCGTATTGAATGTCGTAGTTTCCAAGGGCGCTGTCCTCACCGTCAAGTCGGGTGGGGTCACAAGCGTCAGTAAAGTGGAAGGCATACCGGACCAGTTCGTCTTGATGGCAAACTACCCGAATCCTTTCAACCCAACGACCATAATCAAGTATGGGCTGCCAGAAGAAAGTAAGGTGACACTGAAGATCTACTCGATACTCGGTCAAGAGGTTGCCACTCTTGTTAACGGTGTGCAGGCAGCTGCATACCATAGTGTTCCTTGGAATGGCCGTGCGGACGCAGGGGTACCGCTGGCTAGTGGAGTGTACTTCCTGCAAATGCAGGCACATCCCACAAGCGGTGGGGATCCTTTCATTCAGGTTCGAAAACTGGCCTTCATCAAGTAGTCGATTGTCAGTCATAGGAGGCATGCCGCGGTGATAGGCGTGCCTCCTGAAATCTGTTTAATGAGGAGAGTGGAACGCAAGGAGAAACACATGCGGAAAACAAATCAACTCATTCTCCTGCTTCTGGCAGGAGTAGCAGGTTTTTTTTCAGCATATCCCTGCTTGGGGCAAGAAAATTGGACAAAATATGATGCCACCAGTACGACGTTCTTCGTCCAGGACAGCACCTTCTATTCCGTTGCCATCGACCGTGGTGGGAAGATCTGGGCAGGCAACAGACCCACCACTTCGGCTGGCACAGGGACAGTCTACACTTTCGACGGCACGAATTGGAGTAAGGCATTAGACATAGATGGCGGTGATAAGATTTGGACGATCTTTGTTGACTCTCGTGACAATGTCTGGATCGGGACTGCAGGAAAGGGAGTGTACAAATACGACAGGTCAAAATGGGTGAGGATCCGAGCAGATGTCAACACAACTGACGGCGTTGATAGCCTCGGTGGTGACTGGGTGAAGCATATCGCTGAGGATCCTTCCGGTAACATATGGTTCGCGTGTGGTCCTCCGACTTCTCCTCTCCTTGATGATAATCTCACTCCTGGTGTAGGCGGCCTTACAAAATTTGATCCCTCCACCTCGAAGTTCAAGAAATACCTCAGCGATTACAATGGATCGAACAACGTCGGGGGCGGCAATTGCGCACTAACGAACAACTGGGTTGTCGCCGTCGCGTGTGATGGATCCGGCAACATCTGGGCAGGCACGAAGGGTGCCGGCGTGTGTAAATTCAATCCAGTGACAAACACGTGGACAATATACACCACACCCAGTCTGGGCAACAACACTGTCGGCGCTGGCGCAATCCACTATGCCCCCGCCACGAAGCGCATTTGGATTGGAACGCTGCTCGGCGTCAGTTGGACAATCAACGGAAGTTCGTGGGGACAAATCTCAGACCTTGCTGCCTATCGTGTGTGGTCGATCGAAAGCGACTGGACAGGAAAGTTATGGATATCGCATCCGGAGCCGACAGGGTCCGCCACGGGCTTGTATCGATACGATTCTCTCGGCACGCGGCAACTGAATCACTGGGACGACACAAATGGTCTGGCTGATAAACTGGTCCGAAGGATCTGCATCGACAACAAAACAGGGAGTGTCTGGTGCGCGACCGGGTCTGCCATGATGGTTCTGAACGGCGTTCTGCCAGCGAAGCCTGTGACCGCTGTGGGGGATGACCTTGGTAGTGCAACGTCATTCAGAGTCTCGCAAAACTATCCAAACCCGTTCAATCCGGAAACAACAATAGAGTACGCTCTCGACAAACCTCAGCAAATCAGGCTGACGATCTTCAATCTGAATGGTCAAGTGGTTCGAACGCTTGAAAACGGCGTTAGGACCGCAGGGAATCACGCTGTCCGCTGGGACGGGAGAGATGAACGTGGGAAGCCAGTGAGCAGTGGAACATATTTCTATCAACTTCGGACTGAGCTCGGTCGCGAAGTGTCAAGGAAAACTCTGCTTCTTAGGTAATCGTTCATGCTTTAACGAAGAGAGCCGATGATCGCAATTCAATGCAGGGTGCAGCGCAGACTATTCTTGATTCAATGCTGCCTTGTATGGTCGGTCCACGCGCAGAATCTCGACTCTCTCGTTTCCCGGAGTCTTGATTTCTCCCGCCAGCAATTGACCAGGACTGTCGCTGAACTCCTAAACTCAGCTGCCTTCGGAGACTCTATCTACCCGCGCAGCACATTTCGGGTGGATGGTCGCTGGAAGCCTATGCCAGAGGGGCATTGGGCGAGCGGCTTCCTGCCAGGTTGCCTCTGGCTCATGTATGAATGGACCTCTGACACCGTATGGAAAGGTTGGGCCGAGCGATGGACAGCTGGCGTGCTAAAGGAACAGCACAGAACAAAGGACCACGAAGCGGGATTCATCATCCCATCGAGCGTCGGGAAGGGATATCGTTTGACTGGCGATACGGCGTACCGCAACGTCCTCCTTCAAGCTGCGCGGTCACTAGCGACGCGGTATCGCACAAGCGTGGGCTGCATACGCTCCTGGGACAATTATCACTTCCCCGTCATCATCGACGGGATGAATGCTCTGCAACTGCTGTGGTGGGCGTCAAAAAACGGAGGAGATTCCATCTTCCGTGATCTGGCGATCAGCCACTCTCTGAAGACGATGGCAAACAATGTTCGTCCTGATGGCAGCTGCTACCAGATTGTAGACTATGATTCTACCTCCGGGGCAGTCCTTGATCGAACCAACAAGCAGGGGTACACGAAATCGTCGGCATGGTCCCGCGGGCAAGCGTGGGCCATCTACGGTTTCACAGCCGCCTATCGGGAGACCGGGGACGAGCGTTTTTCGCAGACGGCGCGAATTGTTGCGGACTATTTCATCAACAAACTTCCGTTTGACTACGTCCCTTATTGGGATTTCCAGGCGCCAAACATACCAAATGAAGAAAAGGACGTTTCGGCGGCGGCTATCGCCGCATCGGGACTGCTCGAATTGAGTACGATCGTCTTCGGGAACGAAGCCAGGGAAAAATATCGGAACGCTGCTCAGCATATTCTTGCTTCGCTCTGTTCTTCCGCCTACCTGGCAGCTGGGACAAACAGCAGAGGTATTCTACTCCATGGAGTGGGCAACAGAATGAACCAGGATCGAGATGATGGAGAGGTTGATGTTTCGCTGATCTACGCTGACTACTTCTTCATCGAGGCAATGCTTCAGTACAAAAAGATCGCTGCCCCTACTGTGGCCGTCGATGCTTCTCTGAGCGTCCCAAGTACAATCCATCTTTTTCAGAATTATCCAAATCCGTTCAACGGCAAGACAGTTGTGTCGTATGAAGTGCCTGGGAACGGTGAGGTTGATCTGTCAATCTACAGTCTGCTCGGCAAGAAGGTGAAAACCCTTGTAGACCGACTCCAGGTGAGCGGCAGACACACGGTGACCTGGGATGGCAGCGATGAGTCAGGTAGTCCGGTTGCGAGCGGCGCTTATTACTGCCGGCTGAGAACAGACAAGTCAGTTGTTATGAAGCGAATGCTGTTGATCAAATGAACCGGAAGAAGCAATCACCTTAGCCAGCTTCTCAAAAGTGATAATCTGCTTTAGAACATTAGAACAGAAGATCTGGAGGGATCGAGGGACCTCGCGGTTGGTTGCTTTTCACTCAGTCTCGTATAGCTTTCCTGTATGTGTTGAAAAACCGTTGGGTCGGTATGACCCCAAAAACCAGAACGTGACGTAACAGATCCGCTTCGGACAGAAAAAATCACAGAAGAACAACACGGACTATGCTCCACACAAATCTTGGTCGGTCAGGTCTCAAAATCAGTCGCCTGTGCCTCGGAACGATGAACTTTGGCTGGCACGCAACCGAGAAGGAAGCTTTTCGCATCATGGACGCGGCCCTTGACGCTGGCATCAACCTCTTTGACACTGCCAACTCTTACGGAGGCACAAAGGAGCAACGAGGCTTGACCGAGGAACTGATCGGGCAGTGGTTCGCAAAAGGCAAAAGTAGGAGAGAAAGAGTTGTGCTTGCAACAAAAGTGTATGGAACCATGCCTGACTCACACGACGGTCCAAACGCTCCTGCTGGATTGTCAGCTTTCAAGATCCGGCGGCATGTGGAAGCTTCGTTGCGTCGCCTGCGGACTGATCATATCGAGTTGTATCAGATGCATCATGTTGATGAGCGAGTGACTTGGAGCGAGTTGTGGGAGACCTTTGCTGCGCTGATTCAGCAGGGCAAGATCATTTATGTCGGTTCGAGTAATTTTGCAGCCTGGCATCTTGTTCAGGCACAGGAAGCAGCCAAATGCCGCGGTCTGTTCGGCTTGGCTTCAGAGCAACACAAGTACAATTTGATGTGCCGGCTGCCGGAACTGGAAGTGCTTCCAGCAGCAGACTCGCTCGGCCTGGCACTCCTTGCCTACAGTCCTCTTCAAGGAGGGTTGCTCGGAACTCCCACGCCGAAAAAAGCTACCGGCGTCCGGAGACTCCATGAGGTGAGTCAAAAAGATGCTGAGGATTCCAGTGTACGGTTAACGTCCTATTCGACATTCTGCAAAGAGCTCGGTGAAGGAGAATCAACAGTTGCCCTGGCGTGGCTGCTCGCCAATCCGCGTGTGGCGGCTCCAATCATCGGGCCACGGACGTTTGAGCAATTTCAGAGTTCGCTACGCGCGCTGGAAACCACGCTGGACGAATCAGCGCTGACAAAGTTGGATGAGATCTTTCCTGGCCCCGGGGGTGCTGCCCCGAAAGCGTACGCGTGGTAGCGTAGACTGTGAACTCATTTCTTCGGAAGGAATACTGTGGCCGATCAAGAAAAGGATAGTTCGATCTGGGGATATGTCTACAGGAGCGGCGGTGGGAGAATGAGCGAGGATCCGGCACCTGAGATGACTGCCATGCGAGACGAATTCATCCCGCTCAAAGGCATCCACGCTTTCGACAAGGCTCACACAGTGATGCTGATTGAGCAGGGAATTATTCCAAAAGAAGATGGATGCAAGATTCTGCAAGCGTTGTCGGAGATGGAGGGACAAGGATTTGAATCGGTGCGCGAAAAGACGGGGGGCGGCGGACATTCAGGTGAAGCCTACTTGATAGAGAAGCTTGGCATGGAGATTGGCGGGCAACTCCATACCGGTCGAAGTTCCGCCGATCTGATTGGTGTCGCTGTCCGGATGGAAGAGAGAAAGCGCATCCTGGAAATCCTGGACGTCATTACTTCCTTGCGTCAAACGCTTCTCCAGTTGGCCTCGGTGCATCTTGAAACGGTTCTGCCGGCCTACACCCACTTTCAACAGGCACAGCCGATTACGTTCGCTCACTATCTTTTGTCTTGGGTCAACGGCTGCGGTAGGGATTTTGACCGTTTTCTGGAACTCTACGGACGAATCAACGCCAGCCCTGCTGGCGCAGCTATTGTCTCCGGATCAGCGTTCCCGGTGAACAGAGAGAGGGTTGCCGAGCTGCTCGGATTTGACTCCGTACTCCAGAACACGCGTGATGCAATATTCGGCTATGACCCTCACCTGGAGCTTTTTTCGAAACTCGCAATCTTGAACAACAGTCTAGCGCGCTTCTGCTCAGATCTGTATATCTGGTGCAGCTCCGAGTTCGCAATGATCGAGCTCAAAGATCGGTTTTGTGGAACGAGCAGCATCAATCCTGGCAAGAAGAATCCGCAGGCATTGGAGCAAATCTTCAGCTTGGCAGCTTCGACAACGGGGGCGATGAACGCAGCCTTTTCGGTCGATCGCATGCCATCGGATGCGTGGGAAATCCAGTGGCGGATTTGGTCTCAAGAGCTTTGGCCTGTGCTGGACAAGACAATGAAAGGTCTTACGCTCGTAAACAATGTGGTTGCGAGTCTTGAAGTCAAAACTAAGAGAATGGGGGAAGTAGCACGATCCGGGTGGATCTGCGCTTCTGATCTGGCAGTGCTCCTTGTCCGAGCAGAGAAAATGCCGTGGCGCGTGGCACATCATATCGTGGCTCAAATGGTGCGAACCTGTGAAGAGAGGGGAATAGGCTCGAAAGGGGTCACCGTAGATATCTTGAACGCGGCAGCCTCGGCGCTCATTGGGAGAAACCTGTCACTCGAACAGGAGATGATTGATCGTGCTCTCGACCCGCTGCAGTGTGTGATGGCACGTCAAATGACGGGGGGACCGGCGCCGCAAGCGGTCAAAAGACAAATCGAACAATGCGTGTCCGACTCTCGCGAGCAGGCAACAAAGATCAATCGAATGAGACAATCTCTCGCAAGAGCGGAACGCAACCTCGAGGATGCAATCCAAGCTTTTCTACACCAACCACGTGGTGAGGCGTGAAGCCTATGAAGCCGATCGAGAATATGACCTTGGAGGAAAAGGCTGGTCAGCTGTATGTCATCGGATTCAACGGAACGAGGATGAATGACTACCTCCGGGAACTCATCATGGAGTGGAAAATTGGCGGCCTCGTGTTCAGTATCCGAAACGTCGAGAATCCGATCCAGGTGAGTGAGCTGATCCAGGAGATGCAGGAGCTCGCCGTCAGCAACAATGGTGTTCCTCTGATCGTCACGATCAACCAGGAGGGGGGCGACCGCACCTGCTTTCTCGAATCGTTGTCAAGGAATCCAGGCAGCATGGCGATCGGCGCGACGCACACGCCTGAGTGGGCACACAAGGTCGCCAGCCTTGTGGGCGCCGAGCTCAAGGCGCTTGGCTTCAATATGCTGTATATGCCTGTCCTGGATCTCGCCGGCCTGGTCGACAATTCAGTTTTGAGCATTCGCTCATTCGGCTCGGATCCTCAATTCGTTGCGGAAATGGCTGAGTGCTACATTAGAGGGCTGACTGAAGCAGGAATTGCGTCCACGGCCAAGCATTTCCCTGGCGCTGGCGGCTCAGCGGTGGATGCACATTTTGACTTGCCGCACATTCAGAAAATAATGGAAGAACTTGATCAAGTCGATCTAGTGCCGTTCAAGCGAGCGATCAAGGCGGGGGTGGCCGCGCTCATGACTTCGCACGTGAGCTATCCTCCTATTGACAACGACGCTATCGGCACATTCTCGACGGTGATCAATACCGAAATCGCCCGCCAGCAGTTGGGATTTGAGGGTGTGATCACGACGGATGCCTTCGGCATGAAAGGACTGACAAACTATTTCTCGCCTGAAGAGTCAGCGGTCAAAGCCATTCTTGCAGGTGCGGACATGATTCTCAAGCGTCACGGCCGTGAAGCGAACTTCTCTAACCTGAAGGCTCTAAGACATGCGCTTCAAGACGGCCGGATCAGTCAGGAGCGGGTCGACGTTTCGCTCAGGAGAATCTTTGCGCTAAAACAGAAGTATTGCATCGGAGGCCGGACCGCAATTTCCACGGTGATGTGGAACAAGGTCCATGTCCAGTCGCTGGAAACGATGGGTGAAGATTCTGTCACTTTGGTGCGTAACGAGGAACGCCTATTACCTTTGAGACTGAGCCAGCAGACGAAAACATTACTCATCATGCCCAATCTTCTTTCCAACGCTTCCCTTGATGGGATGATGGGGGACAACGCCGGCTATATCATACGCGGAATCCTGAGCGACAAGTACAGCTGTTCAACAGACGGTTTTGACATCGTCCACTATGGCCTGGATCCTTATCCCGAAGAAATTGCCAACGTTGTGGAGGAAGCCGGAAACTATGACCTGCTGATTCTCGGCAGCCATCGTTCGAATATCCGGCCACGACAAGCAGAACTAGTGAGAAAGCTGTTCGAGCTTGGCCGACGAGTCATCTGGATTGCTCTCAATACGCCGTTTGATTTGCTCGACTATCCGACCGCCAAGACGTACATCTGCACGTACGGTGAACGTTTGCCGCAACTGAAAGCACTCTGTCGCGTGATCGCTGGTGAAATCTCTCCTAAAGGGAAACTCCCAGTGGCGATCCCCGGGCTTCATGGTTTTGGCAGCGGGATAACTTCATGGAACTAACGGTGAAATGAAATGACGGAACGCGCTCAAGCGGTCGAGGCCGGGAACGATCTTTACTTTCTTGAGTCTGCTGGGGTCAGCAGCGAGATCGGCCTGAAATATGGTGAAGCGTTTCGGTCTCAACTTGGGGAGGCGGTCGGACGCACAAACGCTGCTCTCGCTGGCCGATACGAGGCCGCTCAAGTTGAGCAAGCTGCAAAACTCATGGGCGAATCATTCAGCAGGAATTTCCCCTATCTCTGGGACG
>Ga0315278_10003896_pt1 | contig 13424 bp, 8 predicted proteins | sample YL17G06_0_MG_FD_203880 | JGI IMG/M metagenome (GOLD analysis project Ga0315278, IMG submission 203880) | Sediment microbial communities from Yellowstone Lake, YNP, Wyoming, USA - YL17G06_0 | ecosystem: Environmental > Aquatic > Freshwater > Lake > Sediment | place: USA: Wyoming | collected...
GGCCTGGACCAGCGCGCCGCTGCGCCGTAGCGCCGCATCGATCGATTGCGGCGGTACGAGGAGCCACGCCCACGGCGGTCACCACGGTGCCGAAGCGCAGCGCTCGGGGCCCTTCGCTCCAACACGGGTTCGCGTCAACCCGCCTTCACAACTTTCAACTCGCGCTGCGCCAACCAGGCGAAAGCGCCGTACATGCCGCACATCGACACCGCGTGGGCCGTGGCGGCGCCGGTGGCGCTTAGCGGCGGCACCAGGAGGATCAGCAGCAGCGTCTGCAACAGCGCGGCGCAGGCCACGGTGATGTAGGTGGCCTGCTTGCGCCGCTTGTACTTCAGGTAGGTCGGCGCCAGCGACAGCAATACGCTCACCGATGCGCCGACCGCGAGGATGTGCAGCGCCGTCGTGCCTGCGTCGGCGAACGCGGGCCGAAACATCTCGAGGATGTCGCGGCCGAAGACAAAGCAGATGCCAAGGAACAGCCCCAGCGCAGGCAGGAGCCAGCGCAGGCGTTCGCGCCGCAACCGCAGCACGCCGGGGTGGTCGCCCCTTTCGAGCAGGATCGACAGGCGTCGTCCATAGGCGCGGTTGGTGGCCGTGGCTAGCACCGTGGCCAGTCCGGCGGTACCTGCGGCCGCGGCATAGGCGCCGATCGCGGCAGCGGGTGCCTGTAGCCAGGCCATGGCGATCAGCCCCGACTGTCCCAGCAGACCCAAGGCCATGCGGTAGACGAAGAAGGGCCGCGACTCGACGCGCCAATGGGGCGTTTCGTCGAGCGGCACGGCATGCCGAAGCGCAAGCGGCAGGCTGCGCCGGCCCGCCAGCATCATCAGCACCAGCCCCAGCAGCCATGCCGGGCCCCAGCAGGCCACGGCCAAGGTCGCGCTGAGCTCGACGCGCAGAGCCAACAGCAGCCCGATGCAGGCCAGGGCGGTGGCCGGCACGGCGACGCGAAAGATGGCCAGCGCGGCCACCTTGCGTCCCAAGGCGGTCAGCGCCTCCAGCCCGAAGTGCACCAGCGCGCCCACCGGCACGCCCAGGGCCGCCACCGCGACGCTGGGCCGCGCAGAGTCCGTCAGCGTGGCACCTGGCCACAGGGCCCAGGCGACGCCCGCCGCCGCCAGCAGCAGCGAGACAGCAGTGACGCGGCGCAGGGAGAAGCGCAGATAGCCTCGCGCGCGTGCCCAGTCCTTGCGCTCGAAGTAGACCGGCAGCGCCCGCAGGGCGTACTTCTCGCTGCCGAGCGGCGCCACGGTCGCCATCAGCATGAACACAGCCGATGCCACCACATAGTCGTCGAAGCCGTCGACGTGGAGCTGCCGTGCCAGCAGCACCGTGCTCAGATAGACAATGCCCTGGCCGAGGACGGCCAGCAGCGCCAGTGGCGGCTCGCGAGATTCAAGCTGGTCTGAAGGACCGAGCGGCATGCGTGGCTCTCAAGCGAACGTGGACCAGCCAGTTTGCTTGACCCCTGCGGGTCGGAACGCCGAAGTCACTTCCTGGGGGCGCTCAGAACGACAGCCGGAACCTGACGTCAGGGATGTAGACGGTGTTCACGCCGGGGTTGAACGACGGGTTGTAGACCACCTGCAGGCCCCGCGTGATTCACAGGTTCGGGGTCACGAGCATTCGCCAGTAGACCTCCCACCCGGTCTGGCTGCGCTGCCCGCTGCCGGGGAAAATGTTGTTGAACGGCTGTGTCCACTTGAGACGATACTCAAGAAGTAGATTTTCGAATGGCTAAAGTGGAGCGCCTGGCAGACCCGTCGGCGCTTGATCGAGTCGCCACTGCATGCAGGCGTGAACGCGGTGGGAGAGATGTTGAAGCCGAGGCTGACGGTGGTGGGAGGATGAATCGGGCGCAAGCATTTCTAAGGTGCGAGCTAGTCTAAGTGCTTCATATTTACGTTGCACCGACTTCGCTGCACCAGCGCCTTATTTCGGGAGCCACACCGGCAAGGAGGAACCCATCGGCACAAGAATCGGATCTGTCCAAGATTCGGGCGTCTCTGACATTTCCACCTGCGAACCGAGCCGCGTGAACTCACCGAAGGGCGTCATCCGGGTGACAAGGTTCGGCTTCTGAATCTGATGTTCTGGCCCAAGGTCTGCAATGTGATCCAACTTTGCCTTGTCGTTCAGTCCGAGGCTCATTTCGAACATCGTCGTCTGTGTGAGGGTCGCCGTGATGCGGTAGCTGCCGCCTTCCTTCGCCCGGCGGATCAGGGCTGCCTGTACGCCGGCGCTGGCCATCATGCCGCACAGAAAGTCCACGACAACGTTCACGCCGGGAGGGGTCTTCGGAAGCTCCACGCTGCCTTCAGCCGTGAAGGTCCCAATCAAGGCACCGGCGTTGAAGTCAAACCCGACCCAGTCGGCCCAGGGACCGATCACGTTGTTCAGCTTGATGCGCACGTAGATGATGCCAGGACGAACCAAGGCGAGATCCTCAGCGCCATAGCCCTGTTGCGCCGCCAGGTGCGGCCTTAGATTCTCGACAAAAATGTCGGCATCCTTCACCAGTTCCAAGACTTTCTTGCGCTCCTTGACGGCGTCGACGATCGCCTGACCCATGCCCGCGTCAGACTGCATGTAGATGGCCCGATCCTCAAACCAACCAGGCTGGTTCAGGTTGAGGCAGTTCGCTCCGGCGGCCGCCAGCTGGCGCAACGTGGCAGGGCCAGCCACGACGTGTGTCATGCCGAGGGCGCGCACGCCCGACAGTGGCCGGGGACCGGGCGGCAGCGGTTCAGGCGCGCTCTCACCAATCTTTTCGATTTGGATCAAGGGCGTCGAGGCGTGAGCTTTGAACTGCTCACTCGCCTGATACTCTTCCTGCGTCCGAACCATCGTGATCGGCAGCTGAATTTCCTGGCCTGCGGCCTCCAGATCCAGGGCATCCCACTTTCGCGTCGCCTGCGCCAGATTCTCGGGCACCATTCCGGCGCGCAGGAGCTTTGCCACCTTGGCCTGCTGTGACGGATACGGCGCAACGAGCATGACGAAACGGTTGTCTCGTGTTGGGAAAATTGCGCCACCAAAGGTATTCGTCAAGACCATGATCGAGTGGCCATTGAGCGTCGTGCAGTTGTACAGCACGTCCTGCCAGGGGCTCTGGTAGACGTAGGCTTTGCGCAGGTCGATGTGGATGTCCTGTCCCTTGCCGCCACGCTGGCGGTGCAGGATCGCCGAGGCGATGGAGCCGACGGCCGCGGCAGCTGCCGAGGCCGCGCCGGTCTTCAGCACGGTCGGACGCAAAGGATCGAGTCCGGCAAAGGTTACCTTGCCGCCAGTGTCGCTGCGTTTGAGGCCCAGTTCCTCTTCAAGAAGATTGTCGACTACGCCGAGAAGGTCTTCGTTGTTGTTAACAGGTTGGTTCGTCCGCATGGGTTTCTCCAGTGATTGACAACCACACGGGCCCGTCAGAACGACAGGCGGAACTTGATGCCAGGGATGTAGACGGTGTTCACGCCGGGGTTGAACGACGGGTTGTAGACCACCTGCAGGCCCGGCGTGAACCACAGATTCGGCGTCACTAGCAGCCGCCAGTAGAGCTCCCAGCCGGTCTGGTTGCGCTGCCCGCTGCCAGGGAAGATGTTCTCGATCGGCTGGGTCCACATCAGACCCAGCGCCAGTTCGCCGCGGACGTTCAGCGGGTTCAGGTAGGCCAACCCGGCGGTGACGAGTTGTCGCGTCACCGTGGCCGAGATGCCGCCGCCTTCTGCCGTGTTGTAGGTGTAGCCGCCGAAGGCCACGTAAGGCCCCATCTGCTTCTCGCCGTAGACCCGGAAGCCGCCGCCGGCCTTGTTCGGCGTGGTGGCGGCGTTGCGCGTGCTGCGCTCGTCGGCATAGAACAGGTCGAGGTGCAAGTGGTCGAACTCGCCATTCGGCCGGCGCCAGCGGTAACCGAGCTCGGTGCCGTAGAAATACTGGTGATCCTGGAAGAAGGTGCTCCAGTCCAGCCCGTTGGCTGCGGGTTCGCCATTCATGTCGTTGAGCGTGCCGACCATGTACAGCTCCGACTCCTGGCCCAGCGGCCGCCATCGGAACGACGCCCCGAGGCCGAACGTCGGGTAAGGAATGATTTCGTGAAACGCAAACGGGCTGGACGTGAACGAGACGCGTGCGTCCTTGAAGCGCGAAAAGTTGTACACCGCGGTCGGAATCTGGTTGCCGATGCGGAAGTTGAAGTCCTTGCCCAGCCACTGCTCCCAGAACAGGTCTTCGACCTTCGGGCTGTTGGTGTCCCACGACGTGAACTCGTAGTTCGACCAGGCCGCGCCCACCCTCGGCACGCCAAAACCTGCCGGGACGGCGTTGTCGCCGATCGAGTTGCGCATGCCCAGGTTCATGACCAGGCTGCCTTCATAGTCGCCGCCGCGGTCCAGCGCCGTCCATCTGAACAACAGCCCGGCCCAGTAGCCGTTCGCGGAGTCGTAGGGCGAGCCTGGCAGCGTCGCGGAGGCATGCTGATAGAGCTGCGAATAGAACGCGCTGACCTGGATGCCGTGCTCGCGGTACAGGTCTTCCCTGAACTTGACGTAGGTCTCGCGGCCGGGAAACGCCAGGCTCGGGAAAATCGACCCGGGCTGCGGCGAGCTGTTGGCCAGCGTGACTGTGACGTCGTCCGGGCTGAGCGGGGTGAGGTCCGACGGCTGGGGAAAGGGTTGTGTAAACACCGGCGCGGCGGCAGCGCTGCCGCCCACGCTCTGCGCCTGCGCGGTGGCCCACAGCGTGCCGGCGGCAGCAGCCACCAGGCCCATGCGAAGACTTTGGCGCAGCCAGCGCGCGGCGGGGCTCATCAGGCCTTGCCCCACTCTGTGCGACCGATGGCGCCGCTGGCCACCATGCGCTTGACATCGTCGGCGCCGTAGCCGAGTTGCGCCAGCACGGCCGGCCCGTCGGCACCGATGCGCGAAGTGGCGCGCGGCCGCGGCGTGGGCACGCCGTCGAAGGTGAACCAGGTCGGACGAAAGCAGTGGTTGACCCAGCCATCACTTTCGCGTTTTTCAAAGTACACCGTCGGCGACGGCTTGTCCATGTGACGATCTGCCACCTGCCGGCAGGACTGTACCGGCACCGCGAGCAGGCCCTTGCCCTTGACGTAGGCCAGCGCCTCGGCCACCTTCTTGCCGCCGAGTTCGGCCGTCATGTCGGCCTTGCCCTGCACGAAGATCCAGCCGTCGGCCAGCTGGTACACGCGCTCGCCGGCGTTGCGGCCGACTGCCGACTGGCCGCGGATGTCGTCGGGCGGCTTCGGCACGCCGGTCAGCAGCAGTTGCGTCAACGTCGCGGAAGGCGCGAGCGAGGCCTCTGCCCAGTCGCCCTTGCCGTCCTTGCGGTGCTCGCGGGCGTAGAGCGCGGTCACGCCGGCAAACGCGGCCAGGTAGCCGCACAGGTAGTCCACGCACGAAGCCACGCCGTGGTAAGTGGGCGCGCCTTTGTTGCCGAAGCGCTCCATGATGCCGGTGGGGCCCTGGATCGACGGGTCGAAACCGACGTCGTTGTCCTGCGGGCCGCGCCGCTCGCCGCGGAAGGCGGTGACTTGCAGGCCAATGCACTTGGGGTTGGCGCGCTTCAAGGTCGCCGGGTCCAGGCGCAGCCGCACAAGTTGCCCGTCCATCTTGTTGGCGAGCACGAAGTCGGCCGTGGCCGCCAATTGCGCCATCACCTTGGCGCCATCGGGGTTGCGCACGTCGATGATGATCGTGCGCTTGCCGCAGGCCACCTCGCCGGCCCAGTCGACGACGATCGTCGGCGAGCCATTCGGCTCGGGCTGGAAGCTCTGCACCACCGTGGCGCCGAGTTCGGCAAACATGCGTCCGCACGACGGACCGGCGAGCACGTTGGTGACATCGAGCATGGTGTAGCCAGCGAGCGGGAACTTCGCTGGCGCCAAGCCCGTCACCTTGGGTACCGGGGCCGTGCGCGGCGGCAGCGCCCGAATGCGCTGGGCGACGGCCAGCGATGGATAGGGTTGCGCGCTTTCCACCCAGCTGGTGCGGCCGACGCGCACATGCGGATCGCCTGAGACCTTGTCGATGATGCCGGTCTCGCGCGCCGTGCGATGCACCAGCCAATCCTGCCAGGTGCCGATGATGGCCACGGCCACGCCGTTGGCCTGCAGGAAGCGGTCCCACTCGCCGGCGCTGCGGCTGGCAAAGATCGGCTCCAGCCAGTCGGCGAGCTGCGAGGTCAAATCGAAGCGCAGCGCCAGCGAGTCGGCCAGGTTGTTGTGACGGTTGGGCAGGTTGGCGGCATCGAAGGTGTTGGCGTCCACCATCCCGGCGGCCAGCGCTTTGTCCCACAGGCCCAGGGCTTCGAGCGCGCGCCGCGTCAGGCGGCGGTTGGGGGCGGCCATCGGCAACAGGAAGCGCCCGTCGGCACAGCGGTACGGTGCCGACAACGGCGCCACACGCTGCTCGAGCCACAGCTGCCCGGCGGGCTCGGCACGCGCATTGGCCATGATCACTTTGGCCTGCTCGGGCTCTAGCCCCGGGGGCAGGCCGCCGATCGCGATCGGTGCCAGATGCGGCGGCAGGCCGCTCGAGGTGAGTGCCAGCGCGCCGGTCGCCGACAGCCCGCCGGCGATGCGCGAGGCATGCACCTCGCGACCCAGGCCGGTGCGTTCGCGGTCGACCAGCACCGCTGCCACCGCCACCGCGCCGTTGACGCCAGCATAGACCGACGCCAGCGGCAGCGGCGTGTAGATCACCGGCCGGCCGAGCATCGGCCCGGTGACGCTCATGTTGGTAAAGAAGCCGACCAGCGCGCCGATCAGGTCCTCACTGCAATCGGGCGGCAGGAAGCCATAGTCCTGGTCGCCAGGCAACGCGGCGACGACCCGCATCACGGTCTGATGCGGCAGGCGCTTCACCGGCACATCGCCATCGACGATGATCACGTCGGCCGAGGAGGTGTCGGCCAGGGCGCCTGCCGGCAACAACTTCTTACCGCGGTCGAAGTAGGCGTCGTCGAACTGGGTCGAGGGCTGGGGCCGCTTGGCATAGACCTCGGCGCCCTGATCGGCCAGCAGCAGTCCGGTCAGCCGCCCGGTCAGCGTCTGGCTCAACTCCAGCACTCGCACGCTTGCGTAAGGCAGCCGACCCGTGGCCGACGCAGCCGCCGGCGTTGCAGCCGCTGTGCCCTGCGCCGCGGCCAGCCCCGGCAGGCTCGCGCCGAGTGCAGCGCCAAGCGTACCGCTGCCGATGGAGCGGATGAAGCTGCGTCGCGTCAGTCCGTCCTGGGAAGCGCCGGCGCCCTGTTTTGTCCGCTGCCCGCTGCGGCCGTCATCGCCCTTCTTTTTGTCCGTCATCTTCCGATCCCTTGAGTTGATCGCGGCAACGCCGCGCCTATTGAAAGCTCTGACCCTACTTCAACCACCCAAGGGTCAGACGACTGCGCCGTATGCCTGTTCGCACGACGCACCACGAAGAATTCCCTTGATCGCGCGGCCTCTATACCCAGTTGACCGTGTCGGCGCCGCGCACCGCGACCAGCGGCGTGCGCCATTGGCCGGGCGTCTTCGACAGCTTGACCTGCGGGCCGAGCCGCTGCACCAGGCCGTAAGGCGTTTGCGCCTTCATCAACTCGGGCTCGATCATGCGGTGCAGCGGATCGTTGGCGTCGAAGTTCTTGCTGGCAAACTGGCCCAGGCTGGCATACCACATCGCGGCCCGCGCGAGGCTGACGCGGACATGGTAGCTGCCGCCTTCCTTGGCCCGGCGGCGCAGCGCCGCCAGCACACCGGCAGCGCCGAGGTAGCCGGCGATGTAGTCGTTCATCACCAGCGTCGGCGGGAAGCGCGGCGGGCCGCCGTCGCCTTCGGCGATGGTGAACCCGGTCACGGCCAGCCCTTCCATGTCGAAGCCGCCGCGCTTGGCCCAGGGGCCGTCGTTGCTGTAGGCATTGACGGACAGGTAGATGATGCCGGGGCGCACCGCGGCCAGCTCCTTCGCGCCGAAGCCGAGCCGGTCGAGCGTACCGATGCGGTAGTTCTCGACATAGACATCGGCCTGCGGCACCAGCGCCTTCAGGCGCTTGTTCTGGTCGGCATTGCGCAGATCGACGAAGGTCGAGCGCATGCCGACGTTCACATCGACGACGAGTGCCTCGTGCTCGAAGGCTTGGTCACGTGCGATATGCAGCACCTGCGCGCCGTACTCGGCCAGCGTGCGCGCCGACACGGTGCCGGCGATGACATGGGTGTTGGCCATCACCTTGATGCCCGACAGCGGCTGCGTCGGGTTGGCGCTCCAGCGCTCGGGCGCGGACTCGCCGATCTTGACGATCTCGATCAGCGGCGTCTTCGCGAGAAAGGCGCCTTCGGGGTGCGCCAGCCATTCCCTGGCGCTGCGGTGGACGACGCCGACGCCGCCCATCTCGTTGAGCCGCTCCTCGAATTCGAAGCTGTTCACCGCCTTGAAGCCGCGCACGATGTTGTCGCGGCCCGGTGGCACGTTCAAGGCTTGCAGGCCGGCGCGCTCGAGGTGCGGATAGGCGCCGGTGATGTTGAAGAAGCGGCCGTCCTTGGTTTCGAAGGGCACGAAGGTCATCGGGTTGCCGAGCCCGACCGGGGCCTGCAGGAACAGCCCGTTGACGCTGGGGTGAAGGAAGTTGAAATTGGCGGGCAGCGGATCGGCCGCGGGGATGGTGCCCGCGGCCTGGCTCATGCGCATGATCGCGCCGATGATCGGATTCACGTTGTAGACCGACTCGCGCAGATCGACGCTCAGGTCCTGGCCCTGGCCGGTGCGTTCGCGCCAGATGGCTGCGGCGCCCACCGCCGAAGCCATCGCCGGCAGCGCCATCGCCGTGCCGATGCGGAAATGGCTGCGCAGGATCGGGTCTTCGCCAGTGAAGCTCACCTTGCCGCCACCATCGGCCGGCGTGCCACCGATGTCCTTCATGAAGCCGGTGAACGTGGTATCGATGTCGAAGGCCCCAGCTGGCGTCTGCGCCTTCGCGACGCCGCCGATTGCCGTCGCGAACGCGACCCCTAGCGCCGCGGCGCCGGCATCCTTGATGAATGCGCGGCGGTCGTTATTGATGTCCGTCATGTCTACGTCCCCTTCTGCTTTCTGTTTTGTGTACAAGTTAGCGAGGAAAGATAAAGGTCACGCGCAACTGGAAACCCCAGTCCGCCACGCCATCGGGCTTTTCCGCGTAGTAGCGCAGCAAGCCCCCGAATTGGATCGGCTTACCGTCGATAACGAACAACTGGTTGATGCCCATCTGCAGCGGCACCGTGCCCTGATTGCGGTTCCAGTTGTAGGTACTTTCGGTGCTGACGAAGTAGGTGGTGCGTGTCGGCGCAGTGTAGGCCAGCGCGATCTGGCCGAAGGACTGGTTGACGCGCTGGCGGTCGTCAGGCGGATCGAGGCCCCAGGTGTGGATGCCGAGCAGCAGGAAGGTCCACGGTCCGCGCAGCCACACCGCGACCGCCGTCGGCCCCAGGCCCCACTGCTTGGCGCCGAGGAGATCGTTGGTCGCGGTCGGGTACAGAATCGCCGGCCCGACACCCCAGACCAGCCCGCCTTCGGTGGGCCGCGACGGCGAGAACCACAGGCTCTGCACGATGTCGCCCAGGCCACTTTCCGAACTGGGGAACACGTTGTCGACATGCGCGAACGGAATGACCGTGCGCGTGATCAGATTCCATTCGTTGTTCAGCTTGAATGGCAGCACAGGTTGCGCCACCAGCGTGTAGCGGAAGCCCTTGTCGTCGGGCCCGCCGCCGTAGTCGAAGTTGTTTTGGACCGGCACGGTGATCAAATTGGCAAGCGGATTGTTCAGCTGCTGCGCCAATTGATCCTCCGACATGCCGTACTCTTTCGGCTCGTACTTCGTTGGCTCATCCGCCTGCGTCTGGGCGGCGGCCGTTGCAGCGAAAGCGGCCATCGCGCCGGCTGCTGCAAGGCGCCGAAGCGGCTGTAGTTTGCTATCTTCTTTCATTACTGTCTGCCAGTTCCATCGATAAGCAGGTCTTTCTCGGGACGAGCTCAACCGGACACATGGAACTACTGTCAATCTGGTGTATGAGATGCCGCAAACATGTTCAGATCCAACGGCGATTCTCTCGCCGTGCCGGCGGATTGATTGCGCAGGAACGCCGTCTTTGGACACGATTCCGCCCGCGCGCCGCGTAGGTCCGCCCGCGCGCCGCGCCGCGTGGGTAGACTTTATAGGGCCGGGTTGCGGTGATGTCAAGGGAGGCACGATTCCGCCCGCGCGCAGGTAGAACGATGCTTCAAGCAGAGTTATGCCTGTTCGCCATCGCACATAGGGCCGCAGCGTTCGGCCTCAGATACTCTGAAAGCGACCCGCTATGCGTCGCGCTGGAGCCAACAGCAACGTAGCTGACGTCCAACTCGGGTCTACCAGCTCATTACGCGCTGGTCGAAGATGAACGTTGGCACGGGCCCTAAGGCGTCATGGCGGTTGGCCGCCGTCTCGGGGGTCTGGCCCCACAGCGGGGGCCACGGGCGCGTGCCACTTCGAGTGCAGTGGTGCGTTCACCCAGAAGTCAGACGGGCTGCTAGTGTAGTGCTTCACACTTCCCGGCACAAAAGACGACGAGAATCGGCGCCATACGGCGTTGCAAATCCTCGCCAGGTGTTCAACCTGGCTGCGGTTTGCGCCTTGTCTGGCGCCGATTTCGTCGCTTTTGTCTTGCCAAGTGGGATGGCGCGCTCCAAAGATAAGCGCCAGGCAGCATGAAGCACTACACTCGGCCGTCCGGCGGACGCCACGGCAATGCAGATCCATCTCGCGCCACGCCATGGTCAACGGACCGGCCGGTTTGCCGACTGCGGCCGGTCAAGGCTCGAGGCGAGCATTCGGCGCGCCCGGAAGGAGCATCTGCCGCGTCGGCAGCCCGGGCGGCTCGGCCCTCCAGGCCGCTCCCGCCGTTGCGCTGCGGAAGCCGAGCTGGTACAGCTCGCCCATCAGAACCGGATCGAAGACTTCTTCGCCGCCCAGCTTGACGCTGTCGGGGATCGTGATCCATCGGAATCCGGCTTGCTCGCGCAAGGCCACCGCGTAGACGCGGAACAGGTCGCCCACGAACGCAGCCTTGCTCGCCGACGCAAAGGTGCGGGAGGCGATGCCGCGCACCGAACGCGGCGTCACCGCCGGCACCGGCAGCAACTGGCCGTTGTGGATGACGAAGATTTCTTCGCGCGCGCTGCCGCGAACGACGCCTTCGCGGGCGCCGGTGAAGCTGAACACGCCGCCGGAGTAGAAGACGTTGGCACCGACGCCGCCGTCGACGTGCATCTCGTCGTAGAGCCTGCCGCCGACGATGACGTCGAAGAACACCGGCGGGAAGGCGACCGGCACCGATGCCGATGCCAGCATCACCCGGCGAAAGAGTTCGAGCGCCTCGGGCCGGCCGCTGGCTGCGATCAAGCCCATGTTCCAGACCATGAATCGCTGCGAGTCCAGGTCGGCGGTGCCGACATACAGACGGCGGCCCCGCTTGTGCGCGTCGGCGACTTGGCGCAGGAACTCGGCGGTCACGTGCTGCTCGATGAGCGACCGGAGCGGCGCGGTGTCGGCGAACGATTCGCCGACCAGCAACTGGGGCAGGATCCTGAGCATCCTGAAGATACTGCGCGACGCGGTCGTCGTGTAGAACTCCCGCAGCGCGTCGTCGTAGGCCGGACCGAGGAAGGCGAACGGCGCGATCAACGCGCCGGTCGACACGCCGGTGACGATCTTGAAGGTCGGGCGCTCGCCGGTCGACGTCCAGCCATTCAGGAACCCGGCCCCGAACGCGCCGTTCGCGCCGCCGCCCGAGATGGCGAGATGGGGATAGTGGACGACGCCGTCCGGGCCGAGGGGAAAGTCCTGCGGCGACTCCTCACGGAACGAGAGCGCGAGGTCGCGTGCCATCGCCGCGCTCGGCGCCCCGGCCGGGGCTCGCACATTGGGCAGACCGGGAATCGTTGCCTCTGCCATCAGCGCGGGCGGAACGGCGTTGCGTGGCAGGCTCCCGCAGCCGGAGAGCCCGAGCACGGCGCCGAACAAGGCCCAGCGCAGGCCACCGCTCGCGAGCGTCCGAAGCGGTGCCGCCGTCCCCGCACAAGGACCGGCGTCGACGCGTCGATCCAGGGCTGCGCACGAGCCCGAGAACAGGCGATGCAGATGCACGGGCAGGGAAATGGGCATGGCCGACGATCTCGTTGGAGGTAGCGTCTTTGACTGAAAGCCGCCCTTCCACTGAAGATAGATTACAGCATCCCGTGATAACCACAGTGGCGCTGGAGGCATCTAACCAGAAGCCCAAAGCTTGCCAGTGTCGCGCGCGCCGGCGCAGTGGAAGTCGCCGGCACGGGCGAACCCAGCGCAGTATCTATTGCGGCATCGTTTCGGACGGACCGGTGACTTTCATGACCGGCGGCGGATTCCACCTGCCCGTCAATGCGTCCGCCTTTGGCGCGTAGAGACGCATCGTCAGGTTGAACGCACCTTTGGGGGCGGGCAACCAGTTCGCATTCCTGTCTGCGCCCGGGTCTTCATTCTGGAAGTACAGATCGAGCGACCCGTCGGCGTTGTACTTGAACGGCATCCAGCTGCTTACCGCGAACCGGTTCAGCGCATTGGCCACTTGGAAGCCATCGGAGTCGTAGAGCGTGATCGACCAAAACGCATCGACCGGCGGCACGTTGCCCTTGTCGAGTGCAGAACGTACTTGTTCGCGCCGTCCAGCGGTTTGCCGGTGTGGTCGCCGAGATTCATCGGATAGATAGCGTCCTCCGGCAGGTTCGCGCCGAGACCGAGCTGGGCGACGATCGCGCGCTTCAGATAATAATTCCCATAATACGCCCATCGTGTCCGTGTTCATGGACCAACCGTTCGCTATGCGCGCGAGCGTTGGCACTTTCCATTGCATGAGCGCCTGCCCATCGGCGGGCGCGCTGTTAAGCGCCTTTTGCACGGTTGGATCGAGCTTGGCCAAGTCGAAGTTCTGGCCGGCGTCGATGCCAATGCGCTTCATACGCGCCAGGATTGGTTGGTCGGTGATGTGCGGCTGCTGCTGCTTCAGCAACTCGGCCGCGATGGCGAAATACTTGTCCGCCGGCATCGTATCGACCTGAATCTTCGGCGCCGTCTTCATGTCGATCGACGGGTTCGCTGGTCGAAGACGAACTCAGGCACGGGCGCTGGGGCGTCATCGCGGTTGCCCCCCCGCTCGGGGGCCTGATCCCACAGCGGGGGGCCGCGGGCGCGGGCCGGTTCGGGTGCGGTGGTGGGCTCGCCCAAATGCCCCAGGATCGTTTTGACCGCCAGCGGGTCCGTGACGAAGGCGATCAGGCGCATCTCGCCCCCGCACAGCCCACAGCGCAGGGGCAAGATCTGGTAGATGCGCGCTAAGAGCAGCGCCCAGAGGATGCGCGCGGGCGAGCGCTCGGCGTGCTGGGCGA
>Ga0315278_10003899_pt1 | contig 13423 bp, 9 predicted proteins | sample YL17G06_0_MG_FD_203880 | JGI IMG/M metagenome (GOLD analysis project Ga0315278, IMG submission 203880) | Sediment microbial communities from Yellowstone Lake, YNP, Wyoming, USA - YL17G06_0 | ecosystem: Environmental > Aquatic > Freshwater > Lake > Sediment | place: USA: Wyoming | collected...
CGCTTTTTTGGAAAACACACATCCGACTTCAGCATCCATCGGACTTCCAGAGCCCAGCGGATCATAAAGCGGACAATTGTGAACGGCGTATGTCAGGAGTTCTGGAATCAGATTGAGGCAGTAGAGCCAGCCGCCCCTCTCTTTTTCCCCACGCCCCCCTCGCATCAGCCTGGCGAGGGGGGCGTGGGGAAAAAGAGAGGGGAAGGGCGGCGTGCCTTGGCGTGCCTGCCTCAATCTGATTCACCCGTGACACAAGGTCACGGGGGGTCTCTTCCTTATATCGGAATTTCAGGTCACTCGGAAATCTTGACAGAATGCCCTGAGTTCGGTATAGTTGAATAATGGAGATCGAACGGTCCAGCGTGGAGATGCCGGACATTGAGGCGCTGCTGGCGCTGTACGACGAGAACCGGTTCCTGGATGCGTATGAGGCGACACGCAGCCTGTGGATGGTTCCCGGGCTCGCCGCCGACCTGCCAGTGCCAACACTTGTCCATGCCGGCCGTCTTGCCATGCGGGTTGGCGGGACAACACTTGGCCGCTGGCTCCACCGAGCGGCTGCGCGACGAGAGCCGGATCATCCCCTTGTCCGCTACTACCAGCACGGCTGGTCGGAGCCGGGGGGCAGTCTTCTTACCGAGCTGCGGTTGTTCGAGCGTGTTCCCGACCTTGCCTCGGGCGGTCCGCAGCTCGATGCCCACTGGATTGCCCGCGGCGCATGCCTGCTGTCCGCCACACGCGACTTCAAGGGAGCCCATGCCGCGCTTGCCCGTGCGCGGACGGTTTGTTCAGCCTCCGACCCATGGCTGCAATGCTGCACGGCCCATGTCCTGTGCGAGGAAGGGAACTGGCAGGATGCCGCCGCGGCCGCGCAGGATGCCTGGTCGCGTGCGCGTGGAATGCCCGGGATCGCCCGCGTGCTCGGCCAGACGCTCGCCCGATCCGGCCGGCTCGATGAGGCGGTTCGCCTCCTGTGCGCGGCGGCTGGGAACAGCCAGTCGTTCGAGGTGGTCGAGCAGGCGGTGTTCTACCTGTGCATGCAGGCCGAGCGGAGCGAACAGGGGATGCAGAAGGAACGAGGAGCCCATGCATACGACATAGCGCGCAGGTTCGAGCACATGGCGCCGTTGGCCGACCGCGGGACGAAGCGGCTGTTCAGCTTCCGGCGCCTCGATGCGGCGCAGCAGATGGAGGACCGCGCGCTTGTTGCCCTCCATGCCGCCGAGACGGACTATCCCGCCTGCCGTTCAATGGCGGAGAACATGGGGAAGAATCCTGCCGCAGCCAGGCTCCTCCTGCCTGTCCGCCATATCTTCCAAAAGCGGGACACCTGCCTGCCCACCAGCCTCGCCGTCGCCCTTGCCGCGTTCAAGGTGACGCTCGACATGGATGAACTCGAGACGGAACTCACCTTCGGCGGCACACCGCTATGGCGGATGGTCGAGTGGCTCGAGGCGCATGGATTCACCACTCCCCAGTTTATTGCCGAGCCGAAGCTGTGCCGTGCATTGCTCGAGGCAGGCGTTCCGTTCGTGTTCAGCCTCCATTCGCTCACGTCGTCGCACGCGTGCGCGGCGATAGGCTTCGATGCGCAGTGCGGCGTGTTGATCGCGCATGACCCGTCGGCAGAGCGGTTCATGGGGTTCCTTGTTGACGCGTGGGACGAGGACGAGCGGCCGTTCGGCCCCGAGGCGCTCGCGGCGGTGCCGACAGGGAAGAAGGCGCTGCTCGATGCGGTGCCCGAGACTGCACGCGGGCCGGTCACGCTGTTCACGTCGTTCACGAAGGCGCTCCGGATGAACGGGCCGGTGGCGGCGGGAGCGGTGCTGGGCGCCATGCAGGGGCAGTATCCCGGCCATCCGTTCACGCGCCGTGCCGAGGCGATCCATCTGGGCGAGACAGGCCGGGTGAACGATGCGCTGGCCATCCAGCGCGGCCTGCTCGATGAGCATCCGAGCAGCATCCTTATCCGGCGCGAGATGCTGTGGAACCTGAACCAGACCTGCAGCCGCGCGCAGATCCGGGAGACACTCGCGCACCTGGTCGAGCGCGGCTGCCTCCCGGGCATCTCGGTCAACGAGCCGTGGCGGCATACGCCCGCAGTGTATCTATCGCGGTATGCAGACCAGGTGGGGGGGACGTCCGAAGGATACAAGGCTGCTGAGTGCCTGCTCCACAAGGCCATCCGGCTCGAGCCGTTTGAAGACGAGGCGTATCACCTGTTCGGCGACATCCTGATGCGGCAGGGACGGTTTGCCGAGGCGGTCATGCCGTTCCGGATCGCCGCGCTGCTGGAGCAGGCCAACGAGCACTACGCCCTCTCCACGTTCGATGCACTGCGGTTGAGCGGTCGGAACGATGACGGCATCGCCTTTCTGCGGTGGCGGGTCGAGACGTTGGGCGACCGGCCCGAGGCGGGGACGGCATGGGCAACGCTGATCGCCGGGCTCGAGCAATGCGGCCAGCCGGCCGAGGCGGCCGGGGTGATGCGCGCGGCGCTCGAGAAGCGGCCGGACGACTGCACTCTCCAGGCGTTTGCGGGCATGTTCTGGGTGCGGATGGGCCACTGGGACATTGCCGCCGCCGCGCTCGAGACAGCCCGGGGAGCCCACCGCCGCAGCGCGAGCCTGGAGGCAACCGTGTTCTTCCACCGCCGCTCAGGCGCGTGGAAATCCGCGCTCGATGCCTGCGCGGAATGGATGGCCGAGGAACCCTACCAGGCCGCGCCGCGCCGCGAGTACCTCTCGCTCCTTGCCTGCAGGGACGGCCGGCACGCCGCCCTCGACTTGGCCAGACAATGGAAGGAGGCGTTCACCAACCATGACGAGTTCAACGAGCTGTATTACAGTGTATTGCAGCAGATGCCGGACATGGCGGCGCGCGAGGCGTTTGTCCGCGGCCAGCTCGAGCGGAACGCTGAAGACACCTGGGCGTGGCGCGAGCTTGCCCACTGCCTGCTTGACCGAGCCGAGCGTGCGGGAGCGCAGGTGCCCGGCGAGCTCGAATCCGAGACCGCAACCGTGGTCGCCCGGTGCGCCTCGCTATGTCCCGACCATCCGTCCACATGCGCGGTCATGGCACGGCACTGCTGTGTGCGCGGCCGGACAAGGGATGCCATCGAGTGGCTGGTCAAGGGCATCATGTTCGATCCCGGCTTCGAGTATGGATACCGGACCGCGTTCGACCTGAGCGCCCTGTTGCCCGAGGGCGACCAGCGGGCATATGCGGCCCGGCTAGGCTCGCTCATGCTCCAACAGACGGGCATCCTGTTTGCCGCGCACGAGCTCTGCACCCGGATTGCCCAGCGGTTCGGCGTGCGGGAGGCAGCCGCGGCTCTCGCCCACTGGCGGGAGAGGCGGCCGGACGATCCGAAACTGATCGAGATCCAGGCCCGGCTCATGCTCGAGTATGGCCGCGGCCGGAGCGATGCGGTCCGTGCAACCGAACTGCTCAGGCCGGCCATCGAGCGGTATCCGTACCACCAGGGCCTCCGGCTTGCGTTGGCAACGGCCTGCGACATCCTTCAGAACAACGACGAACAGGAAGCCGTCCTGGCCGAGATCCTGCGCAGGGATCCGCTCTGCATCGCCGCCCGCCAGCCGCTGGCACGACTGCTGGTCGAGCGCGGCACGCTTGACGATGCGGTCACACTGCTCGCGCAAGGCGTCGAGTTCGATCCGCTCGATGTCGGTGCGCGCCATGCCTTGATCACGCTCCTGCTGCAGCACGGCGAAACGGCCAAGGCCGTTGCAGAATGCGAGCGCACTCTCGCGCTCCAGCCCGAGCAGCTCGGCCTCCGCCGCATGGTGAGCGACCTCCTGCTCGATGCCCGGGACGAGGCGCGTGCCATTGCGGTTGCGCGTGCAGGCGTTGCGGCCTGGCCTGGCTCGGCCTATTGCCGGTTTCTCCTTGCCCATACGCTCGAGCGGTGCAGTGGCACCAATGCGGCCGAGATCGAGCGCGAGTACCGTGCCGCGGCACATATGGATGCCCGGCTGGGCGAAGCAGTGCTCGACCTCGCCTGCTTCATCGGCGGCCAACGCAGGCATGCCGAGGCCCGCGCACTCCTTGACGCGTTCCTGCCGCTTGCCGCGGAGCCGTGGGACGTCCTGGGCGCCCGCGCATGGCTCCATACCCTCGAGCGCCACCGCTCAGCCGCGATTGCGGAGATGCAGGACACCCTTGCCCACTACCCCCATTTCACGAAAGGGTGGTGGTTCCTGCTCGACTGGTTCGAGCAAAGCAAGACGGATGACGAATGGCGCTCCGCGGCAACCGCGCTCAGCCATGTGCCGGCGGTGCTGGCCGAGAACGCGACGTTCCGCGCACGCCGCCTCGATGTGCTGGGGAAGGCTGGCAAGCCCGAGGCCGAGCTCGATGCCGAGTGGCGCCAGCTCATGAGCGACTTCCCGGAGAACGAGACGGTTCACGAGATCATGTTCGATATGCATGCGGCGCGGACGGAATGGCCCGAGGCGGGCGAGATCATCCGCCATATCGAGGAGGCATGGCCGCGCTCGGCTCATATCCGCGCCCGGAAAATCCAGTGGCTCGCCGCGACGCGGCAGAAGGACGAGGCGCTTGCCGCTGCAACGGCACTCTGGCAGATGCCCGGCGATGACGGCTGGCCCGAGCAGGCGGCGTGGCAGGCGCTCATGGACGGCAGTTGGCACGCCGAGGCGACGCGCGCGGCATTCGAGCTGGTGCTGAGCGGCGTCCGTATCCGCCGAGCCGTCTTCACCCTGATGCTCGAGAATGCACGGTATCTCGACCAAAGAGCCTTCCTGTTCCGTCCGTTCACCTCGTTCCGCGGCGGCCCTGTATGGCATCTCAACCGCTTGGTTGCAGCGCTCGACACGTGCTCCTGGGACGACGGCTCGTGGTGCGCCATGGTGCTCAAACAGCTCGCAGCCGTGGGCGATCCCAAGGCCGTTGCCCGCTTCCGCCGCAGCCACGCCACACGCTGCATCGAGTCCACTCCGCTCTGGCAGGTCATTGGCCTCTGCTATGTCAACCGCAGCCAGTGGCGCAAGGCTTGGTCATGGCTCGCTTCGTGGCGCGACCATGACGGCATGGACATGTGGATGCTTGCCAATTATGTCATGTCCCTTTGCCATGACATGCCGCTGTTCAACCGCCGTGCCCACTGGAGGGGGGTGTTCGAGACATGCCGCGACGGCCTTGAACGGCTCAGGGCGGATTACACCGCACGGTTCATTGCCACCACGCTGTGTGCGACGGCGCTCCGTCTCCACCTCGATGCCGAGTTTGTGGAGCATGCAGGACGCTACCACGATCTCCTTGCCGACACGAGCGACCGGCACTGGATGCCGCCCCGCGACGGCCATGTTCCTGCCCTGCTTCTCCTGTTCCACGAGGCAATGACCGATGAAGCGCCCGATGTTGCGGCGCTCGCCAAGCGGTTCCGAGGCGTTGCATGGCTGTGGCCATGGTCGTGGGTGCGCAGGGAATGGAGGAGAGTCACCGCGGCCCGAGGCCGTTGCTGAGGCCTGATATCCAAGCGGCGATGAAGTAGCGCCCTTTTCGGCCTGCTCTGCGTTCCGCGGCATCGCCCGTATCTACGGATACGAGGTTCGCCACGCGCCTTGTTCAGGCCGAAAATGGACGCTATCAAATGTAAAGGTGTTTCAGAGACACTAGCGCCTGCGGAAGGGCAAGGAGACGATGAACACCGCCATCGAGAACAGGACAACCGTTGCGCCCGTGGCTGTGCCGCTGTAGAACGAGGTGATCAGGCCGGCAACGCCGCACACCGAGCCTATGGCCACCGCCCAGAGCACATAGCCGCGCGAGCTGCGGGCGAGGTTCCGTGCCGCAGCCGCAGGCAGCAGCAGCATCGAGTTGATCACCATCAATCCCACCCAGGAGATGCTGAGGGTGACCGTAACGGCGACGGCGATGGTGAACACGGTCTCGACCGTCCAGGAGGCGACTCCTCTGCTCGATGCGATAGACCTGTTGAGCCAGACCAGAAGCATTTTGTTGAAGAAGAGAACCCAGGCGCCCAGCACGCAGGCAAGCAGCACGGCCATCCTTGCCAGCTCGACCGGGGAGACAGTCAGGATGTCGCCGATGAGGTAGCGGGTGAACTTGTTGAAGCCGCCCTGGCGTGACAGGAGGCAGATGCCCAGCGCAACACCCGCGGCCATCAGGATGCCCAGGACCGTGTCGGTTGACGCGGCGCTGAACCTGCGGAGCAGGCTCACCAGCAGTGCAAGCACGGTCGAGAACAGAAGCATCGGTACGAGCGGGTCGGCACAGCCTGCGATGACGCCTATGGCGATCCCGGCGAGGGACGCGTGGCCGATGGCGTCCGAGAAGAAGGCCATCTGGTTCCCAATCATCATGCAGCCCAGCAACGCACACAGGGGACCCATCAGCAGCACGGCGAGCAGGGCGTCGTGCATGAAGCCGTACTGCGCCCAGTCGAACGGGAGCAGTGAGAGGATGCTGTGCCAGAGGCCGAGCATGTCAGGTGGCAGGCGGCGGGGGAGTGACATCGAGGCCGAACAGGGCGCGGACATCGGTGTTTGCCAGGACCTGGGCGGGCGGCCCCTCGCGGAGTATTGAGCGGTTGAGGATGACGATCCAGTCCGATGCGCGCGCCGCATCGAGGAGATTGTGGGAGACCATGATCACGGCCAAGTCGTGTGTGCGGCGGAGCTCGGACACGGTGCGGTAGAACAGGTCGGTGCCTGGTGCGTCAACAGAGGCGAGCGGCTCATCGAGCAGAAGGATGTCAGGCGTGGGCGTGAGCGCAAGCGAGAGCATGACCCGCTGAAGCTGTCCGCCGGACAAGGTGCCGAGCGGCTCGTTGAGGAGATCGGCGGAACCAACGGCATCGAGTTGAGCGCGCGCTTCGTCCCGGACGCGTGCGGAATGGCCGAGCCACACAGGCAGCCGGGAGAGCGCGGCGGAGAACAGGTCGAGCACGGTCACCGGTGCCGTGCGGTCAATGATGAACTGCTGTGGCACGTAGCCGATCCTTGGGGGGCCCTTGTGCGTCTGGGCCTTGGTCTTGGTGAACATGAACGAGCCGCGGTACGGCACTTCGCCCAGCATAACGCGCAGGAGCGTGGTCTTGCCCGCGCCGTTCGGCCCGATCAAGGTCACCATCTCGCCGCAATGGATGTGAAGGTTGATGTCGTCGAGGATGCGGGTGCCGGCGATGGTGACGGACAAGTTGGCGATCCGTGTGCAGCATTCGCCGCATGCGGGCGAGTGCGCGCCGCCGGTGGCCTTCACCGCCGCGATCCGGTCGCACTCGTCCAGCGGGACAGGCGCGGGAATCATGGTGTTCCACCTCCCAAGGCGCGCTCGACGACCGCCACGTTGGCCTCCATCGCGGCGAGATACGAATTGGTGGTCGCCGGGCCGGTGACGCATGAATCGAGCATATGGACAGTTGCGCCGGCCTCCCGGGCAACGAGAGCGGCCGTGCGGCACGAGTACTGGGGCTCCGCGAAGACGACCGAGACGCCTTTGGTGCGCATGGAGCGGACAAGCGAGGTGATCTGGCCGGCGCTCACGTCCATGCCAGGCTCGGTCTGGATGACGCCGGCGATGGTGAGGCCAAGGTCGCGGGCAAGATACGGGAATGCATCGTGCTGTGTCACGACCGGGCGCGCCTTCAGCCGGGAAGCGCATGCCGCCACGTGCGCCTGAAGCGTGGCCAATTCGCCACGATACCGCGCGGCATTGGCCTCGTACTGGGCGGCATGGGCCGGATCGAGCCGGGCAAGGCCGCGCGCGATGGCGTCCGTCTGCAGCATCACGTTTGTCACCGACAGCCACACGTGCGGATTCACCGAGCCGGCGTTGGTGATCAGCGCCACGCCTGCACTTGCATCAATGACCGCCCGCGACACAACGCGGTTCGTTGCGCCTGCGAGGAACGATTCAATGCCCGCACCGTTGACGATCAGGACCGATGCCCGGCCAAGCGCAACGAGGTCGGCCGGGGCAAGCTGGCGGTCATGCATGCAGCCGGTGTCCGGCGGTGTCAGCGAGGCGACCTCGACTCCCGGCACTCCCCGCGCCACGTTGAGCGTGGTGATCAGGACGGGATGGAAGCTGGCCAGGATGCGGAAGGGCTCAGCCGTCTCAGTCGCGGCACACGCCCCCTGCGCGCGCAGGAGCAGCGCGATTGCGGCGAGGCGTATGACAACAATGGCCATGGTGCACTGGGGGCCGGTTGTCCCGGTCACGTGGCTTTCGGCAGTGTGGCGAGCGATTCCTTGATCTTCTCGTCCGGCAACTCGTAGTCGGTCAACTCGCCGGCGAGGTATTTCCCGTACGAGCCGAGATCGAGGAGGCCGTGGCCGCTGAGGTTGAACAGGATGGTCGTCTCCTTGCCCGCCTCCTTTGCCGCGAGAGCCTCGTCAATGACGCATGCAATGGCATGGGACGTCTCGGGGGCAACGATTAAGCCCTCGGCCCGCGCGAACGCGAGGGCCGCCTTGAAGCACGTGAGCTGCGGATAGCTCCGGGACTCGATCACGCCTTCGCGGTGGAGGAGGCTGACCAGCGGCGACATCCCGTGGTAGCGCAGGCCGCCGGCGTGGATGCCGGGCGGGATGAAGTCATGGCCCAGCGTGTCCATCTTCAACAGGGGAGTCATCCCGCTCTTGTCGCCGAAGTCGTAGGCGTAGACTCCCTTGGTGAGCGTGGGGCAGGCTGAGGGCTCGACACCGATGATCCGGATGCGCTTCCCCGCCGCCTTCTCGGGCACAAACGGGAACACCAGCCCCGCAAAATTGCTTCCGCCGCCGCAGCAGCCGATCAACACGTCCGGGGAGGCTCCGGCCAGCTTCATCTGTTGGACCGCCTCAAGGCCGATGATGGTCTGGTGCAGCATGACGTGGTTCAGGACGCTGCCGAGGGTGTAGTTGGTGTCCTTCCGGCCGAGGGCGTCCTCGACCGCCTCGCTGATGGCGATGCCGAGGCTGCCCGGGCAGTCCGGGTCGGCCTTGAGCATCGCGCGGCCCGACGCCGTCTTGTCGCTCGGGGACGGGATGCACGACGCGCCCCAGCACTGCATCATCGTCCGCCGGTACGGTTTCTGGTGGTAGCTGCACTTGACCATGTAGACAAGGCATTCGAGTCCAAAGAAGTTGCAGGCAAGGGAGAGGGCGCAGCCCCACTGGCCCGCGCCGGTTTCGGTGCTGAGCCGTTTGATGCCCGCCTTCTTGTTGTAGTAGGCCTGGGCGATTGCGGTGTTGGTCTTGTGGCTGCCCGCGGGCGAAGCCCCTTCATACTTGTAGAAAATCCGGGCGGGAGTGCCCAGGTCCTTCTCGAGCCTGCGTGCCCGGCACAGCGGCGTCGGCCGCCACAGGCGGAGTATGTCGAGCACCTCGTCCGGGATCGGGATGAACCGCTGGGTGCTCACCTCCTGCTCGATCAGGCTCATCGGGAAGATCGCGGTGAGATCCTCCGGTTTCGCAGGCTTGCCCGTGGCCGGATTCAGCGGTGGAGGCAGCGGAGCGGGCAGGTCGGCTATGATGTTGTACCACGAGGTCGGCAGGTCGCGGTCGGGCAGAATATACTTAACGTCGGTCATGGTGGCAGTGCGGATGGTGTTCGGGATCAAGGTTGAGCCGGGACAGGAGCGGGCTTCACATTCGTGATGATGGCGCGGTCTATCTCGGCACACAGCTCGGCCAGCGAGGTGTTCTGGGCGGCAACGTACTCGTCGAGCGTTGAACTTGCCAGGGGCACGGTCCGCTCGAACCACGAGGCGGCGAGCAAGGCGGAGCCGTCGGCGGTCAGCAGTTCATATTTGATCCGGGCATGGGCCTGCCACTGGCCGTCGCGGCAGATCTGGTCAAACGCGTCAATATAGGCGACAATGACGGTGTCCACGGGCGTCCGGTTGACCCGTGGCAGCGGCGTGGCATACTGGAACTTGCGCGAGAAGTACGCGAGGAACTCGGCTGACAGCATGTCACACGGATTCTGCGCCCAGACGGCGTTCTGGTAGAAGTCCTGCGTGTAGGGCGACGCGCTGAACCGTATCTTGTCGCGCTGGTACGGCGCGCGACCGTCCACTTGCTGGACAGCAACCCGCACCGGCGCCTTCACCGCACGATTGGTGCCGGCAACGGACATGCAATACTGCCCCACCTTCACCGCTGGCAACGGGCCGAGACCAACCATGCTCAAGATCGAGCAGCCGCTGAGCAGACACGCAGCTGTTATCGCGCACAGACAGTTCGTTTTCATCGTCATTTCTCCCCTTCGGTTGATTGCTTGCCCTGCCACCAAATCGTCGGTTGCCGCTTGAGCATCTCGCACAACTCCCTTAGTTCCTCGACCGCACTGCCTCCATTCCTGATCAACTCGTTGAACGCCTTCTGGTTCATGGTCGCCATTTCGTTTGCGGTCATGGCAACATTGTTGACATTGGTCAGTGTGCCCCGGAACTGCGTGATAAGCTCCGCAACGTTGCCTGTCTGGAGCATGGCGTTCATGGTGAAGAGGCCGTTGTCCACATTCGACAATGAGCCTTGGAAGTGCGTGATGAGTTCCGCAACCTTGCCTGTCTTGATGGTGGTGTCGATCGTTCCAAGTGTCTGCCGGAATTGCTCCATGGTCTCCGAGGCGTTGAGCATCCAGTTGTTCATGTTTTGCAGGGAGGAGGTCACCAGCAGTGCGTTCGTGGCACTGAACATCAGGCCCAGGTTGCTGACCAGGCACGGCAGCTCGACGGACAGGTCAAGCAGGCCCCCCTTCAACCGGTCCATCTCCGATTCCTCGCTCTTGATGATGTGGCCGTCGGTCTGCATGTTCGGCAGAATAACCGGCGCGTGTGGACTGCCGGGAAGAATGAGGAGGTACTTCGACCCGATGATCGGCGAGTCATACTCGAGCCGCGCCACGCAGCCCGAGGTGAACTCGATGGTGCTGGCAACCGCAATGGTGACGCGTGTCCTCAGCGGCACCTCGTTCGTCAACGGCTTGGTGCGGATCACCTTGCCGATCTTGTAGCCGCCGTACTGGACGGGCGTATCCGGGTTCAGCTTGGAGAGGTTGTAGAAGTCAATGTAGTAGTTGACTTTCATCTTCATGAAATCCGTTCCGACAAGGAACACCATCATCGCCGTGAACAGAAGGGCCGTGAAGACGAGGAAGAAGGCCGCCTTGAGCTTGTCTGAACGGTGGATGGCCATGGCTTGTCCTGTGTGTCCGGGTGAACCTAACGGGGTGTGTGCGCGGCATGCTTCTCATGCCGCATGAAGAAACTGACCACGCGCGCGTCGCCGCTCTGCTCCATCTCGCGGATGGAGCCCGAGGCGGCGATGCGCCCGTCCACTATCATGATGCCCCGGTCGGCAATGCGACGGATGCTGGTCATGTCGTGCGTGACCACGACCACCGTGATCTTGAGCTGGTTGCGCAGGCGGAGAATGGTCCGGTCGAGCTCCGCGGACATGACCGGATCCAGGCCGGTGGTGTGCTCGTCGAAGAACAGCAGCTCGGGATCCATCACCATCGCCCGGGCAATGGCCGCCCGCTTCTTCATGCCGCCCGAAAGCTGCGCGGGCAGGTAGTCGCGTGCATGCCCGAGCTCCACCAGGCTCAGCTTGTAGTCCACGATGTCCTGGATGACGCGGCTCGGATAGTCGGTGTATTCCTCGAGCGGCAGCGAGATGTTCTCGGCGATCGTCATCGAGTTGAACAGCGCGGCGCCCTGGAACACCATGCCGATCCGCTCGCGGATCGGCTGGAGCGCGTCTTCGCGCAGGACAGTGATGTCCGTGCCAAACACCTCGATCCGGCCTGACAGCGGCTTGCACAGGCCAAGCAGGTGCCGCAGCAGCGTCGACTTGCCGCAGCCGCTGCCGCCCATGACGACAAACACTTCACCCTGCCGCACCTCGAACGAGATGCCGTCCAGCACGGCCGACTCGTCGTACCCCGCGACCAGATCGCTCACCGTGATGACGGGGGCGCTCATCGGACAAGCTCCACGGTGTGGCCGGTGAGATAAAACAGCGCGGTGAAGAACAAATGGGCCAGCGCGATGCCCACGATCGAATACACCACGCAGCGCGTGGTCGCCTTGCCAATGCCTTCCGCGCCGCCCGTTGTCGCCAGCCCCTGGCGCACGGCAATGCACGAGATGATGACGCCGTCCGCGACGCTCTTCGTGAGCCCCACCAGCACCTCGCGCGTCTTGAGCGACTGGATGGTCATCTCGATATACTGCGTGCTCGAGAGATCCAGTGCCAGTGTCGAGAACAGGTAGCCCGATCCCACGCCGATGATGTCGGCAAACACCGCCAGGCACGGCAGCGTCAGCACCAGCGCCACAAACTTCGGGACGATGATGTACTTGTTGATGTTGACGCCCATGGCCCGCAGCGCGTCCATCTCTTCCGAGCTGACCATCGAGCCGATCTCGGCCGTGATGGCCGAGCCGCTCCGGCCCGCCATCAGCACCGCCGCAAGGAGCGGCCCAAGCTCGTACGTGATCGACATGCCCACAAGCTTGGCAACATAGATCGTGACGCCAAACATGCGGAGCTGGGCGGACGCCTGCATGGCAAGGATGAGGCCCATGATCCCGGACACAAGCGCCACAATGGGCAGCGAATCGAGCCCGCGCGACGTGATCTCGTACATCGAGCGGCCAAACCGGAAGCCGCGGTGGATGAAGGGGCCGAGGATGGTCCAGAACACGAGGTCTTGCAGCAGCTCGTAGACTTCAATCGCACCGCGGCCGACGCGGACGGTGCCAATGAGCGTCTTCTCGATCAACGCGACCTTCTCCTGGGCATGGGCGGCCGCGCGTGGACGGGCGCGATACAGGAAGAACTCGAGCACCTTGTGCGCCTCGGGCGGCAGGCCGTTCAACGCCCACGCAATGTTCTTCCTGTCCATCCTGCGCAGCAGCTCGGAAAGCACGGCGATCCGCCCCGTCGGCCAGATGGCCACGCCCGCGCAGTCAACCAGCATCCGCTTGTCGCGGTGGGCAAACGCGGAATGCTGCGCCGCCTCGAGCTCCTCGAGGCCGAACCCATTCGTCAGATGTATCACATGCTCGGGTATCATCGTCGCAGCCTAATCCTGCACAACCAGATAGTATAGCAAATAGCCTGTCCCGCGTCAACAAAGGTGCTGCACCCACATCCGGCGGCAGACCCCCACGCCCTTGCCTGCCTGTGCCGGGCACGGCAGACAGGCGGCGTGGGTGAAGAAGAGAGAGCGGTGATGCGGCCTTCACCACGCTCTCTTCTTCACCACCGGGACAAGCACGGCGGGGTCGTTCCCTGCCCGCAGGCGGGGCTGATTCCAGAACTCCTGACATGGCTTTGACAGAATCGTTGTGTCATCGGCATCACAGCCCGTTGTGGTGGCGGCATGGGGGGGACCTATAACTGTCCGCTTTTTCTGACGGCAG
>Ga0315278_10003901_pt1 | contig 13422 bp, 9 predicted proteins | sample YL17G06_0_MG_FD_203880 | JGI IMG/M metagenome (GOLD analysis project Ga0315278, IMG submission 203880) | Sediment microbial communities from Yellowstone Lake, YNP, Wyoming, USA - YL17G06_0 | ecosystem: Environmental > Aquatic > Freshwater > Lake > Sediment | place: USA: Wyoming | collected...
CCAACCTTGGCCGGACTCCGCCAGAAACTCCAGGAAGCGGTGCGCCTCTGCGCCGAGGTCACCGCAACCGTGCGGGCCGGGAAGCGACGTCACGTGCAGCAGGATACCACTGCTGCGTGGTAGGAAGTCAGGCCGATATCTGAACATGCGAAAGCTTAAATTTTTCATGGAATTAACCATCCCCGCCACAATCGGCGGGGTATTTACATAGGGGTTTTATCGATTTTATCGCAGCAATCTGCAGGGGATCAGGAGGTGCACGTGCACAGTTTCGGCCAAAGGCGCCCAAACGCGGAACCGGCAGCGTCCGTCGCCGAGAGGAACGGCTCCCAGCGCAGACCCGTCAGCGGAGGCCGCGGGGGGGCGGTTTTCCTTTCGATGCGAATCGAGCGACATGGGTTTCCTCTTTTCCCGGCAGGTAAGGCCCGCGTCATGGGTTGAGCAGTTGCCGGATCGCGAGGAGCGGGATCCGGGCCCACTGCGGGCGGTGCTGTATTTCATGACATAGTTCGCCCACGGCGCGCTCCAGAAGCAAGGTGTCCAGCAGAAGCTGGAGCTCTTCACGGCTTGCCGGAACCAGGCGGCTGTCGGACGTCTCCTGCAGGTAGCTCTTCAAAAATTGAGCGCCGACCCAGCGGTTCCAGAACTCCGCCCAGCCGCACATCTGGCCACCATCAACCGCGCCGCCGGCACGGTTTTCCTCCTCAATCAGTGCGGCGTGGGAGGCGTAATGAAACGATCGCAGCATTCCTGCCACATCCCATAGCGCGCTGCGCTTGATGCGGCGCTCAGTAATCGGGTGGTCGGGGTTGCCTTCAAAGCCGATGATGACAAAATCGCTGCCGGTGTAAAGCGCTTGCCGGAGATGGTAGTCACCGTGGCAGCGGATCCTCACCACGGTGATCTTGCTGTTGAGGAGCATTTTGAAACGCTCGTTGATCGCGGGTTCCAGCCCCAGCACGTCGGCCGCAAGTCCGCGCGCGTCCTCTGGCAATCGGTTGAATTGCCAACGCAAAAGGGGAAGGGACCTGCCGGCCAGCGTGCGCATGGATTGATACAGGCTGCGCTGGTAGAGTTTCGAGAAGGGTTCCGGCTTGAATTCGGGCCGGTCCGTGACCGAGGCCAGGCAGGCATGCAGTGTCGCCGTTCGCCGGCCCAGCAGTCGCGCCAGCTCAAGAAAGCCGCCGATTGACTCAAGGGCCTCCGGCGGGGCAGATAGCTCAATCAGCGCCGCCGGCGAAGCGGGTGGTAACGCCGGCGGAGCCTCTCCGCCGCGCCGTAACCGGACAGATTCAAAGAACCCCAGCAGATGGCCCAGCGCGCAGCTCCATGCATCCTCCTGATGGGTCACGTACCCTTGCAAAACGGCGATGGTCATAAGCTCGCCTTTATCTGTTTGCAGTTCCAGCGCTCCGGCCACGGGGGCACAGTGGGGAAACCCTTTTTCGGTCAGCAGGCGGCCGATTTCAAGGTCCGGGTTGATCCCTGGGCATAGTCGTCGGATGAACTTGAGCGCCAAACGGTCGCCGAATTGAAGCATTGTGTTGCGCCGTTCGACGGGCATGATCTTGGCCGACGGGAAGGCCCCGTCTTTGGGTTGAAGCTTGCGGAAGGCCGGCGTGGTTGTTGCGCGGAGGTGCGAACGCTTTCCCGGGATGTGCCGTCTTTGGAAAAACGCCTGCAACAGCAGCGCCCCGAAGGCCGGGTCCGCCGTCGCATCGGCAAGCAGGCACGTCGCATGGCCCCCCTTGAATTTCAGAGTGGCAACTGCGTTGGAGGAATGTTCGGTCAGCAACCTTTCGGCCTCGGGGCCGTCGGCGCAGGTGAGGGGGACGGCGTAGAGCTCATCATCTCCGGTGAAGTACTCTGCCTTGAGCAATACCAGGTACCATCGGCGCGACCCTTGGGTCAGCGCAAACACCTCATGGATCGAGGTGCGTTTGAGGGGGCGTGCGCGGCTGCCGAACCATGGGCTGCGGGTGACAAAGACGGAAAGCGCTTCCTCCAGAGCGGGCTTGTCCGCTTTGCCGGGGAAGGAATGCCGCCAATCCAGATCGACCTCGAGCACCGGCAGCACCGGGGCTTCCGGTGTTTTGGAGACGGCTTCCACCGCGGCTTGACCGGGAGTCAGGTAAAACCAGAAAAAGCTATGCGGGCCGATGGACAGGAAATACGGAGTCGACTGGACAGCCGGGAAGGCCGCCTTGCCGAAAAGTTCCACGGGTACCATGCCCTGGTAGGGCGACAAATCGAGCTCGGCGTATTGAACAAAGCGTGACAGGTTGGCGACAACCAGCAGCCGTTCGTCCTGAAACCGTCGCACAAAGGCGAGGATACGGTGGTTGTCCGGCTTCAGGACCTCGATGTTGCCGCGGCTGAAGGCTTTATATTTGTTTCGGAGGGAGATCAGCCGTCGCATCCACCACAGGACGGAGTGGGGGTTGTTCTCCTGGACCTCGACGTTGATGACCTCGCAATGGTATTCGGGCGAGATGATCACCGGCAGAAACAGTTTCTGGGGGTCAGCCTGCGAGAACCCCGCGTTCCGGTCGGTGCTCCATTGCATCGGCGTCCGCACTCCGTCCCGGTCGCCGAGGTAAACGTTGTCGCCCATGCCGATTTCGTCGCCGTAATAGATGATCGGCGTGCCCGGCAGCGAAAAAAGCAGGGCGTTTGCCAACTCCGTCCGCCGCCGGTGATTTCCGAGCAGAGGGAAAAGCCGGCGGCGGATTCCCAAGTTGATCCGCATGCGAGGGTCCTGGGCGTAGACGCGGTACATGTAGTCGCGTTCTTCGTCCGTGACCATCTCCAAGGTCAACTCGTCGTGGTTGCGAAGAAAGATGGCCCACTGGCAGGCTTCCGGTATGGCGGGGGTCTGTTGAAGTATGTCCCGGATGGGAAAGCTGTCTTCCATGTGAACAGCCATGAAAAGCCTGGGCATCAGCGGGAAGTGAAATGCCATGTGGCACTCGTCGCCCTCGCTGAAATAGGCTGCAGCATCCTCCGGCCATTGGTTGGCTTCACCCAACAGGATGCGATCCTGGAATTTGTCGTCCGTTTGGGCTCTGAGTTCCTTCAGGAACCGGTGCGTTTCCGGAAGGTTTTCACAGTTGGTTCCCTCCCGTTCGAACAGGTAAGGGATCGCATCCAGGCGCAGTCCGTCAACCCCCAGCCCGAACCAGAAGTCGACGATATCGTGGATGGCCTTGCGAACCTTCGGGTTGTCGAAGTTCAAATCCGGCTGGTGGGAATAAAAGCGGTGCCAGAAATAGGCCCCGGCGACCGGGTCCCAGGTCCAGTTGGAGGATTCAAAATCCTGGAAGATCACGCGCGCCTCGGTGAATCGTTGCGCCGTGTCGCTCCAGACATACCAATCCCGCCAGGGACCTCCTGCCTTGGAGCGGCGTGAGCGTTGAAACCAGGGGTGCTGATCGGAGGTGTGGTTGAGAACCAGTTCCGTGACGACCCGCAGACCGCGCTGGTGGGCCTGTTTCAGAAAGGACCTGAAATCCTTCAGGGTGCCGTAGGCCGGGTGAATTGCCCGGTAATCCGATATGTCGTAGCCGTCGTCGCGCAGCGGGGAACGGCAAAACGGCATCAGCCAGAGAGTAGACACTCCCAAGTCCTGGAGGTAGTCGAGCTTCTGGCTGAGCCCGTTGAAGTCGCCGATACCGTCTCCGTTGCTGTCGAAGAAGCTTTTGACATGCAGCTGGTAAATGACGGCGTCCTTGTACCAGAGCGAGTTTCGGTTTGCGCCGATGGCTGAGCCCGCTGATGTTATCATGCACGTGCCCCCTGCCTGGGTTGAATTCAGACGCGCGGAAGCGAGGGAAGGTTTCACCACGGTGGTGGCGATTTGATGCCGGTTTGCGCGCCATTGAAAAAACCAGCGGTGTTCCGTCTATGATATTCAATAATGCATTCGGCCGCACTTGGCAATCTGCCACGCTGCCGATCGGATGAGTTCGCAAGAACGGTGATGCACTAAAGGAGAGAGAAACTTTGATGGTGCCGCATAAGCGATGGTGCGGCAGTAAGCCGGTCGGTTAAAGAACTTCTGCTGTGAAGTAAATGACGCAGTCAATGGATCGGGCATTGTCCGAGACGTTGCCGGCGTCATCGGCACCGCTCGGTCTGAGATATCGTTTTACAGTTTAAATTCACAGGCAGGGATCACCAAGCCCTCGGTCTCAAGCGCAATGTGTTCACGTAATAACTTCCTTTAGGTAAGCCCCCGGCTCTGCCGGGGGACTCCCAGAGTTTGACAGTTCCGGGAGTCGCTGACTGTGTTTGGACAAAGACTATCGCTGCTTTTACGCCGCATACCTCATTGTTTGGATAGAGAGGGATGCCATTAGAAGTGCCTATAGCGCTAGTAATGCCTCGATTATGAGCAGTCGGGGGAACCGAGCGGTCTACGTCCGCAAGGCGCTACCCGCAGGCGGTTAGCGCCTCGAGGAAGTCCTCGGCCCACGTCGCGGCCGTCGTTTGCGAGACGACCGCCAGCAGCTTGCGATGCCGCTCCTGCCTCTCGGCCAGCTCCATCCTCAGCGCCCGGTCCAAGTCCCGCGCCATCCCGTCTGCCTGCCACGGGTTCGTCAGCACCGCGTCCCTCAGCTCGGCCGCTGCCCCCGCGAACTTCGACAGCAGCAGCACACCGGGCTCCTTTGGCTCCTGCGCTGCCACGAACTCCTTGGCCACCAGGTTCATCCCGTCGCGCAATGGCGTCACGTACCCGACCGCCGCCGCACGGTAAAGCTCGGCCAAGTGCGCGTGGCTGTAACTGCGGTACAGGTAGCGCACAGGTACCCACGCCCCCTCGCCGTACTCCCCGTTGATCCGACCGACGATGTTCTCGATACGCCGCCGCTGCTCAGCGTACCCTGGCACGTCCGCCCGGGAGGGGACCGAGATCTGCACCAGCGAGACGCGGCCGCGCCACTCGGGATGCAGCTCCAGTAGGCGACCGAAAGCTTCGAGCCGCTCTGGGATGCCCTTGGTGTAGTCCAGCCGATCGACGCCCAGCACCAGCCGGCTCGGCGCGATCGCCCGCAGCAGCGTGGCGACCTCATCGGCGACCGCCCGGTCGGCCGGCTCCTGGAACGACTCGGGGATGATCCCGAGCGGGAACGCTCGCACCCGGACCCGCTGCCCACGGTGCTCGACCGCATCGTCCGAAACCTTCGCCGGCGACAGAGCGCCGACTGTGTGGAGGAAATTGTCGACATACGCGGCCGTGTGGAAGCCGAGCAAATCATAGTCCAGCATCGCGTCGAGAAGCTGCTCGGCCCACGGCAGTAGCTCGAAGAGGTCCGGCCCCGGGAACGGGATGTGCAGGAAGAGCCCCAGGGGCCCCCGATGGCCGAGTTCACGTAGGCCTTGCGCCGCCAGCAGCAGGTGGTAGTCGTTCATCCAAACGGGCGTCTCGGGCGGGACCAACTCGCTCGCTGCGGCTGCGAACGCGCGATTGACCTCCTGGTAACAGTCCCATTCGTCATCCACGAAGGCGACGTGCTGTGGGAACATGTGGAAGAGCGGCCACAGCGCCCTGTTGCAGAATCCGTTGTAATAGCTGCGGTACCACCGCTCGGGGAAGTCCATCCAGGCCAGCACCGGCCGCAACTCGTCGTCGATGCCTATGGGGCCAGGCTCTTGCTCGGCTGTGATGCGTCCGCTCCAACCCAGCCACAGTCCATGCCGAGCACTGAGCACAGGCTCCAGCGCCGAGACCAGCCCGCCGACATTCCGCTTGCGACCAGCCTCTCGCGGCCGCGTCGCGCGCCGCAGGTCCGGCAGTCGGTTCGACACGATGAGCAGCTCGTACCGGCCGCGGATGCTGCCGGCGCCGCAGAGGGGCGTGGCCAGGGGCTCGGGCATTTGCGTCAAGACCTCGGCATGGCCGCAGCGCGCGGCCGCAATCCAGTCCAACAGCCCGGCCACCGCGGCCGGATCGGCCAGACGCCAGCGTGCGTGGCTGCGGCGAGGTGGGCCGACCAGGACCGACTCGTCGGCCACCCCGAACTCCCTGAACATCTCCTCGTCGGTCAGGTCATCGCCGAAGGCTATCAAGCGGGCTCCAGCGCCTAGTTGTTCGCGCAGCCAAACCACGGCTATGCTTTTGCGCATATGCGACGGCCGCACCTCGAACATCTCGACCCCTTCGAGCCGCTCGAAGCCCGGCACCTGAGCCAGATACTCCTCAATCGCCGCATCGACCGCCACCAGCATAGCCGATCGCTCCGGCTCCGGAACCAGCCGGTAGTGAAAGGCCACGGACCATGTCTTGCGCTCCACCAGGGCGCCTGGAATCGAAGCGGCTATCTGCCCGAGTCTGGTGGCCAGCGGTTCGACGTCCCTGGGTTGCCGGTCCACGGTCGCCTCCCATGCGCCGGTGCTGCGCCGCCAGCCGCCATGCTCGGCCACCAGCCATACGCCTGGGACCGGAGCCAGCAACCGCTCGAGGTCCTCGCGCGGACGGCCGCTAACGATCGCCAGCGACAGACCCTGCAAAGCCGCTAATTCGGAAAGCTTCACAGCCAGCCCAGGCGGAAGCCGCGACTCGGACGGAGTCGAAACAAACGGTAGCAGTGTACCGTCCAGGTCGCAGATCACGCCGAGAGGCGTGTGCCGCGCTAAAGGCAGCCAGTGAGCCAGAAATCCTTGATAGGTGTCCATACCATACCTCTAATTCATACTTTGACTTCCTTGGATACCAACTGCCGAACATAAAGGTTAACCTCATTTTACGTGTACGGTGTGTCATATAGGTAGATGCTGCGATATCAACAAGTTGTATAAATCTCCCAAGGAGAATGCCTTGCGAGAGACAAAGATGGTCCGGAAATGACCTTGCAAAATTCAGGTTGAGAAAGGCAAATTTGAAAAGAAAACCGAATGAGGCCAGAACCGTTGAACGAAGCCAGCGTCCGCTTCAAGTCCGGAGGAATGGGAAAGATACTTCGTTTGGAATGAATATACCTGAGTCAGCAGACCATAATCAAATGAAATGTAAAGCTAACATAAGCGCAGTTAAAACCGTACCATTTTCCCTGTCTATGCGGGTCATTTTTTTGCCCTCCTCATATTGATGAAAAACTTGTTCGGTTCCAGTTGCATAGATCTTGGTACTACAGGAACCAATATCACATGTAAAATATCACATAAATATCGATTTGGTGATATGTCGGATGATGTACGAAACCGCTTCGCGGTAGTTTTCCCTCTGCTTTTCTTTCAAACACGTTTGGGTTCAAGTTTCAAATTCGCATCAAATTTGTCATTTCTGGATCTCTTTTGGTGCAGCAGGAAAATTTCCTCTTTATTGTTCGGAAAAATTATGCAACATTAGCACCGGAAATTATTATAAAAAGAGGGAGCGGATACTTTACCCACATAGCACTTTTCATACCAACGGCCCGTCTCGGCTTCGTACATCACCGTTTTATCAATAATCCCGCATCAAAATACGAGAATTAGATTCTCTTAAGACGGTCACCTCTTGGTAGTAAATTATTGCCTTCTTGGCGGCGGGACTATTGATAAAACACTTATTAGATATCCTATACGCCACCAACCTTGCAATAGACAAAAGAAATCAAACGAATCCCTGGGTTGCCATCGGGGCACGCCCGCTTGTGTTCACAGAGCATCCCGTCCACAGCGACGGGGTGTTTTGTTCAGAATCCATAGCCGACGGACAGGATGTAGCGGTAGTCGGATTTGTCGGTGCCCTCAGCCGGAGTGTTGTCCCAGTCCCATTCGAAGCCGGCATTGAAAGACAAACCACCGCGGATGGGAAACCGCAGGCCGGTGCGGGTGAACATGAACACATCACTTGCGTCCGAGGCACTGATGTAGCCCTCGTTTGTAAAATAGTACTGGAAAAGCTTTTCGAAGAAAAACCGGTCGAAGTTCAACGCCCAGCGCCCCGAAGAGGAATCCTTGCTTTCGGCCTGGTCGTAGTCGGTCCTCACATAGCTCGGGCCGGCTTCAATCGACAGGTTCATCAGCTTTCCCTCGAAAAACTGATAACCCACACCGGGGCCCACTGTTTTTCTCAGGTTGATGTCGCTCAACGTGTCCCTTTCGGCCATGCCGTTCAAATACCAATACAGCTCTCGGGTCAGAAAGTAGTCGTGCTTCAGGCGGCCCATGGCGTTGTCTTCGGTTTTGCGGTTGTCCTCGGATGCACGGTTGTAGGCTCCTCCGAAGGTTACTCGATGGCTGACCGTGCGAGCGATGAACTCCGCGTCGACGTGGGCGTTTTCTATGTCGGTGTTGCCGCTCGCCTTGAAGAGCCCCACGTTGATGCGGCCGTTGAGCTGGATCGGCTGCTCATCCGGGGGATTGATGGCCTTTACCCTGGATAGCTCAATCATCAAGGGATCCTGAATCGATCCTCCGTTCAGCACCAGCTGGTTCGGTGCTGCGGAGGGCCGTGGGGTCCCCTTTAAAGTCGCCCCCTGCTCCTCCAAGACAACCGTGAGCGGCGCATCCGTGAAAAGCCGTTCAACGCTGGCCCAGTCGATGGTCAGCCGGCCGGCGAAATCCGTCTCCAGAATGAGTTTGCCCTCGCCCATGGAGATTATGGTGCCCGACAGGTGGTTGCCGTTTTTCAGAAAGACCTCGTCAGCCAATGTAGTTGCGGTCAGGAAAAACCACAGCAGCCCCGAGGCCGCCAAAACTGTTGCTACTCGCTTCATGTCAGCTCCTTGCTCGTCGATGGTTCTGAACCGGATAGTCGACGTTCACGTCCACGATGCCCGCCTGACTATCCGATGAAACCCTTTTATGCGCCTCTCCGCCGATGGTCAAGTGCGGCAGTGGCAGGAGCACATCGGGGTGAAGACGCTCTTTATCGAGCCCGGAAGCCCCTGGGAGAACGGATACAACGAGAGCTTCAACGGCAAGCTCAGAAACGAATTGCTGAACAGGGAGCTACTTTTTACGCTGAAAGAGGCCCAGATCGTAATCGAGAACTGGCGGCGGGAGCACAACACGATCCGGCCCCATAGCAGTCTGAACGACCGACCACCGGCACCGGAGGCTATCTTGCCCGTAGGCTTTCAACAGCCTTGGGTGATACGAAACACCCCAGAGGTGGGTTCAACTCTAACTTAAAAACTGGTACAAAAACTGGGGGCAGGTCAGCAATAGACAATAAAAATCAAACGATTTCCGGGGTGGTTCGAGGTTTGGACTTGCCTGGAACGAATCTTTGGTTGGGCCAGCATTTTGAGGGTTTAGCAGAAGAAACATGCCGCTTGATGAAATTGCAGATTTGATTCTAATCGGCGGGGCTGCCCCATTACCCTTTCCGCTTTGAACTTATTCGTTGCCGCCGCCTGATCACCTGCAACGCGGCCAAGAGGCACCCGCCCCTCAAGCGCTCAACTTCACGATCTCAGCATATCTGAAGCAGTCGACGGTGTGATCGTTCACCATGCCGACGGCCTGCATGAAGGCATAGCCGATGGTCGGTCCGACAAATGTGCATCCGCGCCGGATCAGGTCTTTGCTGAGGGCTTGGGATTCGGTCGTTTCTACCGGTACGGCGCGGATGGTCTTCCAGCGGTTGACCCTGGGCCTCCCGGCCACGAAGCGCCAGAGATAGGCGTCGAAACTTCCGAACTCATCCTGAATTTCCAGAAACACCCGGGCGTTGCGCACCGCGGCCTCGATCTTGCGCCGGTTGCGGACGATGTTAGGATTTCCAAGCAGCTGCTCGATCCGGGCCGCATCATACACGGCGACCCGTTGCGGGTCGAAGCCGTCGAACGCCTGACGGTAATTCTCGCGTTTCCTCAGGATGGTGACCCAGCTCAAGCCGGCCTGGGCGCTTTCCAGGACGAGAAACTCGAACAGATGGCGGTCGTCATGCAGCGGCACACCCCACTCGGTATCATGGTAGCGGACAATCAGCGGGTCGGTTCCGGCCCAAGCGCAGCGGATGTGCATGCGTCAGATCCTTGTGTGGCCTTAGCGGGGTCTTCGGTTTTCAGGACCGCAGGTAAAAGCCCAGGGCCTTGTCGAGGGCTTCCGTGACGGCGAACTCGGTGCCGACGAAATTGTCGCTGACGTTGCGAACGACGACTTTCTTCTGAACCAGGCTGCGCTGTGCGTTATCAAGGCGAAACTCGATTTTCAGCAGGTCGCCGGGGGCTATGGTGCCGCTGCCGCTGAGCACGATTTTCATCCCGTTGGTCGACAGGTCTTTCACCATCATCGTGCCCTTGCCCCGGGGCTGGCCGTTCACATAATGGACATAGGTGCCGGGCAGATGGGCTCCTTTGCGATAGCGCTTGCGTTTTTCGAGAACGGCGGAGGCGACATGGCCGCAGGGGCAGGTCAGCTTGAAGCGCAGCGGCGACTTGAACTCCCCGAAGGTCGAGACATCCAAGGTCTTGGTGCGCTGGCATTGGGGACAGCGGAAAACGGCCGTGTTGCTGTTGGTGATATAGACGGTTTCAGCCATGGCGGCGCCTCAAAGCTGTCAGCCTTGCCGGTCATTGCGGCGGATCGGAGTATGGCTGCTTCTTTTTCTTAGCAAGTTTAGCATGGATTTCAGAGTTTTGAAAGAACATCCCCCCGCTCGACCCGCGGCTTCGCCGAACGCCACCCTTGGGCGGAGGCGCTGGCCTTCGGGCCGGCAGCCTGTGGCCTTGTCTGTCGGACGGGTCGTTGACATCCCGAGCCGGGCGATTATCATTGCAGCTGAGCCACGGGCGAGCGATCTGAGAGCACGCCATCCTTTATTCGACGAGAGTCGGTCTGGGCCGGATCGGCGAGCCGGGAGGAATATGCGATGAGCGCGCAGGTTCCCGAGCTGCACGAGGAAGACCTGGCGGAAGTTCGGGATGAGACCACCGAGCCTCCCATGTACCGGGTGATGATCCACAACGACGACTACACGACCAAGGAGTTCGTCGTGGAGATGCTGGTGGCCGTCTTCAGCAAGTCGATGGAGGAGGCGACCGGCATCATGTGGACCGCCCACAAAAATGGGGCCGGGCGGTGCGGCGTCTACCCCTACGAGGTGGCCGAAACCAAGGTCAAGGTGGCGACGGAGGCCGCACGGGAAAACGGCTTCCCGCTGCGGCTGACGATTGAAGCAGAATAGAACTGGAGACGAATGGGCGATCTGTCGAGACCGCCAATGGCCGAATCCCTTTCAGGCCTTGCCCAGAATCTTCACAATCCGGGGCCGGTATTCGTCTTTCTGGGCCAGGCGGTTGGCGAGGACCCTCATGATGAGCAGTCCGGCCGCCAGGCCGCCGAACCCGAGCAGGGCGGGGGGCGCCGGAGAGTCGAGGCCGGCCGAACGTGCGATCCATTCGCCCGCGCCGGCGCCGAGGATCAGCATCAGGATGGGAAACATGTAAACCAGGAAAGTGGCTTTCAACAGGCGGGAGGTGTCCATTTTCAGCACGATGCGGTCGCCGATTCCCGCGCCGATCGGGTTCAGCACCGGGACTTCCACCGCTTTGCCGCCGCCCAGCGTATGGCAGGCGCCCTTGGACGAACAGCTCTCGCACGCCTCGCTCTTCCCGGTTTTGACCCAGGTGCCGGTGCTGTCGACACGGATGACGAGGCCCTGCTCGGTTGCCAAAATTGAATCCTCTTGCTAAAAAATCGCCCCGAATTTGCACTTATCAAAGCAGGTCATGCACTTGATGCACTTTTCCCGGTCGATGCGGGCCACTTCCTTCTTCTTCCAGGCGATGGCCTCGACCGGGCAGGCGCGGGAACACAAGCCGCACTTGGTGCAGATTTCAGGGTCGACTTCGAATTTGAGCAGGGCGACACAGCGCTTGGCCGGGCAGCGCTTCTCGTGGATGTGCGCCTCGTATTCGTCGCGGAAATAGCGCAGGGTGGATAGCACCGGGTTGGGGCCGGTCTGCCCCAGCCCGCAGAGCGAAGCCTCCTTGATGATGGCGGACAGCTCCTCCAAGGTCTCGAGGTCGGCGGGCTCCCCGCGACCCTCGCAGATCTTCTCCAGGATCTGCAGCAGCCGCCGCGTGCCCTCGCGGCAGGGGGTGCACTTGCCGCAGGACTCGTCCTGAACGAAGTCCATGAAAAACCGGGCCATGTCCACCATGCAGGTGTCCTCGTCCATGACGATGGCGCCGCCGGAGCCCATGATGGCCCCGACCTTGGCAATGGCCTCGTAATCCACAAGGATGTCGAGATGCTGCTCCGGCACACAGCCGCCGGAGGGGCCGCCGAGTTGAACGGCCTTGAACTTCTTCTTGCCGGGGACCCCGCCGCCGATGTCGAAGATCAGCTTGCGCAAGGGGGTGCCCATGGGGATTTCAACCAGGCCGATGTTGTTCACATCCCCGGAGAGCGCAAACACTTTCGTGCCCTTGCTGCCCTCGGTTCCGACGCTGGCGTACCAGCGGCCGCCGTTCAGCATGATCTGAGAGATGTTGGCGAGGGTTTCGACGTTGTTCAGGATGGTCGGTTTTTCCCACAGGCCCTTGAGGGCTGGAAACGGCGGGCGGGGACGCGGCATGCCGCGCTTGCCTTCGATCGAGCGCATCAGGGCCGTCTCCTCGCCGCACACGAAGGCGCCGGCGCCCTGGTAGATGTCGACATCGAAATCGAACCCGGTCCCGAGGATGTTCTGGCCGAGCAGGCCGTACTCCCTGGCCTGGTGGATGGCGATGCCCAGGCGCTTGACGGCCAGCGGGTACTCGGTCCTGGCATAGATGTAGCCCTGGCGGGCGTCGATGGCCCTGGCGGCGATGATCATGCCCTCGAGCACGGCATGCGGATCGGATTCGAGCACGCTGCGATCCATGAAGGCCCCGGGGTCTCCCTCGTCGGCATTGCAGAGCACGTACTTCACGTCGCCCGGGCTCTTGCGGGCAAACTCCCATTTCAGACCGGTGGGAAAACCGGCTCCGCCGCGGCCCCGCAGACCCGAAATTTTGACTTCCTCGACGATTTGCTCCGGGGTCATGTCCCGCAAGGCCTTGGCTGCTCCGAAATACCCGTCCCGGGCGATGTACTCGTCGATCACCTCGGGATCGATCACTCCCTTGTTGCGCATGACCCAGAACATCTGGTTGGCAAAAAAGGGAATCTGATTCATTTTCGGGATTGTTTTCTTGGAGGCCGGCTCCACGTACAATAGCTTCTTCACCGGCCGGCCTTTGAGGAAATGCTCTTCCACGAGGTGCGGCACGATCTCCGGGGTGAGTCTCTGGTAAAAGATCCCCTCGGGCTGAACCAGCATCACCGGGCCGACGGCGCAAAATCCGTTGCAGCCGGTTTCGATGATTTTTATTTCTTCCAACATGCCCTGCCGCTCCAACTCCTTCTGGAGGGCATCCCGGAACGGTATGCTGCGGGACGCCTGGCATCCAGTGCCGCTGCACAACATCAACTGAGTCCTGACTTTACTCATCCTTCTCTCCA
>Ga0315278_10003902_pt1 | contig 13421 bp, 12 predicted proteins | sample YL17G06_0_MG_FD_203880 | JGI IMG/M metagenome (GOLD analysis project Ga0315278, IMG submission 203880) | Sediment microbial communities from Yellowstone Lake, YNP, Wyoming, USA - YL17G06_0 | ecosystem: Environmental > Aquatic > Freshwater > Lake > Sediment | place: USA: Wyoming | collected...
CAGATCTGGCAAGCCGCGAGCGGCTGCCGGCCTGGTACGCCTCCAGGGGGTACATCGACTTCCAGGTCGTGGACGACAGCCTCATCCCCGACGAGACGCGCGCCAAGGCCACGCTCCGCCTCACGGTGGACGAAGGGCCCCTCTACACCGTGGGCGTCTTCGACATGATCGGAAACCGGCAGTACGCGACCGACGAACTGATGCAGTACTACCCGTTCGGTCCGGTGGCACCGGGCGGTGCACCGAGGGTGAAAATCGCCTTCAACCGCGCTGCTTGGGAGAAGGCCACCGAGGCCGTCCAGTCGCTCTATGCCAACACCGGCTATATCTATGCCCAGGTGGTCCCGGAGGAGATCCGGAAGACCGGCCCCGATGGGCAGCCGGTGGTCGAGCTGCGCTGGAACATTCGCGAGGGAAATGTCGTAACCGTCAACAAGATCAATATCATCGGCAACGACGTTACCCATGAGCGGGTCATTCGTGAGGCCGTAGTCCTCTACCCGGGACAGGTGTTCAGCCGCGATGCCCTGGTCCGCTCCTACCAGAACGTCGCCAACCTCGGGTTCTTCCAGCAGCCGATGCCCCCCCCAGACGTGGATCCCTCCGAGACCCATACCGAGGTGGACATCACCTTCCGGGTGGAGGAGAAGCACACCGGCAACATCAACTTCGGCGCATCGCTCGGTCAGGGCACCGGCATCGGCGGGTTCATCGGGCTCGAAGAGCCCAACCTCTTCGGCCAGGGCAAGCGGGGTAAGCTGCAATGGCAGTTCGGCCGCAACATCCAGGACCTGAACCTTTCCTACACCGACCCCAACATCAAGGAAACCCGGGTCTCCGGTACGCTGTCCGTCTTCGATTCGCGGGCCCGGTTTGTGGTTGGCGATCTCGGTCGCCGGCGGCAGGCGGGCGGGTTCCTCCAGTTCGGGTTCCCCCTGCTCCGTGCGCGATACACTCGGCTGTTCGTGAATTACGGCCTGCAGCGGATCTCATATTCCGGGGGGTCGATCAGCCTCCGCGCCCGTTTCAGTTGCTTTCAGTGCACCCGGTCCACCCTTGGCGCGTCCATAGTCAGGGACACCCGGGTGGGCCTCCCCTTTGCCACCAGCGGCACGTTCCTCACCTTCGCGGGCGAACTGAATGGCGGATTGCTCGGCGGGACGGGTGACTTCCAGAAGTTCGACGCGGAGGCAAGGTTCTATGCCCCGCTCGGCGTGCTGGGAGGCAGTCCTGGCCAGCTTGGCGGCGGCGGCGTGCCGATCGTGCTCGCGTTCATTGCCCGTTCAGGTTTCATTTTCGGCGACGCCGGGCCGTTCTTCACCGAGCTGTATGCAATGGGCGGCGTGCAGTTCGGCCTTCCGTTGCGGGGGTACCCGGAGTTCTCGATCACGCCCAACGGGTACGATCCGCTGGCGGCTACCAACCGCGCCAGCCCGAACGCCTTCGGCAAGTCGGCGGCCGCGTTTAACGTGTCGCTCGGGGCGCGGGTCAGCCAGTTCCTGTACCTCAACCTGTTCATTGACGCGGGCAACAACTACCGGAGCGTAGCCCAGTGGGACCCGACCCGCCTCATGCGCGGCGCTGGCTTCGGGGTGGCAGTCGTGTCGCCCCTGGGACCGATCGGCATCGACCTTGGATACGGGTTTGACCGGGTCAATTTGCAGTTGCAGCCCAATCCGGGATGGCAGCTCCATTTCCGGCTCGGCAACTTCTTTTGATGGCAGTGAACCTTCTCACTCAGGAGCCTGACATGCGGTTCGCAGGTGTGGTGATGCGCGGCATCGGGACGCTGGTGGTGGCGGCGGCGGCGGTGGCCCCCGTTCAGGCGCAGGCGAAGCCGGCCGGCAAGCCGGCCGCGGCAGCCCCGGCCCCGGCCCCCTCCGGCGCGACGAAGCTCGCCTTCGTGAACGCCCGCCGGATCCTGCAGTCCACCCCGGGCTGGACGACGGCGGAGCAGACCTTCACCAAGGAGAGCGAAGGCTACCGCGCCGAGCTGCAGAAGCTCCAGGCGACCCTCGACTCGATGGCCTCCGAGTACGAGCAGCAGTCCGTGGTGCTGAGCCCGACCCAGCGCCAGGCCAAGCGCAACGAGCTCGAGGCGAAGCGTACGGCCCTCGAGACGCGCGCCCAGGAGCTCCAGACAAAGGCCCAGCAGCGCGAGACCGAGTTGCTCGCGCCGCTGCAGCAGAGGGTGAACGGCGTCATCGAGTCAATGCGCGCCGAGGGTGGGTACGCCTTCATCTTCGACGTGAGCGCACAGGGCGGGAACATCGTCGCGGCCGACCGGTCCCTGGACCTCAGCGACCGGGTGATCGAGAAGCTCAAGGCCACCAACTGACCGAGGTGACCGGGACCGGACTCACCGCGCAGGCGGTCGCCAACCTTGTCGGCGGCCGCCTGCTTGGCAACGGCTCGGTGGTCGTCCGCTCGGTGGCGTCGCTCGATCGCGCCGGGCCGGACGACCTGTCGCTGGTGGTGTCGGCCGCGTACCGCGCCGAGCTGCGAAGCTCGCGGGCGGGAGTCCTGCTCGTCACCGACGAACTGGCGGGTGAGGCCGCTGGCATCACCACCACGGTGGCGGTAAAGGATCCCGCCCGGGCGCTGACACAGGTGGTGACCCGCCTGTATCCTCCACCGGTGCCCCTGCCGGGTATCGATCCCACCGCGCGGCTCGGCCCTGGGGTGGAGCTCGCCGCCGGCGTGTCGCTCGGCCCGCACGTCGTCCTGGGCGCGCGCGCGCAGATCGGGGCGCGTACCAGGCTCGACCCGGGCGTGGTGCTCGACGATGACGTCTCGGTCGGCGAGGACTGCCATCTCGGGGCCCACGTGGTGTGCGGGCCGCGGGTCCGGATCGGGTCCCGCGTCATCGTGAAGCCCGGCGCCGTGCTGGGCGGCACCGGGTTCGGCTTTCACAGCGGCGCCGAGGGGCACCAGCGCATTCCGCACGTCGGTGGTCTCGTCATCGGCGACGATGTGGAGATCGGCTCGCTTACCACCGTGGATTGTGGCAGCATCGACGAGACCGTGATCGAGCGGGGCACCAAGCTCGACAACCTGGTGCATGTCGGGCACAATGTGCGCATCGGGGAGCACTGCATCCTCGCCGGTGGGGTGCTCGTGGGCGGGAGCAGCCGGCTCGGGCGCTTCGTCATCGTCGGCGGCGGCGCCGGACTGGGCGATCACGTCAGCGTGGGCGATGGCGCGCGCATCGGTGCCGGTACCGGCGTCTTCCGCGACGTGCCCGCCGGCGCCACCGTCAGCGGGTATGTCGGCCGGAACCATCGCGAGACGCTCCGGGTACAGGCCGCATCGCTGCGACTCCCCGCGATCATCGCGGACCTGGAGCGGCTGGTGTCGGAGCACCGCGACCATGCCTAGGCGTACCCTGGCGCGGGAAGTCACCCTTACCGGCGTCGCCCTGCACTCCGGCGTCACCAGCAGCGCCGTCTGCCGGCCGGCGGGCGCGGGCCAGGGCATCACCTTCACGCAGCTCGGCGGCAAGACGGCGGCGGTACCGGCTCGGCCGCATCGCGTTGGCGCCACCGAGCGGCGCACTGGTCTCGGTGAGGGTGATGACGCCATCTACACCGTCGAGCATCTCCTCGCCGCCGCGTTCGCCCTCGGCCTGGATGACATCGCGGTGGAGGTGGATGGTCCCGAGCTGCCCATCCTCGACGGCTCCTTTGAACCGTGGCTCAAGGCGCTCGAATCCGCCGGGGTCAGTGAATACCCGGGCCAGCCAGTCTGCTTTGTGGTGCGGGCTCCCTTTGCCCTGAGCGTGGGCGGTGCATCTTACCGGGTGGCTCCGGCCGATGAGTTCAGGCTCACGGTCAGCGTGGAGTGGGATCACCCCGTGATCGGGCGGCAAACCGGCGAGTGGACGGTTGACGCCGGCACCTTCGGGCGGGAGATCGCCGGCGCGCGCACCTTCGGGTTCGAGCGCGATGTGGCCGAGTTGCGGTCACGCGGTTTCGCCCTGGGCGGGGCCGTCGAGAACGTGATCGTGCTCTCCGACGACGGGGTGGTGGGCACCACCCTGCGCTGGCCCGATGAGTTCGTCCGCCACAAGGCGGGTGACGTCATCGGCGACATCGCCTTGATTGGCGGGCGTCTCAAGGCGCACATCATCGCGGAGCGCCCCAGTCACCAGGGCAACGTGGCGCTTGCCGAGCGCCTGATTCGCACGGCGGAACGTCAGGGAGGGCAAGTGCTCGAGATCAGCCGGATCATGGAAATCCTGCCGCACCGGTATCCGTTCCTGCTCGTCGACCGCATCATCGACGTCGAGCAGGACCGGCGCGTGGTGGGGATCAAGAACGTGACCATCAACGAGCCGTTCTTCCAGGGTCACTTTCCCGGTCATCCCATCATGCCCGGGGTGCTCATCGTCGAGGCCCTCGCGCAGGCCGCCTGCGTGCTCCTCATGGACAAGCAGATCGACCCCACGAAGCACGTTGCGTACTTCATGGCGCTCGACAACGTGAAGTTCCGGCGTCCGGTCGTGCCCGGCGATCAGTTGCGGCTCGAGGTCACCCGCCTGCAGGGCAGGGGTCGCACCTGGCGGCTCAAGGGTGAGGCCTATGTGGAGGGCCAGCTGGCGGCCGAAGCGGAGATGCTGGCGCGCGTGGTCGACCGGTGAGCGGCACCCGCATTCACCCCACCGCGATCATCGACCCCGGCGCCAGCCTCGGGGCGGACGTCGAGGTGGGGCCATGGGTGCTGGTCGGCCCCGGCGTCGAGGTCGGTGATCACTGCCGCCTCGGGCCGCGGGTTACGCTGCAGCAGCAGGTGCGCCTCGGGTCCGGCGTGCGCCTCGGAGAGGGCACGCTCGTGGGCGGTGATCCCCAGGACACCAGGTATCAGGGCGAGGAAACCTGGGTCGAGATCGGCGCCGACACGACCATCCGGGAGTACTGCACCATCAACCGCGGGACCACCGCCACTGGCCGCACCGTCATCGGCGCCGGCTGCTTCCTCATGACCTACGTCCACGTGGCGCACGATTGCCGCGTCGGTGATCACGTCGTCATCGCCAACGCCACCCAGATGGCCGGCCACGTCACCGTGCAGGATCATGCCATCATCAGCGGCCTCAACGGGATTCACCAGTTCGTCACCGTCGGTGAGTACTCGTTCATCGGCGGCGGGTCCCGCGTTAACCAGGATGTCCCGCCCTTCACCAAGGCAGTCGGGAGCCCCATCGAGCTCTACGGGCTCAACACCGTCGGCCTGCAGCGTGCCGGCATGGGCGCCGAGGTGATGACGTCGCTCAAGCGCGCCTATCGCATCGTCTTCAACTCGGACCTGAGCCTGGGTCGCGCCATCGCGCGCGCGCGCGAGGAGGTGCCGCCGCTCCCGGAGGTCGAGCGCTTCCTGTCCTTCGTGGAGTCCGCCGGTCGCGGAGTGCCCGCGTGATCCCCGCGCTCCCCATCGGCGTCGTCGGTGTGGGCGCGCTCGGTCGCCATCACGCACGCCACCTGGCCGCGTCGCCCGAGGCCGTCCTCGTCGGCGTGTACGACGCCGACCGGGCCCGGGCCCGTGAGGTCGCATCGGCCTGTGGCTGCCGCGCGTTCGACGACCTGGACGCGCTGCTGGGCCTGGTGCGCGCCGCCACCGTCGCCGTCCCGACGCCGTATCATGCGGAAGTCGGCCTGCACGTGCTGCGGCGCGGCATTCCCATGCTGATGGAGAAGCCGCTCGCCGCCAGCGTCGCCGAGGCCGACGAACTGATCGCCGAGGCGGCGCGGCAGGGCGTCCAGTTGCAGGTCGGGCACATCGAGCGCTTCAACCAGGCGCTCCGGGCCGCCGAGCCGATGCTGCATCATCCGCTGTACCTCGAAAGCCAGCGCCTCGCCCCCTTTCAGCCGCGCGGCACCGACGTCGCCGTCGTGCTCGATCTCATGATCCACGACCTCGACCTCATCCTCCACCTCACCGGCGGCGCCGAAGCGATCGACGTGCGGGCGTCGGGCGTCGCGGTGCTCTCCCCGCACCTCGACATGGCCAATGCGCGGGTCGAGTTCGAGGGCGGGGTGGTGGCCAACGTCACCGCCTCCCGCGTGGCGCGCGATCGCGTGCGGCGGCTCCGGATCTTTCAGGCCAACGGCTACCTCTCGCTCGATCTCGCCACCGGACGGGGAGACTTCATGCGCCTCCGTGACGGATGGCGCCCCGGGATCGCCCAGGAGCTCTCTGACATCGTGGAGTTCATTCCGCTCGACGCCCCCGAGGCGGACGCGCTCTCGCTCGAGCTGCACAGCTTCATCCACGCCGTGCGGGGTGATCGCGAGGCGGTGATCACCGGTGAGGAGGGCAGGGCGGCGCTCGCCCTGGCCCTGCGGGTCACCGACGCCGTGACGACCACGCCACTGCCCCTGCTCGGCGGGGCATGACCGCCCCGACCGTCCGCATCTTCCTGTCCGCGGGCGAGCCGTCCGGCGATCTGCACGGGGCGGCCGTGGTCCGGGCGTTGCGAAACCGGCTGCCTTCCGCCGCGCTCGACGCGTTCGGGGGGCTGCAAATGGCCGTGGCGGGCGCGAACGTGCGATTTCCCATGGAGGGCTTGACGGCCTTCGGCATCGTGGAGATCCTCGAGAAGATCCCCGCGCACTTCCGACTGCTGCGCCGCATGAAGCGCGAGTTTGCCCGGTCGGCCTACGATCTGGTCATCCTCATCGACTATCCCGGCTTTCACCTGCATGTTGCCGAGGCGGCTCGCCGCGCCGGCATCCCGGTGCTGTACTACATCGCACCGCAGCTCTGGGCCTGGCGCCCCCAGCGCGCCCGCCGCCTCGCCGCCGCGTGCGACCGGCTCGCCGTGATTCTCCCGTTCGAGGAAGCCTTCTTCCGCAATGCCGGCGTGGACGCCGAGTATGTGGGCCATCCGCTGCTCGATCGCGGGGCGCCGCCGTCCCGCGCCGCGGCGCGCGCGACGCTGGGCCTTCCCCAAGGCGAACGGGTGCTCGCCCTCTTTCCTGGCAGCCGCGCTGGCGAGGTCCGCCGCCTCTGGCCGCCGTTCCGCGACGCCGCGCGCACGCTGCTCGATCGGGGTGCGGCCTCCCGCGTCATCGTCGCGGCCACCGCCCTGGGCGACTATCCCGGCAGTGAACCGTTCACGCTCGTCCACGGCACGTCGCTCGCCGTGGCCGCCGCCGCCGATGCGGCCATCGTGAAGTCGGGCACCTCGACCCTCGAGGCGGCACTCACCGATACACCGATGATCGTGCCCTACCGGGTCAACCCGCTCACCGCCTTCCTCACCCGGCGCCTCGTCACCGTGCCGTGGGTGAGTCTCGTCAACCTTGTGGCGGAGCGCGAGGTGGTGCCCGAGATCCTCCAGGACGCGGTGACGGTGCCCCGTCTCGTCGAGGCCGTCGGGCCGCTGCTCGATCCCGCGCATCCCGCCACCCGCGCGCAGCGTGAGGGCCTGGCACTCGTGCGCGCGCGCCTCGGCACGCCCGGCGCCGCCGAACGCGTCGCCGACATCGCCACCGCACTCCTCGCGGCATGAAGCTCCGGCTTTCCCCGGGCCAGTTGCGTGTCGTCGCGCACCCGATCATCGCCCTCCTTGCCCGCACCTGGCGCTTCGAACTGCCGCCCCGGTCCGGGCTCGCCGATGCGGTGTGGGCGGGGAAGGCCGTCGTCGTCCTCGCCTGCTGGCATGAGGAATTGTTGCCGCTGCTGTGGCACGGTCGGGGCATCGGCCTGGGCGTAATCGTCAGCGGTTCGCGCGACGGGGAGTATGCTGCCCGGCTCGCCGAAGGCTTCGGCTACAAGGCCCTGCGTGGCTCCAGCAGCCGCCGGGGCGCGCGCGCGCTGCTGGAAGCCGTACGCGAGCTCCAGGCGGGTACCAGCGTCGCCTTCACCCCCGATGGCCCTCGGGGCCCCCGCCGCGTCTTCAAGCCCGGGGCAGCCCTCGCGGCGCAGCGTGCCGGCGTGCCCCTCGTCCCCATTCGCGCCACCCCCGTGCAGGCCTGGCGGCTGCGATCATGGGACCGCTTTGCCATTCCAAAGCCGGGCGCCCTGGTCCGGATTGCCTATGGTGATCCCATCCAGGTCGGGCCCGGGTCCCAGGGCGTTTCGGAAGCCGCCGCCGTGGCCGAACGGGCACTGAACCTGCTGGGAGCGGCGGCGTGATCGGGGGCCGGCGGGGCGACACCCACAGGTTCCTGCGCTGGCTCTGGACCAGCCGGCGGCCTGAGGCACGGCTGGCCCGCGCGCCGCTCATTCCGGCATCGGCGCTCTGGCGCGCCGGCATGAAATTCCGGGAGACCGCGTATCGCCGCGGGTGGGCAGCCACGCACGACCTGCCCCTCCCCACGGTGTCGGTTGGGAACCTCACCGTGGGTGGCTCGGGCAAGACGCCGGTGGCCATCTGGATTGCGCGGTACTACGCCGCGCAGGGACTGCGGCCTGGCATCCTGTTGCGGGGCTACGGCGGCGATGAGACGCTGGTGCATCGGCGGTCGGTGCCCGACGCCATTGTCGTCGCCAATGCCGACCGGGTGGCCGGGGCGGAGGCGGCCCTGGCCCAGGGCGCCCAGGTGCTTGTCCTCGACGACGCATACCAGCGGCTGAATGTCCGGCGCGACCTGAACCTCGCGGTCGTTGCGGCCGAGACGACCCGGGCGGTGCGCTGGGCGGTTCCCGCCGGTCCATGGCGCGAGGGCGTGGAGGCACTCGACCGGGCCGACGCGCTGATCATCACCCGCAAGCGCGCCACGCCGGAAGCGGCGGAGGTACTCGCCGATGAATTGTCGGCGCGGGTGTCCGGACCGGTCGCGATCGCGCACCTCGGGCTCAGGCACCTGGAAGGGCTCGTCTCCGGCCGCCGCGTCGCTGCGAGCGAGCTGGCCGGACGCCGCGTGGTGGCCGCCGCCGGGATTGCGGACCCCGATGCCTTCGTGGCGCAGGTGAAGTCCATCGGGGCGCAGGTGCAGGTGGCCACGTGGAAGGATCATCACGACTATCGCGACGAGGACGTCGCGTGGCTGGCGCATGCGGCCCGGCGCGCCGATCATGTCGTCATGACCGAGAAGGATGCCGTCAAGCTGCGTGACCGCTGGCCCGCCAGCGTGCCCGAACCACTCGTCGCGGTGCTCGGGCTGGAGTGGGAGCGAGGCGGGGATCGCATCGTGGCGGCGCTCGATGCAGTCGTCGGACGTGCAGATCGTCGTTAACCCAGGCCGGGCGCTGCGGCGCCGGAGACTGCCATGACCAGCATTGCCACCCATCGGGGCCAGCCGATCATCTCGCCCGACAAGGATCGCTTCCTCACCGAGGACAATCCGTTCGAGGCGATGATGTCCCGGTTCGACTACGCCGCCCAGCGGCTCAGCCTCGATCCCGGCCTGTACAAGGTGCTGCGACATCCGGAGAAGCAGATCATCGTCGCGGTGCCGGTCCACCGGGACAATGGCGAGGTCGAGGTCTACACCGGCTACCGCGTGATCCACAACTCGTCGCGCGGACCCGCCAAGGGCGGCATCCGCTTCGACATGAACGTGCATCTCGACGAGGTGAAGGCGCTGGCGGCGTGGATGACCTGGAAATGCGCGGTGGTGAATATTCCGTTCGGTGGCGCCAAGGGCGGTGTCATCTGCGACCCTTCCGGCATGTCGATGCCCGAGCTCGAACGCATGACCCGCCGCTACACCTCCGCCATCATCGATACGCTGGGCCCCGACTCGGACGTGCCCGCGCCCGACGTCAACACCAACGAGCGCGTCATGGCGTGGGTCATGGACACCTACTCCATGCACAAGCGCCACACCGTCACCGCCGTCGTCACCGGCAAGCCGATCGAGATGGGCGGCTCGCTCGGGCGCCGCGAGGCCACGGGCCGTGGCTGCACCATCGTGACGCTCAAGGCCCTCGCACGGCTCGGCATGCCGGTGAAGGGTGCTCGCGTCGCGGTGCAGGGGTTTGGCAACGTTGGCTCCATCGCGGCCCAGCTGCTGGAACAGGCCGGCTGCACCATCATCGCGGCGAGCGACAAGACCGGCGGCATCTGGAACCCAAAGGGCCTCGACGTCACCGACGTGCTCGCCTGGGTGCAGAAGAACAAGTACCTCACCGGGTACCCGAAGGCTCAGGGGATCACCAACGAGGAACTCCTCACCGTCGAATGCGACGTGCTCTTGCCGGCGGCCCTGGAGAATGTCATCACCAGCAAGAACGCCGCGAACATCAGGGCCCGCGTCATCTGCGAGGGCGCCAACGGACCCACCACCGCCAACGCCGACAAGATCCTCGAGGAGAAAGGCGTCTTCGTCATTCCTGACATCCTCGCCAATGCCGGCGGCGTCACCGTGAGCTACTTCGAGTGGGTCCAGGACCGCGGCGGGTACTTCTGGGACGAGGAGACGGTGAACCAGCGCCTGGAGAAGATCATGGTCCGCTCCTTTGACGAAGTGGCGGGCATGTCCGATACCCACGCAGTCAACATGCGCACCGGTGCCTACATGCTGGCGATCGAGCGGGTGGCCGCCGTGCACCGGCTGCGCGGCATGTACGCGTAGGTGCTGAAGCTCACCCTCGCCGCTGTCGGCCGGCTTCGGCCGGACTACCGGGCCCTGGCCGGCGAGTACGCGTCGAGAATCGCGCGGTTCATGGAGTTCAGCGAGGTCGAGGTGCGCGAGGCGTCGCGCGCCCCGTCACCCGGCGTGCAGCTCCGTGAGGAAGCCGCCCGGCTGCGGGAAGAATTTCCAGATGGCAGCCGCCTCGTGGTGCTCGACCGGGCGGGAAAAGGCCTGACCAGCGAGGCCCTGGCCCGCGAGCTCGATCGCTGGCGCACCGCGCCCCGTCCGGTGTGCCTCATTATCGGCGGCTCCCACGGCCTCTCCCCCGACCTGGTGCAGTCCGCCGATCTCGCCTGGAGCCTCGGCCCACTTACCTTGCCGCACGAACTGGCCCGCGTGGTGGTGCTGGAGCAGGTGTATCGCGCCTGGACCATCTTGCGGGGAGAGCCGTATCACAAGTGAGTCCAGAGTCCAGAGCTGCGTACGTTCAAACTCTCGACTCTGGACTCTCGACTCTGGACTCTGGACTCAATGCCCGAATGGTTCGCGCAGTGGTTCAACGACGACTACCTCGCCCTGTATCCCCATCGTGACGCGGCGGAGGCGGAGCACCTCGTGCAGCTCCTCGGGCGCTTCACCGGGTGGACCGGGTCCTGGCGCATCCTCGACATCGGCTGCGGTCCGGGCCGGCACGCCGCCGCCCTCGCTCCGGCCGGATTGCGTCCCATCGGCCTCGATCTCTCCCGTGCCCTCCTGCGCCGCGCACGCGAAGTCACCTCGGCGCCGTTGATCCGCGCTGACATGCGCCACCTGCCCATTCGCCGCGGGACCATGGACGCCTGCTTGAGCCTCTTCACCAGCTTCGGGTACTTCGACACCGACGAGGAGCATCAGCGGACCCTCGCGGGAATCGCTTCCACTCTCCGTCCCGGCGGGTGGCTCGTCCTCGACTTCCTCAATGCGGCCCAGGTGCGTGCCCGAGTGGGCAGGGGCCCGGGGGCGCTCGAACCCGGCGCGCAGGGCAGCCGCCTGCGCCGATACCTTTCGCCCGACCAGCGGTACGTCATCAAGGAGATCCACCTGGCCGATGGACGGGAATTCAGCGAGCGGGTGCGGCTCTACGATGCATTCGACCTGGAGTCGATGCTGACCGCCGCGGGCATTGCCGTGCGGCATCGGTTCGGCGACTACCAGGGTGCACCGCTCGCCGACGGTATGCCGCGCGCGCTCCTCCTCGGGCAGGCGGCATGAGCCTCCAGTTGGTCACGACGCCGCTGCGCGAACGGGTGCCGATGCCCGCACCCCGCGGCGGCGGTGTCGATCCCCGCCTCCTCGAGGCCGCGGTCGTGCCGGTGGGACACCCGGAGCTGCGCGCCCGGCTGCTGCAGCCCGATGTGCTGGTGGTGACCACCGGGCAGCAGCCCGGCCTCTTCACCGGACCGCTCTACACCATCTACAAGGCCGTCTCCACGGCGGCGGTCGCACGCCACCTCGAGGAACGCTGGCAACGCCCTGTCGTCCCGGTCTTCTGGCTGGCCACCGACGATCACGACTTCGCCGAGGCCAATCGCGCCGCCTGGCCCGCGCCCGATGGCGGCGTTCGCCATGTGACACTCCGCGAGCGTGCCGCCGACGCCGTGATGACGCCGATGTACCGCGAAGTGCTCGGCGCCGATATCGTCACGGCGCTGGCCGCGCTCAGGTCCGACCTCCCCGGTGACGGATTCGCCGAAGAAACCATGGCCTGGCTCGAGCGGCACTATCGTCCAGAGGCAACCGTCGGGAGCGCCTATGCCGGCGCGCTGGCCGAATTGGTGGCGCCGCTGGGCGTCGTCTGCCTTGACGCGGGTTGTCGCTCCCTGAAGCAACTCGCCGCGCCCGTCATGATGCGTGCACTCGCCCAGGCCCAGTCCATCGAGGCGCCGCTGGTACCGCTGGCCGCCGAGTTGGCGCGGCAGGGTGAAGACCCCGGTGTCGCCGTGGGCGATGGCGCCACGCTCGTGTTCCTCGAGGGGCCCCAGGGCCGTGACCGTCTCGTGCGTGCCGGCAGCGACTTCCGTGATCGGCGCGGTGGCCAGACGCACACCATGGCCGATCTCGCGGCGATTGCGGCATCGGAACCGGAACGCCTCTCCCCCAATGTCCTGCTCCGCCCGGTGGTCGAGAGCGCCCTGCTGCCGACGGTCGCGTACATCGCCGGTCCCGGTGAGCTCAACTACCTCGCCCTCACGCCACCGGTCTACGCCGCGCTCGGCGTCGACCGGCAGCTGCCCGTCGCCCGCTGGTCGGGGCTTGCCATCGAACCACGAGTCGAGCGCGTCATGGCGAAGTTCAGCCTCACGGTCGATGACCTGCGCGCCCCCGACGGCGTGATCGAGGGTCGCATCGCCCGCTCCCAGTTGCCCGAGAGCGCCACGTCCACCATTGCGCGGCTGCGCCAGGCGCTGGAAGAGGAGTACGGCAGCCTCGCCGCCGCCGCCGTCACCATCGACCCGACCCTCGAGAAGACGGTGCAGGGTGCCCGCGGGAACGCGCTGCGGGGCGTCGAGGAGATCGAGAAGAAGCTGGTGCAGCACCTGAAGAAGCGCAGCGAGACGGAGCTGGGACAGGTGGCGCGCGCGCGGAATCTCGTGCGCCCCGACGGCAAGCCCCAGGAACGAGTCTTCACCGTGGCGCCGTTTCTTGCCCGGAACGGTCGCGCTTTTCTCGATGCCGTGCTGGCCGAGGCCCACGCCTGGTACGCTGGCGCCCTTGAAGGGGCCGGGGCCCGCTCCTAGGTTCGGGGACCAATGTCCATCATCGCCCTGCTGCTCCTCGTCGCATTGATGATTCCCATCATGGGCATCGTGTTCGACTCGCCCATCGGGCGGGCCCTCGCACGCCGCCTTGAAGGTCCGGCAC